>SMUX01118478.1_pt1 | contig 10283 bp, 6 predicted proteins | sample 2456431 | NCBI WGS metagenome assembly SMUX01 (sample SAMN11095930, study PRJNA526329) | marine sediment metagenome | biome: Marine sediment; feature: Surficial sediment; material: Deep marine sediment; isolation source: Hadal surficial sediment | place: Pacific Ocean | collected 2014-11 | depth 0-1... | reverse complement strand
GAAGCAGAGACACGAGTGAAACTAGCCAAGGCAGACCAGAAGACTCGCAAGGCGGAGCAGAAGGCTAGAGACGCACGCAATAAGGCCAGCGAAAGGACTCGCCGGGCATTGGCCAAGCAGGAAGCAGCCCTGGAAAAGAAGAAGCGCCGGGCTCTGAAGAAGGCCGAGAAAGCAGCAGCGAAGGAGTTTGCAGCCAAGGAAGCAGTAGCAGCGAAGGAGCTTGCAGCCAAGGAAGCAGCAGCAGCGAACGAGCTTGCAGCCAGGGAAGCAGTAGCAGCAAAGGCGAAACAGCAGGCGATGGCACAGGCAAAAGAAGAACATGAGGCCGAGCTGGAGGCACAGAGAGCCGCCGCCGAAGCACGAACACAAGCGGAACTAGCCCGGGAGGCAGAAGAAGCTGCTGCGGAACTGGCAGCTACAGAAGCCGGCCTGAAGGCAGAGAAGGCCAAGGCATTGGCAAAGGCCGAGCGGGCACATCGAGACAAACTGGCCGAGCAGAGGGCGGTTCTCGACGCGGCTCTGGAGAAGGAAAAGGAGGCGACGGCTCGCGTAAGGCGAGAGCTCGACGAAGCCAGGAAGAGGATCGTCGAACAGCTAGCCAAGAACTTCAAAGACGCTTTTGATGGTTCAGCCGTGGAAATAGATGAGAAGACTGGAAGGGTAAGACTCAACTTCCAGGAGTCGACTTTTGTTCGAGGATCGTCCGAACTATCAGAAGACATGAAGGGGTTCCTGAGAGTAGTGATTCCCAAATACGCAATGAGCATCTACTCAAATCCGGAAGCAGCGAAGCATGTCGATACTCTCAAGATTTCCGGGATGACATCGCCCATCTATCGGGGGCGATATGTTGACGTCAGCGATACATCCCCTGCAACAGCAAGGGCACGCAGCTTCAACCTATCGCTGAGTCACAAACGTGCAAACGCTCTGTACGACTTCATCTTCGATGAAACTCAGATAGGTGACTACGAGTATCGCGCCAGAATGAAAGCAGATATGTCCATTTCAGCAGACGGCTACAAGAATGCAAAACCTGTTCCAGCGGAATTGGTGGGCAAGCTCGCGAAATGTGAAATGTACGACTGCATCCATGAACAGGCAACGATCTTACAGTTTACTGTGTATTCCGAGAAGTCAGACGCTTACTAGCTTAGAGGGTCAAAATGTTCAAGTACATAATCCTGGTAATCTTGGGGGTAGTATCGTATTTCACGTTCTTTTACGATGCTGTGCTTACCAACGAGTCAATCGGACGTCTATTTGTTGCGGGCATCTTGGGCTGCTTTGTTCTGTTTTCGATTTTCAAGTTTGGTTTGCACTACAAGATATCCGCAATAGATAGGTTTGCAGTCTCGTTCTATTACTCTGTTTTTGAGTACAAGAAGGCTCAAAAGGAGCCTTCGCATCTGAGCTACATGAGCAGCGTAAGGGAACAGGCAGAGGTCGCCCTTACTGCCAACTTTGATCCTACAGTGGCGACTTCCGCCCTCAAGATTCCTGTTTCACTTTATTCAAGGAAAGTGAAGGATCCCTTCTTGGACAAGTTGCGGCGCAGAATTCACGAAGCAGAAAGAATCAAGCTCGAAGCGCGCCAACTCGAAGGCAAGGCGAACGTATTGTTGGGAGAAGCCGAGGACATGTTGGTGGAAGAGCAGATTGTTGAAAAGTCGTCTGGCACACTACTGGATCGAATGTTCGAGATAGAAGATGGCCTGGCGCATGTCGTGGATTTAACCGTCGATGAAATCATGGACCAAAGTTACGATCAGACGCCGGACTACGACATCATCACCCGCATCGCATTGGATAACAATCCATACTTTGCGAGTACCCTGAAATACTTTGCCTCGGAGGATGTTGCCAGCGTCCTCTTTCGGGCGCCCTTCATGATAATTCTGCTTGGGATCACTGGCACATTTTGCGGCTTCTATCTGGCCCTAGGTCACGGTGGAGATATCATGTCTGGAGCTTCCGTGGCGATCGTCAGTTCGCTGGTTGGTCTTCCTGTTTCGTTGCTCATGGACTACATAAACACGCTATTTCCAGATAGAGGTCGATACCAACAGGCGTTCAATAAGTACAAAGTAGGCCTGGAAATGTTGTTCAACCACGAGAAATATCTCATAACGGCAGGAAGGCTTGAAGCAGCGGGCCTGAAGAAGAGTTAGATGGCTTCCCCCCGAGGAACCTCGTGGCTCCCGGCGGCACTATACGGCACCAAGCTCAGAAGCAGGAGCGGGCCGAGGCGGCAGCGACGAGCTAAGCGCCCGCAGTTGCTAAGGAAGCATGGAGCCGACGCGCGGATTTGAACCGCGGACCTGCTGATTACGAAGGGCACCCGCACCCTATACGCACCCTCAATTCGCCACGATGAGGGAGAGGTCGTCGCGATCCAGTAGGACCGCGGTCTTACGGACACGCATCTCTAAGGTATTGATTCTGCGGCGGAATTAGGATTCAACTCGGCTACAGGTACAGCACCGTTGTACCGATGTTCTGAGTCTTGCACGGCGCAAGGAGCCAGTAGGGTGCAACGTCGGCGCCTCCTGGTGTGCGCTATATGCGCCGAAAGACAACGCCGTCCCCAGGGTCAGACTTCGGTCTGGCCCTGGGGTTAGCGACTGACGCTCGGCGACAGTGCGGACAGTCGGTCGAATCGAGCAAGCAAGTTGAGGTGAGTATCCGGAGTTATTCTGGTCACTCACTGAAACGAACGCCATCTGTCGGGTCCCAGCGAACTCATGAAGGAGAACTCCCGGGAGCTCAGCCGCGATTCCGCTCGTGGGCCCCCATCTCCCCACACCATCTTTCGCGCAGGCGAGCTGCGCGCCGAGTAGCTCGACCCGCCCCCCAGGTGCAGTACGCACCGGCAGCCGCCGAAACGAGGGGCATGGCTGCGCGAGACGTCATCGCCATCGTGTTCGACTTCGACGACACCCTTGTCCCCGATAGCACCTCTCAGCTGCTCGAAGGGCTGGGCGTGGACGTAGATGCCTTCTGGCGCGAGACAGTGGCCACGCTCGTCCGGGACGGATGGGATCCGGCCCTGGCCTACCTACATCGCCTCCTGTCTCTGCGGGAAGATGGGCTTGCGTCTGGCTCGCTGACGCGCCAGCGGCTGATCGAAGCTGGCGAGGGGCTTCAGCTGTATCCAGGAGTGGAGACGCTCTTTGCCCGTCTGCGAGCCGCCGCCAGAGAGCTCAACGCCCACTCAGAGCTCGAGTTCTACGTCGTAAGTAGCGGCCTGCAGACCGTAATCGAAGCCTCCCCGATTCGGCCCCACTTGAAGCAGGTCTGGGCCTGCGAATTTCATTATGAACCCGAGACCGGCCGGCTGCTCTGCCCCCGCAACGTCGTAAGCTTTACCGACAAGACCCGGTATCTCTTCCAGATTCACAAGGGTCTTCTGTCCCCGCGCTCGGCGGGGGACCCGTTCGAAGTCAACCGCAGGGTCGAGCGCAAAAACATCCATGTGCCGTTCGAGAGGATGGTCTTTGTGGGGGACGGGTACACTGACGTTCCCTGCTTCTCCCTGGTGACGGAGCGTGGGGGGAAAGCCCTGGCCGTGGTGGATCCGAATCGACGCGAGCGTTGGGGAAGAGCCTGGGGCTTTCTCGAAGAGGGGCGCGCACTCAACCTCTCGCCAACCGACTACAGTGAAGGCAGTTCGACCGAGATGGTCCTGATGATGGCAATTCAGAGGATCATCGAGGAAAGTAGAGAGAAGTAGGGCCACCCCCGACCACGAGAGCCACATGGCAAAACGCACTCAGCCAGTTCACCTCTCCAAGACTCGCTACACGGCGGGGCTGCAGTGCCAGAAGCGCCTCTGGCTGACTTGCCATGACCGGAAGCTCGGGACGAAGCCCGACGCAGCACTCCAGGCGATCTTCGAGCAGGGCACGGAGGTGGGGCTGGCCGCCCATAAGCTCTTCCCCGGAGGCGTGCACGTTCAGGAGAAGCCCTGGGAGCACGCGCGCGCGGTCGAGCGCACCCGCGCGCTCATGCAGTCTTCGGAGATCCCGGCGATCTTCGAGGCGGCCTTTGAGGCGCAGAACGTCCGCATCCGGGTCGATGTCCTTGAGCGGCTGAGCGGGGGAGGGTGGGGCCTGCGCGAGGTCAAGTCGTCCGCAGGGGTCAAAGACATCCACTTCGATGACATCGCGGTCCAGCACTTTGTGCTCGAGAGCTCGGGCGTGCGCGTTCCCTCCGTCGAGCTCCTTCATGTCAATCGCGACTACGTCCGGCGAGAGGGGGGGATCGACTGGCCAGCCTTCTTTGTCCGCGCAGACCTCACGGCCGAGTCCACAGGCCGTCTCGCGGAGGTCCCTCGGACCCTGGAGCGCTTCGAGTCCGTCCTTGGCCAATCCTCGAGTCCCGCGATCGCCCCCGGCCATCACTGCTCCAGGCCCTTCGCGTGCGAGTTCTGGGATCACTGCACGAGCGAGAAGCCTGCCGATTGGGTCTTCCATCTGCCCTATCTTTCGTCGGAGCGTTTCCAGTCGCTCGAGGCCCGGGGGGTCGACCGGATCGGAGAGGTCCCAGCCGACTTCTCTCTCTCGGCGGCGCAAGCGCGGATCTGCGAGGTACACCGCTCCGGGCGTCCCTATCGATCCCCGTCTCTGGCCTCTGTCCTCGAGCGTTTTGGCCCTCCGGCCTACTACCTCGATTTCGAAGCGATGAATCCCGCGATCCCTCTTTACCCGGGGACCCGTCCCTTCCAGATGATCCCGTTCCAGTGGTCGATTCATCACGTGCAGCCCGATGGCGAGGACGTCCATCACGAGTTTCTCGCAGATGGACGCAGCGATCCGCGGCGCTCACTGGCCGAGGCCCTGGTCCAGGTCCTCAGCCGCTCACCGCACCCCGTCGTTGTGTACTCATCCTTCGAGAGGACTCAGCTTCGTGGCCTCGCTGAGGCCTTTCCGGACCTCGCAGATGCGCTCCTGGCCATCGAGCAGCGCCTGTGTGATCTCTTCCCCGTGGTGCGAGAGAACGTGTACGACGCGGCGTTCCGCGGATCGTTCTCACTGAAGGCGGTTGCCCCCGCACTCGCGTCCGAGGTCACCTACGACGACCTCGACGCAATCGCGGCCGGTAGCGCCGCCGCCACCGCGATGCTGCGAATCGCCCGCGACGAGGTCAGTGGACCCGAAGAGGCCCATCTCCGCAGGGCCCTCCTCACCTACTGCAAGCGCGACACCCTTGCTTTGCTTGAGGTGCATCGGAGCCTGCGTGCCGGCACAGATGGTGAAAGCTAATAGGCTCGTAACTGCGCGAGGCCGAAGATCTTTGGAGCCGACGCGCGGATTTGAACCGCGGACCTGCTGATTACGAACTGTGTAAGTACCTGAATCATAACGGGAATTTAGGGACTTAGCTTAGCACACAGATGCATAGTCCGGCATAGGCATGCACCTGTGACGGCACTATACGGGACCACGTTTCGGCCAACCTCGGAGAAGTACATCACCGCTATGAGCGGAGCGTCACCTTATTCTGGCGCAGACAGGGTTTTCGGGAGGCACGGCTCTTGCGGGTTGGAGACGGCCGCCGAGCGAGTCCACAGAAGTCGACTAAAGTTCGGCCCTGTCCTAGACCGATAAGATCCGATAGCAGTGACTGCAGCTCGATTAGCGTGGAGCTCCGGTCACTGGGGTAGCAGGTGTCCCTGAGACCCTGCTTCTCGAAAAGGCAAACTCGCGGCAACGCGGGGACGCAAAGCCAGTGCCCTACCTCGGGAAACCCGAGCGGGTCGAACGGCTGTCGAAGGGAGACAGGTGACGGGGTACTTACAAACATCTAGCGCGATTCTCGCGGTAAGTATCTCTCCTCCTTCTAGCAGCTCCGCACGTCCACCTTACACACGTCTCTATGGCCTGCCCATCGGGGTCCGTGTGCGCGTGGGCTGCATCGCTAAGCATTCGCGTGAGAGGCACGCGCGTGCAGCCACATGGGGTGGGAAAGTCTACTTCACAAACGGGCAAACTCGCGGAAACGCGGGGGCGCAAAGCCAGTGCCCTCACTCGGAATCTCCCGAGCGGGTCGAACGGTTGTCGAATGAAGTTGTGCATTTCCCAATGAAAGAAAAGAGAGATACACGAGATGACAATCGCAAGACTACTCGGCATGAGCCTCTTGGTCGCCACGATGGCGGCCATGCCAGCTTATGGCAATCCGGGCAACGGGAACGGTGCGAACAACGCCAATAACGAAAACAACGGGAATGATGGGAACCAAGGCAACCACGGAAATAGCCAGGCGTCCCAGAGTTCGAATCGTCCGTCAGTAGAGACACAACAGGCCCGCCGGGCCGCCCAAGCGGACCGGAGTCGCCAGGAGCGGAACATTCCAGAGCGGCAGGACCGTACCTTCAACACCAGCCGCAACAACAACTCGGCGAGTCCGAACCTGGTGAATCGGAGTCGGGGGCGAGGCGCGGAGCATCGCAACGAGCGAGCCCTACGCACCAACGATATGCTGGCGTCGTTCGAGCGTGCACGCTGGAGCTCCAACCCGCACGATGACCGCGGGCAGGGGAACCGCGGTGTGGTCAACATGCGCGATCCCTTCGGGTTCGACAAGGCCAGCGGACGTGAGGGAGCGGAGCGCGGGCGTCCCTTCGGGGGCAATGTGGACGATCAGGGCTCAACCGATGGCGGCACGCCTCCCCCGGAAGAGCCGCCGGTGATCGAGCCTGCGCTACTCAATCTCGAAGAGGATCTCGCCTTCAACTGGGAGACCGAGAACGAGATGGTAGCGACATATCAGTCGTGGATTGACTACTACAACGGCATGCTCGAAAGCGGAACCCTCGATGATTCCCAGGTCTGGCTGTACAATTACTACATCAGCTATTATCAGGGACGCGTCGACTACCACAATTCCCTGGACCACCAACGCGTGTATCTCCGGGGTGATGCGACGATCGATTATTCCATCGATCTTGCGCTTCCCGAAGGATTCGAAGAGACCACGCTGACAATTACAACGAGCCTCGTGGTCAGCGAGTCTTTTACAACCTATACGCGGACCTGGAACTCTGAGACCGGAACTTGGGATTACACGCCGGTCCACTACGAGGCGGGTACGGTGATCGATACGGTCGAGGAACAGGCTGTAATCAGCGCCGACTCAGCTACGTATGACTTTAGCTATGATCCTGCAGGGGACTTGCTGATCGGAAATGAGTGGAACTATGACGGTGGGTTCTTCGATGTCGTTGTCGAGGTGACGGATACGAGCACGGAAAGCTCGTACACGCAGACGTTTGACCGAAGCCTCTACCTCTACCGTGATCCTTACGGGAAGGTTACCGATTCGCTCACGGGTGAGGCGATCGTCAACGCGAAAGTCACGGTCTTTGATGAAGACGGCTCGATCGTGGCGCTGGATAAGGCTTCGAACTCGATCGCGAGCAATCCGCAGACGACCGATGCGACGGGTCGCTACGCCTTCAATCTGCGGGCGAACAAGAAGTACTACATGATGGCGACAGCGCCCGGGTATGAGGATCACAAGAGCAAGCTCTTCACCGAAGGCTGGCACGTGATCCGCGAGGATATCGAGCTCACGCCGAAGGCAGAGACCCTGCTATCGAACGAGCGATAGTCTCGATCAGAACGTAAAAGTCGCGTCCACGGAGAAGTAGCGCTCGCTGTCATCGGCGCTGCTCGGATAGGCATCGCCTGGCTTAAAGTAACCGTACTCGAACGTAATGGTTACATCGGATAGAGCCTGCCACGACAGCGTCAGGTCAATCTCGCTACCGATGTATGGATCTGCCAGGGTCGCCTGCGTGTCGGAAATGCCGCCTCGCTTCTTGTCTTTGTAGAAGCGATAATAGTCGATCCCCAGGGTCAGGTCTGCGAGAGACGGATACTGCTGCAGCGGATTGAGCAGAACGGAAGCCTTGTACATATGGAGATTAGACAGCCTCGGCGACAGGGCGTAGCCCGTCGGGAGATAGCCAAAGTAGAGATAGTTCTTGTCCCGTCCGCTGCTGTTTCCGTTTCGCGTATCGGTTACGTTGATGCGATCGCCATCGCCGGAGCCGAATGCGTACTCGAAGCTAAGGTTGGGGTGGCTGAAGACGTCCACATCGAGCGTGACGCCAATATCCCCGGCCCAGGCCTTGACGTCTTGTTTCGCACCGGTGGCGAATACGTGGCTGCGTCCAGTCTGGTGCACCAGTTCAACCCAATAGTGGGAGTTTGTCAGCAGTTTTCCTTGCAGTCCCAAGCCTAAGTACTCGGAATCGTAGGTGTAGTCCGCGCTGACGTCGACGGGATCCTCATCGCTACTGTCGCGCTGAAGGACATAGAAGCCGTAGATACTATGGCCGCCGGGCAGGCCGATGTAGCGCGCCTCGAAGCCGTAGAAACTGCGATCGCTCCCCCGGGTGGCACCGGGTACGCTCAGGTCCACATTGGCCTCATCCGGGAGAGTGTGGGTGAAGAATGCCTTGAGATTCCAGTCCGTGAAGTTGGCGGAGAGCTCCAGGCCGTCATGGACGTTCCCGTAAGCGATCCCCTGACCCATCATGTAATAGCGTCGGCCAAATTCCAGCCACCAGGGCCGCATGTCCAAAACCGCGTAGCCCTGATCCAGGTCTGGGCCCTCGTTGTCGTACTTCTTGTTGAGGTCATCTGGCGTCGTAATCGTGTAGATGTTCTTGAACCGAACGTACACGGAGTGCTCGTTGGGATGGGTGTCATCAACTCGCGGCTTGAGCGTGGCCTTCACCCAGAGACGGAAGTCAAATGAACGCGTAGCGTCAAGGGCATCTATCAACGATCGGTTGTTATCATCATTCTTGTAATCGTCATACCGATTATCGATCCAGCCACCCCATTCAACGGCGAGCCGACTCTCGGCGGCCAAGATGCGCTGTTCACTGGATTCGAGTTTCTTGCGCTTTTGTTCCTCGATGCGGAACTTCTCTTCGGGACTCGTCGCGCGGGCGTCGAAGGCGGTGAAGAGCACGAGGCTGACGAGCGCGAAGATAGAGGTGAGAAGCTTCATTGAATCAGTTGTCGTGCTTGGCGATGTGATTCGCGGCGCGCGTGATGATGCTGCTGAGCTCGTCGCCGCTCACTAGGTCGTTGGTATTGCCGGCGGACATGATGCCCACGTAAAGAAGTTCGCTGAGCGCGAACCGCTCGCTGGACGGAAACAGGTGTAGAAACAAACCACCTTTGATGTTCAAGGCGTTACGCAAGATATAGGCGGTCAGGCCTTTGCGGAGCGGCAGCATCGGATCGAACTCGTCCTCGAGGCGTTCGGGGAGCAGCCCCTCCTGCTTGAGGTACGCGACTTGGGAGTTGAGATCGATGTACCGGTTCTCGACGCCTCGGAGTAGCACGAGGGCTTTGCAGAGATCGTAGCGGTAGGTGACCTTCCGCAGCGGCATTTCTGCGAGGTAGAAGGAGTCAGCATCGTTCATCGGGGGTGGTGCCGGCGGAGGCTCCGGGCGCCGAACCTCCGTCGAGCGCAAGTCGTGTCTCTTACCCTCTTCAATCCGTCGCTCGTCTTGGGGTTCAGCGAAGCCGAAGTGGCTCGGAAAGAAGACGAGAAGAAACAGGCACAGGCGCAGGGTTCGCAGGGCGCGGCCCCGATCGCACGATTTGGTCTTGTGGATGGCTTGGGAAGGCGCGGCTGGACGGTCCTGCTGCATCGGTAGTTCCGGGACGCTTGGGGTGGGCTCCCGACAAGAGCTATTACGGCGCAGACCGTAGGAATCTGAAGGAAACAGGGTGCTACGGCGCGCGAACGCATGTGCCGGTCGATCCGTTCATCGACCAAAGGTCGTCAGCGCAGCACCGACGTCGAAGGACTCCGCACGGACCGACACCTGCGCCATTCAGGCCCGGATGGGACCGGAATGGGTCGCCTCAGAGATCGAGCGCGAGCGTGTGCCTTCCGAGGGGGGGCGCTGGCTGCACAGCCAAGCTTGGGCATGGCACCCTCATAACGTCCTGGCTGGTGAGGCGGGAAGTCACCGCCGTTTCGCGGCTACAGTCTGGCTACAAGCCGTGTGCAGCACACGAGCGAGAGATCGGGAATGCCTCCGCAAGTCCTTGGTTTGTAGATGGAAACGATGGAGCCGACGCGCGGATTTGAACCGCGGACCTGCTGATTACGAACTGTGTAAGTACCTGAATCATAACGGTAATTTAGGCACTTAGCTTAGCACACAGATGCATATTCCGGCATAGCCATGCACCTGTGACGGCACTATACGGCACCGAGTTATGGGGGCACGAAGAGTGCAACTACGG
>SMUX01388216.1_pt1 | contig 10284 bp, 8 predicted proteins | sample 2456431 | NCBI WGS metagenome assembly SMUX01 (sample SAMN11095930, study PRJNA526329) | marine sediment metagenome | biome: Marine sediment; feature: Surficial sediment; material: Deep marine sediment; isolation source: Hadal surficial sediment | place: Pacific Ocean | collected 2014-11 | depth 0-1... | reverse complement strand
CGTCGGCTGGCTCGACTACGGCTTGTTCCCGATCTTGTTCGCGTCGATGGGGGTGGTCGCCTACGCACTTTATTTGCGCTCTGGCCGCAAGGGCCCGTCGCCAACGGTCGCCATCGTCGTGGCCGTCGTCGCGCTTTCCGCGATTCTCTTGTGGCTTGAGTTCAGATATGCGCTGCGCATCTCCATCGCGGCCGCCATCGCCGTTGCCGCTTATGCCTACTATCTGCGCGCCGGCGTGCGGCGGCAAGGTAGCCGGTCGGCCGATACCAAGGAAACACTCTCATGAGTAAGACGTGCTGTCCGCCACCGAAACAGAACGGACATTATGATCTCGCTGTCATCGGTGCGGGCTCTGCCGGGTTCTCGGCCGCGATCACCGCCGCCGACCAGGGGGCGCAGATCGCCCTCATCGGTCATGGCACGATCGGCGGCACCTGTGTCAATGTCGGCTGCGTGCCCTCGAAGACTCTCATTCGCGCGGCCGAATCCATTCACCAGGCCAATACCGCGCCCCGCTTCGCGGGGGTTGCGGGAAACGCGCGCCTGACCGACTGGGCCGCGCTGCGAACCCAAAAAGACGAGCTTGTCGCCTCGCTCCGGCAGGCCAAATACATCGATTTGCTGCCAGCCTATAACGGCATCGCCTACCTAGAGGGCAAGGCCCGTCTTGGAAATGGCGGTGTCATGGTAGACGGCAAGCACATCGATACGCCCAAGGTTATCATCGCGACCGGGTCGCATGAATATGTGCCGCCCATTTCGGGCATTGAAGATGTGCCATATCTGACCAGCACATCGGCTTTTGAATTGGCGAGTCTGCCCGAATCCATGATCGTGATCGGCGGGGGATACATCGGCTGTGAGCTGGCGCAGATGTTTGCCCGCGCCGGCGTCAGGGTGACGATCTTATTCCGTAGCCGTCTTCTGCCGGAAGCCGAGCCTGAAATCAGTGCCGCCCTTGCAGGCTATTTCGAAGAGGAAGGCATCACGGTGCGGCAGATCGGCGGATATGAAAACATCCGCACGAACGATCGCGGCATAGCTCTGTCAGTGACCATTGACGGCTCCACCGAAACCCTTGAAGCGCGGCAGGTCCTATTGAGCGCTGGCCGCAAGGCCAATACCGTGGGGTTAGGCCTGGAAGAGGCTGGCGTGGCGTTGTTGCCAAATGGCGGCATCAAAGTCGATGACCGGATGCGCACGACAAAGGCCGGCGTCTACGCCGCCGGCGATGTCACCGGGGACGACCAGTTCGTCTATATGGCGGCCTATGGCGCGAAGATCGCCGCCGAGAATGCCCTAAACGGCGACGCCCGCCGGTACGATGCGGCGGCCATGCCGGCGGTGGTGTTCACCGACCCGCAGGTGGCGAGCGTCGGATTGACCGAAGAGAACGCCCGGGAACAGGGATTGGCGGTCAGAACCTCTGTGTTGCCCCTGGAATACGTTCCCCGGGCGTTGGTGGCGCGCGATACGCGCGGCCTGATCAAGCTGGTGGCGGAGAGGGAGTCGGGCCGCCTTTTGGGTGCTCACATCCTGGCGCCGGAAGGGGCCGACAGCATTCAGACCGCGGCGCTCGCCATCAAACATGGCATGACGGCCCGAGACCTCGCCGAGACGATCTTCCCCTACCTCACGACCGTCGAGGGCCTGAAACTGGCGGCACTCTCGTTCGAGCAGGACATCACCAAGCTGTCGTGCTGTGCCGGATGAAAGGGACGAGGAGGTCATGAACAAGCTCCATGTGATCCTGGCGGTGAAACTCCTCTGCTGCGCGGTCATCATGCTGGCAGTGGCGGGAGCGGGCGGCCTCGCGGCGCGGCTGGTTGAAAGCCCCGTCGCGTGGTTGACCGCCGCCGGCCTGATATCGGCGACCGGCGCCTTCATCTGGGTCTGCCGGCCATCGCGCCGACGCCGACGCGCCGATGCCCGGCGGCGCGAAAGTCGGCCCCCCGACGCCGGCGAAGGACGCGCCGGCGACCCGCCCGGCCGATATTCCCCCACCGTTTCCTCGCCGACCGATCCTTGAGGAGTCCGACCATGCGGACGTTGCGGATTTGGGCCATTCTTCAGGGCCTTTTCATCGTCCCGGCTTTCGCCCAGGAAGGCGGGGCCACCTACGATCTCGGCATAAACGGGCTTAGTTGTCCGTTTTGCTCCTACGGCATCGAGAAGGAGATCTCGCGGATCGAAGGCGTCGAGAAGATCACCGTCGATATCGCCAAGGCCGTGGTCCGGGTGCGGATGAGAGGCGGTAAGACGCTTACCGAGGCGGTGGCGAAGAAAGCCGCCAAGGACGCGGGCTTCACCCTGCGGTCCTTCGCCCGGGCTTCGCCCAAGTGAGCAAGGCGGGCAACGAGGACAGGGCGATGGGACTCTCCCGCCCCTTATTCATGGTCCTGCTCGCCGCCGCCCTCCTTTGGCCCCATAGGGCGCCGGCGGGACCCATCAGCTTCAATTCGGCGCTGACGCTGTCATCGGGCGAATTCGTCTTCAGGGAGCAAGGCGTGCTCAGCCAGTCTGGCGACGATCCGAGCGGCGCGGATAGGGACCGGCGCTCGATCGCCTCGCTCTCGGTGCTGGGCTACGGCATCGACGAGGATATCTCCGTGTTCGCCGTCCTCCCCTACCTCGACAACCGTCTCGACGTCACCACCGGTGGTGAGCGGCGCACCCGGGAAACGAGCGGGATCGGCGATGTCCGCCTGTTCGGGCGTCATGTCGTGGTGCGCAAGAACTGGCCCGCGCGCGCCTTTCGGCTCTCTCTCTTCGCCGGGATCGAGACGCCGACCGGCGAGGACGACGGGTCGGACCGCTTCGGCCGGTTGCCGGCGAGCGTCCAGTTGGGGTCGGGCTCCTGGGACCCGTTCGGCGGCGTCGTCGCCACTTATCAGACCCTCGATTTTCAGATCGACGGGCAGCTCTCCTATCAGGCCAACACCGAGGCCAATAGCTTCGCCTTCGGCGACGTCGCCCGCGCCGACGCCTCTTTCCAGTACCGCCTGTGGCCGCGCACGTTCTCCGGCGGCGTACCCAACTTCCTCTACGGCGTGCTGGAGGCCAATCTCATCCATCAGGGCAAGAACCACGATCACGGCGCGGATGACGGGAACTCCGGCGGGCTCAGCCTGTTTCTTACCCCCGGCCTTCAACTCGTCGGCCGGCGGTGGATCTTCGAGGCGGCGGTGCAGTTGCCGGTGGTGCAGGACCTCAACGGCACGGCGCTCGAGAGCGATTATGTCGTGCGCGCCGGATTTCGTGTGAATTTTTAATATTTTAGATCAAGAACATAAAGTAACATCGTGAAATATAGAAGAATTATCAAGTGGATTGGCGGCATTGCCGGCGTTGTCGTGATTCTCCTCGCTAGCGGCTGGCTCGCCTTCGTGCCGTTCGCCAAGGAGCCCCCATACAGCTTCGTCAAGGCCTGGGGCGCCCCAGGGAGCGGTCCAGGCCAGTTCAACGACCCCACGGGCATCGCCGTAGCCGGGGAGGAGGTGTTCGTCAGCGACGCCCGCAACGCCCGCATCCAGGTCTTCGATCTCGACGGCAACTTCAAGCGCGCCTTCCCCGCCCCCGGAGAGACGGCGGTGAAGCTCGGCCGGCCGATGAACCTGACCGTGGCGGGCGATGAGCTTTACGTCGCCGATTACTGGACCGACAGGGTCGAGGTCTTCGCCCTCGATGGCCGCCACAGACGGACCATCGGCAAGACCGGGACCGGACCCGGCGAATTCAAGTCGCCGGGCGGGGTGGCCGTGGCGCCTAACGGCGACCTCTACGTCGTCGATTTCTACAATCAGCGGGTTCAGCACCTGCGGGCCGACGGCGGTTTCGTCCGCCAGTGGGGGACGACCGGCAAATACGGCATCTGGGGCGGAGAGTTCGGCTATCCCACCGATGTCGCGCTTGGCCCCGACGGCACGCTTTACGTCGCCGACGGCTACAACGACCGGGTCCAGGCCTTCTCCTCCTCCGACGGCAAGCTCACCCACAAATGGGGCGGGCCGTTGGCGATGAACATATGGGGGCCGTTTTCGGGCTGGTTCGCGACCGTGACCAGCATCGCGGTCGATAAACAAGGCAACGTCTTCGTCGCCGATTTTTACAACAATCGGGTCCAGAAGTTCGCCCCGGACGGGACCTTCCTCACCGCGATCGGAACCAAGGGCAGCGGACCGGGCCAGTTCCAGCACGCCATGGCCGGCGCGGTGGCCGAGGACGGCTCGCTCTTCATCGCCGATCTCGGCAACAACCGGATCCACAAATGGCGGCCGGGGCGCTGAACCAGAGCATTAACCGGTCTCGGTGGCGGGTGCCGCCGCCCTTTCGCCCGGCCACCAGCGCTCACCCCACCGCGAGACATCGCCCTTTATGGCAAGCAGAGCCGGGACGACGATCAAAACCAGGAACGTCGTCACCATGAGGCCGAAGACGATGGTCACCGCCATCGGTATCAGGAACTGGGCCTGCAGGCTGCGCTCGAACATCAGCGGCGTCAGGCCGCCGATGGTGGTGGCCGACGTCAGGATCACCGCCCTGAGGCGGTCGCGGGTGCCGTTGACGATGGCGCTCTCCAATGCCTCGCCGTCGCGCGCCCGGCCATCGATAGTGGTGACCAGGATGATCGAATCATTGACGACGATGCCGGAAAGCCCGACCAGCGCGATGAGACTGAGGATCGTAAGGTCGAAGCCCAGCGCCCAGTGGCCGAGGATGGCGCCGACCAGGCCGAGCGGGATGATCGACATGACGACCAAGGGCTGGGTGAAGCTTGCGAACACCCATGCGAGAATGATGTAGATGGCGATCAGCCCAACCACGGCGCCGGTCTTCATGTCGTTCAGCGTCCGGGCCTGCTCCTCCGCCCTGCCGGCGAACTCGAAGCTAAGCCCGTGGCGGGCCGCGATCTCGGCCAGGCCGTCGCGCCCGAGCGCGTCGAGCACCTTGTCGTTGGTGGTCACCGCCTTGTCGATCTCCGCCGTGATGGCCACCTGGCGCGCCCCGTCCTCGCGCTTGATGGTCGCGAAGCCCTGCTTGTGGGTCGCGACGACGACCTCGCTGACCGGCACCTCGGCGCCAATCGGCGAGCGCAGATAAAGATCGCCAAGCGCCGCCGTATCGACCCCGGCGCGGGGCAACCTGACCCGCACCAGGACTTCCTCGTCACCACGGGCGAAACGCTTGGCGATGGCGCCTTCGAAGGCGTTGCGGACCTGGCGGCCGACGGACTGGGTGGTAAAACCGAGCGCGCGGCCCCTGGGCGTGAGCTTCAAGATCGTCTCCCCCTTGCCGAAGGGCAGGTCGTCCTCGATGTCGCTGACGCCGGGATAGCGGGCAAGCAGCGCGCGCACCTCCCGAGCCGCTTTCTTGAGCCGCTCCGGATCGCCGCCGGCAAGCCGCACGTCGACCTCGCGGCCGGGTGGTCCCGCCTGGACCGGCACGATGGTCATGGTCTCGAGTCCGGCCACGGGCCGGACGGCCTGGCGCCAGGCGGCGACGACCTCGGCGGTGCGCACCGTGCGCTCGTCCGAGGGCGTGAGTTCGAGCACGACGCCGCCGACATTGTCACCGACGACCCGGACCCCACCTTGACGCCCGACGCCGGTCCCGAGCTTGGCGAGGCTCATGCGCACGAGGCCGCCGGCGCCGCCTGTCAGGCGCCGCTCGGCGAGGACAAGGGCGCGCTCCAACTCGTCCAGCATGGCCGCCGTCTGCTTGCGCGGCGTGCCGGCGACCATCTGCACATTGGCGTAGACGGTGTCGGATTCGGGCGAGGGAAAGAAGTTGAAGGCGACTCGCCCACCGAGAACCAAGCCGACCGACAGAATGAACGCCCCGAAGGCGACGGCGACGGTGACGTAGCGCCATCGAACGGCGATTTCCACGCAGCGCCGGAAGAAGCCCTTGCGGAACCTATCGAACCGGGTGTCGAACCAGTCCCGCAAGCGGGAGCCCTGGGCCTCCATGGGCCTCAGCGCACCGCGCAGATGCGCCGGCAGGACCAGGAAGCACTCGATCAGGCTGCCGGCGATCATGGCGATCACCACGAACGGGATGGCGGCGATTATTTCGCCGATGATGCCGGAGATAATCAGGAGCGGGGTGAAGGCGGCTATGGTGGTCAGCGCCGAACCGATCACCGGGGCCGCCATGCGCCGGGCGCCGCCTTCCGCCGCCGCCAGGGCCTCCAGGCCGGCGCGCCGGCGCGCCTCGGCGTGTTCGCCGACGACGATGGCCTCGTCCACCACCATGCCGATGGCCATGATGAGGCCGAACAGGCTGATCATATTGATCGACTGGCCGCTGACGAGCATGACCGCCATGGTGGCGAAGAGGGAAATCGGAATCCCCGCGGCGACCCAGAACGCCACCCGGGCACGCAAGAAAACGAACAGAATCAGGACGACGAGGACAAGGCCGCCGAGACCGTTGCGCAGCAGCAGGTTGATACGGCCCTCGATCAGGTCCGAGGCGGTCAGATATTGCTCGACCTTCAGGTTCGGCGGCAGGGTGGGCCGGAGTTCCCCGAGATAGGAATCGACGATCGCCGCCTGTTCGAGCGCGTCGGCGCTGAGCGCCCGGCGGATGTGGAGCTCGATCGCCGGCTTGCCAAGGCGTTTCGCGGTCTTACCGTCCTCGTCGAAACCTTCATCGACTCGCGCGATGTCGCGCAGATAAATCTTCTCACCGCCCTTGAGCGCCTTGACCTCGATATGGCCGAGGCCCTGGGCTTCCTTTATCAGCCCGAGACTGCGGATCTGCCTCTCGGAGGCGCCCCGCGTGGTGCCCGAGGGCAGGTCCTGGGAGGTCTCGCGGATGCGCTGGGCGATGTCGGCAAGCTTGAGGTCGAGACGCAAAAGCGCCTCGGGCCGGACCTCGACCCAGATCTCCTCGTCGCGGGCGCCGAACATGTCCACCTTCTGGATGCCGCGATTGAGAAGCGCGTCGCGAATACGCTTGGCGAGCGCCTTCAGCGAGGCCTCGGGGTAGGGACCGGAAACGACGAGGCGGCTGATCGAGTCGTAACGCACCGCGCGGCGGATTTCGGGACGTTCGCTGTCCTCGGGCAAGGTGGTCACCTGACCGACCGACGTCTCGACGTTGGACAGCGCCGCCTGCATGTCGGTGCCGGCCTCGAACTCGACGGTGATCGTGGCGCGGCCCTCGACGGAGGTGGAGCGGACCCGCTTGACGCCGTCGATGAAACGGACCTCGGGCTCGACCGCCTGGACGATGTTGGTGTCGATGTCCTCGGCGCCGGCGCCGGGCCACTCGATATCGATGGAGACCAGGTCGATACCGAAATCGGGGAAGAACTGGATATTCAGCCGCGTCAGCGCAAAGACGCCCGACAGGATCATGAGCGCCATCAAGAGGTGCGCCGCCGTCGGATGGCGCGCGAATATGCGTATCAGCCCGCCGCCGGGCTCCATCACCGGATCTCCACCCTGAGGCCCGGCCCGATTTCCGGGAACCGGGTCGTCACCACCCGATCACCGGGTTCGAAGGGACCGCGCACCAGCACGTCGTTGCCGACCCGCAGCACGAGTTCGATCCGCCGGGCGACAAGGCGCCCCTCGGCGGCGACATAGACCACATCATTGCCATGGAGCGCGCTTTCCGGCAGCCGGACGACATCGCGGTAAAGCCGGTCGCTCAGATAGACCTCGACGAAGGCGCCGGGGCGCAGGCTCGTCTCGGTGCCGCTCGCGCGGATGCGGGCGAACATATCGACACCGCCGCTGGTGGGATCGATCTCGCCCCCGATGCGCTCGATCGTGGCATCGAAGCTATAGGCCTCGCCGCCGATTCGCCACAGCACCCGCGCCGGACGGTCGCGATAACCGCCGGCCTGCAACAACCGGCCGAACTGGTCGTTGCTGAGGTGAAAGCGCGCCTCGAGACGGTTGGCGTCGATCAGCCGCGCGACCCTGTCGCCCTCGCTTACCCGCTTGCCGATCTCGGTACTGACATCGATGATAAAGCCGTCGAAGGGCGCCGTCAGACGCGTCTCTTCGAGGTCGCGGCGGGCCTGGCGCACCTCGACCTCGAGCCGCTCGATCACCGCGCGCTGCTGTTCGAGGCGCGCCTTGTGCCGCTCGATCCCCATTTCGCGCTCGGTCACCTTCTGCTGCTGCTCGCTCAGGATCAGGCGCGCGTCGTCCAATGTCTTTTCCGAGGTAATGCCGCCACGGACGAGGCTTTCGCGCCGCTTGACGTCGCGGCGGCGAAGCGCCACCTGTTCGCGGTCGCGCACCAGGAGCGTCCGGTAGGCCTTGAGCTCCGCCTCGATTTCCCTGAGTTTCGCTCGTGCCTCGGCGAGCGCCGCCGTGCGATCCGTCACCTTGGCGTCGTAGTCGAAGGGATCGATGGCGACCAGAAGATCGCCCCGCCTCAGTACTCCTCCCTCGACGAAATCCGGACCCGCCTCGACCACTCGTCCGGCAACAAGGGGGCGCATCTCGACCTCGCGGCCGGCGACGATCTCGCCGAAGACGCGGAGCTCGGGCTTGATGTCCGATGGCGCGGCCTCGACCGCGGAAACCGGCCACACCTTTTCCACCGGCGCCTTCGGTGTGAGCCCCGGCTTCGTCGCCCGCAGGTATCCCGCCCCTGCAATCGCCAAGGCGAGGATGATCAGGGGCAGGACAAGCTTGAGGATACGTTTGGCCATCACCGATCCTCCCCCGCCGCCTTGGCGCCGGCCTTCTCTTGCGCTTCGACCTGCGGCAACCCGAGCATGGCGAGCACCGCCGGTGTCAGTGTGCCGATGATCCGCTTGACGCGCTCGGGCGTATAGCCCTCCCAATCAAGGCGCGCCCAGACCACCGTCCGGGCCATACCGAAGACCATGCACTGGCCGATCAGGGCGTGGGTCAGGAGAAGGGTCTCGGGCGCTTTCGGGCTCTGTCCCTTGGCGGCGCCGACAAGCTTGGCGACGGCATCGTGCAGGGGATTGATGCGCTCGCGCAGCAGCATCGGGAACTCCTTCGACGGCTGATGGAATTCGCGCAGCATGAGCGCCATCTGCCAGCGCACCTGTTCGGCGCCGAGGATCCCGGTGAAGAGCCGGTCGATGAACCATGCGGCAAGGGCGCCTAGGGCCATTTCGTCGCCGTCCGCCTCCTTCACACCGGCGCTCAGCCGCTCGATGATCGGCTCTACCAGGGGGTTGGTGTCGTCGACGAGTCGGCGCAATACCTCATGATAGAGCGCCTGCTTACCACCGAAATGATAGGTGATCGCCGCCAGATTGACATTCGCGGCAGTGGCCAGTGCCCGGGTCGAGACCCCATGGAATCCGTCCCGCGCAAAGAGCTTCCCCGCCGCCTCCAGGAGCCTGGCACGACTTTCCTCGCCGCCCGGGCGGCCGCGCCGCCCGGGCGCGGCGCGAAGGGCCCTGCCACCGACGGCATCCAGGGCCTCTTGCGTCTCGCCGGATGGGGTGGTCTTGACCCTCTCGGACACGTCATCGTCTCCACTAAATCGATCACGATCTTTTTAAATCAATCGTTTGATTATTTAGTCATGGAAGCGGAAATTTCAAGGGCAAATGGGCGCCTGGCGGCAGATCCCCGTTGCCGGTTTTCCATCCGTCATGGGCCCCCTGCGTCTCCCCTGGAGACCGTTTCAGGGCCGTCCACAAGGAGATGTGGCGACGGATGGGTTCCCTGTCCCCGGCGTTACGCCGCCCTCTTAAGGGGCCACGTACAGGCCCCACCTGCGCGCCGCCGGGCTTCTGCCGTCCGGCCTTTTCCTGACGCCCCAAGGATAGGCCGTAGCGCCCCCCTCCCCGGCCCTCACGGAGGGGTACCAAATCCTTGGCTATCGCCACGAACCGCCTTAAGAGTGCGATCCAACCAAAGAGAAGGGGGCCCGAAGGCCCCCTGAATCATGCGATCGGTAGTGGGAACTACCTGATCGCGTGAATTCTCCGGCTAGCGCCATTGAGCTTCCTGCGAGCCATGGTGGCTCCGGCCACCGTCGGCTTCCTGGAACTGCTCGTCTTCTTCTTCGCGACCCGCTTCACGATGATCTTGCGGCTCGACTTCTTCTTCGCGGTCCGCTTCTTGGCGGGCGACTTCCGCTTCGCGACCCGCTTACGGGAAACGGCCTTCTTCGCCGGCTTCCGCTTGGCGGTCGTCTTGCGCTTCATCGTCCGCTTCTTGGCGACCGACTTCTTCTTGACGATCCGTTTCTTGGAGACGGCCTTCTTCGCCGGCTTCCGCTTGGCGGTCGTCTTGCGCTTCATCGTCCGCTTCTTGGCGACCGACTTCTTCT
>SMUX01075502.1_pt1 | contig 10288 bp, 8 predicted proteins | sample 2456431 | NCBI WGS metagenome assembly SMUX01 (sample SAMN11095930, study PRJNA526329) | marine sediment metagenome | biome: Marine sediment; feature: Surficial sediment; material: Deep marine sediment; isolation source: Hadal surficial sediment | place: Pacific Ocean | collected 2014-11 | depth 0-1... | reverse complement strand
TGTTTGTAAGATGGCTATCGTAGCCAGTGAGGATATAGTTTTCGGGATGGCTAGAGTTTTTCGAGCTCGTGTGGGCGAGAACGTCAGTGTCTTTCGCGACTTTGATGAGGCCCACGAGTGGCTACTTAGCGACGAGCAAGAACCGACACTGCCAACATGGTTTCCGATCGAAAGATTGCTTGGAGGCTAAAGGCTAGATGGGGACACCCAGCATTTGCGTCTAGATGGGGACACGAGTAATTGGTGCAATTAGTGGGTGTCCTGAACTAGAGTCTTCGTCATTCAGTGTCGAGACAATCGGCAGATTGCTCTAGCACTTTACTCTGACCCCAGGTAGATGTGGCATTACATCCAACCGGCCTCGACGATCGTGGAGTTTGATATGGAATACGTTCATCCGGAATTGCTCATCAGCCCCGAGGCGTTGGAAAACGCTCTGGACGACCCCGAGCTGCGCGTACTCGATACTACAGTTTTCCTCAAACCCGCTGCCACCGGCTATCGGGCCGAAAGCGGTCTGGAAAAATACAGTGAAGGGCACATCCCTGGCGCCACATTTGTCGACCTCATCAAAAAGTTCTCCGACACCTCGAGCGGTTTAGGCTTCACTTTGCCTGGAACGGCCGAACTGGCAGACGCATTCGGCGACATAGGCGTCAGTAAGGAGCATCGGGTAGTTGTCTACTCCTCCGGGCACATGATGTGGGCGACGCGGGCGTGGTGGCTGTTGCATTACTGCGGTCACACCAAGGTAGCGGTGTTGAACGGCGGGCTCGAGCGCTGGAGGGGAGAAGAGCGCCTGCTGACACAAGATGTCATCTCTTATCCATCTCAGTCCTATGAGGCAACCCCCCGCAGGTCGATTTTCGTCGGCATGGAAGAAGTATGCCAGGCACAGATGCAACCCGGCACCCGCACTGTCAACGCGCTTTCCCCAGCGGTTTATGCCGGGACGGGAGACCAACACTATGGTCGCAGAGGTCATATACCAGGCAGCATCAACCTCCACTATGACGATCTTCTGGAAGACGGCAACTTCCGTGGACCTGCACAGCTGCGTGAGATCCTCACAAAATACGGTCTTCTCGATGCGCCAAAAGTGATCACGTACTGCGGAGGAGGCATCTCCGCCACAATCGACGCTTTTGCTTGCCTGTTAATCGGCCAAAATGAAGTGGCTGTGTACGATGGCTCGATGTCCGAATGGGTCCGTGACGAATCTCTACCGTTAACTACCGGCCAGGCGCCATGATCTGATGTAACCGGGAATGCAATCCACTTTCCTATTTCTGTGTTCCGCACTTTGGGAAATCTGTAGGTAACTCTTCATTCGGGGTCAGGTAGCGACGAGCTAGCAGCAAAAACGGGCTACCACCATCGCCTCGTGGAGAGTGTTCGAAACCGACGAGATGCGCGTTCAATACCGCTACGAAGTATGGTTTACGTAGCACTATAATACCGAGGTCTATTCACTGGAGAGAGAAAATGAAAAGCGGGCAACGACTGGTTCGCCTGACACTTGGCATTGCTGCATTGACCATGGCGGTGGATGTTCTCCCACAGGAATCTTCTGCTGGACTGATCGAAGAGATCTTCGTCACAGCACAAAAACGCGAAGAAAATCTGCAGGAAACTCCGGTTTCCGTAACGGCATTTACAGCCGGTGCCATCGAGGCGCTGGGCTTTCGCCAATCGGTGGATATCACCGCGCAAACCCCCAACTTCAGCGTCGGTTATCCGAATGGCGATACCGGTGTACCGGCGCCTTTCATCCGTGGGGTTGGGTTAAACGACTTTGGGGTGCTCAACCAGGGGCCCGTCGCCGCTTATATGGACGAATCCTACATCTCCTCCAATGCCGCTCAGATTTTTCAGCTACTCGATGTCGAGCGGGTGGAAGTATTGCGCGGACCGCAAGGTACGTTGTACGGACGTAACGCTACCGGTGGTGCCGTCAATTTCATATCGCGTAAACCCACCACGGATTGGGATGGTTGGGTGCGGGCCGGTTATGGCAGCTGGGACATGACGAAATTGGAAGGCGCATTTGGCGGGCCGCTCGGCGACACCACTGCCTTTCGTGTCGCTGTGCTCAAAACAGACTCTGATGGTTGGATGAAAAATCGATTCACCGGTAACGATCAGCAGGGAATCGATGAGTTCGCGTGGCGGGTGTTGCTCGAAACGCAACCCACCGATGAACTCAATCTCTTGTTGAACGTGCGCGGTGGTAAGACGGAATCGGATGCCGTGCAGTATCGCCATCTCGGGGTCTGGGATGCGAGCGGCAGCGGCGCAATGTGCGCCAACGCCGCCATTCTCGCTGGCAGTTGTGTAGATATCTTCGGCTACTCGGAGGAGGCGCCGTATACCACCTTGAATGGCGCGGATGTACGTGCCACGCCCGATTACGACGAAGGCAACTACGACTTCGAAGCCAAGAACGATACGGATTTCTGGGGCGTTTCGCTCACGGTGGATTGGACAGTGGGCGACTACGTGATTACCTCGATCACGTCCTATGACGACATCGAAGACTTCCGGCCGGAGGAAACGGACGACGGCCCAAATGACATTTTAACCGGTGAGCTTGCAGTGGAGCAGGAAACGTTCTCCCAGGAATTACGTGTCAGCTGGGATGTAGATCGGTGGTCCTGGCTTGCTGGTGTTTACTACTTGAAGGATGAAGCCAAAGACAACACCGCCTTTGACATCTTGCGAGACTTGCGGCCGTTTTTTGTTGGCGATGACGTAAATTGCTCAGCACCAGTGGGAAATCCTTCCGGATTCTGTCCGGAAGCATTCGTTTTTAAAACAAAGTCAGGTACAGAACAGGAGATCACGAGTTTTGCGCTGTTTGTCGATGCTTCGGTTCAGCTGACAGATGCATTGAAGTTGTCGGCGGGGTTGCGCTACACCGATGAAGAGATAAAACACAAGAGCTTCTTCTTCTTCGATGAACCGCTGGCCGGTAACCCGGCGCAACCCGGCTATCCAGATTCAGCCGATAATGATTTTCAAAACGTTTCCGGTCGAGCCGTCCTCGATTTCCAATTCACCGATGACATTATGCTCTACGGTGGTATCACCAGCGGTTTTAAGGCTGGTGGTATACAAAGCACCAGCGACGGCATCGCACCTTATGACGAAGAAAAGTTGCTGAGTTATGAGGTGGGTTTCAAATCTACGCTGGCGGGCGGCCGGGTGCGATTTAACGGCTCCGCCTTCTACTACGACTATGAAGATCTGCAGGTATTTGCCTTCGTTATTGTCGATGGCATCGGCTTTTCGACCATTTCCAATGCGGCGGATGCTGAGATCTACGGTGCGGAGTTCGAGTTACAGTGGTTGCCGATCGAAAATCTCTTCATCAATCTCGGCGTGGGACTATTATCTACGGAATACGAGGACTTTGTGATTCCGTCAGGCGATTTTTCCGGTAACGAAATCACGATGTCGCCGGAATTTACGCTTAACGCCCTGGTGCAATATGACGTGTCGCTGAACGAAATGGGTATGCTCACCCTGCAGGCTGATTTCAGCTATCAGGACGAGGTCTTCTTCGATGCGCTCAACAATCCGTTGTTGAGCGAAGACGATTACTGGCTGTGGAATGCTCGTGTCACCTGGACGTCTATGAACGACAAATGGGAAGTGGCGGCATTCGGTCGCAATCTTGGCGATGAGGAATATATGGTGTATGCGTTCGATCTGTCTTTCTTTGGCTTCAACGAAGAAATGCTTGGTACGCCTCGAGCCTTTGGTATCGAAGTGACATACCGTAACTGATGCATCGCCTGAGATTCACCGCTGCGCTGGTGGTTGGTTTCTGCGTGGCTGCGTGCGATACATCGGTTCCGGCAGACGAACCAGATCAAGCGACAGGAGCGGTTGCCGCGGTCGAGGGGTTGGTCGAGGGACCAGTAGAGGAATTGAATGAAGCGGCGATGCAGAAATGGTCGCGTAGTTGCGCGCTCTGCCACATCGACGGCAATGGCGGCGCGCCACGTCTGGGTGATGCCGAAGCGTGGCAGCCGCGCCTCGCCCAGGGCAAAGATGCACTCCTGACACACACCATCGAAGGGCTCAACAACATGCCGCCTCTCGGTTATTGCATGTCGTGCGAACGCGAAGATTTCAGCGTGTTGATCGACTTCATGTCGGGAGGGATGAAATGACTGGATTGACACGCCGCAAGGTGCTTGCTACTAGCGCGCTGACCGCTTTGTATGGAATCGCTCGTCCAGTGCTCGGTGCACAATCGGCCTCGGTGCCATGGCGCAACTGGTCCGGCGGTGTCATGGCAAACCCCGCAGGCCGCTTCGCGCCGTCTTCGGAAGCAGAGCTGATCGAATTCCTCGAATCCACCAGCGGTTCCATACGACCGGTAGGCTCGGGCCATTCTTTCACACCGCTGGTGCCAACCGATGGCCATATTATCGTGATCGATCAGTTGGCCGGAATGCTCGATCATGATCCCACCGCACGGCGAGCGACATTCGGCGCCGGTAGTCGGCTCGGAGATATGGGAGTGCCGCTGGAATCGATCGGGCAAGGTATGTTCAACTTGCCGGACATCGATCGCCAGACCCTTGCGGGGGCCACTGCAACCGCTACGCATGGGACGGGTATCGGCTTCACCTGTCTTTCCGGCTATGTGACGAGCCTGAGGCTCATCACGCCGAGCGGCAAACTCATCGACGTGAGCGCCGATGAAAATCGGGACCTCTTCGATGCCGCGCGTGTGAGTCTCGGCGCACTCGGTGTGATTACCCGGATGACATTACAGAATCGCGATAATTATCGGCTCAAATCGAAAAGCTGGATTCAGCCAATCGAGGAGGTGCTCGAGGGGTTCGATGAGTCTGCGGCCAAGCATCGACATTTCGAGATGTTTCCGCTCACCCACTCGGATTATGCCATCACGCTGGCCATCGATGAGACCACCGAGCGCATCAACAACCCTCCACCCTCGCCGGAAGAAGATGCATCCTTTGGTGAAGCCATGCGCGGCTGGACACAAGTGCCTCCGCGCGAACGTTTGCCGCTGGTGAATGCGCTGGCGGAACAAATCGGCGAAAGCGAAGCGGTGGACGTGTCATACAAAATCTTGAGCAACATCCGTAACAATCGCTTCAACGAAATGGAGTACTCCGTACCGGTCGAAGCGGGTGCCGAATGTCTAAGGGAAATATTGCGGACGATCATCGAAAAGGAAGTTGACGTCGTGTTTCCGCTTGAGTATCGCTACGTCAGTAGAGACGATACCTGGCTCAGCATGAGTTCCGGCGACGAAGACCACGCTGCAATATCCATCCACAGGACGGCCGATGAAGACTACCGGCCATACTTCAATCTGATCGAACCGATCTTCTGGAAGTACGGTGGCAGACCCCATTGGGGCAAAGTGCACTCCCTGGGCGCTCGGGAACTGAGCCGACTTTATCCTCGGTTCAAGGACTTCCAGGAGATCCGGGAGAGCCTCGACCCAACGGGTCGCATGCTCAATGATCATTTGCGCAAAGTTTTCTTGACCTGAAGAGTGACCCAAAGAGAAGCTTGGATACTGAAGACGGGATGAAGTCCGGGGGAGTGACATGAAGCGTCGCGAATTGCTAAAAGGGACGGCTGGTCTTGCCGTAGCCATGGGCAGCGGCGCGCTGCTCTGGTCGCCGCATGCGCCAGCATCAGCGCACGATACTTATTTTTCCGGCCTCAACAATCTGCTCAAACGGGAAGGTCCTGGTCGGCCGGTGATGTTGATCGACATCGCACGCATGAATCACAACATCGATGTGCTCACCGGTTCGGTTGGACCGGAGAAGACCTACCGCGTGGTGGTGAAATCTCTCCCCTCAGTTCCGCTGTTAGAAAACGTTCTGCAGCGCGCGAAGACACGTTCACTTATGGTATTTCATCAGCCCTTTTTGAATGCGATCGCGGAAGCCTTTCCGAACTCCGATACGCTGCTCGGCAAACCTATGCCGGTGCAGGCGGCACGAACGTTTTACCGAAAGTTGGGAGAGACACCGTTCGATGCGGCGAACCAGGTGCAGTGGTTGATCGATTCTCAACAGAGGCTGCTGCAGTACCAGGCGCTCGCCAGAGAACTGGGTGTGAAGATGCGAGTTAATCTCGAGATTGATGTAGGCTTGCATCGAGGTGGATTACCAGAACCGGAAGCACTTGGTGCTGCGTTGCAAGTGATTCAGGGAGACCCTGAGCATTTAAGTTTTTCCGGGTTTATGGGTTATGAGCCACATTTAACAGGGATGAAAGCGTCCCTCGATCATCCAGCGGTGCAAAGCGTGCTCGACGTTTACCGCGGGTTTCTCGATGGTGCGCGAACAGCTGGGATAAAGCTGGACAGGCTAACCCTCAACGGGGCGGGCAGCCACACGCTCAGAATCTACGAACGTGACAAGACGATGAACGATCTGTCTGCTGGTTCAGGCGTTGTGATGCCTACGGACTTCGATACGTTCCATCTCACTGATAATCTACCGGCGTTGTTCATCGCTACTCCCGTATTGAAGCGCTACGACGGGAATCCGTATATGCCCGATGCGCCCGAGAACATGCAGCGCTTGTATTACATCTATGGTGGTTATTGGAAGGCTCAAATGGTTTCACCCGCTGAGGTAGGGGAACCCATCTATCAGAGCACGAATCAGAGCCCCATCACGACCTCGCGTAAGGTGGATCTCAGGGTGGACGATTACGTGTTTCTGCGACCGACGCAGAGCGAATTTGTAATGCTGCAGTTTGGTGATCTTCTTGCCATCAAGGGTAGCGAGTTCACTGATCGCTGGCCGGTATTCCATCAGACTGGATAGTGATCGTTCGTGGTCTCTTGGAGATCACCCACTCGGTGCATTAAATCGCGAACTCTCGGGTCGGAGCGAAGGTTTTCGAATTCCAGCATTTCAAAAAAACAAGTTCGGGTCTCGTTGATCGAACGCTCGCTCAAGCCACTCGATGACTTTATCCTCCTGCCCGGTACGCAGATATGTCGAGGATTAGACCATCCGTTTCGGATGGCGTCCGAAGCGTTCCAAGACTTGATATGCTGCCAGGTCACTGGTTAACTTGTCAGTATCCTCGCACCGGTCGAGGTCAGCGGAGAACCGATCATGTCGAGCGCGAATCGCTGCTTGCTCATCAGTGCCGATGCGCATGTGGCGGAAAACGAAGATCTGAGAGCACGCCTCCCTGAGAGCTTGCGCGAACGGATGTCGCTGATGGTCTTGGGCAAAGGCGGCGATTTCGACGTCGAGACGAACGGCGAGGTGAAGGAACGCTCATCCCGCAAGAAGCTGTCCGCACGGGACCGAGAACTCGAATTCCGCTCCGACCCATCTTTGGGGACCGACCTCGACCGCCGAATGCGCGACATGGCGCGTGAGGGCGTCGATGCCCAGGTGATTTTTCCCAACATCGCGCTCGACTGCGGCGGCAGTCACCAGACCCAGGAGTACTCGAAGGCCTTTGCCCGAGCCTACAACGAATACGTGCGAGAGACGTTCGCACCGGCGTCCAAGCGCTTCAAACCGGCGGCCATGATTCCGACCGACGACATCGAGGACACACTCGCGGAAGCTCGAAAGTGTATCGACGACGGCTTCGCGACAATGTTCCTGCCGTGCGTTGTGCCATGGCAGCCGTACCGGTTGAAGGTGTATGAACCGCTCTGGAGTATGGCGGAGGAAGCCAGCATACCGCTCACCTTTCATGTCTTCAGCGGCAATCTTGCGTTAGGCGGCGAGTACGCCGACGCAGGCGGCATGAGTGAGGAACGTCTCGCGCTCACGGTCGAGCAGGGTAAAGAGCGGATCAAGCACGCGGAGCATCTGGAAACGGTAATCGGCATGGCCGCGGGGATGGCGCCCATCCTCGAGCTGACGGCGTCAGGCGTGCTGGAACGTCATCCCGACCTGCGCTTCGTCATCACGGAATCCGAGTGCGGTTGGCTCGCATGGGTGCTGCAAGCCATGGATCAGATGCAGCGGCGGCGCCATCTGTACCGCAAGGACCTACCCCTTCGTGCCAGCGAGTATTTCCTGCGTCAAGGATATGTGACGATCACCGACGATCCGGTCGCGCTCAACAACGTCGGCTTTACGGGCTCGGACTGCCTGCTGTGGGGCAACGACTATCCCCACGACGAAGGTACGTGGCCGGAGAGTCATGCCAGCATCGATGCGATCCGAGAGCGCTTGGGGGATGCCGCCGACAAGGTGCTGCACGGCAATGCCGCTGATCTTTACGGCTTCGACCTCGACTATTTGGCTGCGGCGCACACGGAAATCACCGCGCTCGCCTCTTGACCCCCAACGCGAGCGTCACGCATCCGCCTCCGGCGCCCAGAGCGGCTTCGAGAGATCGCAGCAGCGTCGGTCTCTTCGAGGTAAACGGCGAGAACCTGTTTCAGTGCCAATATATCCCGCACTGCGACAAAAAGCAGCCGTCCAAATCGTTTGGAATCAGGCCCGAATTCGGCCATAAAATCTCTTCCCAACCGTTTTCAGTGCCTGTCCCCTCCGTATCGGGTTGATTGCGTTTTCTGGTTATTTGGCTGGTGCTTGAGGTCGCGTTTTCGGCCTGAAATCTGGCGCGATTGCGAATGCGGCGGTAGCTGTCCAGTTGGAAGGCGCAGAGGCGCTGTGAGGCTACCTGTGATCGCACGATGAATGTTCCTTCCTAAGAGTATTTTTTGCCTATGTTGTAATAAATTCCGACCAGCATCGTATAACTGTTTGAATGATCGGAAATCGTAAGTGGCGAGAAACGCAGCCTTCGAGATTCTCTACAAAGACTACTACGTTCGAGTGTTCGGGCTATGTCGCCGATTGTTGAATTCCAGCGAACTGGCAGAGGATGCTGCCCAGGAAACGTTTATGAGAGCGTACAAAAACATTCGTAAGTACGACATTGATAAGCCGTTTTGGCAGTGGATTGCCTCGATTGCGAACAATTACTGCATAGACCTGCTGCGTCAGCAAACCCGGACTGATGCGCTTTTTGGTGACGAAGCTACGGAACTCGAACAACTCGCCGCTGCGGATACGCCCATGTTGAGTGACCTCATTGCGGTTGAAGAAGCCGACTCCCTGAACGGGGCGGTCGCGAATTTGTCTGCGAAATATCGGGTACCTCTGGTGCTCGCATATTTCAATCAGTTCCGCTACGACGAGATCGCTGAACAGTTGAATATCAGTCGCACTCACGTCGGGGTTTTGCTGCTTCGCGCCAAACAGCGACTGAGGGCCGATCTTATCAACGAAGGTGGGGAGGGTGTTCAATGACTCATCTCACCCAGCTGCAGTTGTCGATGCACGCGGACAACGCTCTGTCTGCGGACGAGGCCATCGCTGTCACAGAACATGTCGATTCGTGTGCGATATGCCAGTCAAGGTTGGCCGCGGTTCGCGATGAGGTACGGTTCATTGCCTCCGCACTGCAACTTGAAACTCGCGAAGCCTCTTTGGAAGTGGCGGTGCCTGAGTTTTCTCAACCAATGAGCCTTCGAGGATTTGCGCTCGCAAACCTGGGAACGGGTTTGGTGATCTGGCTGGCTCAGTTTTTGTGGAAGACCCTGTTCGGTGAATTGATCGTGAACGTAGCCGACTGGGCTACATCCCTATACCTGCCCGACTTTTACGCAATGACGAGCGCTGCTGCTCTGTATCTCTTAGAAGAAGGAACGACCATGTTCGATGCATATCTTGGTTTTGTTATCGCGAGTTTGTTTACCGCGGCCTTACTGTGGTTCCTGCTGATGCACCGTAAGACCCGCGCCACCATGGGTGTATGTTTACTCATGGTCACGGTCGGCACCATGGTCGCACCCGTGCCGGCTAATTCACTTGACATCAGGCGGGATAAAAACATAGTGACAATCGCCAAATCCGAAACCGTCGATGACACGCTACTCGTTGCGGCCGAAGCCGTATTGGTTGAGGGTGTCATCACCGGAGACCTGGTGGCGGTGGGGCGCAGCATCGACATTTCAGGGTCTGTTGAAGGCAACGTGTTTGCGTTTGCTGAGTCGGTCACCGTGCGCGGCAAAGTAGGTGGTCTCGTGCTGGGCGCTGCCTCGTCTTATGACCTTCGCGGCGCAACGGTGGGTGGTGATTTATGGATTGCGGGCGAAAAGCTCAGCATCGATAGCGAAGCCCGTGTCGGCGGAAATGTAACCGTTGGGGCTGGTACCGTTTCCATCGAAGGCTTTGTTGCGAAAGATCTGTACGCGTTTGCAGAAACCGTCGAACTCAGGGGCGTTCTGGGT
>SMUX01223327.1_pt1 | contig 10289 bp, 9 predicted proteins | sample 2456431 | NCBI WGS metagenome assembly SMUX01 (sample SAMN11095930, study PRJNA526329) | marine sediment metagenome | biome: Marine sediment; feature: Surficial sediment; material: Deep marine sediment; isolation source: Hadal surficial sediment | place: Pacific Ocean | collected 2014-11 | depth 0-1... | reverse complement strand
GCCGAAGAATGTGACAAGAAGGCACAAGCTGACACAGATATATTTGACTTTCATGACTTCCTCCTCTTGAGCAGTCTGACAGCTAAGAAACAGAGATGAGACTTAATATGTGTAGGCCTCTCAAAATGCGTTCTATGGCAATCTGGTGGAGATTGGTTCCGTGTCGAGTGCGTAGTCGGAGTCGATGGAAAGTCTGGTTAGAACCGGGATTGTCCTAATTTCGGGTCGGAATGAATTGTAGAGCAAACGGAACTATCTCAATATAGGTTAAGTGGAGACAGTTAGTCAAGCAAAATAGGGTGAACGGGTAAATTTCTGCGGGTCTTAATTTGCAGTACTTTGATACCATTTCGCCATGACCAGTTCGGCGGGTTTGTGCTGCGGGGTAAAATCGCGGCCGCGGTAACCGGTACGATGGCTCAGTTTCGGAAACCATTTCCAGAAATAGGCGCCGGCGCACCACTCTTTGTCCCAGAAGGTCTGGAAGAACGCTTCGTAGCAGTTGGCCTGTGTTTGCAACTCGGCGTCCGTGGCGGCTTGTCTTGAACGGCCCGGCCATTCCCACGGCTTCACAGCGGTGTCTGAGGTGCTCTTGTAACCGATTTCCGTGAATACCACAGGTTTGCCAAACTTCCTGCTCAGTTTTTCAATGGCCTCGCGGTGCGGCTGCCAACCTGCTTTCAGTTCTTCGAGGGTCGGATTTTCTTTCTCCGTCAACGGGAAATACGCCTGAATGCCGATGAAGTCCAGCGCGTCCCAGAATTGAATCTCTTCAAATTCGAGGTACCAGTTGGCCGAGTAAGTCAACTTCCCGTGATAAGTTTTTCGGACGTCTGCGATGAGATTGCGCCAGTCCTGCTCCCGTTTTACTGCGGACGTATAAAGCTCAGTCCCGATGGAAAGCGCCTCGATGCCGTTTTTCTCGGCCAGCCAGGCGTAATGCACGATGAACTTGCGGTAGTTGGCAAACCACTGCTGCCACTCTTCCTCGCTGTCCATTTCGATTTCGGCGCGCCACTTGTTGTCACCATTACGGTGCAGCCAGATGTGGGGCTTCAGCAAAGTCTTGATACCGAACTTCCTGGCCAGCCTGGCCGTGGTTACAATGCCGGCATCGGTTTCGCCCCAGTAGAAACCGCCGCTGGTTGCCAGTTTTATCCCGGGCGCGTCGTAACGTTTCTGCCAGCCAAACGGCGTTTGCACGATCCAGTTGACGTTGTTGGCCACCAACTTCTCGAAGTCGGCGTCGGTAACAGCTTCCGGTGCGGCAACCCAGCTCACGCCACGCTGCTTGTGTTTGATATTTGAGGAGGCCGATTTGCTGCCGGCAAACGAATAAAACAGGGCCCGACATGAACAGCAGAAAGAATAGTAGGGCGCTTGTCTTTAACATGATAAGTGTATTCCCGTCCAGGAATGTTTAGACTTAAACAGCAGAACGGCAGTTTGTATTCCAGGGTGGCAACGCTGCCGCACAGAATTTTGCTGCCCTGGCCGAGCAGCCAGTCAAAACCATAGATCTTAAAGGAGCCTGCTGGTAGTACATCGATTCTCAAAAAGATTTACATTAAACAAAAACTGAATCTAATTGTAAAGATATTTATGAATCGATATAGAAGATTATCTTTAATTATCTTTCCCTTGCAACAAATAATAAGTTTTGGTAAATTAGCTCCGTTCCCACTGATTCCATCAGTGCTGGCATTTAGGACAGCATGTTTTGTGTGGGATACTGGGCGACGACTAAGTTGCCGATAAAAGACACTTCCTCTTTTTGCAACTGAACGACTGAAACGTCAACGAACCTTAACCCCGAATCAGGACTCACTCTCTTCATAGCCGCTTTGTCTGAGTTCAAACGGACTACGCAAACTTCGTGGTATCGACCAAGTGATCGTTCATATCCGGCGGGTGCCGGAGCAATGTTATAGTGCTCGGAGTCGAGTTTTTTTAGCTGCGTCAGCTTAACAAGTTTTTTCTCATTAGGGAGGGAAGCATGAAAAAGTCCATAAAACGCATACTACTCGTTTGGCCAGAATTTGAAATCAGCTTTTGGGGAATGCAATATAGTCTGCACCAAGTCAACAAGAAGGCGGTGATGGCGCCGCTCGCCCTTATCACAGTTGCAGGCACCTTGCCGCGCGGGAAATATGATTTTCGTCACATCGATCTCAATTCTCAGACGATCACGGAAGCAGATATCGAGTGGGCAGATTTGGTCATGCTGAGTGGTTGGGGACCGCAGTATCGATCGATCCTCCGCCTCTCGCTAAAATGCAGAAAGCTCAAGAAGAAAATTCTTATTGGCGGACCGCTTGCATCAGAATATCACCAAATCCTCAGAAACGTTGACCACATTTTTGTTGGTGAAGCGGAAGGGTTTGATCTGGAGAATCTCCTGGACGAGATTGCCAATGACAATGCGCCGCACCTGATACAGGGTTCGAAGCAACCGGATATTGCCAGCAATCCTGTTATGCCGAGATATGATCTCCTCGACTTTTCACTGTACTGGCAGGTAACCGTTCAATATGCGCGTGGCTGTCCCTTCACCTGTGAATTCTGCGACATCATTGAGCTCTACGGCAGAATTCAGCGCACCAAAACTGCGGAAGCCATGGTCAGTGAATTGGAAGCTGTGCTCAATCTGGGATTTCGCGGCCCCGTGTTCTTTGTGGATGACAATTTCTATGGCAATCGCAAAAACATCAAGAATATTCTTCCCGCAATCGTCGATTTTCAAAAACGGCGGGACTATCCCTTCTACTTCTATACCGAGGCGAGCATCAATCTGGCCCAGAATCCGGACATGCTAAAACTCATGAAACAAGCCGGCTTCTATTGCATGTTTACCGGCATCGAGACGCCCAACAAGGCTTCCTTGAAGGAAACGCGTAAAGTACAGAATCTGAAGCTGGATTTGGTTGAGGCGATCGAGATTTGTCAAAGCTATGAGTTTTTCATGCAGGCAGGTTTTATTATCGGTTTTGACAGCGATCCGGACAATATCGCCGACCTCATCGTTGACTACGTCAACACCACAGGTATTACGGTAGCCATGACCGGTATGCTGCTTGCCCTTCCGGAGACACAGCTTGAGCGAAGGCTGAACTCAGAAGGCCGCATGATGGGGACCGCCGGCATCGATCAGTTCGGACTGCCAAATTTCATCACAACCGCGCATCCGGAAAACCTGGTAGAGCAATTCCAAAAAGTGCTTCTTGGCTGCTTTAGCAAAGAGTCGTTGAATAGACGTTTGAATAAGCAACAAAGCATCTTTTCCCGTGCCCATCCGACAAAAAGAGAAATTGCTTGTACGGAACTCGAATTCAATGCTGAGCACCTTCATCTCTACAGCAAGAAGGTTCTGCAAGATATCGACAAATTGAAATCAAGCACGAAATTCGACGAATACATTCAGGCGCACGAAAGTTATTGGAACTCCAAGAGTATCGACGATCTGCAGCCGCAAGCCGAACAAGCAGTGGACGTTGTTCCAGACGGCGCTTTTACGTGATCGGGCAGAATTTTCTGGCCAGATTTCGATTCGACTGATTTCAGCACGGAGATAGGGCGTTCAGCTCCCTGTCACAACATCCTGTAATAGACTTTCTGCTGGGGTTTTTCTCTTCTCAAGTGTATTATCATATATCATAAGAAAACTGAAACTCGCAGGTTTAGCTTGCACAAGCTGACTTTTTTTCTATCTTAGGAATCGGCTTGTGCAAGCACTACCCAAACTGATGCGGAGGTTTGTTATGGTTAAGAAAAGTTGTTCCATCGTTGTGCTCATAGCCATTGTGGCCGTTTTGTCTTTGAGTTCGGTAGCTCAAGCGCAGGTAACCGTTGTTCGGGGTGGCGCTGAGAATCCAATGGTCACAATTGGCAAGTCCACGCTCTACGGTGCGGGCACTGGACTGCTTATCGGCTTGGCGCTCACGCTTGTAGTCGATGGAGAAACCGGTGATATAATGAAATGGTCATTCATTGGCGGCACATTTGGCGGATTTGCCATGGGCCTTTATCATGTCGCCAACCGGCCGCAACCAAGTAGCGGAGCTTTGTTCAATTTTGACTCTGGCGGCCTGGCAAAGGTGAAGTTGCCGGAACCGCAATTGCAGCTTAGTCGAGACAGGTTTACCAGGAGTCAGTCACTGGAAATGAAAATAAATTTGGTGTGCTTTAAGCTATAGTCACCTGTGGCGGAATGTAAATCTCTATTAGAGAAAATGCTGGAAAGCTGACAGGCCGGCCGCTTCGAAATTTCATCGCGGTACCGGCGCGGCCAATCAACGCTGTACGAACGACCCCTTGGAATGGAACCCTGCATTGACCCGAAAGATCAGAGACGGCTAAGCTGAATGGAAAACGTGACAATTTACACTGACGGCGCTTGCCACGGGAATCCCGGGCCGGGCGGCTACGCGGCAGTCCTGCTGTTTGGGGACAAACGCAAGGAGGTTTCCGGCGGCTTCAGAGACACAACCAACAACCGGATGGAAATCCTCGCGGCAATCAATGGCTTAGAGGCTTTGGCCGCGCCTTGCAAGGTTACGCTTTACACTGATTCGCAATACCTGGTCAATAGCATGACCCTGGGGTGGGTAGAAAAATGGCAAGCCAACAATTGGAAGCGTAACAAGAAAGAACGCGCCAAGAACGTCGACCTCTGGAAGCAGCTCTTGCATCTATGTGAAAAACACCAGGTAGGGTTCAAGTGGACGCGTGGCCATGTGGGGACCCCGGAAAACGAACGATGTGACCAACTCGCTAACGAGGCTGCTCAACTGCCCGATTTGCCCCAAGACATCGTTAACGACGCCGCTAACCAATCCAGACTTTTTTGACTTCCAAGCAGGCATCTACTTGACAAATTCCAACTCTTCGTCCTCTTCACAGTTGACGTTTACTCAATACGTTTCCGTTTCGTTGCCGTGCCCTGGCAAAGCTGGTGTCCGTTGAAAACCGGCACGAAATTGGGAATTGTTCAGTAACGTATGTCAAATTTCATAGAGCAGACGGCCAGATCAGTTGACAATGATGGTCTGCTCTCTGCCAGACCCCACCGAAATAATTGCGACGCGTGTGTCTGTGAGCTGTTCGATGGCGGAAATATACTCTTTGGCGTTGACGGGCAGGTCATCATAATTGCGGATGTGGCTGGTGGGCTCCTGCCAGCCGGGGAATGTTTCATAGACCGGCTCACAGTTTTCCAGAATACGTATTTCGCCGGGGAAGGTTGTAATGGTTTTACCTTCGAATTTGTAGGCCACGCAAATTAGGATTTCTTCCAGAGTGTCGAGCACGTCCAGTTTTGTCAACGCAAAGGAGTCAATCCCGTTCACCTGCACAGCAAAGTTAGCGATGACCGCATCAAACCAGCCACAGCGCCGCGGCCGGCCCGTGGTGGCGCCGAACTCGTCACCGAGCTCGCGCAGGTTTGCGCCCTTGTTGTCAGAAAACTCAGTCGGAAACGGACCCATACCCACACGGGTTGTGTAGGCCTTAATAACACCAAGCACAGCGTCGATACAGGTTGGCCCGATGCCGACGCCTGAACAGGCGCCGCCGCTTGTGGGATTGGAAGATGTGACGAACGGGTAGGTACCGAAGTCGATATCCAGAAGCGTGCCCTGCGCGCCTTCCAACAGGATTTTTTTGCCTGCCTTTAGGGCCTCGTTGAGGTAAACGGACACGTCTTTGATATACGGGTCTACCTTCTGGTCGAACTCAAGATACTCGCTGATGATTTGTTCGACATCGAGCCCCTCAGTGCCATAGATTTTTTGAAGAATCTCGTTCTTTTCAGCGATGTTCCTGCGCAGCTTCGATTCGAACGTTGGGCGGTCGAGCAAGTCCACGATGCGGATGCCCATGCGGTTCACCTTATCGACGTACGCCGGGCCGATACCCCTGCCGGTCGTGCCGATTTTGTCGCCGGCGTCCTTCTCCTCTTTGGCCTGGTCCAGCAGCTTGTGGTACGGCATGATCAGGTGCGCCCGGTGACTCAAAAACAGGCGCCCTTCCACATCGATATCTTTCGATCTCAGAAACTCAATTTCTTCCGTAAGGGCGATAGGATCGATGACGACGCCGTTGCCGATAACACAGATTGTATTTTCGTTTAGAATACCTGAAGGAATGAGGTGCAGGATGTACTTCTGGTCTTCTATCACCACCGTATGGCCAGCGTTGGCGCCACCTTGATATCTCGCGACGATGTCGGCTTTCTCGCTGAGCAAATCGATAATTTTGCCCTTACCTTCGTCCCCCCATTGCGCGCCAACAACAATTTCGACTGCCATGTGAGCCCCGCAATAAACGTAAAAAAACTCCGACAAAATTGCCGGAGCTTTGAAGTCAAGAAATGATGTAGTTCGTTCTAATTGAAACTTCCTACTGCTTCCTCAATGGCCTCAAACGTCTCGAACACGGTTAGCAATTTTGTAATCATGAGCAGGCTCTGAATCCGGTCGGTAATGTTGGCCAATTTCAAATCGCCGCCGCTGTTGCGCATCGTGGTCAATCCGCCGATCAGAATTCCCAACCCGGAACTGTTCATCCACTCGACGCTTCCCAAATCTACCACGACCTTGGTCTTACCGACCTCGATGAGTTCGTGGAGTTTATCGTTGAGCAGCGAGGCATCGGGGCCGCCCATGATTTTTCCTGAAAGTCGTAAAACTACGATGTCGCCCGACGTTTTTTCATCCATCTTCATGAAGTTTTCCTCCGGCAGGTTAGGTGTCCGACTAAAACGAGGCTATGCCCGCTTTGCCATAGGCCGTCCCTTTTTCGCTTCACGCCGTTTCTCCCATTCCACCACAATAGGACTCGCGATGAAAATCGAACTGTACGTCCCTATCAAAACGCCAATAATCAAGGCAAATGCAAAATCGTGTATCACCTCTCCGCCAAAGAAATACAGGATGGTCACAACGGCAAGGGTCGTCAAAGATGTTACAATTGTGCGGGTCAAAGATTGATTGATACTGGTGTTGACGACAGCCTCATACGTCTCGCGGCGCAAGACCTTCAGATTCTCGCGAATTCTGTCGAACACCACGATGGTGTCATTGAGGGAGTAGCCAACGATGGTCAGAAACGCCGCAATAATGGCAAGTGATATCTCCAACCCAAGCACCGAAAAGACCCCCAATGTGATCAAGACATCGTGGAAAAGGGCTACGATGGCGCCAACTGCAAACATGAACTCGAACCGCCAACTGATATACATCAGAATGCCCAGCAGCGCGATCAAGATTGCCCAAAAAGCCGAGCTCCGGAGTTCAGCACCAATTTTGGGACCTACTTTTTCCACCAATTGCACGGTATACGAATTGTCGGGAAAGGCTTTCGAGATACTTGCTTTTATGGCGCCGGAAATTTCGGTTCCTGCTTCTTGTTCCTGAACACGGATCAAAATTTCGTTAGGTGCGCCGAAGTTTTTGATTTCAGCTTTACCGAACCCGGCTTTCGAAACCGCCGAACGGACGTCCGAAATGGCGATGGGCTGTTCAAACTCAAGCTCGATCGAGGTGCCGCCGAGGAAATCGATACCATAATGTGGTCCCTTGTGAACGATGAGAGAACCGAGTCCCACCAGAATCAGAGTTCCGGAAAAAACAAGCGCTGCTTTTCGCTTGCTGACAAAATCAAATTTTGCGTTGACTAAAAACTCCATCTAAGAATCGCTCCAGATTATATGCTGAGTTTTTGCATGGTCATTTTGTTTGTGAAATAATCGAAAATAACCCGGGTGACCACGATAGCGGTGAACATACTGGCCAAAATACCGATGGATAATGTCAAGGCGAATCCTCGGATGGGGCCGGTACCGAATTGATAAAGCACAAGCGCGGTTAACAGGGTGGTGACGTTGGCATCAAGAATGGTCTTGAAAGCGCGCGCATAGCCGTTGTCGATAGCCGCGCGTACTGTCTTGCCATGCCGGAGCTCCTCGCGAATTCGTTCGAAAATGAGCACATTGGCATCCACTGCCATACCGATGGTCAGGATGATGCCCGCCACGCCCGGCAAGGTCAAGGTCGCATGAAAGCCTGCCAGAACCGCCATTATGATGAAAATGTTGAGCAACAAGGCTACGTCGGCCACCAGGCCGGACAGGCGATAATAGACGACCATGAAAATGACCACCACGGCCAGGCCGGCGAGAGCAGACGACGTGCCCTTTTGAATGGAGTCCTGACCCAGTGACGGCCCCACAGTTCGTTCCTGGATCACCTGAATAGGCGCGGGCAACGCACCGGCGCGAAGTACAATGGCCAGATCTTTTGCCTCATCCATATTGGCCATGCCGGTTATCTGCGCATTACCTGAAGGGATTCGTTCCTGAATGTTTGGAATGGAAACGATTTTGCCATCGAGCACGATGGCCATTCGTTTGCCAATGTTGGCGCCGGTCACTTTTGAAAATATCTTGGCGCCCTCGCTGGTCAATTCCATGCCAACCACAGCTTCGCCGGCACGCATTTGGCTGCCGATCTGTACATTAGCGTTGGCAATCATTCTGCCGGTCATCTCCGGCTCCTTTTTTACCATATACAACCGATAATATTCCTGCTCTCCGATGCGCGTTGGCTTGTTCAGGAAAAGAAATTCAGCATCGTTTGGCATAATTTCCCGAACTCCCGGTGAATTCAAAATCCTTTCCACGGTGCGCACATTCTTGGTGGGCACACCGATGTCGCCGCCAAGATTGGCCAGCAGCGCGTCGAACGGGCGATCCTGGAAAATCTCCTGGTCAAGCAGCACAGTCGAACCGGCGTCTGAACTATCCGTACCTGCGGTTTCTTCAAAAATCGAAGACTCACCAAACACATCTTCAAGGCTAACTTCAGTATCCCTTCTCAGTTTCTGCGGCGTCTTCTGAGAGTCCGCTGCTGCGGTCTCCACATCTTCGCCCTGATCCTTGGCCATTTGCTTTTTCATGACCAGATTAATTTCACGCAAAACGGCGCTGGCCACCTCTGGCTCAGCCTCCATTTGGAACTCGAGAAGTGCTGTGGTGCCGATGATGCTTTTGGCGCGCTCCACATCCTGAACGCCTGCCAGCTCTACGACGATTCGGTCTGCTCCCTGCTTTGTGATGGAAGGCTCGGAAACGCCAAACTGGTCGATGCGGTTTCTCAGCACTTCCAGGGTGCGCTCCACTGCATCTTCAGCCTGGTCCTTCAAGTCCTGAATAATCATGTCATCTGAATCGCCTCTAACGCCAAAATGTCTATTCAGCCGCATGTCTTTTTCCTGGAAAACGGCCTGCAGCGCATCAAAAAAATCTTCATTCTGGGTATTGACGCGGCTCTCGACTTCTTTGATCGCGGCGTCAAAGTTTGCGTCACGTTGTTTCGACAGGCTTTCGAGCAGGTTGGGTAAATCGACTTCATAGACCAAATAAGTTCCACCCTGCAGATCGAGGCCAAGTTTTATCGATTTAGGTTCATTCTCTGCAATTTGTTCATCCAACTCAATCAGAGCATTTACGTCCTCGAGTAATTCTTCAACGCTCTTGCCGTTGGTTCCCTTAAACGTGTCCCGTACCTGTAGCTCCAGGTTGCCCTGCGACAACGCGGCTTTTATATCGTTGCGGGCCAGGCTGGTTGCTTCTTCAATTTCCTTGTAGTATTCTTCTGCGGTTTTCTGCTGTTGATTCAATTGAAACGTCGGCATCAGGACGACGCCTGACCACCCAATTACCAGCACGATAAGTAATGTTTTTAAAAGATTGTTCTTGCGCATGCGTGTTTAACCTCCAGCACATTTATCAATATTGAGAGCGCAATAAACCCCAGCCAGGGGCTCATATTTCAGCAACAAAAATCGATTATGAAAAAGAAATACTTCAGGCGAAATGTTAGGCCATCGACTAATAGCCAGGGGTCTGATTTGAGCCTGTTGAGTGGTCATTTGAGGCCTGTTTCTGAAGCCGGTTTACCACTTCCTTTACGACCCTCCTGACCAAAGTGTGATTGGCGCGTTTGCCCAGCACATTCATCGCCTCGCGGGCGATTTGACGAATTTTTTCTTCTGTTAACTTCATGTAGCTGGCCGAATATACAAACACAAAATATATGTCATTGCGGTCTAATTTGCAAGCACTAATTTCGACGCGAAAAATTATGTCAGACAATGTTCTTCATGACTTTCTTGTGCAGTAAATCCTTGCTTTTTTGTTCATTAAACTTAATATAGTGTCTGAACGAAAATTTGATCACTCATGTCATTTATTTGTCAGGTAACCGGATTCATTGGGATTTGTCCGGCAAGTG
>SMUX01104927.1_pt1 | contig 10289 bp, 15 predicted proteins | sample 2456431 | NCBI WGS metagenome assembly SMUX01 (sample SAMN11095930, study PRJNA526329) | marine sediment metagenome | biome: Marine sediment; feature: Surficial sediment; material: Deep marine sediment; isolation source: Hadal surficial sediment | place: Pacific Ocean | collected 2014-11 | depth... | reverse complement strand
TTATGGGTTACAGATTATTCTGCCCCTTCTACTTCGACAAACATTCGGTTACAGTCCTGGGAACTGCCCTATAAATTCCTCGATTTAAAAATAATTAGACTATGAAGCTCTATCCAAGCTTTATTTCAATTGATTGACGTTATTCACATCTACAGGGGTTCCTGCACCAGTAGCGGTCTGAACACCTTCAACAGATATTCCCCCACCTTCACCTGGAGTCTTGCCTGGAGCTGTAGGACCAGGAGGTAATCCACCCTCACCACCGCCTATCTGAGCAGCAGCTTGTTGACCGATCTGCTCTAACTGCTGTGTGAATTGGGCCACCCCTGCCTTATTTTGAGCAATTTCGACCATTACACGAGATATCTGGAGCTTGATAAAAGTATCTGCTGCCTCTTCTCCTGCTGTAACCTCTGATTCTGGGATATTCGGAAGGTAATTAATCATCATTTTCTCAATGATAGACTTATAAATAGGATTGCTTGTGACCTGAAGAACCTCTTCATATCGCTCTAAAATCTCTCTTCTAGTGGTTTCTCCATTCCTAGAGGTTGTTACTATCACATCATGCCGCCTAATCTGGTTCACATTATTGATGATCTCACCATTAGCAGTAGGGATATTCAGGAATAAAGGATCTTTCGTCTTGAAATTAGTCATGATTCTTGGAGCTTTGCCATATACTGGCTTAGTTGTGTAGAAATAAGCTTCTCCTAGCCCTTCCTCAAATTCCTGTAAAGATTTGGTCATTGGTTCTAAAGACACTAACGCTTGCGCCCTTTTATCTCTGAATAGTTTAGCTGATTCTCCAGATTTACCTTCTCCACCTGATAAAGCCGGAACTGAATAACCAACTTCTGGGGCCATTTGGAAAGCTCTGTCTGCTGACACATGAAGATCAGAAGGCATATCACCTCTAGGTCTAACAGCAATGCCCATTCTAGATTGACTTAGTTTTCCTGCTCCAACCGTATAGGTTTCGCCTGGTTTATTCTTAGATAGCTTATACCTGTCTTTTTCTGAAGGATTAGCAAAGAAATCCTCTTCAACAAATTCAGCTCCATTAGCAGATGTTGTTTGCCAATGAGTAAAAGTAGATTCTCTCTTATTGTAGATTTCCTGAATATCTTTTAGAACATCCACAACACCTTGCACTTCACCATCAAGATTGATCGCTGACCATGTATGGTATTGATATCTACCGTTCTGTATCTTGTGCATCTTATCATCTTCTAGGACTAAAGTCTTAGATAATCCAGGCACAACAGTTGTTAGTCTTAATTTCGCATATTCATCTTCAACCACTTTAAGAGATTCACCTCTAAGAGCCATCATAGACTCAGTATTAGCTTCACTCATCTCTGGAAGTTTATCACCAGTTTTTTTATCTATAATACTTGAAGAGAACCCCCTTTCAAGTCTAGATGTTTGAATTACAAGAAACTTGCCATTAATAACATTTGAGAACTCACTGTTATCATAGAAACTACGACTAGCCTCTCTCTCTTTCTCATCTCCAAAATCATCACCTTGCTGATGCTGTGTTTCTTTCCATAACGCAACAGCAGAATCAACTTCTGCGGATTTAGTTTTATAGGTTCTTTTAATTTCTTCGGCTGTCATCCACGCTACTTGTGGTATGTGCTTGTTATCGTTTATATCATCACTAGACCAATCAGGATCAAATAATATCCTTCTGTGATTAACATATCGCAAAGAAATAGATCCACGAGGATCTGTCTTATAATCAATGTACATCTCAACAGTACCACGATAGATAAGCCCACCACGAATTAGTTTTCTTCTGGCTTTCTTCCAGTTTCCTCTATTACTATCTGTGAGATATAAAGTCTTTAGAAGGAGAGTGTCATCATTAGATGCACCTGTGTTTGGTTCAAAGTCTACTTCAAATTCGTTTTGATAGAAGTTACCTGCGAGTGACTGAATATGTTTCTGAAGAAAGTTTATTTGATGGGGCGCACGTTTCTCATTTATAAGAACTTGTAATGCATCAGGATTCCATTGCTTGAAATCTACACCAGAGAAATATCCCCAGTTACGTTCTTCTCGTGCCAGTGACAGTTTACTTCTTCTAAGATATGATCTATATAGATCACCATAGAACTGAACTGGACTTATTCCTACAGGTACTTCTGTTGCCATTAACTTTCCGCTTTGTCTGGTTTTTTATCTTTTGATTTCGCTTCTTTCTCAGACTCTTCCATCCATGACTTAATCATACTGATAGCTTCATCCAATGTTTTTGCTACAAACTTTTTTTCGTTATATCGAAGCTTGTATCCATTTTGAACTAATTGTATCTCAGCTCTAACTGGCCTCATCATGAAGTCATCATCTGATTTGTTAAGAACACCTACTTTCTCTTCAAACATCAATTCGCCACTCATTATGATTTACCTTGCCCTTTAAAACCTGGGTTTACAAATATACCACTAACGTCTTTTTTAAACACCTCGGAAGATGCTTCTTGTGCAGGTTTACCAGACACTGGTTTGTCATTAAGTGGATCACTCATAGACGAGAAGTTGTTACCTGTTACTGCCATTGTCGGCCTCCATTAATTTTTTCAATTCATTACCTTCATGGACCTTTCCATCCTTATCCACAAATTTCTTAATACGAACATCCTCTGTGCCAAAAGAAGACTTGTATATATCCTCTAATTGACACAAAGAAATCCGTTTATTCATTAGGTAGTTAGCAATAAAGGAATTGCATAATCGACATTTTCTACTGCAATGACGAGAAAACCTGCATCAGCCATATTCGCATCTATAGCTTTGAAGTTTGTCATTGTTGCTCCTGTATCGGGAATACCTGTTCCTGCTACTACTGCTAATTCTGTTCCAATATGAGTATATACTCTTTGATTTGGTACTGTTACTTTTGCTGCCATTTTATTTGACCTCTACGGTATTAGTGAGTCTGATGTCAGTATCTATGAGTCGCTTGATTTTCAAGTTATCTCCTACTATGGCATATTGCTGTTTACATACCCGACAAGTTATCACAACTCTTTTGCTGTGTACAACGGTGCCTAGATAATGACCACAATCTGTCATTCTTTGGTTTTTTGTCTCTACCTGATTGATACATCTTAATTCACTTGTTTTCAAAATTCCCTTTCCTCGCCTTTATTTTTCTAGCTCCAGGTTTTCCTTAAAATAATGATTTTAACGTCCGTTGTGCAAACTATCCTTCATTTTTTTAATATTGTTGCCAATCATGGGCCGCACCCATATTTATCTCATCAGATGAAGTAGTTCCATGCATATGCTCATTAGATCCATAAGCAGACCTTCTCTCATAAGCTTTCCGCTTTTTGGGCTTCATTGGAGGCGTTTCCTGCTTAAGTTCAGAACAAAGATACCTAGCAAGATCCGTAAAATCATTGTTTTTGTCCATTGGCTTGCCATTCTTGTCGTATAACAAGTCTCGGGTCTGCCCAATTGACATCTGGCATCTAGGATGAATAGTGATCCTATTCTGAGTGAATCTGGTCCTTAGCATATCTGTGGATGCCTGTTCATTCCATTTATATGACTTAGTAAACTGGATTCCTGTGTATAACTTCAATAACTCCGATATCTGTTTCTGCCCATGCTTCGCGAAAATAGCCGAATCAGCAATCTTCTTCCATGCCACTCTAGGCATATCCATTCCTTCCCAATATTCAATCTTCTCCAATATCTCACCTGAAATCTCGGAAATATCCTTCTGGTACATGAATATCTCATCCAATACGAAAATGTGATCCTTATATGGGTCGTAAAGGCAAATATTAAACACTGCATAATGCTCAAAACCATGATCGTATAGGAAAATAAGCCTTAAACCCCAATCAGGGTCAAAAGCATTTACATGGGGACCACCCTCTTTGGATTGGAAGGTAGGATAAACATAACCCTCTCTTTTGAGGAACATATGCTCTATTGTCTCTGGATACTCGGTATAGAAATCTACTTCATTGTCATACTGCGTTATTTCTCGATTCTTCCAGGTTTTATCTCGCTTCGGATCGGTCCAAACATTCATGAAGAACAAATCAATGCCGATGGTCTTACCTTCATTAATCTTCTTGAGCATCATGTTGAACCATGAGCCGTTCTTAGAGTTCGATATCACCACCATCTGGCCTCTGGGGTGCTTCTCTATCGATGGGGATGCTGACTTCCATATCTGCCTTGCGTGTTCTATCGCTCCGGCCTCGTCCATGATTATCAGTCTCACGGCTGATCTCCCACGCCCTGCATCTTCTGAGGTTGTTATGGAAGTTATGGTGGAGCCATTTGAAAACTCGATTCTGTCTAGCCAAGCTTGCCATTTCCCCCAATCTATACCCTCTACCTTCGGAAGCGCATCTAAAGCAGCTTTAACCTTATCTTTAAGGAAATACTTAGCATCATCTTCTGTCTTTGATATGATATAAATATCTGAATTAGGTTCAGAGATCGCCACTTTAACAGCCAGAAACCCTGCGATAAGACTTCCACCCACCTGTCTTGCTTTAGGCCAGAATAGCTTTCGTGTACCATCTATTAACTTGCAAAGCTCCCTTTGTCTAGGCCAGGGTATAACAGGCTCTAATTCCCCCGTTTCATAATCATAAATACTGCAAAAAGTCTCGATAAACCTTGCAATGGTCATCTTTTGCAGAAATTCAAATATTGTGACTCGTTTTTTAGCTTCTTTCTTTGCCATTAGTCTCAAATTACCTTTTTAAATACTCAAACATCACAAAATAAGTATATTAAAACTCTACACTTCTCATGGTTAGAGAGATGTTAAGTCCTAAGCCTTGGGTGTTGTGGTTAGCACCTGGGGCTTTCTTACTTAAAAGGGGATATTATGCCACTGAAGAAAGGTTCCTCAAAAAAGACAGTCTCTCAGAACATAAGAACCGAGAAAAAGTCTGGTAAGTCACAAAAACAAAGCGTAGCTATCGCCCTGAGTAAAGCAGGGAAATCAAGAACTAAGAAATACTAGCCTTCGTTTACGACAGCATTAACAACACCGCCTGTAGCAATGGCCCTTATCTCTTGAAAGTTCTTCCTCTGGATATCATAGAACTCACCGGCACCAACTCTTATTCCATTGGTGGTTGTAGCAGCTCTACCCACATCTTCTGAACCATTGAAGGTTACATAGATTGGGTTCGCTCCATCTGGGTTCTGGATACCAAAATAATCTCGGCTTCTTGTTTGGGATACTAAAGTATCTGTCAAAGCAATAGGCACTTGTCTTGTTTTTGTGTACTGTGGCATTTTATCTCCTAAGCTTTATCGCTCTCATCGGGCGTTTCAGTTTTTTTCTTATCCTCTTCAAGCTTATTTAATTGAAGTTGAATGTTCTGCAATACTGGTGCGCTTGCATTGTATTGAACCTGACCTAACGCTTGTGCGATTACATCAAGATGTGATTTTGGTACTTGGAGAGTATAAATCTCTTCTTCTATCTTTGGCTCTGTCATTTTTGCCTTCCTTTTTGTTGTTTATGTGTGTTTATGATTTATCCTAAAACTGGTGCTGTGTAAGAAAAAGAACCTTCATGTGACTTTCTTTCTTCGTTGCATGTTCTTGTGTCAACCAAGTTATCTAAATATGCTTTCAAAGAAGCATTATCAACTTCTGAAGGTTGTCTAATAGCTTCGCCGTGTAATAAACCAAACATCCCTGTTTGTACTTTCAATTTATCACCGGCTGTAAGTGAATCTAAATCTATTGTGATTAATGACATTTTTATTACTCCTGTTTATTGTTTAAATTGTTATACAAATGCTATTTCGTGTTCTACTCCATCCCCAGTTTGCGCATACGCTTTATTGTCAGATTTAAAATAAATTCTACCATAATCTGCAACTGATGTTGGAGTGGTAGTTTCTTTTAAAGAAACGACCCCTTGCTCTAGAGTAAAAGTTCCGGCAGCATCTAAAACAGCGTTTTCAACATCGCCATCAACCCCAGTTCTAAACGAAAGCTTACCTTCATTATCGGCACCGTCACGAATAGCATAAATAGCACTTATAATCTCAGTGGCTCCACCGTCCTTAATCATAAAGAACATTCCAGTACCAAAACCGTCTGCCATGTTACCTGATGTTTCACTTAACATTCTGAATGTTGGTCTGATTAAGGATGTATCTGTAGTCGTTCTCTCGAAAGAGTTCACCGCCCCTGAATCAGTAATTGCAGTTATTTGGCTAAAGTTCTGGGCAATATCAATCACTAAATCAGAATTAAGGGTTAAACCTACTTCAGCACCATCAGTACCGGCTAGTAATTCTAATTTGCCTTCGTTATCAGCACCATCTCTTCTGGCGTAAACGCTAGCTATATCATTAACAACACCTGCCACATCTTCGATCTGAAACCTAAATCCTGTCCCAAAATTATCGGCCATATTTGCTGTTGTTGTATGAAGATAATCTGCAGCAAGGAAGATAGAAGTTGTAGATGTGCCTTTTGCGTTTGCAAGAATAGGTACTCCATTTGCATCGCTCACTACTGTAAGAGGATTAGTAGCAGCACCAGTTCCAATTGCAAACTTCTTTTCAGATACATCTATAAAAGCAGCTGTTCCAGTTGTTTCAGCTAGTACTTCAAAATCACCACCAGATAAAGCTGCGGCATTTAAAACTGTTTTGCCTGTATTGTCAATTGTCAAATGTGTGCTTAATGTAGATGAGCCATTTGCTTTAGTTCCAAAATCTAACTCTCCACCACGATTTCCGGCAGTTCCACCAGATAACCTTGTAGATACAAATGCCACCCTACTATTTGCACCACTTACAAGGGCGTGAGTCCATTCATAAGAGCCTAACCCTGCACCATCTGAATCACTAGTATTTTTATGTAATTCAATTCTAGCATTGTTTGTGTCGGCAGCTTCTACTATTGTTAAAACCCTACCAAACCCTGCAATGTTAGGGGTATCTGTTCCGATACCTACATCTGTAGTAGCTGTATCAATAAAAAATGCTGTGCCTGATGATGTTTTTTTAAAGTCAAAGTTTTGATCTATCCTTGCCGAATTAAATACTCCACCACCGGCAAAGTCAAAAGTCCTGTCATGATCTATAGTAAAGTTTATATTATAAGTAGATGAGCCATTTGCTTTAGTTCTTATGGCGATCTTACTACCACGATTTCCTGCTGTAGATCCCGAAAGATTACAACCAATCAAGCCAACTCTACCATTGTTGCCGCTTGCTAAAGAATGGTTAAATTCCAAACCACCTATTCCGGCACCATCAGAATCTCCAGTATCCTTTGCAATTTCTATCAACCCCCCTCCAGCAGTAGTACCTAGTAACGTAAGAGCCCTAGCCCCAAAATCCCCACGATTTACGGTTGTTGTCCCAATACCTACATCACCCGTACTTACATCTACAAGCAAAGCCGTTCCAGTTGTCTCAGCTAGTACTTCAAAATCAGCCGCCCCATTAGCGTCCTTATTTAGAGTCATCCCCCTATCTACTTCAACTATACCCGTACTTCTGACTATTAGAGAATGAAAAGTATTACTTCCATTTTCTTTAGCACTAAACCCTACTCTACCACCTCGATTACCTGCGGTAGCCCCATCGGTTCCGATAAAGAAAGAGCCGGCTATACCTGAACCACCTGAAATTTGAGTGGATGTACCGAAAAATTGACCTATTGTAGAAAGATCAGTATCCGAACCGTTCCTTTTCATCTCAATACCGCTTCTATCAGCATCAAGCATTGTTATCCATTTACCATTAAATGTACTCGGGTTAACAATGTCAGTATTTATACCTATACCTTTCTTGGATATATCGAAAAAAGCAATAGTTGATCCACTTGTACCTTTTATTTTAACATCTGCTGAGGAATTTCCATCTACATTTAAAGTCAAACCCCTATCAATTTCCACTAACCCTGATTGTGTTAACCTTAATTGATGGTTGTTACTTGTTGCGTCTTCCTTTACGTTTAAAACGACCCTGCCACCACGGTTTGTAGAGGTTCCACCATCTGTTGCGATGGAAATGGCCCCGATTATTCCCGAATTTCCTGAAACAAAAGGGGCTGTTGCTAGTATTTGCCCTATTGTGCTTCCATCAGAATCGCTTCCGGTTCTTCTCATCTCAATGCCGTTTCTATCGGCATCCAACATGGTAATCCATCGTCCATTAAAAGTACCTGGATTGGTCACGTTCGTACCTAAACCTAAATCACCTTTACTAACATCAATAAATGCTGCCGTTCCAGAAGTCTCAGCTAGTACTTCAAAATCACCAGTGGAGGAAGCGTTCGCATTAGCGATAATCTTCCCAGTAGAATCATTATAGGTAAGAGCAGCCATTCCACCAAAAGAACCGCCATTGTTATACTGAACTTGTGTGTCAGACCCACTTGGAGGAGTAGAAGGAGCATCTGCAAAAGTCAAAACACCTGTTCCACCTACATCAGTAAGTACTTGTCCTGCTCCACCGGCTGCTGTTGGAAAAGCAATTGTTCCATTTCCTAGAACTCCTGCTCCATCATCACCCCATGTACTAGAAACACTTGGGTAAACATCATTTCCATCAGGAACGCCTGTAGTATAATTAAATTTATTTTGTGTAAAAAACGCCATGATATGCTCCTATTGGGTATCACCTAACTGATTTTTCGGTGATTCTGTGTCACCCATTGTGTTTTTCGGAGATTCGGTATCTCCCATAATATTTCTCGTAACTGGAGGTGGTCCACCCCCTGCCGGTCTTAAACTCAGCCTGAATTGAGAAAATTGATTATTTAACTTATGTAGAGTCATAATATTTCTTTATATTGAATTAAAATTAAGTTTTTCACTAACCAAAGGGAAAAAAAATCATGGATATCAACAAAGTTATTAAGAAAGGAATAGAAGGGGCTTTTATTGGTGGTTGTGGGGGTGCAGTTTCACAGGATCCGCTTATTGCTTTAGCGACTGCTGCATTTGGATTTATCGTCAAAGCAGGTAAAAACTGGTGGAAACACAGGAAATAAGATGGATCACAACGAACCAGTAGGCTTTTTAGGCACTTATTGCCCTAAATGTGGCCCAATTGAGCTTGGATTACAAGGATCTGATCAAAATGGGTGGTTCATGGGGTATTCTTGTGACTGTGGTCCTATGTCTAGGGAGACTGAAATCTTCATGGATAAGAACTTAGCCTTAAAATACGGTGTATTCTCCAAGTTAAAAAAGAAATAAGAAAAAGCTTGCCATTCTAGAGATAGTTTGGTAAGCTAGTAAAAGGGTTTAAAATCCAGGGAGTAATTACCTTGGAGACTAACGAGTCCAGTCACTCCCCTTTCTTCTAGGACTCAATATAAGGACTCAGTATGAAAACTTGCAAAACCTGTAAACATAAAAAACAAGATGACTATATAGATGGCTTAGTCTGCCAAAAGATTAACTTAAACTCTCATCATGAAGGGGTTCATATCCATGAGGCTTATCCTAATGAAGTTGCTTTTGTCGTGACAGATGATTTTGGCTGTGTTCTACATGAGGAGAAGAAATGACTCAAGAAGAAAAAGAGCTACTAAGTGAATTCATAGGTTGGGTGTATTTCCCTGAAAAGGACTGCTTTCTTAAACCTCTGGAATCAAATCTTAAAGAGCATCCTGATGTATGTTATGGTGATGATCATGAGGTTCTTTTAACCCAAGTATGTAGGAAACTTAAAGGTGAATAAACTAACAAAGGAACAGGGTCTCAAGAAAGGTTATATCCTTGTGGATAGGATGTTCTTATCTAAAGAAGAGGGTGAAAGATACAGACGTGAGTCTAACAAACCAGGCGGCGCATATCAGATTAGTGCTTACTTAAAGCCAAAGCTAACTATAAAACAACGGATAATAAAATTCTTTAAAAGGATTAAACTAAGAATTTAAAGATTACAAGGGAGCCTAGTGGGCAAACTCATTATATGGGTCAATGCGAGGGTGACGAATCCCTCCTCCCGACTTAACTAAAGGAATGATATGATATTCTATGATGAATGCAGTAATTTCGATCCAAAGGTATGGAAGGATTTGTTAAAGAAAGATAAGGGTAAGCTTAAAGGTGTACAATTGATTGCTTCTACAAAGAAAAGTGAATCAATATGGTTTAAGTATTTAAAGGAGAAGAAATGACCAAGATAACGATGGATGTAAGTGAAGAGGGTCACTTAAATGTGTGTGGTAGGCATGACTTTAAAATATCACAAGGGGGAACGCTCTAATGTATTACACCAAAGGACACAATTACAAGTACAAGTCTGCCGACAC
>SMUX01183542.1_pt1 | contig 10293 bp, 9 predicted proteins | sample 2456431 | NCBI WGS metagenome assembly SMUX01 (sample SAMN11095930, study PRJNA526329) | marine sediment metagenome | biome: Marine sediment; feature: Surficial sediment; material: Deep marine sediment; isolation source: Hadal surficial sediment | place: Pacific Ocean | collected 2014-11 | depth 0-1... | reverse complement strand
CCTGGACACTGACACAGATCGCCGAACTGGGTCCGGATGCGTTTTATCGTGGCGAAATCGCGAAGAAGATAATCACTGAAATGGAACAGGGCGGCGGCCTTGTAGACGCGGAATCTCTGGCCGCATACGCACCGGTTGTTCGTGAGCCCATCCGTGGAACTTATCGTGGCTATGACATCGTGTCGATGCCGCCTTCCAGTTCCGGCGGTATCCATGTAATTCAGATGCTCAACATACTCGAGCATTTTCCAGTAAGGGAATATGGTGCCGAGAGTGCCGACAATGTTCATCTGTTGGCGGAGGTTGCCAAGCTGGCCTTTGCGGACCGGAGCCGGCATCTTGGAGACCTGGATTTCTACGATGTGCCGATTGGTTGGCTGACGAGCAAAGATTACGCGAAACAGCTGGCTGCTGGCATAGACATGCGACAGGCAAGGCCTTCCGGGGAAATCGCTCCGGGTTCTGCAGCGGCGAAAGAGAGCATCGATACGACGCACTTTTCCGTCATCGATCGTGACGGCAACATGGTTGCCAACACCTACACTCTCAATCTGTCCTTCGGTTCCGGCATGACGGTGGATGGCGCCGGCTTTATTCTGAACAACGAGATGGACGACTTTTCATCTAAACCCGGCGTACCAAATGCGTTTGGACTGATCGGTGGCACAGCAAATTCGATTGAGGCTGGCAAGAGGCCTTTGAGCTCGATGACGCCAACGATGGTATTTAAAGATGGCCAACCCATCATCGCGACCGGCAGCCCGGGCGGCAGCAGAATTATCATGGCGGTGCTTCAGATGATCGTGAACGTCATCGATCACGAAATGAATATCGGCGTCGCATCGAACGCGCCTCGAATGCACCATCAGTGGCTGCCGGACGTGGTTCAGCTTGAGTCCGGTTTCAGCCCCGATACGATTCACGAGCTGCGACGACGTGGGCACTCAATCCGTGGGTCCAGAACGATTGGCAATCTCAACTCCGTGTCCCAGCAAGACGATTATTTTCTGGGTGCTGCCGATCCCCGCAGACCGGGCGGCGGAAGTGCGGGGCCGACGACGATTCGCGAATAATGCGCCGATCAATCGCTATTGCGGGCAACATGGGTTCCGGGAAGTCCACCCTCGTGGACTTCCTGGCGCGAACTTACGACGTTTCGCCGTTTTACGAGCCCAACGAAGAAAACCCGTACCTGCCCGACTTCTACAAGGATATGAAGCGTTGGGCTTTTCGCTCACAACTATATTTCCTCAGCAATAAGTTTCGTTTGCACCAGCAGTTGGACAGGACGCCCGGAGTCGTGGCGCTCGACCGCACAATATTCGAGGACGCCGAAATATTTGCCACGGCGCTGCACCAGATGCGAAAAATCGATAAGCGGGACTGGCAAACTTACTGGGGGTTTTACCAGGCTATTCTCGACGCGATTAAACCGCCCGACCTGATGATCTATCTTCGTTGCTCGATGCGAACCCTGCGTCAGCGCATCAAGTTACGGGGCCGCGCCATGGAACAGGACGTGCCGCTTGCTTACCTGAAGCGACTTGACCGGTTGTACGAAAAATGGATCGACTCATACGACATGAGCGAGGTGCTGGTTCTGGAAACCGATAAACTGGATTACATCCACGACTTGATACACAGGCTCGATGTTATGGAGCGCATCGAGGCTGTTCTGCCACCGGAGTTCGGTAGACACGGTTGCCATTAGCCCGAATATTTCATGAGAGTCCGGGAATGTGGCCGGATCTCGTGCAATGATGCGCCGACATCATAAATGCAGAAGCCGACATGTATCAGAAACATGAATACGACGGTCACCCAGTAGTAAAACTCGGTGAATATGATGCTTGGAGACGTCAGCTCATGCGACATATAACCGGAGCCGTTCTTATTTGCGCCCGACTATCCGTATTCCGCCCAGATTACCGCCAGAGAACAGACGATCTACCGTCGCGTAAAAACTGTCCAGCCCATCGACGATCACGGTGCCATGTATTGTTTCATATCGCTTGCGGTCACGACAAAATTCGACATACCGCGTGTGTGTGAATTGCCGCCAGTCTTCGCTCATGTCATCGATAACCAGGTCTGAAAAGCCGGCGGTAAGAAAGTCGGATTCATAGGTATCACGGTCAGGCAGGTATCGGGCGTACAAAGTGATCGCGAGATCATCCTGTTCGACGGGCGTCAGCTTGCCGCGCGCATAGAGGTCTTCAACGGACAGACTACCGTTGGGCTTAAGCCATTCCATGCAGCGTGACAGGAGCTGATCGCGTTGCTCGATATGGAAGAATGCGAGCCAGCTGACAATGGCGTCAAACTGAGTGATGCCAGGCAAATAATCGAGGACGTCCGCGCAGACATGCTCGATGCGGTCCGACAGCCCACAACGCCGCGTCAGGTCTTTCGCCAGATCGTTCAGGTCCGGTTGAAGTTCGAGCGCAATGACTTTCGCCCCGGTGTTCTCTGCGATGTAGCGCGATGGCCCACCAATGCCCGAACCGATCTCGAGGACCCGGTCCGTTGCGCCGATGCTGAGGATGTCTATGGCGACATCGACGGCGTCGGTGCCGTGATAGTGGTATTGATCGAATGCTGCCAGATCGGCGACGCAGAGTTTGTCGTCATTATTCAGGCCCGAGGCAGCCAGCTCTTTGTAAACACGATCCACGTCCCTGTACAGGGGCATGGACTTGAGTTCGTCAGGAGTATGGGACATGCATCATATCGCTCAGATATCCATCACCGCTCTGACCTTGGAATCAATGACCGGTGGCTCTGATGCATAGGAAATACCGAAATACAGAATCAAAGATGCCAGCAGCGCAACCGAACCGCCGTGTATTCCACCGGGCAGGGGAATATCGAAAATCTCGATCGTGAAATTCAGAATGAGGCTCGTAACGATAGCCGTACAAGCCGCATTGGCCGTGCCGCGTTTCCAGTTCAATCCGATCGCCACCGTCGGTACAAGGGCTGCCGCAAACGTACCCCAGCCGAATACACCGAGCAGGGCTATGAGCCGCGCGTTCTCGTAGTGCGAATAAAGTGCAAATGCCGCTGCCGCGACGGCGACGACAATCGTGCCGATCCGAGCCGCATTCAATTCATTGCCGACTGAGCGCTTCAATGCCTTAGGAATATCATGCGTCAATGCGGCGGCTCCGATATTCAAAAATGCGTCGGACGTCGACATGATCGCGGCAAAAAGACCGGCAAACACGATGCCGGCGAGGATCGGATGGGCATAGTGTTGTAAAAACTCAGGCGCGGCAGCATCGGCACTCGCAAGCTCGGGGTGCTGTCCCGACAAGACGAGGGCGCGCATCGCCAGACCAATGCTTACCCATAGCAGCGCCGTGATCGTGTAACCGGTGACGGTGATTACCGGCATGAAGCGGTAACTTCGAATGTCCTTGATCATCATCGCTTTGGTTACGATATGAGGCTGGCCGGCCTGGCCGACGGCAAACATGAAAAACCACGACAGGCAGCCGAAAATTCCAATCGTGCCCCAGGGACCCATGGACTCACGGTCATCGGCCATGATAATCGAAGCTATCCCGGCGGCACCGCCGTCCACGGCCGAGAAAGCGGCGACGAACACCAGGACGCCGGCGATCGCCATAATCGAGCCCTGAATCAGATCCGTGTAAACGGAGGCAAGCATGCCGCCAGTCACACAGTAAAACACCAGTACCGAGCTGGAGATGACGATGCATGCGACAAAACTGGCACCGGGCCAGAAATTCGAGGTAATCAGGATGCTTTGCAGAACCGTGGCCATCGCGAGCATCTGCGTTGCGAGATAGCCTAGAACACCCAGCAGAATGGCCAGGGCCGAAAGGCCGCGAGTTGCCTCACTGTCATAGCGGGCAGCAATAATGTCGGGAAGAGAGATCGTGTCGAGTACGCCGGCAAACAGCCTCAGGCGCTTGCCCACCGTGAAGTCGCTGATGGCATATGCGAAAGGTACCGTAAGCAGTATCCAGAATGAGCTTGTGCCCAGCGCGTAAACCAGTCCCGGGCCGCCAACGAAACCGAATCCGCTCATCGTGCTCGAAAACATTGCGATCCCGGCAACGATAATGCCGAGATGGCGTCCAGCCATGAAGAAATCGCGCGTCGACTTTGTACGACGCATTGCCCAGAGACCGACTCCGATGCACAGAAACATGTACAAGGCGATGCTTGAAAGAATAATAGGATCGCGGAACGATTCCACTATGAACTCTCTTTCTCGTCGTCGAGCAGTTGTTTATATTTCTCGAGGTCCTCCTCAGTCAGAACGGATTTTGGAAATCGCACAACGAAAAGAATGGTGATCAATATCATCACCGGTGGCAAAACGAAGATCATGAGACCCGTGGGTAGCGGAAATCCGAATAGCAATGGTTGATCCGGATTACTTATATAACCCTGATAAGCAACGACAATTCCTGTCCACGCTGCCGCTGTCAGGGTAAAGATGATGACGAACGGCTTGCCGAGGCCACGGAGCTTGTTCTCGTGGGTTGCGCCCAGACTGAACAGGGAAAAAATCACTATCAGCGTGATGATGCCAAATGCCCAGCCGAGCCAGATAACTGCGCCGCTGTGGGGGGCACCGCCTTGGCGGATCGTGCTGAATTGCGGATGAGCGTGGCCTCTCGTGAGGCCCAGCTCGGGTATGAAAAACGCGATTCCGATCACAACCGCAAGGCAGATCGCGGCAATCAGGATCAGCCTGTCGAACTTAATCGTTATCTCCTGCTGTACGGGTCGCCATTGCGATTGGCATTGTTATTGTTTCGCTCATCCGTGTTGCCTGAATATACATGAGTTCAGTGCAGCGATTCCGTATTCAGCCGCCGTTCGGTCTGCGCCAGACGGACATGAAAACGCCAAAACATCAGCAGGTTCGAAATCATGGGCCCGAGGATGAGGCCCCACCACAAGCCACTCGCGCCGTAGCCCATTGGAAAACAGAGCCAGGTGCCGATCCCAAGACCTATCCCCCAGTATCCCGCCATCGATATCCATAATGGGGTTCGGGTATCGCGCAGGCCCCGAATCGCGTTTGCCGCGACGATGAGTACACCGTCAAACAACAAGAACCAGCCGGCGTAAACTGAGAGCTCAAGAGCGATATCCAGCACCCCGGCGTTCGCCACATCATCGATATCGAGAAAGACACCGACGAGAAACTCCGGAAATATCCAGAGTACGGCAGAACAGATCAAGACTGCCGCGCCGGCCAGGATGAATGCGATACGTGCAGATTGTCGGGCTGCATGGGCCGACCGCCTGCCGATTGCGTATGCGACCCTCACCTTCGCGGCATCGCCGAGAGCAACGGAAGAGCTTAACGCGAAATAAATTACGCTGTAGGCAATCATCTGGGCTGCGAGTATGTCTGCACCGATCATGCCGACCAGTATGGCGGCGACTGTAAACATAGCGCCGTTAAGCATCTGAGTGGCAGTAACGGGCAGACCGAGTATAAATATTTCCTTGAGTATTTCGACATTGATTCGCCGAGGTAGCACGGAGAGCCGGTACTGCCTGAAGTGTTCCGAATTGAATACATGAGCGGCAAGGAACAGGAACATCAGCCAGTTGACGATCGTGGTGCCATAGCCTGCGCCAGTCACACCCATGGCCGGAAAGCCGAATTTGCCGAAGACCAGTGTGTAATTCAGTGCGAGGTTGAGCAGCAGTGCTGCCGCCGTGATGGCCATTATTGCCGACGACTTCGCGAGCGCTGTTACGAAGTTTCGGAGCACGACGAACCAGAGAGCGGGAAAGACTCCCCAGGTTAGCGGTCTCGAATAATCTGTTATGAGTCTTATAACGTCCGGATCTTGATTGGCGTACGCCAGTACCGGGCCCAGGTACCAGACAGACAACATGACTGGAACACTCATAATCGTCGCAGCAATCATGCCTTGTTCGACTGCGTCGGCAACGCCTCTTGAATTGCCGGCTCCGTAGCTTTGGGCTGCTAGCACACCGACGATTGATACAACGCCCATTCCGAGCAGCAACAGGACGTAAAACCAATCTGCGGTCAAACCGACCGCAGCAAGCTCATTGCTGCCCAGGCGGCCGACGATGATCATGTCGGTAATCATCATTCCCATTTCGGCAACATACGCAGCCATCAGCGGCAGGCTGATCGCGAGAATCGTGCGTGTTTCCTGATTGCGTGTCGGTATACTCAAGTGTGATATCGTACCGGTCACAAGAACATAACGAACGTCATTCTCAGGATGTGGAACGTTGGCAATACGCGCAGCCGACGCGGCTGATCGCACACATGCAATAAGTAAGGGTGCAAAAAGATATGCGCTCGGGCTGCTCGTCGTTGTTTACACATTCAATTTTATTGATCGCCAGATTCTCGCGATTCTCCTGCCAGCGATCAAAGCGGAGTTTGCCGTCGATGACAAAGTGCTCGGTTTCCTGGCGGGGCCGGCATTTGCGATCCTGTATGCCACGCTCGGCATTCCAATCGCATACCTGGCCGACAGGTCTAATCGTCGTAACCTGATCGCGATCGCGTTGGTGATCTGGAGTGGCATGACGGCCTTGTCAGGCGTGGCGGTCAATATATTTCAGTTGATCCTGGCGAGAATCGGTGTCGGCATAGGGGAGGCCGGCTGTTCGCCGCCGGCACATTCGATGATTGCAGATTTGTATCCGCCCAAACAAAGATCGACTGCGATGGGCCTGTATACACTCGGAATATCAGGCGGGATCATGATTGCCTATCTCGCGGGCGGATGGGTAGTCGAAAACATAGGCTGGCGCCAAGCGTTTTTCATTGTCGGCATACCCGGTCTCATCCTTGCCCTGATCGTTCGATTTACGATTCAGGAGCCGGTTCGCGGCACTTCCGAAAATCGAATCGATAGTGGCGATCGCCCGGGCGTCATCACGGTGGCCAGGTTTCTGCTGGCGCGAAAATCGTTTTTGCACATGGCCGCCGGCGCGGGACTGGCATCCTTTTCGGGTTATGCGTTCATCATTTTCTATCCCAGCTTCCTGGTACGCAGCTTTTCAATGAGCCTTGCCACCGTCGGCGTTTATCTTGGGCTGATTCTCGGTATCGCCGGCGGGCTCGGATTTGCCGGCGGTGGATACATCGCCGACAAGATCGGGCGCCACAGGCAGGCCTTTCGGGCCATTGCACTATCATTGTTGTGTGCATGGGTTTTCATGTTTCCCGTCTATCTCGCCAGTAGTGCGCAAGCGTCTTTGTTTTTTTTCATTGTGCCGGCAATTTTCTCGAATGTTTATCTCGCGACGACGTTTGCACAGACGCAGGGCCTGGTGCCTTTGCGGATGCGCGCGGTGGCATCGGCGTTGATTCTGTTTTTTATCAATATCGTGGGTCTCGGCCTCGGGCCGCAGCTGGCGGGGATCCTGAGCGATTACCTCGCCGACAGTTTTGGAAGGGAATCGCTGCGATACAGCTTGTTAATCATCGGTGCTGTGCTGACGCCATGGACCGCATTGCATTACTACATGGCGGGCAAAACTATCGAAAGCGACCTTGCCCGAGTGGACGAGCCGGGTTAGGCCTAGACGGCACGCATGTACCAGTCGAAATCGGTATTGCTGATGACATTGTGGAAGCAGCGAGATTCGTAGCGACGATTGATCGCGTAGTATTTGCAGTACTCGGCACCTAAATATTCAGGCAATACTTTGCTGCGAGAGAACTTGTCGATCGCCGCATCCCATCGATTCGGTATTCTTTGCTTGAGCGTGATTACTTCCCCTTCTTTCACCATACGGCCGGGGTCGCAGCGGTTCTTCAGGCCATGATGTACGCCGGCCAGAATCGCGGCCGTGACGAGATATGGATTCGCATCCGCGCCGGAGGTGCGATGCTCGAATCGCAGGTTCTTCTCGTCGGATACGGGAATCCGGATCGCAACATTGCGGTGATTCGTTCCCCAGTTTGGCTCTACGGGCGCGAACATCTCTGGTCGAAGCCTGCGGTAGGAATTGGCATTCGGCGCGAAAATCGCTGTCGCATCTGCCATGGTCTTTGCCAACCCGCCGACCGCATGACGCAGTCGCGCAGAGTAGGGCGGCGACGCCATCTTTTCCTTGCCCTGAGAAAAATAATTCCTGCCATTCGCATCGACCAGGCTCATGTGAATATGCAATCCGGACCCCGAGTCTTCTTCAAACGGTTTCGCCATGAAGCACGCGACGAAACCGTGTTGTCTGGCAACAGCCTTGACCGCGCGTTTTAGCAGCACGGCGTGATCACATGCCAGGACCGGGTCGTCGACGTGGTGAAGGTTAATCTCGAACTGTCCGGCGGCGAATTCCGATGTCGTGGTCCCGGCCGGAACATTCTGGGCAGCGCACACGTCGATCAGGTCGTTGAGAAAATTCTCGATGTCCCAAAGATCGTCGGGGTGATATACCTGAGGGCCCGGCTGAGGCCGGCCGATGCCCGGGACGCGTGAGGTTTTTGCTGTCGGCCTGTCGGTCTTTGCGTCAAGCAGATAGAACTCGAGCTCTGCCGCCATGACGATTTTGAGTTTCATTTTTTGCAGTGGCCTTTTCGCCGTCTCGAGAACGGAGCGCGGGTCTGCAAAAAACGGCTCCCCGTTTCGCAGGTAAAACCGAAAAAAGGCCTGCGCAGATGGTCTCTTGGCCCATGGCACGGGAGCCAGGCTACCTTCGACGACTCGGGCCAGCGTGTCGGGATCTCCATCATCGGCACTCCAGGCCACGCCGGGAAACGTGTCGCCCAGTGTACTCAAAAGAACGGTTCCGCCCGGAAGATAAAAGCCATCATGGAAGACCTTGGCAAACTCGCTACCGCGAATACGTTTGCCACGCAGCACGCCGGCTAGATCCGCTATCAGCAGTTCCATAGAATCCGTGCCTGGGTATCGTCTCATGAACGACCGCAATTCGGCCGGCTTGATCTCGGCTCTTCGTTTAGCCATTGTCTGGGTGTCCTGGTGGTCCATCAATATAGCCTTGTTGGACCACTAGATGAACTTCTTATTTTTTGGTGTTGGGGCCCTGTGCGGCACGCCAGGCCAATGCCGCTTTGATTCCCTGTGAACTCAGGATCTCATTGAATGCACGCGACTCCGGCGTCTCCGTGGTTTCTATTTCAATGTCTGTTTCCAGCGCCTCCCGCAGTGCGTCCCGCATACCCGCTGTCTCGAGAGAATTATTGATCGCCTTCTTGGTCAGCCTCACTGCAAGCGGATCATTCAATGCAATTTCATTTGCCTGCGACCGTGCCTCCTTCATCAGATCCGATGCAGGTACGACCCGGTTGACCAATCCTATCGCCTCAGCGCGCGAGGCATCGATATCGTTTGATCCTTTAAGCAGCATTTCTTTTGCGATCTTGGTACCGATCAGCCACGGAAGCACCATGCATACGATACCGCTGCCGAATCGCACTTCGGGAGCACCAAACCGGCAGCCCTCGGCGGCGATCGTAATGTCGCAGACGGCTGAAATCTCCATGGAGCTGCCGAGGCAATAGCCATGTACGGCCGCGATCGTGGGTTTCGGACAATCCCAAAAGCGCATGATCAGGTCGAACGTGCGTTCCAGATCCTGACGGACGCGGTCGTGTTGGGATATCCCCGGGTCCCGGTCACCCGATTCGAGATCGAAGCCGGCGGAAAATGCGCGGCCGTTACCGGATAGGATAACGACCCGGACCGCGTCGTCATTTTCTGCATCCGCTAATGCCGCACACAATTCTTCGTTCATTGCGGCATCAATAGCATTTAGCTTGTCCGGCCGATTCAAACGGATTTCCGCAATAGGTCCACGCTTTTCGAATTCGATGGTTGGTGTCGGCATCGATCGAGATTAGCACAGGGATTTGTGACTATGCATCAGCCCAGATTCAGAGCGTGCTGCGGGATGCATCATGTACGAGGAACGCTTTCAAATTCGATGCGATTGTCGTTGGCGCCGGCCATAAAGGGCTGACTACGGCCGCGTAACTTTCGCAGGCGGCTTGAAAACGGTGCTACTCGAATGGAGGGACGCTGGCGGTGGTTGCGCGGTGATCGAGGAGATCGATCACGAACTGGCACCGGGCTGCCGGGTATCTGCCGCATCGTATATCGCCCGCATGTTTCAAATCTCGAACGGACATTCGGTATCACGGAAGGCAACAGTTTCCACGGCGATATCAACATGGGACGGTTGTTTTTCACGCGGCCTATACCGGGTTGGTCGTAATACAAGACGCCCGTGGATCGGTTGTATCTCTGTGGCTCAGGCACTCATCCCGGTGGGGGAGTG
>SMUX01382473.1_pt1 | contig 10297 bp, 9 predicted proteins | sample 2456431 | NCBI WGS metagenome assembly SMUX01 (sample SAMN11095930, study PRJNA526329) | marine sediment metagenome | biome: Marine sediment; feature: Surficial sediment; material: Deep marine sediment; isolation source: Hadal surficial sediment | place: Pacific Ocean | collected 2014-11 | depth 0-1... | reverse complement strand
TATGGCGTAGATCCATTACGTCAGGTTGCGCTCCGTGAGAGCGTCCCGGAGATGTTTCTGGATGCAATGCGGCTCCATCCGATTGCGGTCGATGTAGTGGTGATGCTCGGCTTCGGTGTGCTTTTTCTCGTGCCCGCCATTTGGCTCTTCAGCAAACAAGATTAAATGCGTTCTCTCTGCTGCGCGCACGCCTTCCAGTCCATCGATGCTTCAGCACCATTCCTCAGGTGATCCACCCCACAGATGAACATGAAGAACATCGCTAGGATCGAACGAATATGCACAAGCTAAATTCCTTGGCCAAGGACCCGATCCGTTGGGGGGCGATCGTAGTGGGGGTAGTGATCTTGGGCGTGGTCTGGATCGGGATTTCTCAAGTGCCGGCTTCGGCAACGACCAGTGGATCCATCCCCAGCCCGCGCGAGGGATTTTCGGCGCCCGATTTCACGCTCGAGACTCTGGAGGGGGAGACTTTCACGCTTTCCGACTTACGCGGCAAGGCAGTGGTCGTCAACCTGTGGGCCTCCTGGTGCCCGCCCTGCCGAGCAGAGATGCCTGCCTTGCAGGCGGCGTATGAGGCCGACCGAGATCGCGGTCTGGAGATTGTAGCGGTGGATATGACCTACCAGGACAGTGAGGCAGACGCTCGGCGTTTTGTTGATGATTTCGGACTCACATTCACGATCCCGTTGGACAGCGATGGGACGGTCGCAAGGCAATACCTTATGCGGGCACTGCCCTCGACTTTCTTCGTCGGGCCCGACGGAGTGATCCGCAAGGTCGTGATTGGTGGACCCATGAGCGAGGCCACTATCCGAACCACCGTCAGCGAAATGCTGGATGAGATTCCCTGATGCTCCCTATCCTGCAGATCGGCCCCCTGGCTATTCAATTGCCCGGTTTAATTCTCCTGGTAGGGGTGTGGGTGGCGGTTTCGCTGACCGATCGTGAGGCTCCTCGGTATTCCCTGAAGCCATCCTATCTATCCAATATGATCTTGCTCGGACTTGTGGTGGGCATTCTCAGTGCCCGGCTCTGGTACGCAATTCGCTTCTTTAATATCTACTTGGAGAACCCGCTTAGCGTTTTTTCCCTGAACCCCACCACACTCGCGACGCCGGAAGGGGCTCTAACTGGATTAGCCGTCGCTGCATATTACGGTTACCGAAAAGGGCTTCCCCTCTGGCCCACGCTTGACGCTCTTACGCCTGGCCTGGCGGCTCTTGGTCTAGCAGCGGGCTTCGCGCATATGGCGAGCGGCGACGCCTTCGGGGCGGTGACAAGCCTGCCATGGGCGATCGAGCTTTGGGGGGCGCAGCGCCATCCTACTCAGATCTATGAGGTGCTGGCTGCTGGATTCATTTTCTGGTTAATCTGGGAGATTCGCCGTAAGACCCAGGTGGCCGGATATCTCATCCTTATCTTTGTCGCGCTAACCGCCTCGAGCCGGCTTATCATCGAAGCCTTTCGCGGCGACTCGATCATCGCTTATGGATCCGTGCGAAGCGCCCAGCTTGGAAGCTTACTGATCTTGGCGATAGCCCTGGTTGGGATGCATTTGCTTGCGCGTGCTCAGACCCAAGAATCCCGAAGCTGAAGCCCCGAAACCTCTCGGTCAGATGGCCGATGCCCCTACCCTCCGCCCGCAAAGCGCTGGACTATAATCGAAGCGCTTTCCGTCCCGTAAGAAAAGCGCGCCCCACTAGCTCAAAGCTCTAGGAGCGGCCTCAGCAATTCTAGGTCTGCTGCATCAAGAAGGGAACTTCGGATGCCTGATTTCAAGGACCGCGTAGTTGTGGTTTCTGGCGCGGCTGGGAACCTGGGGGCCGTCGTTTCGCACGCCTTCGTGAGCTCAGGTGCCAAAACAGGTCTCTTAGACCGAAGACCAGGCAGACTCCAGGAAGTGTGTGGCCATCTAGCGAACGATCCAAATCATCTGCTCATCGGGACGGTCGATATGACGGATCCGGACTCTGTAGAAAGCAGTATTCAGCAAGTCATTAACAAACATGGACGTGTGGATGTTCTCGTCAACGCAATCGGCGGGTACCAGGGCGGTACCCCGATTCATGAAACCAGCCCGGATAGCTGGGACTTCATGTTCGACCTGAACGCGCGCTCGGTGTTCCTCTCTTGCCGAGCTGCCGTGCCCCATATGCTCACGCAAGGGAGCGGAAAGATCGTAAATATCGGAGCCCGTCCAGGGGTGAGAGGCGCAGCAAATTCGGGAGCCTACTCAGGAGCCAAGAGCGCTGTGATCCGGCTAACGGAGAGCCTGTCGGAGGAGCTAAAAGACCAGGGTATCAATGTCAATTGTGTGCTTCCTGGCCATGTAGATACGCCCGAGAACCGGGAACAAATTCCAGATGCGGATTATTCGCGCTGGGTATCGCCCAGCGCGGTGGCGGATGTCATCTTGTTCTTGGCCTCAGATGAGGCCAGTGCGATTCATGGGAGTTCCATCCCGGTTTATGGAACAGGGTAAATCTGCCGTATGCTGAGCTCACATCGATTAATTAAGCGTGGAGAGGGTGCTTGATGGCGGACGTAACTTTCATGACCGAGGGCGGCCATAAGCTGCCAGCGCTAACCGAAGATCAGATGCGGGAGGTGGATCGCATCGCGATGGAAGATTTCGGTCTCGGTGTGCTGCAGATGATGGAAAACGCGGGCCGCAACCTGGCTCTGCACGCGATTGAGAATGTAAACGACCCGGATGCTGAGATCGTCATCCTGGCAGGGTCAGGAGGGAACGGCGGTGGCGGGATCAGCTGCGCACGCCACCTGCGAAATCGCGGCTACCGCGTCAGCCTTCATTTAACCAGGGATCCGTCCGAGCTCGGCGGCTCTGCCGGCGCTCAATACCGGATCGTGGAGAAATCCGGTCTGCGGGCAGCACCGGTCGATAAGGCTGAAGAGAACATTCAACAGGCTGCCTTGGTGATCGATGCGCTCATCGGCTACAGCCTCAAGGGAGCGCCGCGCGGAATCACCAAGGATCTGATAGAGACGGCCAATGAATTTTCGGCCCGCACGCTATCCCTGGATATTCCCTCTGGTTTCGATTCGACGCGCGGCGACACTCCAGGGGTCGCGATCCATCCACACCGCACTCTGACTCTAGCTCTTCCTAAAATAGGCCTGGCAGAGGTGCCAGGTGAGATTTATGTTGCAGATATCGGGATTCCCCCAGAAGTCTACGCGCCGCTCGGAATACTCCTTGAGCCCTTCTTTGGCGGCGCCTACTGGGCACGAATAACACAAGCTTAGTGAGGATGGGTGGGGAGATTGAAGATGGATCTTAAGTGGGTGGAGTGAGGTTGAAGAGGGAGCGAGATCATTCGAGAGCGAAACCGTCGCAAAGGAGGACGTCTTGGACGTAACAGCACGAAATGAAACCGGCTATCAAGTGGAGATCGAGGCCGCAGGCCATCATATGCTTGCGGACGAGAGCCCGAAGGACGACCAACCAACCGCCGGACCCAATCCCTATGCACTGCTTCTGGCCTCATTGGCAGCCTGTAAGGCGATGACCGTCCGACTGTATGCGGAGCGCAAAGACATACCGCTGGATGCGGTAAATGTGAATCTGAGCATTCATAAGCTCTACGCAAGGGACTGCGAAGATTGCGAGAGCGATGACGATGCGAAGGTCGACATTATCGAAGAGGAGATCTCCTTCGAGGGCGATCTCACGGACGAGCAGCGCGAGCGGTTGGCCTGGATCGCGGATCGTTGTCCGGTGCACCGAACCCTGACCAGCGAAACCAAGATTCGGCAGAAGATTGTCGCTTAGCAACCGCTTGGACCCATTTCTGCGCCCCAGGATTGCGAGCATGCCCGCAATCGCCGGTTCAACCGAACAGTCGCGGATGTCTCCACAACAGGTTGGTATCATTGGTATCGACTTGAATTTCATATGACAAAACTTCATGAATTGGCCGATCAGGGTCAGTCGGTTTGGTACGACAACATCCGGCGAGCGCTCTTAGATTCGGGTGAGATGGCGGATCTGATCGATCAAGGTGTCACTGGCGTGACGTCGAACCCAACCATCTTTGAGAAAGCCATTGCGGGCAGCGTCGATTATGACGGTGCGCTGCATGAACTTGTCGAACAACAGCTCGAGGTTGCTCGGATCTATGAAAAGTTGGTCCTGGACGATATCGGCCGTACCGCAGATCTACTGCGCCCGATTTACGACCGGACGGAGGGGCTCGACGGATTCGTAAGCATTGAAGTGAACCCGATGCTGGCCTATGACAGTCAGGGCACGATATTGGAAGCCAAACAGCTCTTCAAGGACCTGGGGCGACCCAACGTAATGATCAAAGTGCCTGCCACTAAGGAAGGTGTGGCAGCCGTTCGCGCCCTTATCGCCGAAGGCATTAACGTCAATGTGACGCTGATCTTCTCGATTGATCACTATGTGGCAGTTGCGGAAGCCTATCTTGCCGGCCTTGAAGATCGACTCGCTGCGGGAGAATCCGATCTGAAGGTTGCTTCTGTTGCCTCGTTTTTTATCAGCCGCGTGGATACCGCGGTCGATCGCACGTTAGGAGGTATCGGCGCCGGTGCCACCACAGCATCTGAGCTAAAAGGCAGCGCCGGCATCGCCAACGCCAAGCTAGCCTACGCCCGCTTCAAAGAAGTCTACAGTGGAGAGCGCTGGGAGCGGCTCGCGGCCGGCGGAGCGAGGGTTCAGCGCCAGCTTTGGGCCAGCACCAGCACCAAGAACCCGACTCTCCCAGATACGCTCTACGTCGACTCACTCATCGGTCCGGAAACCGTCAATACCATTCCTCCCGCCACACTCCAATCATTTATTGATCACGGAACGGTCTCGCGGACCCTGGACCATGACGTAGAGGCGGCCGAGGCTCACCTGGAGCACCTGGCTGGCATCGGGCTCGATCTGGCCAGCATCACAGACGACTTGCAAGAAGATGGAGTTGCGGCGTTTGCCCGCTCGTTTGAGGCCTTGATGAATGCCATTGCACTCAAACGAGAGCGACTGCTGGCGGGGTGGGAACACATAACTGTGAATTTAGATGGCTACGAACCTGCAGTAGATACAGCGCTCGAACAGATGGGCAAAGATGAGGTGCTCTCGCGTATCTGGAAACACGATCACACCGTATGGAATCCCCGCCCGGATGAAATCACCAATCGACTTGGATGGCTAAACATTGCCGAGGTGATGCTCGATAATTTGCACGATCTGAAGGCGTTATTTAATTGGGCAAAAGCGGATGGCTACGATCAGGCGCTGCTTCTCGGCATGGGCGGCTCGAGTTTAGCGCCGGAAGTGTATTTAGAAACCTTCGGAGTCCAGCAAGGATATTTTGAGTTTGGCGTGCTCGACAGCACCGATCCGGGCGCAGTACTTTCCGCTTCCAAGCGTTTTGATCCGGCGCGGACGCTCTACATCATAGCCACGAAGTCGGGTGGCACAGTCGAAACGTTATCGCTCTTCAAGTATTTCTATAACCAGGTTGAAGCTGTGGAAGGGGCCGGTAGGACGGGGCCACACTTCGTTGCGATTACCGACCCTGGCAGCCGACTTGCGGAGCTTGCTGGGCAGCGTGATTTTCGAGCAACCTTCCTCAACGATTCAAATATTGGCGGGCGGTATTCTGCATTGTCATTTTTTGGGCTCGTACCCGCCGCGCTGATCGGAGTCGATGTAGAGCAACTGCTTGATCGATCATTATCCGTGGCGTGTGCCAGTGAATCCTGTGTGGGGGCGGTGGATAACCCGGCAGCGATGCTGGGCGCGGTAATGGCTGAACTGGCATTGCAAGGTAGAGACAAGCTCACGCTGGTTGCAAATCCACCGCTGGAAAGCTTTGGTGATTGGCTGGAGCAACTTGTCGCCGAGAGCACTGGCAAGCAAGGGCGCGGCATCGTTCCTGTGGTCGGTGAGGAAATTGGGGAGCCGTCTCTATATGGAGAGGATCGGCTGTTCGTATATTTGCGGCTCGATGGTGATGATTCGAATGATGCGGCGGTAGACAAGTTAGAGGCCGCGGGACATCCGGTTATCCGCATTCGGATCCACGACACGTACGATCTTGGTGGACAGTTCTTCCTCTGGGAAATGGCAACCGCGGTAGCAGGCTACCGGCTCGGCATTAACCCGTTCGACCAACCCAACGTCGAGGCCGCCAAGGTGCTGGCGCGCGAATTAGTACAGGCCTACACCGCGGAAGGAAAGCTTCCCGAGCAGCATCCCGTGCTGGTGGATAAGAAGTTAGAACTGTACGGTGATGTGAGCGGTGAGAATTTTAACGACGCGCTCGCGGCGTTCCTGGACGGAGCCCAACCCGATTCTTACATTGTGCTGCAAGCCTATCTCCAGCCGACGAAGGAGGCATCCGAGCAGCTGCAAGCGATCAGAACCGCGCTTCGCGCCCGCACGCAGCTTGCAACAACCTCGGGATTCGGGCCACGGTACCTGCACTCAACCGGTCAGCTGCACAAAGGAGATGCCGGAACTGGCTCATTTATTCAGATCACGGTGGACGACGAGCGCGATGTAGAGATCCCGGACGAGGCAGGCTCGCAAGAATCGTCGATGAGTTTTGGTACTCTGAAGGCGGCCCAGGCCCTGGGCGATAAGAAGGCGTTGGAAGAAGCGGGCAGGCGAGTGTTCCAAATCCACATCAAGGGGAATACCCGTAAGGGGCTGGCTCGCATCCTTGGGGCAGTCGACTAGGCCACCCCTGCGGCGGAGGACATAAACCGTGATCCGGGCAATGATCTTCGATCTGGATGGGACGCTGGTTCAGACCGAGAAACTAAAGGCCATCTCATACGCGCGCGCGGCGATCGAGCTCTGTCCGCAGGACATCAACGAGGACGAGGTACTTGAGGCGTTCAAAGAGGTGGTCGGACTGCCTCGCACGCAAGTCGCTCAACAGCTGGTGGAACGATTTCAGCTGCAGGACAAGGCGGCCGAAAAAATGTCGGAATACGGCGTCGATACTCCCTGGCAAGCGTTTATTCAAGCCAGGCTCGTTCACTACGAAGGGATGTTAGCCGATCCAGAAGTAATTGTGGCCAACCAATGGCCGCATAACATGGCTGTCCTGGAAATGGCACGTGCCAACCAGTGCAGCATCGGGTTGGCGACCATGTCGCGCTGCAAGCAAGCGACCCGCGTGCTCCAGATCCTGGATCTGCAGCAGGCGTTTGACTTCGTCGCCACCAGGGATGACGTGGAGATTGGGAAACCTGACCCTGAGATTTACAGACTGGTTGCACACGAACTGGAAATTCCCGCCCTTGAATGCCTGGTGTTAGAGGATTCGCCATCCGGAGTTGAAGCAGCCGTCGCCGCGGGCATGTGGTGCATTGCCGTGACCACTCCCTTCACCTTCGAGGGAGTTCATAAGCAGGCCCTGCTACCATCGGAGTGGATCGTGGACGATCCGGGGCAGGTGTTGGTAGCAGTCGGACAGATGTTGGAGGAACGTCGGCTCGATGACTGAAGCTCATAAAGAAGCCGCCGCGCTCAAAGCGGTGGAGTTCGTTGAATCGGGAATGATAGTGGGGCTAGGATTTGGGAGCACTGCCATCTACGCCGTGCGCGAGATTGGCCGCAAGCTGCGCGAGGGGGAACTCGATGAAATCCTCGGGGTCCCAACCGCGTTGAGTGTGGAGCAAGAGGCCCGAGACTTGGGGATCAAGCTTACGACCCTGGATGACAACCCACAGGTGGATCTAACGATCGACGGTGCAGACGAGGTCGACCCACAGCTGGATCTCATCAAAGGCGGTGGAGGCGCGCTGTTGCGGGAGAAGATTGTGGCGCAGGCCAGTCAAAGAGAGATCATCGTGGTCGATGAATCAAAACTCTCAGACAATCTGGGCGCCAAATTTGCTCTACCAGTTGAGGTTAGCCCGTTCGGGTGGGCTCCTGAAGCCGCCTATCTCAAATCGATTGGAGCCTCGGTTGCCTTGAGGAGCACCGCAGATGAGACCCCCTATGTTACGGATCATGGAAACTGGATCCTCGACGCCGAATTTGGCCCTATTGAAGACTGCGCCGCCTTGTCCGATCAGCTCGATCGCAGGGCGGGGGTCGCAGCGCACGGTTTGTTTCTCGAACTTGCCACCGATCTCATTGTTGGCGGCGAAGACGGTGTACGGCATGTGAGGAGACATTAAGGACAAATCTATGGAAATCGGAATGGTTGGATTAGGGAAGATGGGCGCTAACATGACCACCCGGCTGCTCAAGGGCGGTCACAGCGTGGTGGCGTACGACCACAATGCTGAGAATGTGGAGGCCGCGGTTGGTCAGGGCGCGCAAGGAATTGAATCGCTGGATCAAATGGCCTCTTCGCTGACCGCTCCTCGCGCGGCCTGGGTGATGGTTCCAGCAGGTGAACCGACAGAAAAGGTCATCACCGATCTTGCGGCCTCGTTTGAGCAGGGAGATTCCGTCATCGACGGCGGCAACAGCAATTACAAGGACACGATGCGGCGCGCTGAGGCGCTGCGCGGACGAGGCATACATCTGGTGGATGTGGGGACCAGCGGTGGAGTCTGGGGACTGACCGAGGGCTACAGCATGATGGTGGGGGGCAATGAGGATGCAGTGGAACGACTGCGACCGATATTGGAAACGCTGGCGCCTGGATCTGAAGAGGGTTGGGGCCGGGTCGGCCGGAGCGGCTCCGGCCACTTTGTGAAGATGATTCACAACGGCATCGAATATGGGCTGATGCAGTCCTACGCTGAAGGTTTCGAAATCTTGAGCAAGAAGGAGCAGTTCGATCTGGATCTGCACCAGGTAGCGGAGATATGGCGCTTCGGCAGCGTGGTACGCTCCTGGCTGCTGGACCTCACTGCGGCTGCGCTCGAAGAGGACGCTACCTTAAGTGATCTACAGGGATGGGTGGCAGATAGTGGGGAGGGGCGCTGGACGGTTGCAGATGCAATCGATCTGGACGTACCGGCGCCTGTGATCACACTGTCGCTCCTGATGCGGCTTGTGAGTCGGCAGGACGAGAGCTATGCCGCCAAGCTTCTGGCGGCAATGCGCAACCAATTTGGGGGTCATGCCGTAAAGCGGGCTGAATAGCGGAATGATGGATAACGGATTACCTACTTCTATCGTTATTTTCGGAGCCTCGGGTGACCTGACCCGGCGTAAGCTCGTTCCGGCGCTGTTCCACCAGTACGCTAAAGGCCAAATACCTAAAACCATCAACATCATCGGGACTTCACGGACCAAATTAACCCACGATGAATTCCGGCAGCAGATGTTCGATGGAATGGCGGAGCTTACGGGGATCGTCCCGGGTGAGGGCGAATGGGAAGAGTTTTCCCAGAAACTCTGGTATGTGTCAGGAGATGTCGGCCAGGAGGCTGACTATGGGAAGCTCGATCAGTTTCTTGCGGAAAGGGAGGGCGGGCCAGCTAACCGACTGTACTATCTGGCTACGGCTCCGCGCTTCTTTCCAATAATCGCACGCGAGCTCGGCAAACACGGGATGGCAACCGAGGGAGACCACTGGTCGCGGGTAGTGATTGAGAAACCCTTCGGGCATGATCTGGAATCGGCGGTTGAGCTGAATGAAATCGTGCATGCCGCCTTTGACGAGCATCAGGTCTATCGAATCGATCACTACCTGGGCAAGGATACGGCCCAGAACATACTCTATTTTCGCTTTCTGAACACCATTTTCGAGCCGATTTGGAACAGGAACTACATTGACCATGTCCAGATTACGGTTGCGGAGTCGGTCGATGTGGAGCACAGGGCAGGTTATTACGACACCTCCGGTGTTGTGCGAGACATGTTCCAAAACCATTTTCTGCAACTCTTTACGCTGGTGGCAATGGAGCCGCCGGCCACGTTCGACGCAGACGCTGTACGCAATGAAAAAGTAAAAGTGTTGATGGCCACCCGGCCGATAGACGTGGAAGACACGATACGGGCGCAGTATGAGGGCTATGGGCAGGCGAAGGGGGTTGCCGAGAATTCACAAACTCCGACCTATGCGGTGATGAAGCTATATGTGGATAATTGGCGCTGGAAGGGGGTGCCATTTTATCTTCGCTCCGGAAAAGCCCTGGTGGAAAAGACGAGCCAAATTGTTATTGTTTTCAACGAACCTCCGCATGTGCTCTTTAATTTGCCATCGGACTACCATCTGACTCCAAATTTCCTTTCGCTATGCATTCAGCCTGACGAAGGCATACACATTCGCTTTGAAACCAAAATCCCAGGTGGGCAGCAAGAAACCAAATCGGTCGATATGGAGTTTCATTACCCGTCAACGTT
>SMUX01291669.1_pt1 | contig 10300 bp, 15 predicted proteins | sample 2456431 | NCBI WGS metagenome assembly SMUX01 (sample SAMN11095930, study PRJNA526329) | marine sediment metagenome | biome: Marine sediment; feature: Surficial sediment; material: Deep marine sediment; isolation source: Hadal surficial sediment | place: Pacific Ocean | collected 2014-11 | depth... | reverse complement strand
CGCGTTCTCTCCTCTTGATGCTCCGACGCTCCAGCCAGTCGATGCAGGCCAGGGTCCAGTCGGTGGCTTGACAGTTGGTTCGCAGATACTCGGCTGCGCCGACGCACGACTGGACCGTTTGCTCCTCCTTGAACATCTGGTAGGCGTGCAGCATGGGCAGGGCCACCCGTCGGAAAAACCGACTGCTGTAACCTATGGCCTTGTGGCCGTCCAAGAACATGCACAGGTCGTCGTGCCAGGCGTGCACGTCGCCCTCGATCAGCGGGAACGGCTGGACAGCCTCGCGGGAGTAGGGGCAGGTCCTGGGCGCCGGAGGCATCACGGCGAACGGAGCGAGCTCGTCCATGAGCGCCTCGTGCTGGTCCAGGTACAGATGCCAGTTGTTGCTGAGCTGCCAGTAGCGCCCGACCGGGATGCCGATGCGGGCGGCCAGGTACTCCAGCAGGAAGCTAAAGTGAACGGCGTTGGCGCCGTAGCAGCCCCACACGATGTCGTTCGATCGGTTGCAGACCATCATGTCCAGCTCGCCCCGGACGTTGACGCTGAAGTAGACCTGGGTGTTGCAGGGTAGATCCTTGCTGTCCAGTCCCTGGTCGTGGTGGCCGTCCCACATGGACAAGACCTGACGACGGCACTCGGGATTCCTCTTGAGCGAGGTGACGATCTGCTCGAGCTGGTCGCCGCCGAAGTGGTGCCGCCAGCGGTATCCGTAGGCGCCATTGAAGGTCTTCCCGTCGTCGCTGAACGACGACATGTTGCTGTTGAACTGGAGAAGATAATTCACGTCCTGCCGGCCGCCGAGCATCCACAGCGCCTCGAACATGTGGAAGAAGGGGTTTGCATCCCTCTGCGGCCAGAAGATGACCCGCTCCAGCGGCTTGTGGTACACCGTGGTGACCGGGCCGTCCGCCATGAGGACTGGGCCGTTGCGGCTCTCCCGTCGCACCCCGTACAACGAGAGCTGGTAGAGCGCCTCCGGCAGAGCCTGATGGACGTTCCTTATACTGATGCTGAGCATCGCATCTTCTCCCTTAGATTCCTCCACGCGGCCTGCATCGTCCTGACTTGGATGATGCAGTCGTCGAGCGCCGCGTGTGCTGTGAGGCCGCCATCCACCTTGTCGGTATTGACGCCGAGTCGGTACATGTCCTCGAGGAACGTCCGATGGCAGCGCTCGTTCCAGAACTTCCACGGGCACTCGATGTCAAGCAACTGGAAGCCGGCCCGCAGGATGTTGAGATCGAAGCCGGGACCGCGGGCCCAGACCTGCGCGTCCCCTGGGATGAACGCGGCGAGCGCAAGGAACGCCGAGCGCATCGTCCCACGGTCGGCTCGGAAGGCCGACAGCGCCCCGGCGTCCTGCTCAAACCACCAGTCGATCGTCGCGGCGTCGATGTACATACCGACCTTCTGCGCGTCGACCGGATCGATGTTGGTTTGGAAGGAGAGGTCAATGCCTTGGTGTTTCAGGTCGAAGAACGCCGCCCCGATGGACACGACCAATCCGTTCGGTTGCCGCCCCCACGTCTCAATGTCAATCATCACGTCCTGTGCCACGACTGTACCTCCTCTTGAGTTTCTGCCCGCCCTGGGCTCTCTTGTACTTGTCATACTCACAAAGAGTATGTTCTACCTCGCGCATCTCCCACCGAGGCCAATCTGGGTGCCAGTTGAACTCGAAGGTCGAGCAGAGGAGGAGCTCTCGCATGAGCCCAAGCATCTGCTCTTCGTCGGCCTTGCTGGAGTAGCGATAGGTCTCTGGATCGTCATCTGTAACCCAACCCAATCCTCGCGCACAACCGGGCCCAGGACAAGCCCAAGACATTATGTCTTTGGCGGTTTCTAAGTAGATTGTGTGGCGTAGATCGGTCACGATTTCGTAGGCCATGAAGTTGCCCAGGTAGGGAAGCTCACAAAGGATCTTGTGTGCCTCCTCCAACGTCTCTACTACCTGGATGTCGTCCGCGACCTTGGGGAGAGCTGCCTTGACTTGTTCGATGCACCACAGGACGCCCTCCAGCTTGTTCTTGCCGTTGGGTGTCTTGATGATATACGCGCCTGTGACCACGGGCTTCACGAAGGCGAGTCGGCGGCGAACCTCGTTGGTGTCCCAGTCGGCGAATAGATCTCGGATGCGCTCGGCCGTTTCGATCCGGTTGAACCATCGGAAGGCCACGGTGGCCAGGAATACCTCTCCCTTGCCTCTATCCAGTGGGTCACGCACGTGCTTGCGGAACCACCTCGTGGTCTTGTCGTCCTCGCGGAAGATGTTGCAGAAGGACCACTCCCGCAGGACGGGGTCATCGGTCCACGGCGCCGGCTGGCGGGCCAGACGCAGCAGGTAGATCTTGTATCGCTCTCGGGCGAAGTCGAAGAATTGCTCGACGTGGCTCACCATAGCTGGAGCCATTCCCGGATCAGCCCGAAGGCGTAGTCGCGGTCAGCCCAGTGGACATCCATCCCCGCGGCTTGGAACTTCCGCATGGCGCTCTGCACGCCCTTGTACTTGGACGTGGTGGTCTTGGGGTTCACATCGTCGGCGTCGGGCTTCTTGACTCGGCGGCGCTCGTTGACCGATGCCAGGCAAACCTCCAGCGAGGTATCCAACGCGATGACCCGAAGGTCGGAGGTGTACTGCCTGATGCCCATGATCCTCTTCACGTCGCCGGAGAGCAGCAGGCCCTCAAACAGCACGTGCATGCCCAGTCCGTGCGCCTGCTTGATCATCTCGAAGGTGCGGTCATAGCCGCTGATGGTGTCGCAGCCGCCGCACGCGGTTGCGTAGTGACCTGGGATCATGAGACGGCGATGATCCACAGAAGCCATAGACAAGTAGTAGCCGAGCGGCTGCCGCCGCTTCTCGCCGGTCTTGCGGAAGGGAAAGCGATAGTCATAGAGCTCCATCACCTTGCGGATGATGGTGCTCTTGCCGCTGCCGGACGTGCCTCGGAGGTTGATTATCATGAAGAGAGACGACCGGGTGTCCCCGGCCGTCGCCCTGCGCCAAAGGTTCCCTCCCGTAGTATATATACTACGGGAGGTAGGTTCAGTCGTACACCAGATTGATCGTCGGCAGGGCGTCCGAGATCAGCGGAAGGTTGGTGGTGATGAGGAAGTTAGCCTCGGTCCGGTGGCGTTCGGCGTAGAAGAAGTCGAACTGATACACGTCACCATCATCGAGGCCCAGGGCGGCCACGTCGATCGTTGCCTCTTCCGCGGCGTGAATGCCGCCGAGGTCCAGGACGAGCTGCCCGTTGATGAAGACCCAGATATCGTCGTCGCCGACGAAGCGGAAGAACTGACCCGCGTCACCACTGGCCACGAACTTGCCGTGGTACTCGAAGGTGAAGTGGTAGTTATGGTCTGGGCCTTTGCCGGAGTTGCCGAACATCTGGCCGTCCACGGGGAAGAACCCGCCGATATCGGCGTATGGGGCATCATTGCCGCTGTCGAAGAGGTAGGTTCCATCCGCCTGGAGCTCCAAAGAGATCGTCAGGGGGGCGGACATGTTGACGCCGAGGATATCCCGATACCACTCGGCGAACGTGTCAGCGGAGGTCACGCCGCCGTCGCCATCCTCGCCGATGTAGACGGGGTCGCCGCCGGGGATGATGGTCTGGGCCACGTTGCCGGTCGCCAGCTTGAAGCCGCCTTTCGGCGTCACCTCGAAGTCGGGGTGAGACTCGTTGAAGTCCCGGACGATGCCGGTCAGCTCGATGGTTTGCTGTGCCGCGGCGGAGGCGGTCAAGGTCAGTACTGCGAACAGGGTGATGAAGAGTTTCATGGCGTTGCGTTCCTTTCAAAGAAGTTACCCAAGTATCGGTTACAGGTAGGGCCTGGGCAAGCCCTTGTCCTGAAACTAGACCTCTGGCCGTGGAGATAGTGAGGGGTCCCGCCTCCCCTGAAGTTGCCAGGCGGTCCCGCCGAGGGAGTCGCCGATCTGCTCGAAGCCGCGGCGCTCATAGAAGACGAGCGCCTCGTCGTTGTCCTTGGCACAGTTGAAGTGGATCACGTCGTGGGGTGTCTGATGCCACAGGTCGGTCAGCAATTTCGAGCCCACGCCCTGGCCCTTCCACATCCCATCGACGACGATGAAGTAGAGGGAGGTCTTGGGCTCGCGCACCTTGTGACGGACGCATGTGAAGCCGACGATGACGCCGTGGCAATCGTCCACGGCGACTCGGATCCAGCCCTTCGTGTAGGCCAGGGGCCCGCTGAAGATGTGGTTTGAGAAGTCGCGGGTGTATCGCGACTGCCTCGCGAGAACGACCAACACTTGATGGTCATCGTAGGTGGCGGGGCGGATGGTGATCATGACGGTCGTTCCCAGGTGTCATCCGGTTGTTCCTTATAGGCGCCCCAATTCTCCCACCAGCCGCCGTCCATGGACGTGTAGGCGCCGCGCTGCTGTTGCCAGTAGCGCTCCAACCAGATTGTGGTTCCACCTTCGAGACGAACAGGCCACAAGGCGAAGCGCCGAACGTATCGAAGGGAGCCGCTGTGCGGCGTTGTGATAAGACGGGATTTCCACCTCATGACAATCTCCTGAGGATTTCGCTCGCGGCCCAGCCGGCGGCGATGGTGCCGTTCTTCGCTCCACCGGTGCAGAGCCACAGGCCGGGCGCCCGCTGCTCCAGGAGGCAGGGCTTGACCTTTGCGATGTACGGTCGGATGCCGGTGGTGGCCTTCAGGGTGCTGGTGACCTTCAGGACCCCGGAGTGGATGACGCGGCGCCGGGCATCGCTCTCCCTGTCCTTGGTCCAGTTGTCCGGCTTGATGGCAGCGCCGTCCCCGCCCCATACGTGGTTGTCGTCCTCCTGGAAGACCACGAGCTGCTTGTAGGGGGCCCATACATTGATGTGATTCTCGGTGACCTTGCCCTCGGCCCGGAACGACACACCCTTCTTGCCGATGAGTCCGTCGACCTGCATGAGCTCGCTGCACCAGACGCCCGCGGCTACGACGATGAGTGGCGCCTCCAGGGTGTACATAGTGCCGTCGTGGGATGACACGTGGGCGCCTCCCAGGAAGAATCCTGTGACGGTGCCATATTCCTCGTGGTAGCCGTGGCAGCAGAGGATCTTCTTGGCCGGGATGTGGAAGGCAGAGGTGGTCACTCCGCTGGGCCGAATCTTGAACCAGAGTTGATCGACTCCGAACATAGCACTGAGCAAGTCGAGCGCGGGATCGTACACGTTCTTGCCGAGGCTGCTGAACCAGCTCGGCTTCATGAGGCAGCCACTGGGCGCGCTGCCAGAGCCCGGTCGACGATCGTCCACGAGTACGACATCGCGACCGCTCATGAAGAGGGCCAGAGCCATGGTTCTTCCGAAGATGCCGCCACCTACTACTATTGCGTCCACTTCTGTTTCCTTCGCTTGTCCCGCTCCTTGGCGCGGGCCTTCTGTTCCTTCTCGCGTCCCTCACACTCCGGGCACACGTAGTAGTCCGTCGTGTTGAAGTTGGCTCCGCATTCGGAACATGTGATCAACATGTGGGTTGGCCCAGCTTGGCGGCAAGCAGCTTGCCAGATTCCTCATCGTAGATCAGGAAACCGGTGTCGTCCTTCGGCAGCCGCTTGCAGGCGGCGGCGTAGGTCATCGGCTTGGCGGTCAGGATCTCGATGGATTGGCCTTGCACTACGGCGTATTCCTTCGCCTCGCGCTCGGTGAATTGTGTGACTCTCTTACGTGGCATCTGAGGTCTCCCGTTGGGGCATCGCTGCTGCGAATGCCGCAGCCGCCTCCGATTCGCCCGTCCATGGGTCCAGGCCTGCCGTGATCTCGTCGATGTCGTTCCACAGCGGATAGTGCCCATTCATGTGACTCTTCCACTTGCAGAGGATCGTCTCCACCTCCTGGATGCCCACGGGGCGATCGTACAGAGGCGGAGCCTTGTAGGTCATGAACATAGCCGTGAGCTCGCTCACGATCAGCATCAGGACGTGGTCCTGATCCTTCGGCTTCGCATTCTCATTTAGACCCAAGTGCTGCCTCCAGAGCATGAGCGCCGCCTTGACCGGGTCAGCGAACATGAAGACGTGGCCCTGGTCGAAGCTGACCGGGACGCCTAAGCAGCGGTCGAGCATGTCGGCCACCTTGAAGCCGATCCAGTCCCCGAAGAGGTAGTGGGTCTTGACCCGCTTCATCACCTCGGCGACAGAGAGGTCCTGCGGTACAGGCATCCCATTGTTGTCTACGATCGCGAGGCGGACGCCGACCCGCGTGACCATCTGTTCCGGTGCGTCGCCGTAGGTGAGCGCGAGCCGTTTGATGGCCTTGGCCGATTGGGCTCCGCGGAAGTGCCGGCGCTCCTGACCTCTGGGCCAGCGGCCACCCGCGGGTGACTCGGTGATGTTCGCCGAGGCGACATCCATCCAGTGCCAGAAGCGGTCGCCGTCCATTGTGCACATCCAGGAGGCTACGCCCGCGTGATAGAAGCACCAGTAGGCGACCAGCCAGCGAGCAATCTGCGGCTCGGGCCAGTTGTATTCCTTGATGCACTTGTAGAGTGCGACGTAGATGGGATCGAGATCATTGGACTCCAGCAGGTGGTTGCCGAACTCCTTGATACTCAACCTTTCGTAGTTGCGTCCCATCACTTCCTCCGGATGTCGTCGCGGTTGTAGGAACCGCGCATCTTGATGATCTTCCGCACGGTGTCGGGATGGAGCCCGCGGCGAGTCGCGATTGCCTTGTGGTGCTCGCCGTTGCGAGCCTCGCCGCGGATCTCCTCCCGATCCTCGAAGGTGGTGCGGGGTTGTGTCACCCGGTGGGTGTCCCGAGTAGACGGATGCGGCCGTTGGCGTCCTCCTGGAGGCCATAGCCCGTGTAGACGTGGAGCAGCTTGATGCCCTCATACGCCGTCTTGTAGTCCCAGTTGATGGCGTCCATCACCTCTTGTACCGTCGCACCGTTCTTACGCGAGAGCATGTCGACGGTGGTGGCGCGTCTGGTGCCGGGCCGGTGCTTCTTGATCAGATCCTTGACGGGGAAGCTGATCAGCTTCCGGCGAGCCACGCCGGCCGTGGCTTTGGGCTTGGCCTTGGTCGCTGTCTGAGCCTTCACAGACTCGTTGCCGACCTTGAGCTGGAAAGCCGCCTGGGTTCGCTTGATGCCCGCGGCGCGGGTACTGAACCGTTTGACGCCTTCACCAGTGAGCTCGTTGAAAAGGGTGATGAGCTCGGGGCCGGTGAGGGTGGCGATGCTGTCGAACGTGATGTCCATTGTAGCCGTTGTCATGGTTTCGGCTCCTTTCGATCTGAAGTATCGCACATCGAGATCGAAAGGCAAACCCAGGGTCAGAGAATCGAAAAGGGGCGCCTCATCGACTTCACCCGCCGATGAGGCGCCGGAGGAGAATCAGTCGTCGTCGTAGTCGTCGTCATCGTCATCATCGTCATCGTGGTCGTCGTCGTGATGCTTCCGGTGACCGGGCGGGATGAACGTCGGCTTCACGATGCCGATGCCGATACCCAGGCCCAGGCCGCCGACTCCACCTTCGCCACCCGCACCGCCGGTAGCTGCAGCAGTAGCATCAGCAATGGAGGAGGAGGCATTGTTGACGTTGACGTTGGTCCTGGATCGGCCCGCGCGTCCCGCGGCGATCGGCGCAGCGGCTCGTGTCAACATGGGGAATGCGCCGGGCCCGACGTAATCCTCGTGGCCCACGTATTCCCATTCGCCGGTCTCGGCGTTCTTCGTCGTCTCCTCGACGACCTGGAGCGTACCAGTGATGCCGATCTTCTCGTGCATCTGGACGCGATTTCCATTCGCCAGGGTGAAGGCGCCGCACCCGCTCAGGGGCATGACACACAGGAGGAGGAGGATTGCGTACTTCATGGGAGTCCTTTCAGTTTTACTGTACAACGGTGATGCGCTCTGAGGCGCGAGTGATCGCGGTGTAGAGCCACCGCTGTGCGTGCTGGCGAAACGACTTGCTCTGGTCGAAGACCAGGACATGCGGCCACTGACTTCCCTGGGCCTTGTGACAGGTCAGGGCATAACCGTAGTCGAACTCCTGTGCCTTCTTTCGATTCCAGTACTCTGGAACTAGACCGCAGAAGTGGCAAGCGTGTACCGTGAGATCGAGGTTATCCTTCCCGTCCTCGGAGGCAACGTCGAGATGAATATAGTCCTCGGTGAGTTGAACGGAATCCCCTACGACATTCCAGATGGCGCCGTTGAGGAGTCCCTCCTTGTGGTCGTTGCGAAGGCAGACGAGGCGATCGCCGTCGAGGGGCATGTCTCCATCAAAGCCCAGGAGCTCACGCATGCGGCGGTTGGTGCCACGGCGCAGCTTGTTGGTGCCGACCAGGACCTGATCTGCAGCCAACGCGGTCTTGGCTTCGATGTCTTTCCAATCCATAACGATGCTGTCTCCGTATTGTCCTTGCTTCAAAGTGTGCCCCAGTCTCACGGTGGTGGCAAGGTCAATTATGGGATTTCCTTCAGCTTGTCGGTGGATCTCGGTGAGCATGACGTCGGGTTCTTCGCCCGTGAAGTAGCCCTCGCCTCGCACGGGTGGAAGCTGGAACGGATCGCCGATAACCAGGACCTTGGTGCCGAAGCTGAGCAGATCCTCGCCCATCCGCTGATCGACCATCGATACCTCATCGATGACGAGCAGATCGGCCCGGCGCACTTCGCTGTCTGGGTTGAGAGCGAAATAGGGGCGCTTCAGGGCCTCTTTCTCCTCGCGGATCATCAGCTCCAGCTCGTGGATGCTCTTCCGCAGAAGGGTGTCGTGGGGCTCGACGCCCAGGTTCAGGTCGGTGAGCTCCTTCTGGAGCTCCAGCAGCCGGCTCCGGCCCTTGTCCTTGGGGTTGTAGATGAGTTTGTGGATTGTCGAGGCGCTGCGACAGCCCCGCTGACGCATGACGTGGGCCGCCTTGCCCGTGAAGGCGCCATACAGCACCTTCCCTTCAACCAGATCGCCCATGTGCTGAGCGAGCTCGGTCTTGCCGGTGCCGGCGTACCCGAAGAGCCGGAAGACCTGGCTGTTGGAATCCTTCAGCCAGGTCCTCACGGCCTCGAGCCCTCGTGTCTGTTGAGGGGACCATTCCATCAGGTGGCGATCAGAACGGCGGGGCTTCGCCGTCCGTGGTCGTCCCCCCTTCGGTCTGGGTGGCGTAGTCGACCTGAGCCGAGCCCGCGGAGAACAGCTCGCCGATCTTCTTCGCAGCCAGGAACCTCGCGTCCGCAGGATCCAGCAGTGACTCGACGAGCGAGCCGCCTGCAGCGGCGAACACGAAATTCTGGAACAGATCGCCGTTCGCGTTGCGATCCTCGAAGGATTTGATCCTCACGAGGTTGGCGAACATGGGCGGGTTCTGCCGCCGGCCGCCGCCCACGTCGATCATGTGCTGGCGGATCTTCGTGTTCCACTTGCGGTAGACCTTGATCTTCGACTTCGTCATCGCGAGGATGATCGGTGCCGGAACACCGTCCTCTGCGACGAGGATGCCGTAGATGTAATAGGTCTCGACCAGCTCATTCCCGGCGGCGGTCATGAACTCGTTGATCTTGGCGCCGGACGCGCGGGCCGCCGCCACCACCTCGCTGTCGAGCTCGTGCCGGCCGACGAAGCCGCCGCCCTTCTTGCGAGGGATCCACTCGGTGAAGCAGTGGTCGGTCGTGGAGAACACCGCAAGGATGCCCACGGCGCCGTCAACCAGCTCCTCGGTGACCGGGTTGAAGAGCATGCCGACCTCGGCACCCTCGATGAATTCCGGAGCGCTCTTCTTGGTCTGCGGGCTCATGTCCTGCATGATCCCCAGAATCGGAATCTGGATGTCGTCCTGAGTCTGATTCTGGAAGCCTGCTCCGGCGTCCTCGCCGTAGTTGAAGACAGCAAGCTCACCGCCGGTCTGCGGCACCTTGTCGATCGCCTTGCTGGCCTTCGTCGTGTTTCGCTTGGCCATTGATGGCCTCCTGTGTTTGCGCGCCGGGTCCTTTATGGCCCCCCGGTCGCTTGGGGCCTCGCGTCGCGTCAGGTGCCTACCTGAACAGTCCGACGACGGAAGATTCCGAATAGGTCGCTGTCTAGCTCCTTGCCCGACTCTAGCATCTCGCGGACGAAAGACTTCAGGGTGCTGGGGTGGACGCCCTCGGCCAGCCTGGGCAAGAAGCCATCCTCCTGAAGGTCAGTCAGCAGTGTCGTCGCTGCGTCCTTCTCGTTTCGGGCGAAGCCTATGGTGACGGTGGACTTGATGAGACCGGAGTGACCGTTCTCGTCCAACCAGGACAGGGCCTCAGACAGTCGCGCCTTGGGGATGCTGGCGTGAATGGAGGTCTTGACT
>SMUX01074702.1_pt1 | contig 10300 bp, 9 predicted proteins | sample 2456431 | NCBI WGS metagenome assembly SMUX01 (sample SAMN11095930, study PRJNA526329) | marine sediment metagenome | biome: Marine sediment; feature: Surficial sediment; material: Deep marine sediment; isolation source: Hadal surficial sediment | place: Pacific Ocean | collected 2014-11 | depth 0-1... | reverse complement strand
CTTTTGCCCATTTCGAAAGAAGCTTTTTTGGGCTCATCCGAAAGAGCGCGGCGGTACACTTAGCCACGACCCAGACTTAACCTACAAAACCTTCAATAAGAGTGACAGTAACGTCGAACGCACTGTTGATATGGCCGAAACCGTATACCATTTCATGAAGCTATTCTTGGATGGGAATAAGGAGTTTATACGGCCTCGAAATCCTGGGCCCCAACTCTGGGCTGGCCACCGAGGGCTAAAAGAGAAAGTAAAATCATTCGCCATGTTAGATAGGGCTGACAAAAAACATTATTGGTTCAAAACAGAACTTCCCTATGACTCTTTCACGAGCTATCCGTGCTTTCTACGCGGTATAAATCTTCCGGGGAATTCTTCCGTGCCCTGCGCACGCGGTGAAAAACCGAAACGGCCAAAGGTCACGACTGCCTCCCCATTAACTGGTGGGCGTGAAGATTTTCCAGAGGGATTACAAGATTTCGTGAATTCATTTCTTTTCGACTGGATCGTACGAAAAAATATCGTTGGGATAGTCGAGAGATCAGTCAGTTTTGTTGATGTTGCAAAACGATTGGCAGGCAATGAACCAGCAAGACTAAGACTTGCTGATGCGGCCCCATTTGATTGGACAAAGGTTCTATTCAATATGTGGCTTATGCGCGATCACGGAGAAGTGACTCTGCTAGGTCACGGTATGCCAGAAAAAGAGGGATACAATGAGCTTAAGAATAAGGTACTCAATATTACAGACTGGAACCCACAGACACTGGGCGAGGTAATTCACGTACTTGGCGCGGATTTTCCATACCTGCTGTTGCGATTGCCGATCGAAGCAGAAAAAAGTGATACTTTTGCGGCCGTTTTCCAGTTTCGGCACGCAGATCGCGATACGCTTATTCTTAAGACAAGACGAGTTAAAGGTCGCTGGAAAGTTATAGAGTTTTATTGGATTGTAATTTAGTCACTATTGCCTTTTTTGCTAAAACTGAACAAATACTCATGGCGACTCTCGGTTTTGTGTATTCCATAGGGGGAATCAAAATCGGCTGAAACTCACTGCGACAAATGAGTGTGAAAAAATTTACCTCTCAGTCGGTTCGCCCCGTTACCGTCTTTAGTTATGCTGACTTAGACGGCACGAGTTTCACCTTTTCTCCATACACGGACTCAATCACCGCACCGGAACGACGGGCGCTTTCATCCGCCAAGCCAACATTCGTTCCTAGTTCTACATCTTGGCTAAATCTGGTCGTTGGGGGTGGGTTAAGAGCGTCCGTTGCAGCACACAGTTAGGAGATATCGCGTTCATGCTTCCTCGCATCGACTTCCAACGGAGCCTGTGCATAGCCGAGCGTTACGATCTGGTTGAGGTACATTGGCAGAAAAGAGGCAATCGATCCAGCCGCCTCGTATTGATACACGTGACGGCACTCATGCGAAAGGAGCCGATTCGTGGCATGACCGTTACACATGTAGATGCCGTAGCCGAATGTAAGTCCACCCATTCCCGGACCGAGCAAGCCACTTTGGAGAGCCGCTGCCCGGAGTTCGAGATCCTCAGGAAGGGGTAATTGATCCACAAAGCTGACGCGAATCTGCTCCGGGCGAGCGACCCCGACAGCCCGTGCCAAAGCGAGACCTACGGGTGCAAGAGGTATCCCACCGCTACAGACTTCGGCAGATTTGGCTTCGGCCCACGCGATAGCGCTCGGCAAGAGCTGAGGCAAAGCTGCGGCTAGGTCAAATGCCATATCGCTTAAAGTTCCGCTAACCCGCGCGGCGTAAGGGGCGTCCGGTTGAGCGGGATTTTCGATGACATATCAGCCAGACTCGCGCGTAGGATTGATAACCGCGATTCTTTCGCGTGCTCATCGAAATCATTTTCGCAGCTAATGAGAGGAAAGCCCTCGACCTTGGCGCTTTCGGCGCATCAGATTTGAAACCGGGATAGTAGCTTCAGCCGAGGGAGAAGGAGTTTCCGCAGCCGCACGACGAGGTGGCGTTGGGGTTCCTGATGGCGAAGGAGGCGCCGATCATCTCATCGACGTAGTCGATCTCGGAACCGGCGAGCAGCCCCATCGAGACCTCGTCGATGACGGCGGTGACGCCGTTCTTCTCGATCACGGTGTCGTCGTCGTTTTTGGTGTCGTCGAAGGAGAAGGAGTACTGGAAGCCCGAGCAGCCGCCACCGTAAACGGCGACACGCAGCATCGAATCCTTGTTCTCCTCCCGCGCGAGCAGGTGCGCGATCCTGGCCGCCGCCCGCTCGGTCAGGATGACGCCCGGCGCTGGGCCGGAGCTGTCGCCGCCGCCCATGCCGGTATCATCAGGTTGGCCTTCGCTTATATCCATGATCTGAAATATAGGCACTTTGGCAGCGGTTTCCAACCGGCGTGTGGGCGCCCGGGGCCGTGCCCAGGGGGAGGCTAAGATGCCGCTTGGGATGGGCGAATGGGTGATTGCCTGGAAGCCGCCGGGACTGTAGGTTTCCGCCATGGCGCATCCCTTGCAGTACGCCCCTTATGCCTGTGCGCCCGGGCAAAGCCGTGGCCGCCTCTATAGCGAGCCGGAAAGCCCGACGCGCTCTGTTTTCCAGCGAGACCGCGACCGCATCATCCATTCGGCGGCCTTCAGGCGCCTCAAATACAAGACCCAGGTCTTCGTCTATCACGAGGGCGACAATTACCGCACGCGCCTGACCCACAGCCTCGAGGTCTCCCAGATCGCCCGCTCCATCGCCCGGGCGCTGGCGCTGAACGAGGATCTGGCCGAGGCCCTGGCGCTGGCCCACGATCTCGGTCACACCCCCTTCGGCCACGCCGGCGGCGAGGCGCTGGACGAGGCGATGAAGGATTACGGCGGTTTCGACCATAACGCCCAGTCGCTGAGCATCCTGACCAGGCTGGAGAAACGCTACGCCGAGTTCGACGGGCTCAACCTTTGCTGGGAGACCCTCGAGGGCATCGCCAAGCACAACGGGCCGCTCAAGGGGCGGGGAGAGAACAAGCCTCTTCCCGGACCGATCGAGGAATATGACCGCGAACACGACCTCGAGCTTCACACCTACCCGGGCGCCGAGGCGCAAGTCGCGGCGCTGTCGGACGATATTGCCTATAACAACCACGACATCGACGATGGCCTGCGCGCCGAACTCTTCGCCATCGACGACCTCAAGGATATTCCCCTGGTCGGGCCGGTCTTCGCCGAAGTGATGGCGCGCTATCCCGGCCTCGAGCGCACCCGGGTGATCCACGAATCGGTGCGCCGCCTGATCGACGCCATGGTCAACGACCTCTTGAACGAGACCCGCCGGCGCATCGAGGACGCCAAGCCGGAATCGGCGCAGGCTATCCGCGATCTCGGCGCCCCGGTGGTCGCGTTCTCCGAAACCATGGCCGAAAACGACCGGGCGTTGAAATCGTTCCTGTTCGAGCGCATGTATCGCCACGACAAGATCAACCGCATGGCGAGCAAAGCCCGCCGGGTCGTCCATGACCTGTTCGAATTGCTGTTCGACGATCCGCGCCGCCTGCCGTCCGACTGGCAGCGCGAGATGAATGACGCCGATGGGGCCCGAAAGGCGCGCGTCGTCGGCGATTACATCGCCGGCATGACCGACCGCTACGCGCTCGACGAACACCAACGCCTCTCCGACCTTTACGCCAAGAAAGAATGAACCTTTTCAAACGCTTCCATAACGATATTGTCGCGGTAGTCGAGGGCCTTGTGGCGGAACACCTGTTGCCTCCGGGGCTCGATACCGGGCGCATCACGGCCGAGCCGCCGCGCGATCCCGCCCATGGCGATATCTCGACCAACGCCGCCCTGGTGCTGGCCAAGGGCGCCAGGATGAAGCCCCGCGAGCTGGCCGAAATGTTGGCCGGGCGCCTGGGCAAACATGGCGGGGTGATCTCGGCCGAGGTCGCCGGCGCCGGTTTCATCAACCTCCGCCTCGATGACGGTTTCTGGCGCGCCCGGCTTATCGAGGTGCTCAACAGCGGCACGGCGTACGGCGATTCGGACATCGGCAAGGATGCCGGAAAGGTGAACGTCGAATATGTCTCGACCAATCCCACCGGGCCGCTTCATATCGGCCATGGCCGGGGCGCGGTGTTCGGCGATGTCCTGGCGTCGCTGCTGGAGAAGGCCGGCTTCGACGTGTCGCGGGAATATTACATCAACGACGCCGGCAAGGGAGGGCAGATCGAGGCCCTGGCCCGCTCGGTCTATCACCGCTACCGGGAAGCGCTGGGCGAGGGTCCTGGCGGGATGGCCGAGGGCCTTTATCCCGGCGACTACCTCATCCCCGTCGGCCAGGCGATTGCCGAGAGCGACGGCAGAAAATGGCTCTCAGAGCCCGAAGCGGCATGGATGGAGCACTGCGCGAATGTTGGCAGCGAGGCCATGATGGCCCTGATCCGCGAGGATCTGGAGGCGCTAAGCATCCATTTTGCCGAGGAGGAGTTCATTTCCGAGCGCGAGCTTCATCAAAAGGGTAAGGTGGATAAAACGTTCAACTGGCTGGAACAGAAGGGACTGATCTATACCGGCGTGCTCGAGCCGCCCAAGGGCAAGATTCCTGATGACTATGAGGAGGGCCGGAAACAACCTCTTTTCCGAACCACCGACTTCGGCGATGACGTAGACCGGCCACTCAAGAGAGCGAACGGCAATTGGACCTACTTCGCCGCCGACATCGCCTATCACCGGGACAAGTTCCAGCGCGGTTTCAAAACCATGATCGACGTCTGGGGGGCCGATCACGGCGGTTACGTCAAGCGCATGAAGGCGGCGGTGGCGGCGATCACCGAAGGCAAGGGCGAGTTGGACGTCAAGATATGCCAGCTCGTCAACCTGTCGGAAGGCGGCAAGCCGGTCAAAATGTCGAAGCGCGCCGGCGACTTCGTCACCCTTCGCGAGGTCGTGGATCGGGTCGGCAAGGACGTGGTGCGCTTCATCATGCTGACCCGCAGGAACGATGCGCCGCTCGACTTCGACCTCGAAAAGGTGACCGAGCAGTCCCGCGACAACCCGGTATTTTACGTCCAATATGCCCATGCCCGGGCCCATTCGATCTTCCGGCACGCGCACCGGGAATTCCCCGGAATCGACATTTCTCCGCATAATCTTGCCAAGGGGCCGTTGGAACGCTTGACCCGGGACGACGAGATTGCTTTGATCAAACTTCTCACGACGTGGCCCCGTCAGGTGGAAAGTGCAGCCGAGACACATGAGCCCCACCGCATCGCCTTCTTCCTGTTGGAATTGGCGGCGGCTTTCCATGGCCTGTGGAACAAGGGCAACGACGACGCCAGCCTGCGCTTTCTGGTCCCAGGAGATGAAGCCTTGACCGCGGCGAGGCTCGCCCTCGTTCGCGGGGTCGCCCTGGTCATCGCCTCGGGGCTTGGGGTGCTTGGCGTCGAACCGGTCGAGGAGTTGCGCTGATGCCCGCCGATGTGGAACCCCAGTTCTCGGTAGCCAAACTACGCGAAATTTACGACAGGGAACGGCGCGCGATGCTGAAGCGCCGCACCCTGGCGGCTTTCGTCGTCGCCGTGGCCCTTGGCGGCTTTTCCGCCGTCGTCTGGTACAGCTTCACCAAGGGCCAGGAAGACAACCAGGAGGCCCTGGTGCCTCTGATCAAGGCGGAGAACAAGCCGATCAAGGTGCGCCCGGAGAAGCCGGGCGGCATGGAGGTGCCGAACCAGGACAAGCTGGTGTACAGCCGCATGAACCCGGGTGAGCGGCCGCCGCCGGTGGAAAAGCTGCTGCCGCTGCCCGAGACCCCGGTCGCCAAACCGGCGGCTTCGCCTGAGGACGGGAGCACCGGGAACGCGAAGAAAGTAGCGGCAGCGGCGCCAACGACGGAAGGGCCGGCGGCGGCGAAGGGCACGGCCAAAGTGCAACCGGCGCTGCCGGCGCCCAAGATCGCCGGGCTGGAAAAGGCCAAGAAGGAGGCAGCGATGGCCAAGGCGGGCGCCGAGCTTGCCGTCATCGCGCCGGCGCTCGGCGGCTACGCCATCCAACTCGTCGCCTTGCGTTCGCGCGACAGGGCGCAGGAACATTGGCGGAAACTGCGCAAGGCCCATGGCGATATTCTCGGCAATCTGACACCCACGGTGGTGACGGCCGATCTCGGCGACAGGGGGACCTTCTACCGCCTGAGGGCCGGGCGCCTGCCTGACAGGGCGGCGGCCGAACGGCTTTGCGCCAAACTGGCGGCGCGGAAGGTAGGGTGTCTGGTTGTCAAGCCCTGAGACGCCCCGGTCTCGAGTCTCTGCTTCACCGGAGGAGGCGGCAACGACGCCGAAGGCGGTAATCTTCGGTTGCGCTGGATTGACGCTCGGCGAGGCGGAACGCGACTTTTTTCAGACCGCCAATCCACTCGGTTTCATCCTCTTTGCCAACAACTGTGAATCGCCGGACCAGATTCGCGCCCTGACCGCGGCGCTCAGGTCCTCGGTCGGGCGCGCCGATGCCCTGGTACTGATCGATCAGGAAGGGGGCAGGGTGGCCAGGCTCAAGCCTCCCCATTGGCGTGCCGCCCCGGCGGCGGCGGCCTTCGGCACGCTGTTCGAACGGGACAGGGAAGGGGCGCTCGAGGCGGCGCGGCTGAATGCCCGTCTGATCGCCGCCGATCTCGACGATATCGGCATCGACGTCGATTGCGCCCCGGTGCTGGACGTACCGGTGCCGGGAGCCCATGACGTCATCGGCGACCGGGCCTTCTCGGCCTCGCCCGAAACGGTGGCGGCGCTGGGCGAGGCTTTTTGCCACGGTTTGCTCGAGGGCGGAATCATGCCGGTGCTCAAACACATTCCCGGCCATGGGCGGGCGATGACGGACAGCCACCACGAACTGCCGGTGGTGAACGCGCCGCTGGAGGAGCTGAGGTTACGGGACTTCCATCCCTTCAAGGCGCTTGGCGCGCAGCCTTTCGCCATGGCCGCCCATGTCGTCTACGAAGCCATAGACGCGAAAGCCCCGGCGACGGTCTCCCGCGCCGTGACCGACGGCGTCATCCGCGGCGAGCTCGGTTTCGAGGGAGTCTTGCTGTCGGACGATCTCTCCATGGAGGCGCTTGAGGGAAGCCTACCGGAAAGGGCAGAGGCCATGCTTGCCGGCGGCTGCGACGTGGCGCTCCATTGCAGCGGTAAGCTCGATGAGATGGAAGCGGTGGCGGCGGCCTGCGGCGCCATGAGCGAGGCGGCCTTGGCGCGCCTCGCGCGGGGCCTGGGGATGCGGCGAATGCCCCAACCGGTGGATCGGGCCATAGTCGAGAGACGCATCGATACCCTGTTCGGCGGCGGGCACAAGGGTGACGCATGAACGGGCTCGAGTCCGCCCTCTATACCGCTTCCATCTGGGTGATCCCGGTGCTCCTCGCCATCACCCTGCACGAGGCGGCGCACGGCTATGTCGCCCTCAAGCTCGGTGACGACACCGCCTTGAGCGCCGGGCGCGTCACCTTCAATCCGCTCAAACATATCGACCGTTTCGGCACCATCCTCCTTCCCGCCCTTTTGTTGCTGGTGAAGAGCCCCTTTCTTTTTGGTTACGCCAAGCCGGTGCCGGTCAACTTTTCCCGCCTCAACAATCCGCGGCGGGACATGATTTGGGTGGCGGCGGCCGGCCCGGCGACGAACTTAATCCTCGCCACGGCATCGGCGTTGCTCCTGCACGTGATTGTCCTCTTGCCGCCGCCCGCGGCCGGATGGATCGGCGAGAACCTGCGTAATTCCGTCCTCATCAATGTGGTGCTGGCGGTCTTCAATATGCTGCCGCTGCCGCCGCTCGACGGCGGCCGGGTCGCCGTCGGCCTGCTGCCCGATATACTCGCTTTTCGGCTGGCGAGACTTGAACGGTGGGGACTGTTCATTATCATTGGGGCGTTTTTCATATTGCCCTACGTCGGCGGCCGTTTGGGGTTCGACCTCGAGATCTTCCACTGGCTGATCGGCACGCCGGTGAATTATTTGATCCGGGTGATCGCCACCTTGACCGGACATGGTTGAGCGAGACCGATGACAGAACAAGAACAATTCGATACAGGCGCCGCCCCTCGGGCACCGGAAAGCCAGCTGCTCCTGGACCTCGATGGCTTCGAAGGCCCGATCGACGTCCTCCTCGCCCTGGCGCGGGATCAGAAGGTCGATATCACCCAGATCTCCATCCTCGAGCTCGCCGATCAGTATCTCGCCTTCATCACCCGCGCCCGGCGGGTGCGCCTGGAACTGGCGGCCGACTATCTGGTGATGGCGGCATGGCTTGCCTATCTCAAATCGCGCCTTCTGCTGCCCGAGGCGGAGGACGACGAACAGCCGAGCGGTCAGCAGATGGCCGAGGCCCTGGCCTTCCAGCTGCGCCGGCTCGAGGCGATTCAGGAAGCCGGCACGCGGCTCATGGCGCGTCCGTTGGTCGGGCGCGACGTGTTCCGCCGGGGCCGGCCGGAAGAAGCCGAAATCATCACCGAAAACATCTTCGCCGCCAATCTTTATGGGTTGCTCAAGGGTTATGGGGATCTGCGGGCACGCCTCGCCGACAGCACCCTCTACATCGCTCCGCTCGATTACTATTCCGTCGAGCAGGCCCTCGAGCGCCTCCAGGATCTCCTCGGTGAAACCCCCGATTGGGAACTGCTGAGCAAGTTCCTGCCCCAGGGTCTGAAGAAGGGTCCCCTCATGCGCTCGGCCGTTGCCACCACTTTCGCCGCCTTGCTCGAGGCGGTGCGCGAAGGCCAAGCGGAGTTGCGCCAGACGGTGCCGTTCGGACCGTTATATCTACGTAAAGCGCGAGAGAAGAAATGAACGAGGTCAATAGCCACCATTTACGACTGCTCGAGGCGGTGCTGTTCGCCGCCTCCGAGCCCCTTGACGAGATGACCATCGCCATCCGCCTTCCCGACGGGGCCGATGTCACCGCTCTGCTCGCCAAGCTCGCCCGGCTCTATGAAAACCGCGGCGTCAACCTGATCCGGTCCGGAGGGCACTGGGCGTTCCACACGGCGCCCGATCTCGCGGCGCAACTCAGGGTGCACACATCGGTGCCCCGCAAGCTGTCGCGCGCGGCGATCGAGACCCTTGCCATCATCGCCTATCACCAGCCGGTCACCCGGGCCGAGATCGAGGAGATCCGCGGTGTCGGCCTGAGCAAGAGCACCCTCGACATCCTCTTCGAGGCGGGCTGGATCGGGCCGAAGGGCCGGCGGCGTTCGCCCGGACGGCCGGTGACCTGGGGCACGGCGGCGAGCTTCCTCCATGATTTTGGTCTCGATAGCCTCGAGGATCTGCCGGGAATAGACGAGCTCAAGGCCGCGGGCCTGCTCGATAAGCGTCCGGCGATCGATATCGCCGGGCGCCTGGAGGCAAAATCGGGCGACGATCATCCCCCCGAAGCCGACGACGATGCGCCGGACGCGGAGGAGAATACACCTACCCAAGGGACCGAAGCGCAGGCCCAAGGGGGCGAAGCGCAGGCCCAAGGGGGCGAAGCGCAGGCGCAAATGCACGAAGCGCCGGGCAGGGCCGGCGAAGCTCCCGCCGATCACCCGCATGCGGAGTGATCGGGGCCGGAGTGATCGGACCAAGAAGCCCGTCTCCGGCGGCGAACCGCGCCCGCCGGGCGGGCCAGCGACGCCCAACGCCCCGACGAGCCGATCGCCGTTTTAGCTAACGGCAAAGGCTGTTTTCCCCCATGAACGATCGGCCATGCCCACCGGTCGCGGAAGAAACGGAGGCGGTCCCGCCGGTCCTTCGACCATCCGATGATCTTGGCATTGTCCCATGCCTGACAGGGTACCCACCGGGCGCGGCCTGCTGGTGACGGCGGGAAAGGGCATCTGGCCCCGCTCGTCGGAAGATCCAGGCCCCTTGATCGCTGATCGAGGCTTCGGCTCGAGTCCAGAGCCATAGCAACTCGACATTTCAGAGTGTTTTCATAACATTAGAATGTTGACATTGCGGCCTGATCGAGCTTAGAAGATATCGAGGCCGTTGTTGCGAATGATTATCATTCGCAACAACTTTTAGAAGTTACGGAAAACTAAGGGAAAATTCATGCAGAAGTATGCGAAACCCGCTACGGTCAGGGCGAGAACTCCATCGGCACTGTTGGCGCTCGTGGCGGTCATGACCGGCGCGGTGGGAGCTTTCACGCCAAGCGCAGGGGCGGGGGAAGTCAATATCTATTCGTCGCGCCATTACGACGCCGACAGGCAGCTTTACGCCCTCTTCACCGCCGAGACCGGAATTAAGATCAACCTCTTGCAGGGCAAGTCCAATGCACTCGTCGAACGGCTGAAGCG
>SMUX01259815.1_pt1 | contig 10302 bp, 10 predicted proteins | sample 2456431 | NCBI WGS metagenome assembly SMUX01 (sample SAMN11095930, study PRJNA526329) | marine sediment metagenome | biome: Marine sediment; feature: Surficial sediment; material: Deep marine sediment; isolation source: Hadal surficial sediment | place: Pacific Ocean | collected 2014-11 | depth... | reverse complement strand
TCCCTCTCGAGGGGCCGGGTGCTTTTTGAGGCACGTGAAGAGCCGCACGCGATTCACGCCGGCGTGCCAGGCGAGGTCGCCGGCTCCGATGGGGCGAGCTCGATCACGATAGTGGCGGTCGGGGCGCTGATACAAGGAGCATGGGGAAATGGCCGGCGAGGATGGGGAGTACTGCGCGATGTCGGTGAGAGCCGGAGCGCACGGCTCGAGCCTAGTCAACTCGATATGATGCTGCGTGGAGCAGTGGTGCTGACCGGAGTGGTCGACGACGCAATGTCACTCCAACAAGGAATAGAGATTCCGATTCGCGGTCTGGTATGTGGAAGCATGGCCTCAGAACTCATTCCAATCGCGCTTCGCATGCCGTATCCGATATTGGTGACGGAGGGCTTTGGGGAAACTCCTATGAACTCCCCCACGTACGATCTGCTGAGCACAAACGCAGGCAGGGAAGCGAGCCTGGAAGCGTCCCTGTTGGAGCCGTATGAGTCTCAGCTGCCAGATATCCTGGTTCCGCTTCCTGCCACGCAGGACGTGAAAAGCCCGGAACGGATCGTGCAACTACAGCCAGGAGTGCGTGTGCGGGCATTGCGAGCTCCGCATACTGGGTCAGTCGGAAAACTGCTGCATTTGATGCCGGGGGTTGAGCGATTCCCAAGCGGCATTTTAGCGCACAGCGCGATGGTCGAATTGGAGGAGATTGGCTCCGTAGCCATTCCGCTGAGCAATATGGAAGTGATCGCCTGATGGTCTTGGATCGGATCTTGCATCAGATAGCGTACTCGGTCGCGTACCCTACGTGGATCTTCGTAGGCGTGTGGGGAGGAAATTATGGCAGAAGACTTTGAAGTAACTGGGGGATTGCCCGAGGATGACGAGAATCGCACCTTTGTGATTGCGGCTGCTGGGCTCGGAGGCTTGATTGTGTTGAGCCTCGTATGTCTGGGGGTGTATGCCCTAATCCTGCAGCCACGGCAGCGAGAGGCTGCCGAACAGGTGCCAACCAGCATTGTCCTGACAAATACGGCCGTGGCGCTGGGCCTTACTCTGACCGCGGAGGCGGAGGACTTCACTCCAGTACCTACGGAGGTACCTCCTACTGCTGCTCCAACGGCGACCGATACTCCGGTGCCAACGCAGGTGGTCGTGCTGCCAACTGACACACCGACTGCCACCCCGTTCACGACACTGCCTACAGTCGCACCGCTGACCGCCACTGCGGCGGCTCAGATGACGCAGACGGCAGAAGCGATCGCGGGCGGAGGTGGGGGTTCGCCGACGCCAACACCCACCGCGCTTCCATCGACCGGCTTTGGAGACGATGTGGGGTTGCCGGGATTGGCGGGTCTGACCGCCTTGTTCCTGGTGGTGATCTTCCTCAGCCGGAAGCTGCGATCGAGAGCAACACCCGCCGGCTGATCGAGTAGCTCAAAAACTAGCAAAAGCTAAAGCACAGGGGCCGCGCTCAATTGCGCGGCCCCTTTTTGATTCGGCTGCGGAATTACTCTGAGAGACTGAGCGTGGCAAGTGCCTCAAACAGTTGGGCGACTCCATTCCCATCTAAAGCGCTAGTCTCCAAGTAAGGGGCCTTGATCAAGTCAGCAAACTGCTGGGCGTGCTCTGGCTGCTGGGTGCGATCCAGATCGATCTTGTTGCCAACCACGATAAACGGTTGCTGCTCGACCGCCTCGAGAATCTCATCCCTCCACCGCACCAGGCTTTCCAGTGATTCGGGATCGGTTACATCGTATACCAGAGCAGAAGCTCGGCTTCCACGATAAAACCCGGCGCGAATAATCTGGAAACGATCCTGTCCTGCCATATCCCAGATTGAAAGCTTGACAGTTTTCCCTGACAGATCGACAGTTTGCGTCTGAAAATCTACCCCGATGGTGGCCACGCGTGCCTCTTCAAATTTACCCTCACAGAAACGGCGAATCAGCGACGTCTTGCCTACGTTGCCATTCCCTGCTACGACTACCTTCAGGACCGGAACGCTGCTCAATGGCTACTGGTGGCGTCCCAGAAAGTATTTGTGGGGAAATACCAGCTCATCTGGATCAATGGGTGGATTGCTGAGCAAGGTTTTATTGGCTCGTTCAAAAAGCAGATGAAGTTCCTCCAGCGACTCCAGTTGTTCGCTGGCGGGACCGGTTGAAAACAAAGTCATCAATGTAGTGAAATCTCCGGGCATATAGGCCAGCCATTGTCCGCCTTCAATTTGTGAAGATTGCATACCGGCTCCAAAAATCTCTTTGGTGGCAGCTCGATATGAGGAAAGCATAGGAACAGCAAGCTCGGCCTCAATTTTGAATTCTCCGATCGTGCTGAGCGGCATACCGGAATCGTTGTCATAAACCGTATATCCGATAACCTTGGCGACGTTCTTCTGGCGAATCACCACACTCCTGCCTTCTGTGGTGGCCTCTCTCCACCCCTCTGAATCGGGTGCCATCTCGAGATAGCGCTTCACCGTCTGCTGTTCGCGGCGATAGTGTTCGTAAAGTTCCTGGAATTGGGTGCGATTGATCTTGCCTGAAGCAAATTCTTCGGCCAGCTTGTTGATCTTGCCTTGGACGCGCTCCAGATACTCTTCCGGGTTTTCAAGTGGGGATGGCTCGCCATCCGCAGTCGGTTGCGGGGGAGTCGACACCGCGGATTGTGGGGGGGCCGACGCTTCAGGCTCAGGGGTAGTCGGTACAGCGGCCCCTTGCGGAGGTGCTGCGGGGGCCGCCGTGGTCTGGGGCTTAGTACCGCCCGAAATGAGGTCGCGTAGGCGTTTTAGCATAGTAATTGGGCGATCGCGGCATTATAGCACGCGGCCTATATGGCACTGAAATGGGAAGAGAGTCTAGTCTGCCTGAGCGACCTCTCGCCCGTATTCAAGCAGCGACTCGAGCGCTCCCGGATCTCGAGCTTCGGCATAAACACGGAGCAGAGGCTCTGTTCCTGAAGGACGGATCAGCAGCCAGGAATCGTCGTCCATATGGAATTTGACTCCGTCTCGATCGCTAACGTGGTCCACCTTGAGCCCTCCGATGCTCTTCGGTGCCCCGTCAATCAGCCGAGTGGCCAGTCGAGCTCTGGGAACTGGGCGAGTCAGCCGCAGGTCCAATCGGCCGTAGTGGGAGGGTCCAACGTCCTTCAAGAGATCTTCGACCAGGCTTTCAAGCGGTGAATCTGTAGCAGCGACCATTTCCAGCACCAGCAGACCGATCAAGATCCCATCGCCTTCCGGAATATGCCCCTTGAAGGAAATGCCGCCAGATTCCTCACCCCCGATCAGCACATCTTCACGAAGCATCCAATCCGCAATGTGATCGAATCCGACCGGCGTTTCGATGACTTCCAACCCATACTTTTCGCCGAGTCGATTGATCATCTGGGTGGTCGAAACGGTCTTGACGATCTTGCCGCTCCATCCGCGATGCTCTACCAGATATTTCAACGCCAACGACATCAGGCGGTGCGGATCCACAAACTCGCCGCGCCCATCCATGGCTCCAATTCGATCCGCATCTCCATCCGTTGCGAGGCCCAGCTGCCCGTGACCGGCCGCGATGGTACTGGCCAACGCTCCCAGGTAGCGGGCGATAGGCTCAGGATGGATGCCCCCGAACCCAGGATTCATCTCGCCGCGCACCTCGATCACTTCGCATCCAGTGCCCTGAAGGATGCCTTTGATCTGACCCCGGCCCGATCCGAACATCGAGTCCACTGCAACGTGCTGAGGGTTTTCTGCAATCGCATCGAAGTCGATGAGGGTGCGGAGATGATCGTGGTAGCTCGAGGTGGGATTGAAGCGTTCGATCAACCCTTGCTCTTTGGATTGCCCATAGTCCATTAGATTAGGGCCACGACCGCGCGATTCGTTGTCGTTGAAGTAGAACTCGACTCGACGGCACTGCTCTCGCGCGGCGGCGCCACCATAGGCCGCTTTGAGCTTGACCCCGTTGTAGCGCGGTGCGTTATGTGAGGCGGTGATCATGATGCCTGCAACTGCTTCGAGATCCCGCACTGCATAGGAGACGGTAGGGGTTGGAACGTCGGCGCTGGTCAGATACACTTTAATACCGTTACCAGCCAGCACGCGGGCGGCTTCAACTGCGAACCGATCGGAAAGAAAGCGTGTATCGAACCCAACCACTACTCGCCTTTCATCGGGAGCCGGGGAGCCGTTCAGCCAGTCATCGGAGGCAACTGCGTCCGCAATCGCCTGAGTGATGAGGCGCACGTTGTAAAAGGTAAAGGTGTCCGAAATGACTCCCCGCCAGCCATCGGTACCAAAGCTTATGGGCATTATGGGTCCTCCGGCTCGGGATTCTAACCGCTGTATTTGAGTCCGACGGCGATATCGTTCAAGTTGGTTCCCGTGGGCCCGGTCTTGATCAGCGCTCCAATCCCCTCGAGCAGGGGGTAGGCATCGTTAAGCGCGAGAGCCGCATCGGAAGAGAATCCCAACTTCTTGGCCCGCGGAATGCTCTGGTCATCGAGCCGCGCGCCGGCGGCATCCGTCGGGCCATCGACCCCATCGGTTGCCAGGGACATCAGCGCATACCTGGCCTCGCCCTTCAGCGCCATGGCTGCTCCAAGTGCAAGTTCCTGATTGCGGCCTCCCAGACCTTCGCCCCGGATCCTGACCGTGGTCTCGCCGCCCATGATTAGACAGGCGCCAGGTCTGGCTGACTGCAGCTGAGACGCGAGCCGCCATCCGACAACTCTCGCTTCACCGGTCATGTTAGCTGTCAGGATCTCGGGCTTATAGCCGAGCTCCTTCGCTTTGATAGCCGCGGCATCGAGCACCATCTGATTGGAGCCGATAATGATGTTGATCGGCCGCCGCGCCGAGCTTGGCTTCGAACGGGGTCCTTCGAGCGCCTCCTGGATTGTGTTCGGCACCGACTCCCAGATGCGGTAGGTTCTGAGAATCTCGATGGCTCGATCCGGCCGGCTGGCGCGGACCACGGTCGGCCCCGAGCCTATCGAGCTCAGGCGATCCCCAACCACGTCTGAGAGGATGAGCGAAACCACCTGGGCCGGAGCCGCAAGACGGGCCAGGCCGCCAGATTTCAGCTGCGAAAGCGCACTCCGCACTTGGTTGATTTCATCGATAGGAGCTCCAGACGCAAGCAGCAGTCGGTTTGTGACGCTTAACTCTTCCACCGATACCCCTCGAACCGGCAACTCGATCATGGCGGATGCTCCGCCGGAGACCAACACCAGTACCAGGTCCTTTTCGTCAGTTCCACCCAATAAGGCGGCCGCGGATACTCCAGCATCCAGACTGCCCGGGCCGGGAAGCGGGTGCTCCGTGAGGGTCGTGTGAAAAGCGCGGGAGAGCCTGACTTTCTTGGCGTGCCCCTCGATCCCGGGATACTGAGGCTCGGTAACCAGGCCTTCGGTAACCTTCCTGCTCAGCAAGGCGGATGTGGCCGAGGCCATCGAAGGCGCTGCCTTGCCAATTGCAATCACGAAGATCTTCCCGTCTGGCTCCAGCTGCACACGGTGATCTCCAACCTGCAATTTGTCCCCATCAAGGCTCAAATGCCGTCGCACAGCTGCCGAAGCATCGGCTGCTTTCAGCACCGCCTTTTGAATCGCGGTCATGTGGCCCTTGCGCTTTGAGTAATCAGTCAAAAAGGCACCTCGGTGGTCTGGCGGATGAGTATACAGGCTTCAATATAGAGCGGAATATCACCCTTGAGCCCTATGCTACAATCGCGCCGACATGCCTCAAGTCATGCTTGAGGGGATCCCCGCCAAGCCCGGCTGCTATCTCATGAAAGATAAGGCAGGCCGGGTGATCTATGTAGGCAAAGCGGTGAATCTCCGCAGCCGCGTTCGCTCCTATTTCCACGCTTCAGCCGCTCACGAGAAGAGAACCAGGCAACTCGTGGCGCGCATCGCGGATATTGAGTGGATCGTCGTTGATTCGGAGCTCGAAGCCCTGATTCTCGAGATGAACCTGATCAAGCGGCACAAACCGAAGTACAACGTGCGGCTCAAGGATGATAAGCGATATCCCTACGTGAGAGTGCATTTGGGGGATCCGTTTCCGAAAGTCACAATGACCCGCCGCGTGGTTAACGATGGCAGCCGTTACTACGGGCCATATACAAACGTATGGGCCGTGCATCAGACTCTGGATGTCCTGCGAAAAATATTTCCATATCTGACCTGCGATCGTGTGATCACCGGCGAAGACTTGCGAGCCTGTCTGTATCACGACATCAAGCTCTGCCTCGCTCCCTGTATCGGCGTCGTTGGACAGGCGGCTTATCGTGCGATGATCGCGGATTTGTGCCGGTTTCTAGAGGGGCACACGGACCCGATCCTCGAACGGCTGGAGCAAGATATGGAGCGCGCTTCTGCCAGCATGGACTACGAGCGGGCGGCTGCCATCCGTGATCAGCTCACGGCGATCGAAAAGGTAGTGGAAGGCCAAAAGGTGGTTTCTAACGATCGGCTGGATTCAGATGTGATTGCCTTTGCCCGCGACGAGCGGAATGCCTGTGTGCAGGTGTTTTTTATCCGCCGTGGAAAGATGATCGGACGAGAGTATTTTGTTCTCGACGGCACAAGCGAGGCCGACGACGAAGAAATCGTGCGTGCCTTCGTAAAGCAGTTCTACGCAAAATCCGCTACTTTGCCACAGCGACTGCTTCTCCCATTGGAAATAGAGGAAGCCGCGATTATTGAAAGCTGGCTGAATCGTCGGAGCACGGATCGCAAAGTCAAGATTACCGTCCCGCGCCGTGGGCTGAAGAGAGAGCTGGTGGAGATGGCGGCTGACAATGCGGCCGAGACGTTGATAATGCTGAAAGCCCAGTGGGAGGCCGACCGAAGCAAGCATGTGATTGCGCTCTCCGAATTACAGGAGGCCCTGAACCTGGAGCAGCCACCCAACCGTATCGAGGGGTACGACATATCGAATTTACAGGGCACCGCTGCAGCGGGGTCTATGGTGGTGTTCGAACGTGGCTCCCCAAGTAAATCGCTCTATCGCAAATTTACGATCAAGTCTGTTCAAGGCCAGGACGACTTCGCGAGCATGGAGGAGCTATTGAATCGGCGGTTGAACCGTTGGACGCTGGCCCAAGAGACCGCGAAGAGCCCCGGGGCGAAGTTGGATCGGGCATTTGGATTCCTCCCCGATCTGATCCTCATCGATGGGGGCAAGGGCCAGCTCAGAAGAGCGGCCGACGTTCTGAAATCCTTTGGCCTGGAGCAGAAGGTTCCTATCGTGGGGCTGGCCAAGCGGCATGAGGAACTATTTCAACTGAAGAAACGGGATTCGATCATCCTTCCGCATAACTCACAGGCGCTGTTCCTTGTCCAGAGGGTGCGTGATGAGGCCCATCGGTTTGCGCTCAGCCACCACCGGACGCAGCGGAGGCGGAGTGGGATCACGTCGAAGCTCGATACAATTCAGGGAATCGGGCCCGCCCGCCGGAAGGCACTCCTGCAGACCTTCGGGGATCTGGATGGAATTCGCTCTGCGGAAGTAGAAGAGATCGAGACCGTTCCCGGTATCAATCGCGATCTAGCGGAGCGAGTCAAGGCCGAGATTGCCTGATCGACCTACGGTCGGACTATTAGATGAGATTAGCCTGGATTATTGACGACGACGACGAGATGAGCCATGCGGTACGGCTGATGCTCGAACTGTTGGAGTTTGAAGTGAAAACCTGGCGCGACGCGCGCGGGCCAGCTCAGGCACTGCTCGCCGGCCAACGGACCGATCTGATCGTGCTGGATATCAACATGCCCGAGGTCACCGGCATGGATTTCCTAGAGTTTTTGAGCATGCGAACGGAGCTGAAGGGTCAAAAGGTCATTATGCTATCTACCGAGGCCTCCGACGTACGTGTCGACCAGGCCATGACATTAGGTGCCAGCGGCTTCGTATCTAAGCCGGTTACAATCGAGGAGTTGGAGACAGTCATCGCGAAGGTACTTCCGGATTCGCAAGCTAGCTCTCCAGGAGGAGATGATAATGCCAGTTAGACAAGCATCGGCCACGTGGAATGGGAGCATTTCAGAGGGTCACGGGCGCATGCAGTTCGCAGACTACGAGGGTTCCTACTCGGTCGCCTCCCGATTTGAAGATGGCGATGGAACGAATCCCGAGGAGGTGCTGGGAGCAGCCCACGCAGGGTGCTTCTCCATGGCGCTCTCTTCTGGGCTAAGCGAAGCGGGCCATGCGCCGGATTCGGTGCAAACCACCGCCGAAGTCCACATTGACAAGCTTGAAACGGGATGGACCGTTACTAAAATTCACCTGATAACAAAAGCCCAGGTGCCAGGAATTGACGAGCAGGCATTTCAGGAGCAAGCTGAGAGTGCCAAGAAAAACTGTCCCATTTCACGCGCCTTGGAAGCGGTCGAGATCACGATGGAAGCCAGTCTGGCCTGACGATTCCCTACTAGCTACCTGAAGCCGACACCAGGCATAAAGCGCGTCGTAATTGGCAAATTACGCGTCAAGGTTTGCATGATCGTCAGTCAGGATGGCGCCAAAGCCAGTCGCGATCGCCTCCAGGCCGGGAGCAACGTCGTCCGAATGCTGGGTCCGCTTCCCCCGCAGGGTGCTTGAGTACATTGCTAGCTGGCGGCAACATTCGGGTATATCCAGGACCGAAATAGTCGAGTCATCCACGGCATGATGTAGTAGGTCATTGCCGGAACCAATATAAGCACGGAAAGCAGGATAAGTAAGGCTCTTGGCCATCCTTGCAGAACTGACGAGAGAATTGTGCTAATTACAAGTAGCGGAGGGTAAATTGCCAGAATAGTAATCAATGCCATCTTGTAGCGGGCGGGTGGGGCGGACGAGGCGGGGTGATCTGGAAGCGTAAACCAAGGCTCAAAACCATGCGCCTCTTGAATATAGGTCTCGCCGATTGTCAATTCTTCCGACTTCTTCAGCCATTCTTCTCGCACCTTCGACCCCATCCATGTTCTCAGCTGCTCGTATTCATCAAATCGAAGCACTATGACATACTCGGGATGCGAGTGATCGCCTGGGCGAATGACATCCGCGCCCAGATAACCGTCAAATTGCCGTACCGCTTGGATAATGCCTTCGGCCCACTCCTCGAAGTCACTCATTCGATCCGGCTTGACATCTCTCACAAATACAGCGGTGACGGGCTTTACACTCATCTTTCCCTCGACTTCCTTTCCCGCGTCAAGCGATCAGGTTCTCTCCCGGCTGACCTATAGGCTGGAATCGATGTACTGGTCACCGATGAGCAGACCCAGTCGCAGCGCAGCCTCCCGCAGCTTCTTCCACTTGGCTGGATCCACCACAATGCTCTTTGGCCCCAGCTGCTCCCCCAAGTAGCGCCGAGCGCTAGGGTCATTCATCAGCAGCGCGAGCACTTGCTCGTCCTGGACCTGAAGCACCGTATGCCGCCCTACCTGGGCCTCCAGCCCAGCCTGCTCCCAACGCTTGAGTGCTTTGAGCATGCCTTCCGGGGCTGGAATCTGAGCCAGGATTTGATGCGCGTGAGCTGTGGTCAGGCCTTGCTCCTCGGCGGCTTGCAAGGACTGGGCGGTCAGGCGGTAGTGATAAGCGCCTCCGTCCATCTGCTCCCACTCGCAGAGCCGCGCGATCTGATAGCGCAGTGCGCGATCTGCCTGACGCGCGACCCGAATCCGACCGTCAGGCCAGGCCTTTGCCAGCCCGTCCTTCGACTTAGAGCTCGATCCAGTAAGTTGAAAAGCCGATCCATCCTGGCTGACCTCGGACAGTCCAAGCCAGAGCATCGGCCCGGCGATCAAATACCTCAGGTATTGCCCTTCAACCTGTTCCCAGGCCTCGAATCCATGCAGATTGCTCTTCCCATTCGCGGATTGCAGATACCAGCTATCAAATCCGCCGGGTGGGCGCATGAAGCCTGGATCCGCCTCATGCACTGCATCGACAAAGGCAGCTACGGACCACCACGTATCGGCCGGGATGGTCCGAATCAGATTAAGCGCAGCTTGACGGCCTGACCGGGGCTCGTTTGGCCATTTGCCGGTCGGACTGCTTACGCCGGAGGTCTGCGAAAGATCGTTCCAAATGCTAGAGCTCTGCCAGGTCTCACGAAGTTGCTCCATTGCCTGCGCTCGAGGCAGCTTGAGGAACGCGCCGATTTGCTCTGGGTGGCCCAGGATCTCGGCCTGCTGGAGGAGAGCTTCTATCAATGCCAACGATTCAGGTTGCCTTAGAAATTGCAGGGGATCTAATTTTTCATCTCGACGATGAGCGGCCAATATTGTGGTCGCGTCATCCACGGCGAAGCTGCCTGATCG
>SMUX01303245.1_pt1 | contig 10305 bp, 7 predicted proteins | sample 2456431 | NCBI WGS metagenome assembly SMUX01 (sample SAMN11095930, study PRJNA526329) | marine sediment metagenome | biome: Marine sediment; feature: Surficial sediment; material: Deep marine sediment; isolation source: Hadal surficial sediment | place: Pacific Ocean | collected 2014-11 | depth 0-1... | reverse complement strand
TCGCCGATCTAAGCCACGAGGAATTCTTTGGCTTGCTCGTGCAGGATGAAAAGACTTACCGGGAAAATCTTAGGCTCAAGCGACTGCTGAAAAACGCTAAGCTCAAACAGCAGGCTGCCCTCGAAGACATCGACTACAGGCACCCCAGAGGCTTAAACAAACAGCTTATCCTCGAACTCTGCTCTGCCCAGTGGCTCCTCCACCACCGAAGCGTGCTCCTGACCGGGCCCACCGGCGTGGGCAAAAGTTACCTCGCCTGCGCCCTGGGCAACTTCGCCGCCCGCTCAGGCTACAGCGTGCTTTACCTTCGAGCCCCTAGATTGTTTGAAACTCTGCTCCAGGCCAAAGGCGATGGCACGCACCTTAAAACTCTCACCCGACTCGCCAAAGTCCAACTGCTCATCCTCGATGACCTGTTGATTTCTCCCTTATCGGATACCGAAAGCAGAGACCTTCTAGAGATCATCGAAGACCGACATGAACAGGCCACCACCGTAATCACCAGTCAGTACCCAACCAAAGAGTGGCATCATCTGATCGGCGAGCCCACAATCGCCGATGCCATCTGTGACCGCCTCCTGCACCACTCTTACAAGATCGAGCTTAAGGGAGAATCGATTCGAAAGAGCAAGAAGTAGAAAAGGAGACTTGCAAGTCCATGAAGAGTTAGGTTAATGAGAAAACTCCAGCGTCGCTTCGCTCCGACCCCGGCCGCAATCAATGGAACAGGTGGCCGGAATGCCTCAGAATGGGTGGCCGAATTGAATGGAATACGCAGTCAGAGAGGTTTTGCAGAGGACAAGAGCGAAGGGGCTCCGGTTTGTCGATGGAAACTAGGAAGTACAATCCTGGATATCATGCCGACAAATCCAGATCTATTGGGCTTCGAAAACCAGTGGTACGAGCCGGCAATGGCCAGCGCGAATTCCATTGAGTTACCTTCAGGCAAGAGTATTCGAATGGTGTTGGCGCCGCACTTTCTGGCGACCAAGCTTGAGGCCTTTGATGGTCGAGGTAAAGGTGATTATCGATCGAGCCCTGACATTGAAGACATTGTGGCAGTACTGGATGGCAGACCCGAGATTTTGGATGAAATCAAGGGGGCAAGCGATAATCTACAAAAATATTTGGCTGACCGATTTTCAGCCCTGTTGAAAACTCAAGAGTTTGTTGAGGCACTTGCGGGACACGTGCCGGGCGATCCGGCAAGTCAAGGGAGAGTGCCGTTAATCAAAGAACGAATCGAAGCAATAGCCGGAGTAAGACCGTAAAAAACTCCAGAAAGCGGAGCAGGGTCACTCTAGATTGGGGTTAGCGTTGCCTTTTTACCTCCACTCGTCCACGGAAACGCTCTTTTGATATGTGCAGCCCATGATCCGCCAGTATCCATTGGTTTCCCCGCCAACCACTACCACGTGAATATTCTCCCGCTCAAACATTTGGATTAGCTCATCCGGCCTCGCTTTGAGCCTCGTGGCCCACGGCTCTTCTCCGAAGGTCGCTCGCGGGTAGATGTAGTTCTGTGCCAGCTGGTAGTCCCAGAACTCATCCGCTGGCATACGCGCATTGTCGTCAATCCAATCGGTAAGTTTCTCTTTGGTGTCAAATCCGCCGCGCTCGATAAACTGCCGAGCCGTGAGTGGATCTAGTAACAAGGTGGGTGGCGTGCGCGGGTCCAAACCGCGCAGCATGTTCCGGACATGCTCGCGCCAATGCTTCTCACGTAACCCTAGCGCGAAGGCCGTGGATCGGCAGCCGGTGAAGAGACTGACGGTGCTCTCGGTGGGCTTAAAGCCCTGCTGCACGTGGAACGGTTCCCAGGGACTCCGCTCCTCATTCTCGCCGAAGGTAATACTACTATAGGCGTAAGCGTTGCCCATGGATCCCATGTAGGTGTGTCCAGGCAAAGATCCGCCCTGAAGGTTCTGCGAAAGCAGGCCATAGGCCCGGCCGATGGTGGCGTTGGCCTGGTTATAGGGGGCCAGGGCACCGGTCCCGCAGTTCATCCCAATCTCACCTCGCACCGGTCCGTTGACCACTGTCATTGTAGCCATGGAGCTGGTGGAACTCCCTCGTGCACTGACCCCGCTCGCCGCTAGCGCCAGGATCACGGGGAAATATTCCGGTTTGGCGCCGGCCATGACAGCGTTGACCGCCACCTTCTCCACCGTGTACTCCCAGAACTCGCGGAAATGGGTCGGCCGCATGTGCCCGACCACTTCGTCTGGCCTGCGGCTCGTGTGCGCCAGCATCGCTGCCACCCGCATCTCAGTGGGGAGGATGATGGGAAGCTGATCGGTCCAGTGGTTCTCCTGGAAGAGACGGTGCAGGTCCTCCTCGTTCCCCGAGTCCACCAGCCGGGGAGTTGACCGCTCGAAACTGGCGTCCTGCAAGTCCTCGTCACGCAGCGGTGTGGTGAGCCCTTCGATCACCTCCTGCATCAGAGGCCTGCCTGTGATGGGGTCATTGCCGTCGACGTAGGCTCGCATCTCGCGGGGAGACTTGCCCATCACTGGGTGGGGCACGAACGCTTGTCGCATGTGCGGCATGCCGTAACTGCGCACAACCGATCGGACCACATGCTCGAACACCGAAGTGTGCAGGGATACGGTTGGCACACCGTAATCATGGTCAATTCTCATCCCATGCGCGGCGACCGCCGGCGCACAGGTGCTTCAGTGGCCGACCCCGATGATAGCGGCGTCGCCGTTGGCCTTGATCTCCTCCCAGGTGGTGGGGTCATCTTTTGTATAGACGCTCGAGATTCGCTTGAATGTCGTTCTGACGCTGGGCATTCGGTCATGAAACCAGTTCTGTATTTCCCTTAGCAGAAGTTCTGAGTCGTCAAAACGGCAATCCACCAAGTAGACTGTTTTGCCGTCAAGCCCATCGAGGCGTGGCGCTAAGGACTGATGGGTCACCTCTGGGGGGTATCCTACGGGGTTCAGTACCGTGATCTTGTCGTTTGCTGCCATGATTATCCTCCTCATCATTTTTTGTAGAGGCCTTCCTCAATGGGTTAAAATATTCTGCCACGGTGAATGTGTCAAACGTTATGGGGTAGGCAGTGAAGATTTCGTGGTGGGAGGGTCCCGACCCTATGGCCGCCCCGTGCGGGGGTTGGGGAACGGTATTGTCTCCATTCTTATTTTTCGGTATTATGCAGATTACCCGAGCGATGCCCGGTAACGATGGCTGGCTCGTTCTGAGCTTCGCCGACAGCGTTATATTACAATTGTGAATCGAGGAGGGATGATGAGTTCGACCGAATCACACGACGATCGGATTATTGCCTTTTCACGTCTTGCCAATGGCCTTATCGACGAAGTCGGTAGGGTCCTTGTGGGCCAGGAACCCATGCTTTCACGACTGTTGATTGGCCTGCTTACAGGCGGGCATGTCCTCCTGGAGGGGGTACCGGGTCTGGCCAAGACCCTGGCTGTGCGGTGCTTGGCCCAGGCCATTGATACGGGCTTCTCACGGATTCAATTTACTCCCGACATGTTGCCTGCAGATGTCACGGGTACGGAGATCTTTAATCCGCGGGAGGGAACCTACAGCGTCAAGAAAGGACCCATCTTTTCCAATTTGATTCTAGCGGATGAAATCAACCGGGCCCCCGCCAAGGTTCAGGCCGCGCTATTGGAGGCCATGCAGGAGCGGCAGGTGACCATCGGGGAGGAGACCTATCCTTTGGCAGAGCTGTTCTTGGTCCTGGCCACGCAAAACCCCATTGAACAGGAAGGGACCTATCCGCTACCGGAGGCCCAGGTGGACCGATTCATGCTCAAGGTTAAAGTGGATTACCCCAATCGGGATGAGGAGCTGAAGATTGTGGATCGCATGGCAGGTGGACGGGTGGTGGAGGGAGTGAGGAAAGTAGCTGGCCCCGAACAAATTCTGGAGATGCGTAGGGTGGCGGAACAGGTCTTCGCCGATAATAAGGTGCGTGACTATATCGTCGATCTGGTCCGAGCAACCCGTAACCCCACAAGCTCCGAACTCAACGGTCTTCAGGGCCTCATCGAGGTGGGGGCCAGTCCCCGCGCCTCCATTAATTTAATGAAGGCAGCCAAAGCCCACGCCCTGCTTCAAGGTCGCAATTACGTCACACCCCATGATGTCAAAACACTGGCACCCGATATCATGCGCCATCGTTTGGTGCTTTCCTATGAAGCGGAGGCAGAGGGGAAGACCTCAGACGATATCATTCGGACAATCCTCGAAACGGTTCTCGTGCCTTGAGCCTATGCTAGCTCGCGAAATCATCCAGCGCGTTCGCCAAATTCAGATCCGCACCGGCCGTCAGGTGGCTGACGTCCTGGCCGGCGAATATGTTTCCGTTTTCAAGGGGGTTGGGGTGGAGTTTGATGAGGTCCGTCCCTATGTCCCCGGGGACGACGTCCGTTCCATTGACTGGAACGTGACGGCACGCACCGGCGTGCCCTACATCAAACGCTACGTGGAAGAGCGTCAGCTCACGGTGATGCTGATGATCGACATCTCGGCCTCTCAGGATTTCGGCTCGGCCCAACGGTCCAAGCGTGAGGCTACGGCCGAACTGGGGGCGCTCCTGGCCTTTTCCGCCATCCGCAACGACGACAAGGTGGGGTTAACGCTTTTCCATTCGGGTATCGAACAGTACATCCCCCCGCGCAAGGGACAGAAGCATGTGCTGCGCGTGATCCGCGAGATTTTGGCGCACGGATATGAGGGGACAGGATCCACGACTCACCCAAATGGTCTTTGGTGGCGGCGCTTCTTGCCTTGGTCGAGGGGGCCTTTGCCGCACAATCGGCGCCAGGGCACCAATATCGCCGGCGCCATGGAGTTCCTCCTGCAAAGCGCCAAGCGTAAGACTGTCTGCTTTGTGGTCAGCGATTTTTTTGATCAAGGCTTCGAACGGGCCATGCGCACGGCGAATCGTAAACACGATGTCATTGCCGTCCACGTGACGGATCCGCGCGAGCGAGAGATCCCCGACGTTGGTCTGATCTCCCTTACGGATCCCGAAACAGGGGCCAGGGGACTCTACGACACGGGTTCGGCTTCCTTCCGTAGCCTCTTCGATGTTGCGGCCCGTCAACATGCCGATAAATTGGCAAGCCTCTTTCGGAGCAGCGGGATAGATTGCGTGACCATCGACCCCTCAGCTTCGGTGGTGGACCCCCTGGTCAAATTTTTCCGCTTGCGCGAGCGAAGGATGCGACGATGACCCGTGGAGGACTGTTCGATCTTTGGCTTTTTTTCAAACATCCCTTCGGTGTGAAGTCCTGTGTCTTGGCGGCATATCTCCTGTTAGGCCTCACCCTTCGAGTGCACCTGGTAGGGGCCGAGGAGGCACTGGAAAAGACCACGCGTAAGGGGCCCGTGGAGGCCTCCGTGCGGTTGGAGCCGCGCCAACCGCGGATCGGCGATCCCATCAATTTGACCCTCAAGGTCACAGCGGAGAAAGAGGTGGAGCTGATCATGCCTGAATTCGGTCAGGTCATGGAGCGGTTCATCATTATTGATTTCGTCAAAAACGAAAAGATCGACGATCAGGGACGAACCGTGTTCTCACACCGCTACGAGTTACAGGCACCACGGTCCGGCAAGCAGATCATCCCCCCCATTCTGGTCGAGTTTGTAGATAATCGTAAGGGCTCCCGGCCAGCACCCGAGGGCCTCGATTCCTATGAACTTCACACCGAGCGTCTTTCATTTGAGGTGCAATCGGTGCTGCCGAGTGATGTCCAGGTCGAGTTGAACCCACCGCTGGGCGAGCTGTCGCTCTTGGCCTCCTCGCGCGCTTGGGTGTGGGCATGGGTCGTGGGGTTGTTGCTGCTCTCAGCCGTGGCGTTGCGGGGTGGGCGAGTATGGTGGCTTTCACGACAAAAGGCACGGAGACGCAGTGCCTACGAGATTGCCATGGGTCGTCTCACGGAACTCATGATTCGTCCACACAACGAGCCTCAGCAGATGGACGCCTTCTTTGTCGAGCTTTCCGCTATCGTTCGCTGGTACCTGGAGAATCGGTTTGAGTTGCGCGCCCCCGAGCTCACCACGGAAGAGTTCCTTGAGTCCATGAGCCGGTCGCCTGACCTTTCCGGGGATCATCAAGCCATGTTGCGCGAGTTTTTGCACCGAGCCGATCTCGTAAAGTTCGCCAACTTTGTTCCTTCCGAACAGGATACGGACCGGTCGGTGGAGGCCGCACGGCGTTTCCTCCTGGAGACCCACGAAGAAAATCCGGAAACGGAGCCACCGGTCGTTTCCCAATCCGTTGGAGAGGTGGCTCGTGTTTGACTTGGAATTCCGCGACCCCTGGTTTCTCTGCCTAGCCGGGCTGGGCCTGGTGATTTACTTCCTGTTAACTCGGAGCCGGCAGGCGGAGGTGAGTTATTCCGCCTTGATCTTGCTAAACCGATCCCCGCGCACTTTGCGAACTCGTCTGGCAAATCTGCCCCCTCTCCTGCTTGCCATGGCCTTGGCGGCCATGGCCGTGGCCCTGGCGGGACCCCGTACAGCCCACGACGAGACGCGCGTTAGGCGCGAGGGTATTGCGCTGGTCATGGTGGTGGACCGCTCCGGTTCCATGCGCGCTCGGGACCTGGTCAAGGACGACACCAGTCTGGATCGTCTTGAAGTTGTGAAAAAAATATTCCGGCAGTTCGTGTTGGGTGATCGTGGAGGGAGTGCCTGGTCCCGTGGTTTCGGGGTGGGTCGGAGGGACGATGTGATCGGCCTGGTTGCCTTCGCACGTTTCGCCGATGGTCTGTGTCCGCTCACCTTGGACCATGGGAACCTTCTCAATATTGCGGCTGACCTCGAGATCGTAACGGAGCGCGGCGAAGACGGGACCGCCCTGGGTGAAGGTCTGGCTCTTGCAGTCGAGCGCCTGCGTCAGCACCCGGCAAAGTCAAAGGTTGCCATCCTGTTGACGGACGGCGTCAACAACGCAGGTGATATCACGCCCCTCCAGGCAGCCGAACTGGCGGCGGCTCATGATATTAAAGTATACGCCATCGGTACAGGTACAAGGGGACTTGCCCCTGTGCCGGTTGAGGATCCGTTCACCGGGAAGGTCTTCCTCCGCCCCGCCCGCGTGGAGATCGACGAAGAGACACTCAAGGAGATAGCTGCAACGACCCGCGGTCGTTACTTTCGTGCCACCGATGCGGACGGATTGGCTGAGATTTACCAGGAGATCGACCGCTTGGAACGAACCGAAATCTCGGAGGTACGTTATCTCCAGTACCATGAGCATTACGGGGCGTTTGTCTGGACAGCTCTGAGTTTGATGGGGAGCAGCGGGCTTTTGGCCGGCTCAATCTTCAGGAGACTTCCATGAGCGGCTTTCAGTTTGCGGAGCCCCATTGGATCCATCTGATCTGGCTGGTGGTATTATTTTTGGGGCTGCTGATCTGGCTTGATCGACGCGGCAGCACTAATCTAGACCGATGGATCTCCCCTTTAATGCAAAATAGATTGGTGCTGCGGCCAAGCCGCTGGCGCAGGCTTTTCGTCATTGGATTGATAGGGCTTTCGGCCTTCGCCCTGGTCCTGGCCCTGATGCGACCCCAATGGGGTTTCCATTACGAGCGAACACCACGGGTGGGCGCCCAATTGATGATTGCCCTTGATGTGTCCCGTTCCATGCTGGCTGAGGACGTGGCCCCCAACCGGCTGGGACGTGCCAAGGCAGAGATTCAGGATCTGCTGACCTATCTCAGCAGGGATCATGTGGGTCTCATTGCGTTTGCCGGTAGGGCCACCGTGCTCTGTCCTCTGACCCCCGACTTTGGCTTCTTCCGCTTGGTCTTGGAATCCGTGGGTCCCCACAGCGTTACTCGCGGGGGCACCAACCTCGAAGCGCCCATTCGTAAAGCGCTGGCTGGTTTTCGTGGACAGTCTGACCTTTCGCGTGTCATCCTGATGATCACCGACGGCGAGGATCACGATTCCTTTGCCTTGGAGGCCGCCAAGGCCGCCGCCGAACGTGGCATCCACATCATTACCATCGGGATCGGCGATGAAGCGGGGAGCCGGGTATTGGTGACCGATGGGCGAACGGGTGCCCGCACCCAGCTCCTCGATGGAAATGGACAACCCGTGGTAACGCGCCTGGACAGTGACCTGCTGCGGAAGATCGCCCTGGAGACCGGCGGAGTCTATATCCCGGCAGCAACAGGTGCGCTGGATCTAAAATCGATTTACCAATCCCATATCGCCCCTTTGACTAGGGGCCCGCTAGAGGACCGGGGGCGTTTGGTCAAGCAGGAGGGCTTTCAGTGGGCGATCCTCATTGCCGTGATCTTCTTGTTCATTGCGACCATTGTATCCAGTGGCTGGATAGGGATTCGCGCTGCCATGCCCGATTTCCTGGGAGCAACTACGGCTGCGGTCCTGATCCTTTTTTCGCTAATAACCTTTTCTTTCGCCCGAGCTCAGGAACCATCAGACACCCCGCCGCCACCGGAGTCGGCTCAAGTCTCTGCGACCGGTGAGGAAGGTTGGAAGGACAAAGGAGCACGTGAGCTTTACAACGATGCGGTGGCCCTACTCCAGGCTGAAAAATGGGATGATGCTGAAAAACGGTTTTCCCTGGCTCGACAGAAGGCGGGCGCCGATGGTCCGACCCGCTACCGTTCCACCTACAACCTCGGGTGGGTGGAGGTGAAACGGGCGGACGGGCTTATTAAAGATCAGCCCCAAGAGGCCCTTGCTCGAATGAAAAGTGCAGCCGACTGGTTCCGTGAGGCTGTTCGGTTGGAGATCGACGAAAAAGCGGCGCGGGAAAATCTCGAGCTGGTCATGCGCCGAGTCTTGAGGTTAGCCGATGCGCTGGATAAACGTGACGAAAATGACTTGGCGCAGCAGCTGGACGAATTGATTCGGGGGCAGCGCGAGATGACCCGTCTGTTGCAAGGAACGGTTGAGCGGGTTGCGCCGCTGGAAGAACCGACCCTACCGGAGCACTTAAAAAGTGAATTTCGTAGTCTCAAGATTGAGCAGGGAAAGCTCCTCTCACAGCTAGAAGAGTTGGCCCTGAACCTGCGGGAGGAAACCGACCGCCTCGAGGCCGTCGACGAAAACGAGCGCACGGCTGAGCAGAACATACAGTTGGTCCAGCTTAACAACGTGATGACCTATCTCCATCGCTCGGGTCAACACATGGGCCAGGCGCGGCGGCAACTGCGGGAGCGCCAGGCCGAGCGGGCTTATCGGCGCTCATCCTCCGGTCTTAGCGAACTCAAAAGGGCGCGCGATCAGCTCAGAAGCCTCATTCAAGTGCTCAGAAGGGTCATCGACGATGCCATGCTCCTCACCCAGCAGACCGGTGAGCTTGCCGACGCCACCGGGCGAGCTCCCGGTGCTTCCCAAAGCAGGGAAGCGAAGCCCAGCTGGCTTACCGAGGAGTATCTGCAGGAATTTCTGACTAACGTAGAGGGCCGGACCGGCGAGCTGGTGGCCCGGGTGGAAGCGGGCTTGAAGGCGGGGGAGGATCCGGCTTCACAGGAGACGGGTAAAGAGGACCCTCCATCGGAACATGAGAAGCGTCGACGGCAAGCTCTTTTGCATGCCTTGAAAGAGGCTCAGCCAGTGATGCATGAAGCGCAAGATGCCTTCAAGCAAGCAGGCGAGGCCCTGGCTGCGAAGCGTTATCGCAATGCCTATGATGGTGAGGCACGAGCCACGACACTTTTGCTCAAGGCTCGGGAGCATTTCCTGGATATTCGCGGCCTGATCGAAGTGATCTATGGTGATGAACAGTATATGAAGACCCTCCTTCACCAGGATGATGAGGATAAGGGGTCTAAATTCAAAGAAAGCCTACCATTGCTCGGGGAGCTCCAGTCCACTAACATAAAGAGGGGTAAACGTTTGGAAGGTATGTTTGATCGGGAGCTCGAAGCCCATCAGACACCTGAGCGTAGCCCCTCCAGCGCTACCCCTGAAAGTGATACGGACAGCAATCAGGCCACACGTCAACGGCAGTTCCAGTTGGCGAAAGAGATATTGCACCAGACCATGGGTTCCTTCGACGGTATCGATCGTACCATCAAGGGCATGAAAGGAGTCGAGCCGAAAAAAGATGAGATCCAGAAGCTGAGAGGATCCGTGGATCAAGTGATCAAGCACGTGGAGACCCTGCGCCGGCTCTTCTTTTCCATTCTCGAGCACCTACGAGAGACAGCTGAGCGCCAGGCCACCCTGGCCGACGAAACCCGCGACGTAGCAACCTTGGCAGACGAAAACAAAATGGTGAGTGGGGGTGCTCCCCTCATTCCTCGTCAACAGGACCTTGCAAATATTTCACGC
>SMUX01177540.1_pt1 | contig 10305 bp, 6 predicted proteins | sample 2456431 | NCBI WGS metagenome assembly SMUX01 (sample SAMN11095930, study PRJNA526329) | marine sediment metagenome | biome: Marine sediment; feature: Surficial sediment; material: Deep marine sediment; isolation source: Hadal surficial sediment | place: Pacific Ocean | collected 2014-11 | depth 0-1... | reverse complement strand
GGCATGCAACAAACCAATTGTGATCAGGCAGTTCAATAATTTCCACTAATTCCCTGTCGGGCGAGAGTCCGCTTAATACTAATCCGCTATCAATAAGCTGCTTCCTGAATTTATTATTAACTTCATATCTATGCCTATGCCGTTCGGAAATATAATTTCTCTTGTAAGCTTCCATTGCTATTGTACCATCCTGAATTGTACACGGATATGCACCTAACCTCATGGTTGCTCCCATATTTTTTATATTTTTTTGGTCGGGCATAAGATCTATTACACTGAATTTATTTTTTTTAAACTCAGAACTGTTTGCGTTTTTTATACCGCATACGTTGCGTGCAAACTCAATTACTGCACACTGCAGACCAAGGCATATACCAAAAAACGGAATGTTGTTTTCACGTGCATACTTTACAGCTTGAATTTTTCCCTCAATTCCTCGTTCTCCAAATCCGCCAGGAACCAAAATACCTGAAACTCTACTAAAAAGTTTTGCGTTATCTCCGGTTTCACAATCTTCTGCATTAACTGGGCGTAAAATTACCTTAGCATTATTCTCGGCACCGGCATGAACAAATGATTCCATAATACTTTTATATGCATCCCAGTGATGAATATATTTTCCAACAACTGCTATCTCTACAGTCTTGGCAGGATTTATCACCTTATCTACAAAATTATTCCAGTCATCAAGTTTAATTTTTTTATCAGGGAGATGAAGCCGTTTAAGCACGATAGAATCAAGTTTTTCCTTGAAAAGGACTAAAGGGACTTCATAAATTGATACGCAATCGTAAGCGGAAATAACGGACTGCCTGTTTACATTGCAGAACAGTGCAATTTTATCACGAAGTTCTTTCGATAATTTTTTCTCTGAACGGCAAATTAATACATCAGGCTGGATTCCAAGCTCGAGCAGATTTTTAACACTATGCTGTGTGGGTTTTGTTTTTACTTCTCCAGCAGATTTAATGTAAGGGACTAAAGTAACATGAATACTTATTGAGTTTGATCTGCCAAAATCCAGCATATGCTGGCGCATCGCCTCAATAAACGGAAGTCCTTCTATATCGCCAACAGTTCCCCCAATTTCCGTGATGATAATATCATACTCGCCAAGTTCACTTAATCTAACAAGCCGTTTTTTAATTTCATCTGTAATGTGAGGAATTACCTGAACCGTAGCACCTAAATAATCTCCTCTTCTTTCTTTGGTAATAACTTCATAATAAATTTGTCCTGTAGTTGAATTATTTGCGCGGGTCATATTATCGTCAAGGAAGCGTTCATAATGCCCAAGATCCAAATCAGCTTCTGTCCCGTCATCGGTCACATAAACTTCGCCATGCTGAAAAGGGCTCATTGTTCCCGGATCAACATTAATGTAGGGATCTAATTTCTGGATTGTTACACGATAACCGCGTTGTTTTAGAAGTAAACCAAGAGATGAGGCAGTGATTCCTTTCCCTAATGATGAAACAACACCACCTGTAATGAAGATATACTTAACTTTTTTTCTGCGAATCATAAATATTTTTTTGTTCTCAAATATAGAGCAAGATTGAGTGAATTGCAATTTCCAACAACAATAAGGCTAATTTCTAAAAGTATTGTTCATTAGAAGTATTAATAAAAAATCCAGATAATTTAAATATTCTTAAATAATCAATTGCCATTCGTTAACTTTTTTGTTATTGTTGAATAAAGGAGATATGAATGAAAGACACAATTAAAATATCAGAGGTTTTTCCAGTAAGCGCTAAACGATTGTATGATGCATGGCTGAATAGCGATGAACATTCGGAATTTACAGGGACTAAAGCAGTTATCCGTCCTACCGTCGGTTCTAAATTTTCTGCCGGAGATGATTACATAAAGGGTAGTAACATTACTTTGCAGCCGTACGGAAGAATAGTACAAACGTGGAGATCAAAAGATTTTCCCGCTGGCGCAATAGAATCAAGATTAGAGATTCTTTTTGAAAAAGCCAACGGAGGAACAAGGGTTACAATAATTCATACGAGAATTCCAACAGGGCAGGCAATGGATTATGAGAAGGGATGGAAGAAACATTACTTCAAACCAATGAAGAAATATTTTAAAAAACAGAAATGAGCTTTCCAGCTATTTATTATAACACAGTTTAATTTCAGTTCAACCGGCAAGCTCAGAAGAAAATTATAATCCAAATTACTTTATTCTTTGCTTTCAATGACAAATAAAATATTGTGCAAATATTAATGTACTAACCAGAAGTCTGCTTTTTACCATTCTTTTTCTTTTAAATATTATATTTAAACTTTAATTATAAACAAATAGTCTAAGAGAAAACTTATTTGCCAAATTAAGGCTGATATTTTGATTTGTCAAAAAAAAAATCTTCCTGATATTGCCATTTTGAAAAGAATAATCATACTCATTTACATAATATTATTTACAGTAATATTCTCCGGAATATCTCCTTCACAGGATAGTACGCGGAGCCTTGCATTTAAAAACAATAAACCTTTCAGGCGTTCGCCTTACTTTTACCGTCCAAACCTTGGATACCAAATATGGCAGCAATTTAAGTTAACACAGGAAGCAAATTCCGGAGATGTGCTTGCACAACATGAACTCGGACTAAGATATTTGTTAGGCGAAGGAACGACAGCTGATACTACAAAAGCAGTTTACTGGATCGGAAAAGCAGCCGATCAGAAACTGCCTTCTGCTATGTACAATTATGCAATTCTGTTAATCAACGGCTGGGGTGTTGACTGGGATCCATTCAGCGCTTTTAAATATTTTAAAGGTGCTGCAAAAGCTGGTATGATACAAGCACAATATGTTGTGGGTATTCTTTATACCGATAACCTTATTGTAAAAAGAGATTTAAATTACGCATACTACTGGGTACAAAAATCTGCCGACGAAGGATATGAACCAGCCGAAGATGTTGTCCTTCAGATTGAGCCAAAAATCTCACAATCAATAGTAGATTCTATCTCAAAAATCGAGGATAAGAATGACTTTAATATTGAGAAGGATATTGAATCGGAACATAAATCGAATTTGACATCACCTGTAGATTTGGTCTTTATAGAGTTCGATGCTATAGGCGATACAATCACCTCCATTACAGATAGTATGCTTATTTCTGATTTGTCTAGAATAGGTATAGATAGTTTATTGATGAAAATGGATGCAGATTCAATTACATCTTTAACTTTTTTGGTTTCGCCTGAAAATGTGGAGAAGCTCTTAGAACTTGCTGAGAATGGAAGTCCTGAAGCACAAACAATAATCGGGAAGCTTTATGAAGAAGGTATCTATTTTGGTAAAGATCTGATTACTGCCGCTGCGTATTACTTTCGCGCACTGCGAATAGATTCACCTAAGGCACGATACCTACTATGGCAATTGAGCAAATTACCTACCTTTATGGAAAGAGTTCAAATAGAAGCCAAGAAAGATGATGCAGAAGCAATGTTTGTATGGTACGGTCTCAACTCGGTTAATTACGATAACCAGCTTGTAATTGATGACGCAATCAACCTGCTTCAAAAATCTGCGTATGATGATTACATTCCTGCAATGATTGAGTTAGGGCTGAATTATTATACTGGAAGATATACTCTTAAAGATCCATCTGAAGGATTACAATTTTGGGAGGATGCAGCATCAATGGGCAGCACTGAAGCGAAAGTAAGATTAATAACTGCATCTTTATACGGTGATACGGAATTAGAAAATCCCAAATCAGCATTCGATGAATTAATAATAGCATCTGAAAATGGATCTTTACTTGCCCAGGTTGGATTAGCACATTGTTATCAAAATGGTATCGGGACTGCTCCATCGAAAGGTGAGACAGTGAATTATTACAGAGTCGCTTCACAAAGAGGAAGCCAATATGCTTACCGCGAATTACAAAGACTGTATGATGAAATCCGTCCCGATGAAACAGAGTTTAGTATAAATTAAAAATTATTTATTTCGGAGTTACTCTAAAAAGTTGTGGAGAGTAGTTCTGGACGACCTGCCGTTCGGCAGGCAGTAGTAAAGAATTTTACATGCAACAAACTATAAATATTCTTGAATAGCTCCGTCCTTTAGGGCGGAGGAAGAATAAATAATAGTAAACTTCCGGGCTTTAGCCCAAACAAGAATCTATGAATTGAGCAGAAAAACAAACTGTGGTTAAAACCCCATCGCTCTCTTGCTCTTTTCCAACCAACGTCTTGAAAGACGTGGCAATTCATTCATATTTGATAATTTTATAAATTATCATCACTTATATTTAATAAAAAGTAATTGTATAAAATATGTATGCCTGAGATTTATCTTCAATCTAAACTCCCCGAAATCGGTACAAGCATTTTTTCTGTGATGTCTAAGATGGCAGTTGATCACGATGCCATTAATCTTGCACAAGGTTTCCCGGATTTTAATTGCAGTGATGAATTGATTGAGTTAGTTAATCATTATCAGAAAAAAGGATACAATCAATATGCACCGATGGGAGGAGTGCAAAAACTAAGGGAACAGATATCCAAAAAGATAAAAAAATTATATGGAAGGTTGTACGATGTTGAAAATGAAATTACTGTTACTGCAGGAGCAACCCTGGCAATATATACTGCAATAACTACAGTTGTTCAAACGGGCGATGAAGTAATAATAATAGAGCCAGCTTATGATTCTTATGTGCCGGGAGTGAAAGCTTCAGGCGGTATTCCGGTTTATGTTAAACTAAATCCTGAAGATTATTCGTATAATTGGGAAGCAATCCGCAAAAGTATTTCTGATAAAACAAAGCTGATAATTATTAACTCACCGCATAATCCTACCGGCAGCTTAATAACAGATGATGATATTAAACAGCTTGAAGTTTTAATAAAAGATACAAGCATTTTTATCATAAGCGATGAAGTTTATGAACACATTGTATTTGATGGAGAAAAACACATTAGTCTTGCAGAATCTGTTGAATTGGCAAAACGCACATTTTTAATTTCCTCTTTCGGTAAAATATTTCACACCACAGGATGGAAGATAGGTTATTGCGCTGCGCCGGAAAACCTGATGAAAGAATTCAGGAAGATGCATCAGTTCATTGTCTTTTCTGCTAACACGCCGATACAGCACGCTTACGCTGATTATCTGAAGGATGAAACTCATTATCTTAACCTTAATAATTTTTATGGGGAGAAGCGGGATATTTTCAGAGAAAAGATAAAGGATTCTAAATTTAAATTGCTTCCGTGTAAAGGGACATATTTTCAACTAATGAATTATTCGAATATTTCTAATATTGATGATATGAGTTTTTCTGAATACTTAACAAAGGAAGCGGGGATTGCAGTAATCCCCATCTCACCATTTTATGATAAAGGGGACAACAACAAAATCATCAGGATATGTTTTGCAAAACGGGATGAAGTTTTACTGAAAGCTGCGGAAATACTTTCGAGGTTATAAATTGTTATTTTACAATTTGAGAGTATATCCATTTTGATTACTACCGTTCCGAACCATGCCGATTTTGTAGTTACGAAGATTGTGCTGTGAGAGAAGAAAAACGCTCGGTAATATTTAATTGGGATGTAAAAAAACTTACAGGCGATGCTGTTTTCAAAATTCATCAGTAAGATGCCAACTTTGCATCAGGATCTTTCACTTTGCTTAGTATCAACATTCCAATCACAAAAAATACACCTACAGATAAAATTGCAATCCTTTGACTCCCTGAAAAATAACTAACCATACCAAATACAAGAGGTCCGACTACAGCGGAGCTTTTACCAAAGAAGGAATAAAAACCAAAGAACTCTGTTTTTTTATCTTCGGGTGTAAGTTTAGTCATCATGCTTCTGCTTGTAGATTGACTCGAACCCATTGATGCGCCGGCAAGTAATCCAACAAAATAAAATCCAAATTTATCGTAAGTAAAAAATGCAAGAGCAACCGTTACCAGCCACATAAACAAGGTTATCATAATTGTTTTTTTCTGCCCAATAGAATCTGCAATTATTCCAAAAACCACCGAGCCGGCAATAGCTGTTGTTTGAACCGTTAAAAAGAAAACCAGAAGTTCAGTATCGGTAAAACCTAAAGTGGTACTTGCATAAATACCTGAAAAGAAAATTATTGTATTAACGCCTTCGATATAAAAGAAATATGCTAAGAGAAATATTGCAAGATTTTTATAGTTTTTTAGATGGGAGATAGTTGACCATACTCTTTTTAATCCTATTATATGATATGGCTCGGTCTTAACTATTTTTTTTCTTGAATCGCGTATGAAGAAGAAAAACGGAAGAGAGAAAACCAAAAAGAAAAGAGCAGCAACAGGAAAAGTTTCTTTTATCGTACCGCTTTGAATAAAAGGATAAACAATAGCAAGCGTAGCCAATGAACCGAGATAGCCCATTCCAAAACCATAACCGCTTACTCTTCCGTAATTTTTAGGCACTGTTACTTCGGGAAGAAAAGCATCGTAGAAAACCAAACCCGCTTCAAAGCCAATATTTGCTATTATGAATAAAATTAGCCCTAAAAGAATTTGCCCCGGACCCACAAAGAACAACGATGCAGTAGCAGTAATGCACATTATTGTAAAGAATAAAAGGAACCTTTTTTTACCGGCAGAAAAGTCGGCAATCGCTCCTAAAACAGGAGAGATTAGAGCTGTTACTATCATCGAAATTGAGGTACCAAAACTCCAATATAAATCACCTATTGGTTTTCCATCGGCTACTATGTTTTTGAAATAAACGGCAAAGAGAAAAGTAACAACTACAATTGAGAATGATGTGTTAGCAAAATCAAATAACGTCCATATAAAAATTTTTTTCTTGTTCTGCATCAATTACTTGTCATCAGGCTTCTTCGTAATTGATTCTTCAACCAAACCCCTTCCCTCTTTTTTCAATTTGCCGGATTTTCTTTCGTTCGTAAGGATTACATCCAAAATTCCGTTAATAAATTTTCCGCTGCCGGCAGTACTGTATTCTTTCGCAATTTCAATTGATTCATTTATCGAAACCTTTGGCGGAATATCAGGAAAATATAGCATTTCACAAATTCCCATTCGCAGTAATATTTTATCAATCAATGCAATCCGGCTCATCTCCCAGTTGGCAACGCGACCTTTTATCATTTCATCCAATTCATCCTGATGGCTACGAATTTTGTTTATCAACTCATTACCAAATTTCAGGTCAATTTCACTTTCAATTTCTTTAAATATTTCATCAATTAAAAACTGTAATGATTCATCATTCATCTCATAGGCAAATAAAACCTGTAGAACTTTTTCTCTTATTAGCCTTCTTTTAAATTTTTGCTTCACTTTTTTGTTTAATTGATCCCAGGAATAAGTTTAAAGTTAAATTAAGTAGAGAAACATTATAAAGCAAAACTCCAAAACACAATAAGTGCAATACTTTCGCGCAATTGCATATATAACTTCTTTTTATAATTCAGATAACTATTAGGAGCAGCAACTTTAATGTTGATATTAAAAAATTTACTTATTTCAATAATTCTCAGTAAATGATATGCATTCGAAACAACAATAACATCATTAATATTTTTATCATGAATTAAATATTTTTTGATATATTTTATTTGCTCGCTTGTTGAGGTAGTTAATGATTCATACCTTACTTTCTCCATATCCATTCCCCTTTCCCTTGCATATTCAAGAGCAACTTCAGCTTCACTCATTTCGCCAGGGGCGTTGCTTCCTGTAAGTAAAATTGAACCAACGAATTTATTAGTATATAATTGGATCCCTTTGTCAACTCTTCCCGAGAGACTGGGGCTCGGTTGATTATCTGACCAAACAGCAGCACCGAGAACCACAGCTACGTTTTTATCACTTTTTGTAAGTGACCAATTATCAGATGAATATTCTTTTGTTAGTATAAAAACAAAAGTAATTACTAAAAAAAATGATGACATTCCCAGTGCATTAAATAATGATTTCGAAAACGCCGTGCTATCTGAACGTAGAGCATTTAACCAAATAAATGAAATTGAAACAAATAAAATAAACTGATAAAGGGTAAATATAGCAGCTTCAATTATTTTTTCTCCAGGTTGTCCAAGAACATAAAATTCGAGTGAAGGTAATTCAATTAAAGTGAGTAAGTATGTAATGAATAAAGTTAGGGTTGAGAAAACCATTAAAATCATTAAAGACGAAATATCATGATGTTTTCTTTTAAAATAAAATACTATCCCAATAATCAAGCAAAGTATAACTACCAGATTAAAAATGTTACCGATATTGTTAAAAGAAAATTCATTTAATGTTAAACCCTGATTAAGATATTTAATGTAATAAAAAAATATCAGTTGTAAGATCAGAACAAATGAAAAGATCAGTGGATATATTTTTGGATACTTTTTTTTCATATGATTATGATTTTATGTTAATGTCATATGGAATTCGTCCCGATAAACCTGCCTGCTAATTTATTTTATTCTTCCACAAGCACCGTATAAAGAGGTGATTAAAACCCGTTGCAAATTACATCTATTTTATCAGATAATAAAAATTTATCATCATTTTAATAAGGTATTATCATTACCCGGAAAGATCAGTTTTATCCTTGTCGAAAATACTTTTCCATACTCTCCTGCTTACTATAACAACATCATCAAGAGTAGAATAAAAAGTAGGAACAATTACTAAGGTTAATACCGTTGCAAATGCCAATCCAAATATAACTGCAATACCCATGGACATCCAGAATTCGGCACTTTCACTGGAACCGCTAAAAGTGAGTGAATATATATCAAAACCAAATCCGAACGTTAACGGAATTAATCCAAAAATAGTTGTGATTGCCGTTAGTGTTACAGGGCGAAACCTTCTTAATCCGGCTCTGATAATTGCTTCCCGCCGGTCAATTCCTCTGCGTCTTAAAACATTTATGTAATCAATTAAAACGATATTATTGTTTACAACTACTCCGGCTAAACTTATTACACCTATGCCTGTCATAATAATTCCGAACGGCATAGCATAAACAATGAGCCCAATAAAAACTCCAATTAATGAAATAATTACAGCACTCATAATAATTAAGGGCTGGCTGAGTGAATTAAACTGAATAACTAAAATTAAGAAAATTAATAAAATTGCAACCATAAAAGCTTTTCCAAGAAAAGCACTTGCTTTTGCCTGTTCCTTATTTTGTCCGGTGTATTCGATTGTATAATTGGGGGGAAGATTAAAATCTAACAAAACTTCTTTAACATTATCCAGTACTTCGTTTTCGTTAAAATCTTCCTTAACATTAGATGATACGGTGATAACCCGCTTTAAATCTTTTCTTCTAATGGCTCCGGGACCTTTCGATCGTGTTATAGTTGCAACGCTTATAAGAGGAACAGATAATGTTTTACCTTTCTTATTATTGTAGATAATCTCAAGAGTTCTGAGTGCATTTAAATCTGATCTTTGATCCTCTTTTAATCTTACAGTAATATCATATTCATCTTCACCAACACGATATTTTGAAGCAGTGCTTCCATTAATAGCTGTACGGATTGCTCCAGCTATCATTCCTGTGTTCATACTGTAAAGTGCGGCTTTTTCTCTATCAACATCTACCCTAAACTCAGGTTTACCTACATCATAGTCATCTTTAAGATCTACTACACCCGGTACACTTTTAATTTTTTCCCTTATCATATCCGCCAGCAAACCGAGTGTTTTATAATCTTCACCACCAATCTCTATGCTAATTGGTGAGCCAACAGGTGGACCCATCGATTGCTGCTGAACAAGTACATCTGCTCCGGCTGTTTTTATAACAATATTTCTAATTTCTTCGGTTGTAATTAATGATGACTGTTCCCTTTCATCATAATCAATAAATTGTACAGTTACCGTACTTTTGTTTGGTGTAGATGAACCGCCATCGAAAGGATTATTAGAAGCTCCAACAACAGCAACGACATCTTTTATGTTTCTGTCTCCAAACTCAAATAATTTTTTCTCAATCTCTTCAACGATCCTGTTTGACATTTCTAAACTTGTGCCGCTTGGTGCATCTACAGAAATAAAAATTTGTGGTGGTTGTGTTTTAGGAAAGAACTCTATTCCATGACCAAATAACCCGTAAATCTGAGTGATGCTGAATAACATCAGAATAGTTCCCCATAAAACTCTAAGCTTATTATTTGTGAATAAGAATAATATTCCTATACCTAAAGCAATACTGATTATTATTGAAACACCACTAGGCAGCATATTTGCAAGCCCTGAAACAACAATAAAGAAGAGTAAAATAGAAAGTAAACCGAACT
>SMUX01047370.1_pt1 | contig 10309 bp, 7 predicted proteins | sample 2456431 | NCBI WGS metagenome assembly SMUX01 (sample SAMN11095930, study PRJNA526329) | marine sediment metagenome | biome: Marine sediment; feature: Surficial sediment; material: Deep marine sediment; isolation source: Hadal surficial sediment | place: Pacific Ocean | collected 2014-11 | depth 0-1... | reverse complement strand
TCTATCGAAGGACGCCCTGGCGGAGATCGCCGAGCGCGCCGTCGCCATGGCCAAGGCGGCGCCCGAGGACGCCTATTGCGGCCTCGCGGAGCCTGAGTTGCTGGCGGGCGATCCTCCCGATCTCGATATCTGCGATCAGCGCGAACCGGACCCGGACGAGCTCGCCCGGCGGGCGGCGAAGGCGGAAGACGCCGCGCGCGCCGTCAAAGGGGTGACCAACTCCGAAGGCGCCGAGGCGAGCTGGGGGTCGAGCCGCATATGCCTGGCGGCGAGCAACGGCTTCGCCGGGACCTACGCCTCGTCGCGCCATTCCCTGGTGGTGGCGGTCGTCGCCGGCGAAGGCACGAACATGGAGCGGGATTACCAATTCTCGAGCACGGTCTACGCCGATGACCTCAAGGGCGCGGAGGTAATCGGGCGCGAAGCCGGCGAGCGGGCGGTGGCGCGGCTCAACGCGCGCAAGGTCGAAACCGCGAGCGTGCCGGTGATCTACGAGCCCCGGGTATCGTCGAGCCTGTTGCGCCATCTGGCGGCGGCGATCAACGGCATATCGGTGGCGCGCGGCACCAGTTTCCTCAAGGACAAGATGGGAAAGGCGGTGTTCGCCGACGCCATCACCATCGTCGACGACCCCCACCGCGCCCGCGGGCTCGGCTCCAAACCCTTCGACGGCGAGGGCCTCGCCAATGAAAGGCGCAAGGTGATCGACGCCGGCGTGCTTGCGACCTGGCTTCTCGATCTCGGCTCGGCCCGCCAGCTCGGATTGGGCAGCACCGGCCACGCGGCGAGGGGCACCTCGGCGCCGCCATCACCCGCCGCCACCAACCTCTATCTCGAAGCGGGCACGCTTGGCCCCGCCGAGTTAATGTCGGATATCGGCGCCGGGCTTTATGTCACCGAGCTGATCGGCATGGGGGCCAACACCCTGACCGGCGATTACAGCCGGGGCGCGGCGGGCTTTTGGATCGAGAACGGCGAGATCGCCTACCCTGTCAGCGAGGTCACCATCGCCGGCAACCTCAACGACATGTTCGCCAACCTGACGGCGGCGGACGATCTCGAGTTCCGCTACGCCATCAACGCCCCGACGTTGCGCATCGACGGCATGACCGTCGCCGGCAAGTAAGATAAAGCCCCCCGGGGAGGACCCGGTGATGGCAACCGTTGGCCCAAGGCCGGCGCGCGTGCTATGGTCCCGGGGCCGGCGAGACCGCCAAGAAACATAGAAGGAAGACAACCGGTGAAGGGCGCGAAAGCGGCAAATCTTCTACCCGGTCAGGGAACCGTCGCCCTCATGGGCCGCCTGGTGCGCGAGCATATCCGCCACTATTTCGCCCATATCGGCCTGGCGCTGGTCTTCATGGTGCTGACCGCGGGGGCGACGGCGGCGCTGGCCTATCTCATGAAGCCGATCATCGATGACGTCTTCGTCGAGAAGGACCGCGCGATGCTGTTCATCATCGCCTTTTCCGTGTTCGGCGTCTTCGTGCTCAAGGGGTGCGCCACCTACGGCCAGGCGGTGCTGATGAACTACGTCGGCCAGCGCATCATCGCCGATCTGCAGCTCCGCATGTTCGCCCACCTCATGCGCCTGGATCTCGCCTTCTTCCATGGCACCTCGACCGGGCAACTGGTCTCGCGCTTCACCAACGATCTCGCCCTGGTGCGTGGGGCCGCCGCCGATTTGTTGGTGAGCGCGGGCAAGGACCTTTTGACGCTGGTGTTCCTGATGGCCGTCATGTTCTCGCGCGATTGGATGCTGGCGGCGGTATCGTTCTTCGTCTTTCCCCTGGCGATCCTGCCGATCGTCAAGATCGGCCGGCGCATGCGCAAGGTCTCCGCCTCCACCCAGGCCGAAATGGCCCATTTCACCTCACTGCTCGGCGAGACCTTCCAGGGCGCGCGGCACGTCAGGGCCTATGGCATGGAGGCCTATGAGACCGGCCGGGCGAAGCGCATGATCGACGCCATCTTCCGCCTGCTGTACAAGGCCGGAAGGGTGCGGGGGGCGGCCCATCCGATCATGGAGACGCTCGGCGGCGTCGCCATCGCCGTCGTCATCCTCTATGGCGGCTGGCGGGTGATCGAAGGCGGACAGACGGCGGGGGATTTCCTGTCGTTCGTCACCGCGCTGTTGCTGGCTTATGAGCCGATGAAGAAGCTCGCCAATCTCAACGCCGGCCTGCAGACCGGCCTCGCCGCCGCCGAACGGGTGTTCGCCATACTCGACGTCGAGCCCGAGATCGGCGACAAGGCGGGGGCGGGAGCGATCGAGGTTACCGGCGGCGCCATCGAGTTCAAGGACGTGACCTTCGCCTACGGACCGAACAACCCGGCGCTGAAGGGTATTACGCTTTCGGTCCCGGCCGGCAAGCGGGTGGCCCTCGTCGGGCACTCGGGCGGCGGCAAGTCCACCATCCTCAACCTGATCCCGCGCTTCTACGACGTCGGCGGCGGTTCCGTCACCATCGACGGCGCCGATGTACGCGACGTCACTCTCGCCAGCCTGCGCGCCAACATCGCCCTGGTTTCCCAGGAGATCAGCCTGTTCAACGATACGGTCAGGGCCAACATCGCCTATGGCAAGCCGGGCTGCGCCGAAGAGGACGTCATCGCCGCCGCCAGGAACGCCGCCGCCCACGATTTCATCACCGATCTCGCGGAAGGATATGACACCGTGGCCGGTGAACATGGCGTCAAGCTTTCGGGTGGTGAGAGACAGCGCGTCGCCATCGCCCGGGCGATGGCGAAGGACGCGCCGATCCTCTTGCTCGACGAGGCGACCTCGGCGCTCGATGCCCACTCCGAGCGCGCCGTGCAGGCCGGTTTGAACAGGTTGATGGAAGGGCGCACGACCCTGGTGATCGCGCATCGCTTATCGACGGTGATCGGCGCCGATCTCATCTACGTCATCGAGGACGGGACCGTCATCGAATCGGGCACCCACGCCGAGCTCCTGGCCAAGGGCGGCGCCTATGCTGCTCTCTATGAGTTACAGTTCGCCAAGGAAGCGCCGGCGGACGAGGCGGCGCGGGCGCGGGCCTGAACCGTGGCTATCCTCCGGTCCATAGTCCGCTGGTTGACCCGGAATAGCCTCGCGCGTAACGTCGTCGCGGCGCTGGCCGCCCAATACATCCGGCTGATCCATCTCACCGGCCGCTGGCAGGTCATCGGCGAGGAAATCCCGAGGCGCTTCTGGGATACGCACCGGCCCTTCCTTGTGTGCTTCTGGCACGGGCGCTTGTTGATGATGCCCTATTGCCGGAACCCGGACGCGCCGCCGGTCTACATACTGGTCTCGCGACACCCGGACGGCCGCTTCATCGCCGATACGATCAAACATTTCGGCGTCGGCGCCATCACCGGGTCTTCCTCGCGCGGCGGCACGGAGGCGCTGCGCGCGGTGCTCAAGACCTTGGCCTCAGGCGCCACCATCGGCATCACCCCGGACGGACCGCGCGGGCCGCACATGCGCGCCGGCGTCGGCGCCATCAACGCCGCGCGGATGGCGGGCGTCGCCATCTTGCCTGTCACTTTCGCGTCAAGGCGCCGCATCGTGTTCAAGTCCTGGGACCGGTTCGTCGTCGCCCTGCCCTTCTCCAAAGGGGTCTTGCTCTGGGGCGATCCCATCGAGATCGCCCGCGACTCCGATCATGTGGCCATCGAGCGGGCCCGGCGCAAACTCGAGGACAGGCTCAATGCGTTGTGCTACGAGGGCGACCGGATGGTCGGCGCCCAACCCATCGAACCGGCCCCGGAAGCGGACGAGGCGCTTGAATACCCCGTCGCGGGGAGCGATGCCAAGAGCGGCGAGGACGACCGCCCCGAGGGGCTTTCGGCCACCGGCGGAGGCCAATGACACCGGCGCTTTACCGCGGCTTGACGACCCTCGCCCTGCCGCTGATCAGCCTGTACCTCGCCCGGCGCCGGGCGCAAGGCAAGGAAGACGGCGACAGGTTCGGAGAAAGGCTTGGGTGCGCCGGGCGGGCGCGCGCCGACGGACCGCTGATATGGCTGCACGCCGCCTCCGTCGGCGAGGCGCTTTCGATCCTGCGGCTGACGGCAAGGATTCTGACCGATTATCCGGAAGTGAACATGCTGGTGACCACCGGCACCGTCACATCGGCCAGGCTGCTCGCCGAGAGGCTGCCGCCCGGCGCCATCCACCAATATGTACCGGTGGACCGCCCGGCTTGGGCGCGCCGTTTCCTCGACCACTGGCGGCCCGATATCGCCCTTTGGGTCGAATCCGAGTTCTGGCCCAATCTCATCGCCGAGACCCAGGCGCGCGCCATCACCATGATCTTGCTGAATGGACGGATGTCCTTGAGGTCGTTCGCCGCCTGGCGGCGATGGCCGGGCCTGATCCGGCCGTTGCTTGGCGGTTTCGCATTGTGCCTCGCCCAGGACGAGGACGAGGCAACACGCCTTCGTGCCCTGGGCGCGCCTTCGGTCAAGACGCCGGGTAATCTCAAATTCGCTTCCGGCCCCCTGCCGGTGGATGAGGAGGAGGCCGGCCGGCTTTCACATTCGATCGGCGCCAGGCCTATTTGGCTTGCCGCCAGCACCCATGCCGGCGAGGAGGAGATCGTCGTCGAGGTGCACCGGCGCGTCGCGCCAGCCCATCCGGGACTGTTGACCGTGATCGTGCCGCGCCATCCGAGCCGGGGGCGGGAAGTCGCGGCGGCGCTTGCAAGGGCGGGGCTGAAAGGCGCGCTTCGCTCCCAGGGCGATGCGATCGCACCCGAGACCGAGGTCTATATCGCCGACACCTTGGGCGAGCTCGGCCTGTTCTACCGGCTCTGCCCCGTCGCCTTCATCGGTGGCTCGCTGATCCCCCATGGCGGACAGAACCTACTGGAACCGGCGCGGCTCGATTGTGCCGTGATTCACGGCCCCCACATGGAGAACTTCCGCGCCGTGGTCGAGGAGATGACGGACGCCGGGGCCAGTATCGAAGCCGGGAACGCCCGGGACATCGCCCGCTGGGTGGCGTCGCTGCTCGATGACACGGCGCTCAGGGCGGGACGCATCGAGGCGGCGCGGCGCATCGCCACCGCCAAGGACGGGGTGATCGACGCGGTGATGGCGGAACTCGAACCCTTCATCGAAGCGCTGGCCAAGGGCGGTGGGCCGGCGGCGCCACCACCGACGGGGGCCGGCGGACAGGCCCCTAGGGATATGGAGGGCAAGCGTGCGCGCCCCTGAGTTCTGGCAGGGCGATGGCGGCATCTGGCCGCTGCTTCTGGCGCCCCTCGCCCACGCCTACGGGGCCGCCGGGGCGGCGCGCCACGCCTTGACCGAACCGGTCAAGGTGTCCGTTCCCGTCATCTGCGTCGGCAACCTGGTGACGGGCGGCGCCGGCAAGACGCCGGTAGCGCTTGCGCTTGGCGCCTATCTCGAGGCGTTGGGCAAGGAGGTGCATTTCCTGACCCGCGGCTATGGCGGCAGCGAACGAGGACCGGTGCGCGTCGACCGCGGGCGCCACGGCGTCGCCGAAATCGGCGATGAGGCACTGCTATTGGCCGCCCGCGCGCCGACCTGGGTGGCGCGAAACCGCGTCAGCGGCGCCGAGGCGGCGGCCGATGACGGCGCCGGCATCGTCGTCATGGATGACGGTTTCCAGAACCCGGCGCTTGCCAAGGACATCTCGCTTCTCGTCGTCGATGGGGGGTTCGGTTTCGGCAACGGCCGTGTCATCCCCGCGGGCCCCCTACGCGAGCCGGTGGAGACGGGGCTCGGGCGCGCATCGGCGGTGGTGCTGATCGGCGAGGATGCGCGGGGTGTCGAGGAGCGCATCGCCATGGCCAGGGCGCGTCTGGGCCGAACGCCCCCGGTGCTCGGCGCCAAGCTTGCGCCCGGCGCCGGCGCCAGGGAGATCGCCGGCCGGCCGGTCGTCGCCTTCGCCGGCATCGGCCGCCCCGAGAAGTTCTTCGCGACGTTAGAGGAGATCGGCTGCCCCTTGAGCGCTACTCACGCATTCGCCGATCATCACCTTTACACGTCGGACGAGGTCATGGCGATTTGCGAGGAAGCCCACGGGCTCGAGGCCTTGCCGGTGACGACCGGAAAGGATTACGTGCGCCTGCCCGAGAGCGCGCGGCCCATGGTCAAGGTGCTCGGCGTCGAACTTGAATGGTCGGACGAGGCAGCGCTTGGCGCCGTCCTCGCGCCGCTTCTGGGTGATGGCTGAAACCTCTCCCCTTGGCCGCATGTGGCCGAAGGGTCTCCTTGCGCCGGCCGAGACGGCGGCGATCAGACTGGCCTATGGGCTGTTGGCCGTCCTCCCCCTCGATCTCGCCTCCGCCACCGGCGGCTTCATCGCCCGCCTCATCGGGCCCGGCAGGAGGGAGTCGCGAACGGCCAACGGCAATCTCCGCCGCGTCTATCCCGAAAAGCCGGAGCGCGAGATCGCCGACATGATAAAGGGCGTTTGGGACAATCTCGGACGGGTCGGGGCGGAATTTCCGGGGCTGAACCGGGTCCGTATCTACGAGGATCAACGGTTCACGGTCACCGGCGCCGAGCACATCGACCGCCTGCGCGATGACGACAGGCCGGGAATCTTCTTCACCGCGCATATCGGCAACTGGGAGCTCGCGGCGCTGGCCGTGACGCAACGGGGCTTGCGGCTCGGCGTGGTCTATCGCGCCGCCAACCATCCGGAGGTGGAAAGGCTGGTGCGACTCGGGCGCAGGGGAATGACCGATGATTTGGTGCCAAAGGGCAGAGCCGGGGCGCGCCAGATGATCGCGATCCTAAACGGCGGCGGGCATCTCGGCATGCTGGTGGACCAGAAGATGAATGACGGCATCGCCGTCGAGTTCTTCGGACGCGACGCCATGACGGCGCCGGCGCTGGCCCAACTGGCGCTCAAGTTCGACTGCCCGGTGGTGCCGATAAAGGTCGAGCGCACCCACGGGGCGCATTTTTCGATTTCCGTCCTTCCCCCCCTGGAGCTACCGGCGACCGGCGACCGCCAGGCGGATGTGAAGGCCGGCATGACGCTGGTCAACCGGATCATCGAGGGCTGGATTCGCGAAAACCCCGAACAGTGGTTATGGGTGCACCGCCGCTGGCCCGACTGAGCGCGCTGGGGCGAAGCCGACCGGGGCCTCGATCACTTTCCGGCGGCGGGCATGGCGGGGACGAGAAGGGCCGGATCCAGGCCGACGCGGAACAGATTGACCCCCCAGTGGAGATGCGGGCCGGTGACCCGGCCGGTGGCGCCGACGGTGCCGATGGGTTGTCCCTGCTCGACCCTCTGCCCCTCCTTCACCAGCAACCGCTCGAGATGGGCGTAGATCGATCCGAGGCCGAGCCCGTGGTCGATCACCATCACGTTGCCGGAAAAGAACATCCCGTTATAGGACAGCGATACCACCCCGTCGGCGGCGGCCACAACCAAAGAGCCCTTGGGCGCGGCGATATCGACGCCGAGATGGGGGGCGCGGGCCTCGCCGTTGAGCACTCGCTGGCTGCCGTAAACGCCGCTGATGCGCCCCTGGGCCGGCCAGATGAAGCCGGAGCGGAAATAGGATTTCTCGGTGAAGCGGGCGCGCGCTTTGTCGATCAGCGCTTTCTCGGCCCGGATGCGCTCGAGGTCCTCGGGCGACGGCGTGACCTTTTTCGGCTCCAGCCCGTCGATGCGTTCGATCTTGAACTCGCGCTGCTCGATGCGAAGGAGGCGGGAAGCCGTCCTGCCGTCGGCGAACGTGACCTTGATACGGGCCTTGCGCCCGGCGTTGCGGCCGAATCCGAGCAGAAACTCGCCGGACTTCGCCACCGGCACCGGCACATCGTCGAGCCATAGCTTGGCGCCGACCTCGACGCGGCCGATCATCAGGCTGCCCTGGACGGCGATCCCTTCGAGATTGATGCCGCCGGCGGCGTTGGCGGGCGAGGCGCCGGCGGCGTTGGCGGGCGAGGCGCCGGCGGCGAGGACGAGCGAGGCCCAGGCGGCGGCGATACAAGCATACCGGGCCGCCGCCATCCACATCACAGCAGTGACCCCTGTTCGCCGCCGTCCGCCGGCTTCGCGCCCGCCCGCTTGGCGGCGCCTGGTTTGGGCGGCGGCTTGCCGGCGACCGTCGCGCCCACCCTGGCGTCGTGGAACTCGAGGCTCAACGCCATCCCGGGCCGCGTCGCCCCGGCCGAGGCTACGGGGACCTCGGCCCGATCCCGCGCCACGACGTAGCCACGCTCGAGCACGCGTCGGTAGGAGATGCTCTCGAGCAGGTTGGCGGCATTGTCCAGGCGCATCCCGGCGTCGGCGACGATGCGCCGTGTGGCGCCGTCGAGGCGCTCGGCAAAGCCCTGGGCGACATCGCCGCCATGATCGATGCTGACGTAAAGCGCCTTGGGCCGGAGTGCCGCCGCGACCGCGTCCAGTTCCGCCCTGGCGCGCGCCAGGCCATTGGCGGCGGCGTATCGCAGCCGTTCGGCCTTGTCGTCCAGGCGCTGCGCCGCTTCCTCGACCACGCGGGCCGGGTCGCCCATGATACGCGCCAGCCCTTCGATCCTTGCCGCCCAATCGGCCAACGTCCGGTTCATGGCGCCGAGCAGCCGCGTGCCCTCGTCCATTATCCGGGCCAGCAACTCGATCCTGACCGGCACCGCCATCTCCGCCGCCGCGCTCGGCGTCGGCGCGCGCACATCGGCGGCGAAATCGATCAGGGTCACGTCGGTTTCATGGCCGATGGCGGAGATCAGCGGGATATCGGAAGCGGCCGCGGCGCGCACCACGATCTCCTCGTTGAACGCCATCAAATCCTCGAGAGAACCGCCGCCGCGGGCGACGATCAGCACGTCGGGACGAGGCGCCCCGGCGCCCGCCTCTATGCGATTGAAGCCTTCGATGGCGGCGGCGATCGCTTCCGCCGCGCCCTCGCCCTGCACCAGCACCGGCCACAGCAGCACATGGCGGGGGAAGCGGGCATTCAGGCGGTGAAGGATGTCGCGGATGACGGCGCCGGTCGGCGAGGTGACGACGCCGATGACATCGGGCAGGTACGGGATCGGCTTCTTGCGCGCCTCGTCGAACAGGCCCTCGGCGGCGAGAAGCTTCTTGCGCTCCTCGATCAGCTTGAGCAACGCGCCCTCGCCGGCGAGCTCGATGCCCTCGACGACGATCTGGTATTTCGAGCGCTGGGCATAGGTCGAGATGCGCCCGGAGAGCACCACCTCCATGCCGTCCTCGGGCTTGAACGAGAGCGACGCCGCCACCCCCCGCCAGCACACCGCCTCCAGCACCGCGTCGGCGTCCTTGAGCAAGAAATAGACATGGCCCGAGGCGGCGCGTTTCAGCCCTGAAACTTCACCGCGCACCTGGACCCGGCCGAAGGCCGCCTCGATGGTGCGCTTGAGCGCGTTCGAAAGCTCGCCCACCGTCAAGATGGGCCGGTTGGTCTCTAAAGCGCCTTCGCCTGGAGATTGGCGTGAAATTTGGCTCATGATGCTCCATTTCTATGGTACAAGACCGCCCCGAGGAAACAAGCGCGCACATCGGGCATCCGGCCCGCCGGACCTCCCTGACCCGCCGGCGCCGGGCCCCGCTCTGCCATCAGGGGGAGGTCTTTGAGGGCAACGGAACCTTTGAAGGAAACGGCCAAGTGAAAGTCCTCGTCGTCGGATCGGGCGGGCGCGAACACTCGCTTTGCTGGGCCATCGCCACCTCGCCGCTTTGCGACACCCTTTACTGCGCGCCGGGCAACGCCGGCATCGCCAATGACGCCATCTGCGTCGCCATCGGGCCTGAGGATATAGAGGGCATCGTCGGCTTCTGCCGCGATGAGGAGATCGGCTTCGTCGTCGTCGGGCCGGAGATGCCGCTGGTGGCGGGTCTCGTCGACCGGCTGGAAGATGAGGGGATCGCCGCCTTCGGGCCGACGGCGGAGGCGGCGGCCATCGAAGGCTCCAAGGGCTTCACCAAGGATCTCTGCGCCATGGCCGACATCCCGACCGCGGCCTATGGGCGCTTCACCGAACCCGCCGCGGCGAAGGCCTATATCCGCGAACACGGCGCCCCGATCGTCGTCAAGGCCGACGGGCTCGCCGCCGGCAAGGGGGTGATCATCGCCCAAGAGGTCGCCGAGGCCGAGGCCGCCGTCGATGACATATTGGTCGAGCGCCGCTTCGGCGACGCCGGGCGGGAGGTGGTGGTCGAGGAGTTCCTCGACGGCGAGGAGGCGAGCTTCTTCGCCCTCGTCGACGGCGTGAACGCCTTGCCGCTGGCCTCGGCCCAGGACCACAAGGCGGTGGGCGAAGGCGATACCGGTCCCAACACCGGCGGCATGGGCGCCTATTCGCC
>SMUX01066146.1_pt1 | contig 10310 bp, 14 predicted proteins | sample 2456431 | NCBI WGS metagenome assembly SMUX01 (sample SAMN11095930, study PRJNA526329) | marine sediment metagenome | biome: Marine sediment; feature: Surficial sediment; material: Deep marine sediment; isolation source: Hadal surficial sediment | place: Pacific Ocean | collected 2014-11 | depth... | reverse complement strand
AGCATTTGATTTTAATCCAAAGTGGAAATTAACACATTTGTTTGGTGACGAAGCAGAGTATTTTCATTTCCCTGATGAAGAAAGTGCAATTGCATTTGGTAGGCAAAGTATCAAAGATACTGCTGGTGAATACATACCAGAAGAAGGTAGTCCTGAACGTGAAGAATATCTTAAACTTAGTGATGATGAACTTGTTGAGAAAATAATTGACGAACTAACTAATCAAGGACTTGAATCAGAGTTAAGTGGTCTAGCAAAGGCAGTTGCTGGTGCTGATGGTCAGTTTACAGAATTAGAAGATGGGAGTATAGTATTTCAAATATCATGACAAAAGGTTTCAAAGACAAAGATGGAAAATTCAGACCAACAGAAAAAAAGACTGGTGTTTCATCTAAAGATGTTTCACTAAATCCTGATGACAAAAAACCAAGTAAAGTAAATCAAGATAGTGCAGATAAAATCAAAAAGAAAAAATCACTTGATGAAATTATTTCAATAGAGGTAGAGGAAAGAATTGAAAATCTTGATGAAGATGAGTATGATGATTTCCTAGATGAAGGTGACTTGAATCAATTAGTTGAAGATTATTCATTTTCAAGAGTGTTAAAAGAAACTGATCCAACTGCATATAATGTTGGTTTCAATGATTGGCAAGATTCAAGATTAACTGATATGGAACGTGAAATAAATCGTGAAGCAATTTCACAAGCAGAAGAAGAACTTGATGATGAATTAGATAAAAAAGATTTAACAGATGATCAAAGGGAAAAAATTATTGAAGAAAAACTTGATGACCTGATTGAAGAAAAAGAAGGTAAGATTAGAGAAGAAAAAGAAGATGAACTAGATGAAGAGCAATATGATGATTTCCTAGATGAAGTTGGTACAGGTGATAATGAAATTTTAGGTGCTTATTCCAGAATATTAAAAGAAATTGATCCAACTGCTTATCGTGTTGGTTTCAGTGACTGGACTGATGGTGAAAGAGATAGAATTGCAGATGAAGTTAAAGATGACATAGACGAAGAACTATCATTAGAATTACAAGTGTTTACTGAATGATATGAGTGAGCTGACTGTTCCAATCATAATATCTGTTGGAATTGGTTTGTTTGTCACTTGGATCGGATTAGCAATACTGTTTGCAAATAAGCATCAAAAAAAAGAAAAACAACAAAGGATAAGTAAAAGCACTCTGTAGGAAAACTGTTAGATGAAGTGATGGCATCTAATTAACTAGGGTATTTTCCCGAATATCCTCTGTACGCTCAATACCATCACCAAATCTTTTTGTAATACCACTTTCTAAATCTAATTGCACATTAGGCATAATGTAAGCGCAATCGGTGTTCTCTACAACTATGCTCACAGGTAAGTCTGTAGAGAACCCGAACATTTTTCATTTTGATTTTCTAACAAAAGAACAATGAATACAAACCCCATTCTCAAATTTGTGTTTGCGATTTTTTGAAACCCAACAATGGATCATCTAGTCTAAATTAGATCGTGCAAAGTGTTTATCTGTTACAAAAACAATTCATGATTGTATCTGATTGGGCTGTAACCCAATGCCTTAAACTTGAGAATAGTTCAATCAGGTATGCTAGCAATGCTTTTTAATGAAATTTGATTGTTGAAAATTAGTTGAAACGTAATGAAGAGATCGTAATTATTGTAGGATTAGCACTTGCATTTACTGTTGTAGTTTATGTTTCGTTCGTAACAGAAATGGATCTCTTCAAATTTATGATTGGAGAATTTGAAGAATTTTTCGGTATGATTGAAGATGATAGATTTATTCAATTTGCACTACTGGTTGAGTTCGGTTGGGAATTACTCCCACAGACAGTTCAAATTTTAGGTTTGGGCGCAATTACAATAAGGTTATTACAAACAGGAATCAACCCATTCATTCTTGGATTGCTAACTGCAACAGGAAGATTACTTGGACAAATAATTTTGTATTTTGTTGGTAGATTATTAGTGAGATATGTTTTCAAAAAGAAAACAAAGGAAGCCTCAGCAATGCATTTCATGCACAAGTATCACTATCTGGTATTTTTGTTTCCAGCTTGGTTGGGCGCATTTGGCGATCTAATTATGCTAACTGCTGGACACCAACACATTAACTTGCTTAAAATAATTCCAGTTCTGTTTATTGGTAATTTAGCAGATGCATACAAGTGGATCTTTTGGGATCTAGGACAGATACAAGTAGCCGATACATTTCAATAGTAGTCATTTTTATAGAAATTTTTAGTGAATAAAATTATGAAAGAGCATGAGTTATCACTTGCAGTTTTTTATAATTTCAAGGATGAACAATCTTGTCCATTTTGTAAAATAGTAAAAACTCTTTTTGATAAAGGTGGTTCCAGATTGCTTTATGAAAGATTAGGTTTGTTAGATGGTGATGGATATGAACACAATTTCCAAAAATGCTTCATTCATCATTATTGGTTGACAGATACTTACAAGGACAAAACAAAACAAAGACCAATGACAATAGTGGTTGATGAAGGTTTTGAAGTATTCAAAAAGTTAAAAAAAATCTTGTCGATCAAGTAATTCTTTTATAGCCATAATACATTGATTCTCAAGATGGAAAAGGTAGTGATTAATTTTTGATTAGCCAACCAGAAAAAATAAAACACCAAATTGATCTTTTAATTCAATCAGGTGTAACAAACAAAAGACAACTTTACTCAAGTTTAGAAATCAGAACTGGATTACCAAGACCAACTATTAGAAGAATTACTGGTGAGTACAGAAAACAACTTGTAAGAAAAGTCATGGTTCTTTCTAACAAAGAAAATTTGATAAAGTTTAAGGAAGAAAAATATACATTCATACCAGAAGTAATTAGATTCTTTTGGCAGAAGAAAACCAAGTCCGACTTCATTTCAGTAAGATGTCAAATCTGTAAAAAACAAATTTGTTATCTTGATGGAATGTGTGAAGGTAGCCTTGTTTGTAATGACTGTCAAATTCAATTCCCAAAGGGCAAAAAGGGCAAAAAGAAATGAAGAATAAAATCAAGATATTAAAATTGAAGGTAGGAGATCATGGTGAAGTTCTTGCACCAACATACGAAAATGTAATAGATAAGATAAATGAATTAATCAAACTTACAGATGAAAGGACAAAAACAAGAGATGAACAATTAAAAAATGTACATTCTGAGATTCGTGATTACAAAAGGGAACTCATGGAATACCATAATCTCACATTAAAAAATAAAATGGTCTTAGAAAAATTTAATGAATATCTTGAACAGGCTTCAACATTATACAAGTCAGTCGCAGTAGAAGTTCTTAAAATAAAAAAAGAATTGAAACTTGACAAATAATGTTATCAATACAAGAATATAATGCAATCTTAAAATTCTTACAAAGTTCAAACTTACCTGACAAGAAAAAAATTCACATAGTTGGAGAATTAAAACGCATTACTGATTTTAACAAAAGGAGATTATTATATTGACAGATGAACAAAAAGAAAAATTCATCAAACAAGTAATTAGAGATTATACAGGGAGATGTCCTGTTTGCAGAGATCAAGGAAAAACAAAAGTTCTACCATTTGGTGATGATTTTTGGTTTTGTGAAAATCCAATTTGCAATGTCACAAGACACAGCAATATTGGATACTATGTTTTAACTAAAGATTCAATTCAAGCACCAAATGTAACTTATGTACAATCAAGCATGATCGTGAAGAGAAAATAGAGAATTGCTAAAACAATGCTTATTTAGACCATCATTTTTGAGATGATCAAGAATGGTTCACAAACTAAGAATGAGAGTCATGTCATTTTTCGGATTTGCTGGTGCTGGAATCCTTTTCGTAATTGCTTCAGCAATTGTATTATCAATTTTAGCAATGTTTATTCTAGTAGTTGATCCTTCTGCTGTACAAGAAACAGGATTAACCAGTGTTGCTCAACTTGCAAAAGCATTTGTCAATCTGCAACCGATTGGAATAGCCTTTGGATTAATTGGCTTTATTGTGATCGGATTCTTAGTATGGGTATTCGGTATTGTAGGTGTGAAACTTCGCAGAGCAATTGGTGTAAAACAAGATGAAAAAGTTTCATTTGGCAAAAGACCAGCCATACTAGCCTTCTTTATTGCTGGTGTAGTTGCAGTGATAATCTTTGCTGGATTGGGTGCAATCTTAAATGAACTCACAGAAGAAATGGTTGATCTAACAAGCGTTAATACCCTATTTGATGCAATTGCTACAGGCAATCCACTGTTGTTTTTGCTTGCCTTAGTTGGGCTTGCAGTAGTTGGATTCATAGTGATTAAGATTGCTGAGATAGAGAAAACAACTGGTGAAAAAGTGTTACCAAAGAAACCAGTAGATTTCCGATTTGGCGAGTCTTAGATAAAGACAAAGACCATTTTCCATGTTTTTGAATTGCTAGAATTGCTAAAGCAATGCTTTTAACAGCAAAACAATTTTCTGAAATTAACAATGGTAGGAACAATGGGTAAAGGTGTAATTGTAATCCTGTTAATTGCAGTTGTCGCAGTAGGCGCATTTGTAATTTCAGGTGGCGACATCCCAATCACAACTGGCACAGGTGGCATAACACCAGTTGCAGATATTACACAAATTGCACCAACACCAACAGGTGGACAGAACTATAACGGAGATCTGACTGTCACATGGAATGCAAAAGATTCTAACGATCCAGCAATCACTTATACTGGAATAACCGACTTCGACATAATTTGTTATGAAAGAATAACAGACGATGTACGTTTGTGGGAAGTTTTAGACAATGGTGACGATGCAACTGTAACAGAAACAATGACTATTCCTATAAGAAGAACAACTACAGCCGATGTTGGAATCACTGAGATGTGGTGCGAGATAACACCAGAAGTAGGTGGTACACCAATCTTGATTGATCAAGTAGGAATCTTAAGAGATCCAAAAATTGACACATGCATATACGCTGATCCAAATCTTGATCAGACTAGTGACTTTGTATGTCGAGTAAACTTACTTGGCATTTCAGTTTCGGATCCTAACATCATTCCATCAGTACAACTAAGAATCAAGTTCATGGAAGATGCAACTAGTGCAGATCTTAACGTAGCAACAAGTATTCTTAGCATAGGAACTGGTAACAACGACAACAGAATCAAATGGTCAATGAACTTTGTAACAACATCGCCACAAAATGATAGTGGCGCAAAGGCATTATCGCAAATCATGATTTCTGTTAATGCAACAGATGGTGACGATACGTTGTATGACATTGGTGGTTCGATGATCGAAGTGCCAATGGGAAATCAGGTACAGCGCATAAAATTGACTCAAATGGATCCAATTCCATTAAACACAAAGTTCCAATACAAGTGGGATTATGATCAAGTTACTGGTCAACGAGATGTTGCCTCAGCAAACTTAATCGTAGTTCAGAAAAACGCTGATCCAGAAGTAGATATTCCTGTAATCTTTGAAACAAGATTTGGATTAATTACTGATGCATTATGTATTGAATTGGAACTTGAGTTTATAGACTCCTTCAATGTGTTCACAACCACCTCAGATGATGTAGAGTTAGTAGCAGATTCTTCTAACGCACAAGAATGTACTATTCCATAGTCATTCAAACCCCTTTTCTTTTTTTTTATGATCTAATCCAAAGTACCACCAATATTTTATAGACCTCAGTTTTTCATAAATTCATGTCACAAGTAGCTGGAAAAAGCATTACTGCTGGAAGCCAAATCGTGGTCTATGTAATGTTTTCTGTGATTACAGTTACCTATCTTCTTTTGACTGATATTGGAACTGATGCGCCATTCAAGGCAAATCTAATTTTCTATCTTATGCTACTTGGTTCATTCTTTTTTCTTTTTGTTGTTTCATTTTCTGATATTTTTGAAAGAAAGTTAGGTGGAACAAAAGGTGCAAGATTTTTCTTCTTCACTGATGTAACAATTGGTACTTTCATAATTTGGGTTCCAATTGGAATTTTAGGATCATTTGGAATAGCGTTATTATCACAAAACTTGGGGTTAGATCAAACAACTGCATCATTGGTTTCAATCGCTGGTTCAGGAATTGTAATGATGATAATATTTTTCATAACCAAAACAATCATGATCCCAATCATCATCCATGCATTTTTCAACACGATTGTTATTGCTTTAAGAGATGGAGTAATACAGGCTTTTGGAATAACACAAGAACTATTCCCAATTCCTAATGTTGGAATTTCAATTGGTCAGTTCAACCAGTTTGCCACAGATGTACTCATTCAGTTTACATTAGTTGCAACTGGCGAGGAGATGTTAAAAATGCTAATAATTGCCTTTGTTGTTTTATCAATACCAAATGCTAAATTTAAAACTGGCTTGGCGAAATTTGCAGGCGCTTTCTTTGCATTATTGATATGGGTTTCATTCCACTTGTTAGTTTCTCTGTAAAATCAGAATTGCTAACACGATGCTTATTTAGACCTATGAATGAGAAAAAATTGAAATCAAATGGGTAGATTCAAACCGATTAAACTAGGATTTACAATTTTTGGGATCTCAATAATCACTCTTGTTATTCTTTTTCAATTAACTTCTGATGAAGGACTTGGAATAGAAATTCCAGCACCAGAATTAAGAGTAGTTGGTGGTTGTTTCAGAGATTGTTTAGATCCTGAACAGACAGGTTTTGGTACACTAGATTGTCCTAATGGTTTTATTGCCAAAGATGGAGTATGTGTTGAATCAGTTATTGGAACTGTTACTAATCCAGATGGTTCAACAACTGAAGAACCAGTTTCATCAGATGGAATAATTGGTACAACTACTTCAACTCCAACAGATGTTGATCAAACAATTAACATCAATGGACAAGAGTTTGAAGTTTTGCAACTTGTTAATCCAATAGCATGTTGGATTAGTGTTGATGCAGATATTATAGGTGCAAAGGGATTAGTTATTGCTACAGAAAAATCAGATATTTTCAAGTTCGCACCAAGAGCAACACTAAGTCTTGTTGATCTACCTTCAGGTTTTCCAGTTTTAGATCAAGGTGGCTTTGATATTAAACTAAAGATACAATGTTCAACGAACATGGAATCAGGTGGGCTAGATCCTGAAGGTGATTTGTTTAACTTTTTCAATATATTTTCAGCACCAAGTTTTGATACACCATTAAGATTAGAACCAACAAAACTAACTGCAAGAGTCTGGTCTGAAAATGCTGAAGGTTTTTTAATTGACACGTTCAATTTCCCACTAGATGTTATTGGGATTGATATTTTTGGTGCAACTCCCATTCAAATTGGAAGTTTGAAAATTCCTTATGAAAGAATTTTAATGTATCTTGAAAACGGAAAATATACATCTACACAAAATATTGTACTTGATGGATCTTTAGTTTTACATTGGGATACAGATATTCCAGAAGTTGATAAAATAAGATATGTGATTCCATTACTTACAAACATAAGTGGAACTACAGAAGGACTTACAACTATTTCTAATCCAATAAAAATTACAAGAGATGTTTTAGTTGATAAAGATGTTAGTGGTGAAACACCAAAGATGATGGAGTGTGAAAATGATGAAATTGTTGTTGGTGATATTTGTGTCAAGACAGATCCAACAGGATGTCCACAAGGTAAAGTTAGAGTAGGACAACTTTGTGTAGAATCAGGTACAAGTGATACAGTTGATCCAACAGTACCAGAAATTTTTACAAAGTTATCAGTTTGCATAAGATCAGGTGATCCAAGTTGTTTAGCAAGTGCTGAATTTCTTCCATTTTGGATTTTTGGTGTTGGGTTAGTTGTAGTACTAGGTGCATTTGCACAAAGAAAACAACCTGATATTTACGGTGTACCAAGAGGTGGTTTCTAAATGGTAAAACAAAGAACCATAGCGATAGTTGCTATAATATTATCAGTTAGTACATTTGCTGGTATTTTTTTCTTTGGTAGTAATACCAGATTTGAAGGTGAAGTAGCACCACTTTCTATACTTTCAACTACCGATACTGGTGTTCAAAATTGTAGAATATGGAACGTAATGACAGAAATTGGCATTAATAATGAAAGAAGGACTTATTCACCAAATACAAGAACTTTTGATATTTTTACAACTAATGAACTCATTAGTGCATCAAGTACAGTAGGAACAATCAGACTAATTGATACAACTGCAAGAGTCAGATGTGATCTAGTTGATCCACTTTCAGGTGTTACATTTAGAATGGTTGGTGGACAAGTAACTACATCATTTTATGCAACACAAGAAAATGGACAAGAAACATTTATCAAAAAAGTAACACGAAATATTACAACAATTTCAAGAGATGTTATCAACAGAGATTCAATAATCCCAACTGGTACTATACTAGCAGATGAAATTGATGCAAAACTAACATCAACAGATGAAAATTATATTACAAGAATTAGGGCTGAGGTAACAGCAAACATGCTTTTCAGGGGATCTGAAACAGGAACAACATCACTTTCTGGTCAAGGAATTGTACAAGGAATAATTGTAGTTAAAGTACATAATGAAATTTTAGATCCACCACAACCAATTAGTAATGTGGTTGACTTAACTTCTGTTACTGGTGGAAATGCTGGTACTGATACGATTGATATTGCAAAAGAGTTTTCAACAATTTTCATTAAAGTAAGAGGACAGTTACCACAATGGTCAGCAAGTGAAGGAGTACCAAACTATGATATATTCAAACCAGATGGAAGATTATTTGCATCAAATGTTCTTATGAATATTGCAGTATTAATTGATAGTAGAACTAACCTATATCAATTTACAGATGCATCATTTTCAATCGGTACAAGTCCACAAACAGGATTTTGGAAAGTTGAGATGCACTCTAATCAAGACATAAGAAAAACTGATATAGGATTACCACAAATTGATACAAAAGTATTCAAGGTAGTTAATTCAGCACCAAAAGCAACAGTTACTTGTGGAAATGGAACTATAGTTGCTTCACAAGATCAATGTCCAGAAGGTGAACCAACACCAGCACCAGATGCAGATGGAGATGGAATACCAGATATTGATGATCTATGTCCACTTGAAATTGGACTTGCTAGAAATCTTGGATGTCCAGAACCACCAGCAGAACCACCAGCATCACAAGCAACACTTAATGCACTTTTAAGGGGAAAAATAGTAAATGTAGGAACAATAGTTTACTCAGATGCTTCTAAAGAAGTGTTTGTTGGTTCAGGTGGAATAACTAGTACAGGAAACTTTCAATCACAAACTGGTCAAGTGACACCATTGCAATTAACAGCAATAGTTGATAGTCAAGAAAAAGTTATCAACAGAATTGAATATGAAGTATTATATGTATTTCCAACACTGGATGAAGCAAGAGCTGTGTTATTAGCAGACTCAGATATTTCATTTACACCAACACTGTTTGTTAGTTCTGCACAGGAAAAATCGGGAAGTCCTATATCACAAAGAGGTGGAATACCAAATCAAGGTTCATTAATACAAGTAAATGAACAAGGATTCTTTGGTTTATCATTAGGTAGTGGAACATTCTCTGCATCTCTTTTTGAATCACTTAGTAGAGATTTTATTGGTGATGGAAATGCAAAACCAGTTAATCTAATAATTGATACATTTGGTGGTTTCTCATTGACAAAAAGTACACTTGGAGTGAAGGAAACTGTAAGATTTGATCTTGTAAATGCATTTGTCAGATTTGCTGGAATTACTATTAACAATGAAGTTAATTCAGGAATTAAAGAATGTCCAGCAGGAACATCACCAGATTATGATGTTGATGGAAAAATTATTGCATGTCCACAAACAGATCCAACTACAGATAAAACTTGTAGAACAACATTAAGACCAGAAGGATTTTCATGCAGACAATCTTTCATTGATCAGTTTTGTCCAACTGGAATAAATCAATGTAATGAACCAGATCGTGATAATGATGGATTTCCAGATTTAATTGATACGATTTGTCCAAGTCTTGCTGAAGATTTCAAGGGTACAGAACAACAACAGGCTGATGGTTGTCCACTTGGTAGTGAAGATGGTGGTGATGATCCCTGTGCTACTATAAACACTGGTGCTTGCAGACCTTTCTTTGGTGCTAATGATAGTACAACTGGTGGTGGAATTTGTGCTGAAATAGATCCAAGATTATGTAATCCTGAAGAGGAAGATATTACGACTTTGCTTATCATTGGTGGAATAGGTTTGATTATAGTTGGTGTTATTGTATTTGCTATTAGAAGAAGGTAATAATTTTGCAACGGATAATACCAATTTTAGCAATCGCTT
>SMUX01377211.1_pt1 | contig 10312 bp, 6 predicted proteins | sample 2456431 | NCBI WGS metagenome assembly SMUX01 (sample SAMN11095930, study PRJNA526329) | marine sediment metagenome | biome: Marine sediment; feature: Surficial sediment; material: Deep marine sediment; isolation source: Hadal surficial sediment | place: Pacific Ocean | collected 2014-11 | depth 0-1... | reverse complement strand
TTGACCGGTCGCAAGATCATCGTCGACACCTACGGCGGCATGGCGCGGCACGGCGGCGGTGCGTTCAGCGGTAAAGATCCTTCCAAAGTCGATCGGTCTGCCGCCTATGCGGGGCGCTACGTCGCCAAAAATCTCGTCGCCGCGGGCCTCGCCGAACGGGTTGAAATTCAGATCAGCTATGCCATCGGCGTCGCCGAGCCGACATCCATCAGCATCGATACCTTCGGTACGGGTCGGCTGCCCGAAAGTACCCTCATTCATCTTGTACGTGAACATTTTGATTTGCGTCCGCGCGGCCTGATCGACATGCTCGACCTCAAGCGCCCCATCTACCAACTCACGGCGGCATACGGTCACTTCGGCCGACTCGAGGAAGAATTCTCCTGGGAGCGCACAGACAAAGCCGAGGCACTCGCCGCCGCACTTTAACGAACAAGCTGTTGCAACCACATACGCCGATTAGCTGATGAGTGACAAGGTAACGCCCGACTTCCGTCTCAGCTGCGAGTTTTTCGCACCCAGAACCGAGCAGGGCTTACAAACCCTGGAGCGTGTGGTCAATCGACTCGAAGAACTGAGCCCCGATTTCTATTCGTGCACCTACGGCGCCGGTGGTTCCACCCGTGACGGTACCCATGAGACGATCAGCCGCCTGATCAGCCTGGGGCTGCAGGCTGCCCCGCATCTGTCCATTGGGGGGGATAGCAAAGAGGTCCTGTTCAAGCTGCTCGATGACTATCACACGATGGGCGTGCGCCGAATTGTCGCACTTCGCGGCGATCTGCCATCCGGGATAGGAACTTCCAGATTTGGCCACAACGCGGAATCACTCGTCACCTGGATCCGCGAACACTCCGGAGAGCACTTCGCTCTGGACGTGGCCGCTTACCCCGAAACACATCCGGATGCGCGAAGTCCGGCAGATGACGTTGCGTTTTTCGGGCGCAAAGTGGCGGCCGGCGCAAGCTCGGCCATCACTCAATACTTCTACAATCCACACGCTTACTACGATTTCGCCGATCGCTGCGCGAAGGCCCGCATTGCAATTCCAGTCCACGTCGGGATCATGCCAATCACCAACTTCGATGGGATCGTCCGCTTCTCGAAAAGTTGCGGCGCCGACATTCCCCGCTGGCTCTTCAAGCGGTTGGAATCTCTGCAGGACGACGACAAGGCGCTGCGTGAGTTCGGCGTGGACGTTCTGACGAGGCTGTGCGAAGAACTCATCTCGTTCGGCATTCCGGGGCTGCACTTCTACACGCTCAATCGCTGGGGCGCGACGCTGGCAATCTGCAAGAATCTGGGTCTCGATCAAAGGGGTCCATGAAACATCGAATGTAGCTGCAGGAGGTACTCGCAGACGGTTGCAACTCAGCGCATCAATTCCGCGACGTGGTCTTCGATGAATTCGAGGTTGGGGATGATGGCCGATTCCGTTCCCACCCTGACGCAAACCGACTCGGCAGGACCCAGCTTGCTCGACTCGTTACTGATGTCATCAGTCGTCAGCTGCACCATTCGTGGCAACCCTTCGGCGGCAATTGCGTAGAACGCAATTCCGTCCGCCGAGCGCGCACGATTCATTACAATCATGCAGCGTCCGGCTCTGCGGCGAGCTCCTTCCATACGATTCAGACATTCGAATCTGACGACCGGAATCGATTCGCCGCGCCAGTTCAACAGGCCAAGACACCAGTCCGGTCCATCGGCGATTGCTTTGACGCGACGCCACGGGAGGATTTCCGCAATGGAAATATTCGGCAACAACAACTGCGAATCATTCAGAGGAATCATTACGCAGGAGAGTTCTGTTAATTCTTGTGCCACAGCCACTGCCATTAAGAACCCTTAGTTCACCAGGTGATCGATCGTTTCCAACAGCTCGTTTTCCTGGAACGGTTTGCCCAGGAAACTGTTGACACCCAACTGCGCAGCATGCTCCCGGTGCTTTTCACCGGTCCTGGAGCTGATCATTATGATCGGCAGATCACTCAACCGATCGTCATGGCGGATCTGCCGCGCAACTTCGAAACCATCCATTCGGGGCATTTCGATATCGAGCAGCATCACATCGGGTCGACGCTCCTGCAATAACGCGATCGCCTCGATTCCATCTTTTGCAACGATTACATCCATACCCTGGCGCTCGAGCAAACGCGACGTCACCTTACGTACGGTTACCGAGTCATCCACAACCATGACACAAGTCGTTTTGGAACCCCTGGCCGCGGGTCGTGCACCTGAGGCAATCCCTTCACCGCTCTGTGCGCGAATCAACGCGATCAGGTCGATAATCACGACTACACTGCCATCACCTAAAATGGTTGCGCCGGAAATTCCACCGACGCCGGCAAACTGCGGACCCAGGCTCTTTACGACAATTTCCCGGCTGCCCTGGACACCGTCGACATGTACCGCTACGGCTTGATCGCCTGAGCGCACGAGCACTACGGGCACGGACCTCTGCTGCGCGGACGCTCTGAATTCCCGACCCAGATAGTGCCCGAGATAACGTACACGATAAGGAATCCCGGCATATTCGAAGGTATTTGCATCGGGCATGTAGAGCTTCTCCAACTCGTGCGGGCTCAACAGGACAATACCTTCGATGGTGTTGAGAGGAATCGCATAGAGATCATCGCCAACCGAAACCATCAACGCACGATTGACCGACACCGTGAACGGCACGCGAACGATGAATCGCGTTCCCTTGCCTGCTGAGGTGGCGATTTGAATACTGCCGCCGAGCTGTTTGACTTCACTGTGCACGACATCCATACCGACACCGCGGCCTGAGATCTGAGTTACAGATTTCGCAGTGGAGAATCCCGGCGCCAGCACGAACTGGCAGATTTCATCGTCACGCAGGTCGGCGTCGCTCGCCATCAGCCCACTTTCAACGGCTTTGGCGCGAACCGTTTCGACATCAATTCCGGCACCATCGTCACTGATCTCAATGACGACATCACCACCTTCACGGGAGATCAGTAAATCAATCCGTCCCACAGGCGGCTTACCGAAGTTTTTTCGCATCTCTTTGCTTTCGATACCGTGATCTACGGCATTACGTAACATATGCTCCAACGGAGGAACCATGCGCTCTAAAAGGTTGCGATCCAGTTCGCCCTCAGCGTTGTGGACGTGGAACTCGACTTCTTTTTCCAACTCTCCCGACACCTGCCTCACGATGCGCCGCAGGCGGGGTAACAATCGACTGAACGGCGCCATGCGAGTGCGCATCAGCCCTTCCTGCAGTTCGGTGTTTATACGGGCCTGCTGCAGAAGCAGCGTTTCCGATTCGCGCGCCTTGAACAACAGGGTTTCTTTCAGATCCAGCATATCCGAGGCGCTCTCCGAGAGACCCCGCGATAGCTGCTGCAATTGCGAGTATCGATCCATCTCGAGAGGATCGAATTGATCATAGGTGGGACCATCGGGACGGTCCTGGCGGAACAATATTTGCGCCTCTGTTTCAATCTCGAGCCGTCGCAGCTGTTCACGCACTCTGCCGATCGTCGTTTCCATCTCATCGAGCGCGTTCGTGAAATCGTTCATGCCCTGTTCGACCCGGGCCCGCACAATCGAGCTTTCACCTGCAAGATTGACCAGGTTTTCCAGCAACCCGGAGCCCACCCGAACCATTTCCTGGGAGCCGCGCTGCTCCAGTGCGGCCGCCTCTGCGGCAGGGGCCTCGTTGCCTGCTTCTCTGGCAGATTCTGCCGCGGATTGCAGCGTGGGTTTTTTTGCGAAGTCTGTTGCGGCTTTCTTCGCTAGCGCCGGTTTTTTCTTAGCAGCGGTCTTGCCGGTCGCAGGTTTCTTGGCTGCTGCCGGTGATGCTCCCGCCCGTCGGTCGATTGCGGCATCTGTGCTGTCCGGCGCGGCCGCCGCTGGATCACCGGCGAGAGCCTCAGCGGCACCTTCGACGTGCTCGCCGGCGACAATCTTGCGAACAACGTTCAGCTTACTGATCAGTTCGTCAACTCGAGCGTGGACATTCGTGAAGAAACTCTCATCAACGGTTTCTTCCTGGTTCTGAACCTCGATGAGAAAGGACTCGAAATTATGGGTCGCGTCGCCGAGTCCCACGAGACCGGACAGGCGCGCGCCGCCTTTGAGCGTGTGCAAGCCACGCAGGAGGTGTTCCAGAAACAGTCGGTTGGCTGGCTCGGATGACCACTGATGGATGTTCTTTTCGAGGTTTTCGAGTATCTCATCGGCTTCTTCGAAGAAGATCTCGATGATTTCCTCATCAAAATCATCGGGCAGAAGTTCTGCCAGCGCCGGATCCCGCACAACCTCGGCGGGTCGCTTAGGCGTTCGCTGCGGCGGTTGCGCAGCTGTAGCAGGCGTCTGCCTGCCTACTGCAATGTCTTGCGTCAGTTCACCGATGAGGTCAGCGGGAACCTCTTCCAGGCTGATCTCTTCAGGTGGACGTGCGGCCGAATTTTTCTCCTCATCGACTGTTGCGTCTTCGACCTGGGGAAACATAACCACGTTGTCTGCCTCGGCCAATGCTTCATCGCGCTGTTTCTGAGTCTGCCGGGCGCGCTGGTCTGCTTCGCGTTCAGCCTGCGCCGCCACCACCGCAGCATCGGCAACGGCCTGGTCTTCCTCGACAGGCGTTTCGAGCAACGCGCCGAGTTGGACGATCACGTCAGCAGCATCCGCAGCGGCTTGATCTGCAGCAAGCGCATCGAACATACCAATCAGCTGTTCGTGACCGGCTTGCATCACCGCAAAATTTTCCCGGCTCAACAGGTCGTGCGCCAGGTGGTTGTGTGCGGCGCCGAGGGCAGAACTCAAGTGTCCGATGGCCGGCCGTTGAGTTGCGACAGCGGCCTCCTCAAGTTCTACCAGCGCGGCGATCAACTGTTCACTGAATTCGAGATCCATCGCGCCCTGTTGCCAGGCGGTGAGAAATTCAAGCGCTTCCATCACGACGCTCAAGCCACGCAAGCCCATGAGAATTTCACGCGCACCCGGCGCTGCATCTTCCGCGGATTGCGCTGCGGCTACGAGCAGGTGATCTGCATCGGCTATGAGTTGGTGCGGATCTTCGTGTGGTTCACCCGTGCGCAGAGTCTCCACCGCCTGCACGAGTCCGTCGATCGCTGCGCGGAAAAAGTCTGCATTGTCGCCATCGACCAGCCGATTCTCGGCATTGCATAACGCTTGTGCGAGTTCGTAAGTCGGTGCTGCAAGATCCGCGACCGCCTCAATTCCCGCCATACCGGCACTGCCCGAAAGCGTATGCATTGCGCGCAGGCATTCTTCGCTGAGTTCGACACCCGCATCGGTGACCGCGAGACGCATCACGTTCAGATGGGCAAGTGCTTCGGGTATGAAGATATCCAGCGGGTGTGATTCGGAGGCCGCTACGGCGACCGCTGGAGCGACCTCTTGCGCGACCTGCCCGTCATCGAGCGTACCGCCGGAAGCAAGCACATCCGCGCGTTCCATGACTCGAGCGAGCGTTTCCATTTCCGGTTGGTTTTGCGATTCGAATGCTTTCTGCAGATAAGGTGCAAGATCGCGGGCTTCCTGCACAACAGCAACAAACTGCGCGGTCGGCTCGACCGTTGCATCGATCAATCGGTTCAGCATGTTTTCAACCGACCATGCCATTTCACCGATGACATTGGCGCCAACAATACGGCCACTGCCTTTGAGCGTATGAAACGCCCTGCGAACTTCCGATAGCGCCTCTTCGTGCGTCAACTCTGCCAGCCATCGCGGCAGCCATTCATCGATGGTTGCGAGAACCTCAGAAACTTCCTCGACAAATATCTCTATGATTTCCGCATCGGTTTCAAACGTATCTGCCAAGGTTGGTTTGCTCGGTGTAACCGGCGTCGACTGCATCGGTTCAACGGCGGCTTCGGCCGTGGCGGATTCTGCAGTCGACCCCGCAAGACTCGCATCTGCTTCTGGGGTCTGCGCGGCGGCGTCGAAGGTAGCTGTGTCGGTATCCGGAATGTCTTGTGTTTCAGAGCCAACGACCAGGTCATCAAATACGTCATTGTCAAGGTCAAACCCGGCGTCGTCGTCCATTGCCAACTTCGGCTCTTCGGTTTCTTCGGCATCTGCCGCCGCCGCGCCGTCATTCGCCGCAGCGGTTTCTTCTGCCGCTCCGTGCGCCGCGACCCGCGCGTCTACAATTTCCTCTGGTTGGGGATCATCCTGCGATGGAGCAACGGCATCCTCTGCTAGCAACTGCGCCGGCTCTGCCGGGGAATCAGCGGCATGTGGCTCCATACCCAGCTCACGGAGACTGCCTTCAACGAGATCCAGAATGTCTTCCGCACCGGCCGTAGAATCGCCGGCAACGCGCTCGAGATAATAATCGACCCCGCTTATCGCATCGGCCAGGTGATCCATGGTCTGCCAACTCGGTTGCGGTCCCGCAACGAGACTTTCGTCTATGTAACGGGCGCACAGAGCAAGCAAGCGGGCTGCACGAGTGAGCGGAATCATGGCCAGCGCGCCGCAAATACTGGCGAGTTCAGGCGCCGAATTCTGCAGATGTCGTGGATCCCATTGTGAAGAAATGAAATCGACGATGTGCTGTTTGACGCCATCGAGTCCGACGCGCGCTTCTGTCGCGACCGCACGTTGCGCATCATCCGTGATCTGTTCGACTTCGCCTTTCCCGCCATGAGTAAAGCTGGCGAGGTTTTCGTCCACCTGCACGAGAGCGCTTGCAATGCTGAGCATCTTCGATTGCTCAGCCGCTTCACCTTCGCAAATACGATTCAGCGCTTCGATCTGATCGGCGACAATGGCTCGCGAGCTTTCGAATCCCAGTAACGACAACGTGCTGCCGATCTGTTTGAGAGGTGCTATCAGCTCGACGAGTTCGGAGCTTGCGTCGTTGCCCGCCCGAACGATCAAGTCCAGCCGATCTTTGACGAGAACGAGTTCTTCACGCAGCGCAGCCGCTGCACTGGCAAGTGCCTGACGACCGGAAATCACCAGGCCATCGACATCACCACTTTCAGTCAACGCATCTCGCAGGCGATCGAGCGTCGAACTCTTGTAACCTCGCTGCTCGGCGGAATCGATTATCTGGCCGACCAGATCGAGTGAAATTTTCTTTTTGAGTGCCTTGACTCCATCGCGCGCCAGCTCGCGGATCGCAGAGTCGACGCGCCGCAGTAATTTGACGGTCGCGCTGTCGAGCGGCCCTTCGTGGTTTTTCAGACTCGCGACGAATTCGCCGAACGCCTGCCACTGAGATTCCTGGGGGGTGTCGGCGCACACGCGCTGCAGGCCCTGAGCCACCTTACTCAGTATCGTGACGGATCCCGCAATATCATCGCCTTTCAATATCGACAGCAGCACCTGCTGGTACGCCGCACGAATCTTTCTGGCTTTATTAATTCCATCAATGCCTTCGAAGCGCTCGAGTGCGACAACGCTGGCATCGCCCGTGAGGTCTGCAAATTCGCCTCCAGAGTCAATGGCATCCTCACCGAGAAAAACCCGCAACTCGTTGACAAGTTTTAGCACGGGCCGCTTTGAGTCGGGCTTGCCACTCTGAATTTCATCAATATGGCCAGGGAGTTCGAGAATTCCCTGCATCAGCGACTGAGCGGGAGGGGATTCATCCTCGATAGCGCCGTTGAGCATTAACTGAGCCACCCGCTCGAGGTGGTCTGCCAGTAAAGTAACGCCGCTGAGTTCCAACATCACGAGCGTGCCGTGAATCTGGTGTAAACCAGTCAGACACGCGCGCATCAGCGTCTCATCCCGCTCGGATTCGACGTATGCCTCCAGCGCCTGACGTGCGTCGTTCAGGGTTTCAAGGAGTTCGCTCTTGATCCAGTCAAGCGCAAAATGTTCGCGGCCTGTCGCCATAAGTAATTCTTAAGTGTTATGGGCTAAACGTTTTCCGGCAGCTTGAATCCCTCCACCGATTCCCGCATTTCGTTCGCCATGCTCGTCAGCTTACCAATGGATTGCGCGGTCTGCTCGGTGTTCTCGACGGACTGCGCCGTGATTTCCTGAATGACCGTCATCGTGTTGGAGATGTGGCCTGCCGAGGCCGCCTGCTGTCGGGCAGCGTTCGAAATGTTCTGAATGAGCTCTGCCAGATTGGTCGACACACCCTCGATCTCCTCGAGCGCAACACCCGCATTCTGCGCGCGCTTTGCGCCACCTACGACTTCGGCGGTGGTCTGCTCCATCGAGATGACCGCCTCGTTCGTATCTGTCTGAATCGTTTTAACCAGGGCTGCGATCTGTTTCGTAGCCGCACTCGAGCGTTCCGCCAGACGCTGAACTTCGTCGGCAACCACGGCAAATCCGCGACCCGCATCACCCGCCATCGAGGCCTGAATGGCCGCGTTGAGGGAGAGTATATTTGTCTGATCCGCGATGTCGTTAATGAGCGAAACGATATCGCCGATTTCCTGCGAGCTTTCTCCAAGACGTTTGATGCGCTTGGATGTTTCCTGAATCTGGCCGCGTATCGTGTCCATCCCCTGAATAGTGGCCTGGACAACTTCCGCACCGTTGCTGGCAATTTCAACCGCTCTTTCGGCAACGGCGGCAGACTCTGCGGCGTTCGATGAAACCTGGTCGATGGATACCGCCATTTCATTGATGGCCTGCGAAGCTGCACCGATTTCTTTCGCCTGATTTTCAGCTGCTTTGGCAAGACTGCTCGCAGTCTGTTCCGTGTTGCCGGCGGCGCCCGCCACCTGGACGGACAAGCTGTTGATGTTGGAAACTAATCCACGCATCTGATCGATTGCAAAGTTAATCGAATCGGCAATCGCGCCCGTAAAGTTTTCCGTCACCGACGCGTGAATGCTCAGGTCGCCTTCCGCAAGATCAGCAATTTCGTCGAGCAACTGGACAATCGCCGCCTGATTACGTTCGTTCTGATTTGCCTGTTCTGACAACTGCTTGCGGGTATCGCGAATCATCACCAAGCCGATCAAGGCCACGGTCACGATCGCGCCTACGGCGAACAGCAATCCAGTGTTGTTCACGACCGCGCTGGTATCCGTAGTAATCACATACATCAGACCGGAAAGAGCGCCGGCCAATGCGAGTAACAAGACAACCAACAACGGGGATAATTTTCCTGATTTCATGTCCTATTCCTGTCTTCCTTTTCTCGGAACTTCAACTCTCAACTACATCGAAGAACTTCTCGTCCCTTAATATCGACTTGAGATGGGTTTCGTAAAACATGCGCCCACCATGGCGAAATGCTCCACGTATGTACGGCTGCAGAGCGGTTGCGCCTTCTGCAGTCGTTTCTTCGAAACTGTCTTCCAGAAAATGCTGGATTCCCAGTGATTGCTCAACAACCAGGCCCGCGACGATATCTTCATCCTCAATCACAAGCACCCGCCACTGCACCATCGGCAGTGTCGGCGACATGCCGAAATAGTCATGGAGGTCGATGAGCGGCATCAATCGACCACGCACGTTGGCGATCCCCAGGATCCAGGATTTGACACCCGGCAGCACCGCATAGCGCGGTATTTTGAGAATCTCGCTGATGTCATTCATGTCGGATACGAGCCGCAAGCCGCCCACCTGATAGCCCAGGCCCTGCCACTCCTTATGAGCGCTTTCCTTCAGGGGTAGCTGCGCTGCGTTTTTGAATGTCGCCGCTTTGATCTCGTTGAGGATTTTGAGCGCTTGACTCTTAGCCATGACCTCAGCCGCTCAATACGCGATCTACGGTGTTGATCAGCGTTTGATCGTCTACCGGTTTCGTCAGATAGTCGCGCGCGCCCTGCCGCTCGCCCCACACGCGATCGGCTTCCTGATTCTTCGACGAGACAATGATCACCGGGATGTGGCTGGTAATTTCATTCTTCGTCAGCTGGCGGGTGGCCTGAAAACCGTTGATTCCCGGCATGACGACGTCCATGAGAATCACATCCGGCTGTTCTGAGGACGCCATGCTGATGCCGTCCGTGCCGCTGGCTGCCGTGAGCACCTGGTGGCCATGGCGGGCCAACGCGTTCACGAACTGATGCGTTTCAGTCGGGGAGTCGTCAACCACTAATATGCGAGCCATTCTGTTCGCGACCTCTTCGTTCAGTGGACCAGGGTACGAATGGTGCCAAGCAGCTCTTCTTTGCTGAACGGCTTGGTGATGTATTGGTCTGAGCCGACGATCCGGCCCTTTGCCTTGTCGAACAAGCCATCTTTACTCGACAGCATGACGACGGGCGTCGTCTTGAATTCTTTATTGTTCTTGATGAGCGCACAGGTCTGGTAGCCATCGAGACGCGGCATCATGATGTCCACAAAGATGATTTCCGGCCGGGCATCCGCTATTTTCGCA
>SMUX01331417.1_pt1 | contig 10321 bp, 8 predicted proteins | sample 2456431 | NCBI WGS metagenome assembly SMUX01 (sample SAMN11095930, study PRJNA526329) | marine sediment metagenome | biome: Marine sediment; feature: Surficial sediment; material: Deep marine sediment; isolation source: Hadal surficial sediment | place: Pacific Ocean | collected 2014-11 | depth 0-1... | reverse complement strand
TGGCGTCGCTTGACGCAGCGAACGCCGGCCATTTCATGATCGACCTGGGCGCCGACGAATACACCCGCGGCCGGCCCCATCCCATGATCGATCCCTCGGTGCGCGATACGGCGCTCGATGATGCGCTTGCCGACACGAGCGTTGCGGTGGTGTTGCTCGACCTGGTTCTGGGGTTCGGCGCCCACGGCGATCCCGCGGGGCACCTGGCGCGGAGGCTCGAAGGCCGGCCGGCCGAGGGCCCCATCATCATCGCCTCGGTCACCGGCACCGAGGACGACCCGCAGCCGCGCTCGGCCCAGGTCGCCAAGCTGGAGGCGGTCGGGGTATTGGTCGCCCCCTCCAACGCCCAGGCCGCGGAGCTGGCCTGCGCGCTTTGCGCCGATCCCGGGTAAGGAGGCGCCCGACATGCGCGCCCTGGACGAGATTCCTCGACGGCTCCTGGTCGCCATAGGCGGCAATGCCATCCATCCGGCCGACATCCGCGGCACCTCAGAGGAGCAGAAGGCGATCGCCGCCGCCACGGCGCGCGCGCTGCTGCCGCTCGCCCAGATGGACAACGAGCTGGTGATCACCCACGGCAACGGGCCGGTGGTGGGCAAGATCCTGATGCGCCAGGCGCTGACCCGCGACCGCATCGCACCGATGTCGCTCGACATCTGCGTCGCCCACAGCCAGGGCGGCATCGCCTACCTGCTCATGCAGGCCATGGAGAACGCCCTACGCGAGGCCGACAGCGGGCGCCACGTGGTCTGCCTCTTGACCCAGGTCGAGGTCGACCCCGCGGACCCGGCGTTCGACGCCCCGACCAAGCCGGTCGGACCGTTCTTCACCGAGGACGAGGCCGGGGAGATCGGGCGCGAGCTGCACTGGCTCATGGCCGAGGACGCCGGGCGCGGCTGGCGCCACGTGGTGCCCTCGCCCAAGCCGCGGCACATCGTCGACATCTCGCTCATCCAGGTGCTGGCGCGCCGCGGCACGGTGGTGATCGCCGGTGGCGGCGGCGGCATCCCGGTGGTGCGCGGCCCCAAGGGCGTGCGCCACGGGGTCAGGGCGGTGATCGACAAGGACCTTACCTCGGCGCTCATGGCCAAGGTGCTCGGCATCGAGGAATTGTTGATCCTGACCGCGGTGCCCAAGGTGGCGATCCGCTACAGCACGCCGGCGCAGCGCGACCTGGGCTTGATTACCTTACGCGAAATCAAGGCCTTGCACGTCGAGGGCCACTTCGCGCCGGGCAGCATGGGCCCGAAGATCGAGGCGGCGGTCGGCTTCCTCGAAGGCGGCGGCGAGCGGGTCATCATCGGCCACCTGGATCAGGCCGTGGCCGCACTCACCGGCGAGACCGGCACCCACATCGTGGCCGACGATGGCTGAGGCGCTCGACCTCGCGCCGCGGCCGCTCGCAGCCTTCGAGATCGGCTGCCTGGCGCGGCAGGCCCTGCAACCGGGACAACGGGGCCAGGTCTGCGCGGTCTTCGAGCGCAGCATCTATGTCTCGCTCGCTGAAACCGAGGTCTGCGTCGGACCGCCGGGCCTGGGCGCCGGACCACTCAATCTCCGCTGCCATGCGACCCCCGAGGACTGGCGCGCCGCGGGACTGCGTGAGGGGATGGCGGTGCTCGTGGGTTCGCGTGACCTCCGCCTGCCGCCCTACCTCGCCATCTCTGTTGCCGACGCTGCGGTCTGGACGCCGGAGCCGCCCGGTCCCTGGAGCGCGACCAGCCTGGGCGCCGGACTGGTGGCCCTCGACGCCCTACTGCCGGAGCGCCTGCCCGGGGAAGGGCTCGGCGTTCTGGCGCTGCCATGGCGCGCGGGCGGGGCGGCTCAGTCCGCCGTCGCGGCGGCGGCGCGCGAACCCGCCGGGGCACTCTCGGCTTTCCTGCATCGCGCCATAGCAAGGAACGGTGATCAGACATCACCGCCAGTGCACGCGCTGCACGCGCTGATCGGGCTCGGGCCAGGCCTGACCCCCTCGGGCGACGACCTCTTGGGGGGCGTCCTGGTGGCGCTGCATCTGCTCGGCCGGCCTGACCTGGCCGAGGCGCTGTGGCACGGAACGCGCGGCGCGCTCGAGACCGGCACCAACGCCATCAGCCGCGCCCACTTTGCCGCGGCCGCGCGCGGGCTCGGCGGCGCGGCGCTGCACGGAATTCTGAACGACCTTCTGACCGGGAAAAGGGCGGCGTTGGCAGCGCGGCTCGCCGCCATCGATCACATCGGCCACTGCTCCGGCTGGGACGCCCTCGCCGGCGCAACGATTGCCCTCCGCGCCTACTTCAGCTCCTGTCGGTTCCGAGGTCCCGGAAGCAAGCTTCCCGGGGTTGTCAAACAGATCTCAGCGGTTCGCAGATCGGGTTGTCCGTAACGAAAATCTCATCTGGGACGCACCTCGGATCCAAGTTGAGCGACTGATCGGATCGATCCGACGAGAATGCCTGGACCATCTGATCGCTTTTTCGGCACGGCAGCGGGTTCGCGGTGCCGACCGATTAGAGGCCTAATACCCGATCCTGAAATCCGAGACTCATAAGGGGTATTGCCCGGCTCGGAGGTGATGTGATTCACCGTGGCAAACGTTATGGAGGTTTGTCATGGCGGCACCCATTGGGCTTCGGGATGATTTCGACGCGCCAGCGCTTCGCGCTTTGGCCAAGGCTTCGCGCGACCCGGATCAACTTCGTCGTCTCCTGTCTGTGGCCGAGATCTTTGACGGCGGCTCGCGCGGCGACGCGGCTCGGCTTGGGGGCGTTGGCCTGCAGACGGTTCGCGATTGGGTGCTTCGCTTCAACGAGCGCGGCCCGGAGGGTCTGATCGATCCGAAGGGCTCGGGCCGGCCGCCCAAGCTGAACGAAACCCAACGCCAAGCGCTGGTTCAGGTGGTCGAGAGCGGCCCGATCCCGGCGGCCCATGGCGTTGTCCGTTGGCGTTTGGTGGACCTGGCGCAATGGGTCTGGGAGGAGTTCCGCATCCGGATCAGCGTCCAGACCTTGAGCCGTGAGCTGCGGGCTCTGGGCTACCGTAAGCTCTCGGCCCGGCCGCGCCACTATGCCCAGGATCGAGACGCCATGGCGGCGTTTAAAAAAACTTCCCCGCCAAGCTGGCAGAGATCGCCGCCCGAGAGGCTGAGGGCAAGGACATAGAGCTCTGGTTCCAAGATGAAGCCCGCATCGGGCAAAAGAACAAGATCACCCGCAGGTGGGCCAAGCGCGGCACCCGGCCAGCCGCGCCCCATGATCAACGCACCGGCTCGGCCTACATCTTCGGCGCCATCTGCCCCAAGGAAGGCAAGGGCGCGGGCTTGGTGCTGCCGCGATGCAATACCGAAGCCATGACCCTCCACCTGCAGGAAATCTCAAGGGCCGTCAAACTGAGGGCCCACGCCGTCGTCTTGCTCGATCAGGCCGGCTGACACGGCTCCAAGGAACTGGAAGTGCCAGACAACATCACCCTCTTTCCCTTGCCACCCAGATCACCCGAGCTCAACCCGGTCGAGAACGTCTGGCAGTTCATCCGCGACAACTGGCTCTCGAACCGAGTCTTCAAGTCCTACGACGATATCCTCGACCACTGCTGCTACGCCTGGAACAGTCTCATCAACCAGCCCTGGAAAATCATGTCGATCGGAACCCGTCAATGGGCACATGAGTGATGGTCAATGGGAACTGGTATAATTCCACAATCGCCCTTTCGGGTTCGATCGAAGATCGGATATGATTGGGCCCTAAAAAACGCCCTTATAAACCGTTGCAGGGAAGGGAATCTCATGTCGAAATTTCGAACATGTGTCAGAGTTGCCTTGAGGAGCGCGCTGACGTTGGCCACCGCCGTCTCGCTATCCTTCGCCTTGGGCGGCGCCAAGGCCGCCGAACCGGTGAAGCTCGGACTGGTGGCGGCGCTGTCGGGCCCATCCGCGCAATCCGGCGAGGCGATCACCCGAGGTCTCACAATTGCCATGGACGAGATCAATGCGGCGGGCGGCATTCTCGGCGGCCGCATGATCGAGCTCATCCGCCGCGACGATGAATCGAACCCGCCGAAGGGCATCATCGCGGCGCGCGAACTGATCTTCAAGGAGAAGGTGGCGGCCTTCTTCGGCGGCATCGATTCGCCGGTGTCCCTGGCCATCGTACCTCTCGCAAACAAGTCGAAGGTGCCATTTATGGGCGACTGGGCGGCAGCCACGCCGATCACCCGCAACAAGGCGAACCCGAACTACGTGTTCCGGGTCTCGGCGGTCGACGCCATCGTCGATATCAAGCTTCTGCAGTACGCCAAGAAGACTTTCGGCGCCACCAAGGCCGGCCTGATGCTGATTAACAATCCTTGGGGCGAATCCAACGAGAATGGATTGTTGGCCGCCGACAAGATCGTCGGCGGGATCGAGATCGTCGGCATCGAAAAATTCGAGAACAACGACGTTGACATGATCCCGCAACTGACGCGCAACAAGCAGGCTGGCGCCGACGTGCTGATTCTCGTCACCAACGCGCCGCCCGGCGCGCAGATGATGAAGTCGCGCGAGCGCATGGGTTGGGAGGTGCCGGTGGTCTCCCACTGGGGCATTTCGGGTGGCCGCTTCCCCGAACTCGCCGGCCGGACCGCGGGCGATGTCCACTTCGTGCAGACTTACAGCTTCTTCGGCAAGCAAAGCGCCACCGGCCAGCGAGTGCTCGACGCCCTGATCGCGAAGTTCCCCAAGATCGACGGGGCCAGCGACGTCTTCTCGCCGGTCGGCACCGCCAACGCCTATGACGCAATGCACCTGATGGCCAAGGCCATCGACAAGGCGGGCAGCACGGACGGCGACGCCATCCGCAAGGCGTTGGAATCGCTCGGCCGCCACGAGGGTTTGATCAAGACCTACGACAGGCCCTTCTCGCCGGATAACCACGACGCCCTCAACGAAAACGACTACATCATGGTCCGCTTCGTGGGCAAGACGATCACGCCGGTCGAGTAAGTCCCAGGCATAACGGGCGGCCTCACGTTGAAAAACATGCGGCCGCCCGGTTACTCTGTCGTCTGACGCGCCCGCTGGGGCGTTCGCGCGCGGCGCCGGGCCATCGACCCCTGGTATTAATACCAAAGGTCCTTAGTAATGACCCATAGAGATCGCGCGGGCGATCCGCCGGGTAGGAGGGAGGCCGCAGGCGATGCGGGGCATCGTCAAGGCCTGCCGACGCCCTCCGGCGGTTCGCCCGCGCGACCGGAGGCGGCTTCCCAAGGCTTTCGGGCGGCGTCCCGCGTGCCTCGCGATGCCCCGCATCGCCGCGCCACGCGCTCCTGGCCGAAAACCTTGGGAAGCCGTCTCTATGGGTCATTACTAAGGACCTTTGGTATAACTCCATGCTGATTCCATCGGCGATCATTACCGGCCTCGGCCTCGGCAGCATGTACGGGCTGCTGGCCCTCGGGTTTTACGTGACCTACGCCGTCTCCAAGACGGTCAATTTCGCCCAGGGCAGCGCCATGATGCTGGGCGCGGTGCTTACCTTCAGCTTCGCGGTGACCATGGGCTGGCCCATGTGGATCGCGGTCGTGGCGGCGTTGGCGCTGTGTGCGCTATGGGGCGTTCTGGTCGAGCGCGTCGGGGTCCGCCCCTTCGCGAGGCGGGGCTCCGACACCTGGCTGATGGCCACCGTGGCCATGGGCATAATCCTGGAAAACGTGGTTCTGTTTACCTTCGGCAAGGACCCGCGCGGCATGCCGCCCTCTCCGCTGACCACGGAATCGTTTTCCGTCGCCGACCTCAAGATCCAGCTGCTGCAAGTGGTGATTCCCGCGGTCGGCTTGCTGATCGCCGTCGCCCTCCATCTCTTTTCCTACCGCACGAAATACGGCAAGGCCCTGCTCGCCGTGGTCCAGAACCCGGACGCCGCCCGCCTCATGGGAATCAACGTCACCGCCGCCATCGTACTCACATACGCCCTGTCCGGGCTGTTCGCCGGGATCGCCGGCGTTCTCATCGCGCCCCTGTTCATCATTTCCTCGACCATGGGCACGCTGTTCGGCATCAAGGCTTTCGCGGTCGCCATCCTGGGCGGCATCACCAACGCCTGGGGGGTGATGGTGGCCGGCCTGGTCTACGGTCTGGCCGAGGCCCTGATCACCGCGCTCCTCGGCTCCACCTACACGCAGATCGTCACCTTCACGCTGATTATCGTGGCCCTGGCACTCCGGCCCCACGGGTTGTTTGGGCGGGCCGAGGTGAAAAAGGTATGAGGACCCTCTATCACCTGGGACTCGCCGCCTTCCTGGCCGCCACCGTGGCCGCGATCTTCCTCGCCGACGGCTATCAGATCTACATCATCGTATTGGTCGGATTGACCGCCATGGTCGGCGTCGGCCTCAACATTCTGCTTGGTCTCACCGGCCAGATTTCACTCGGCCACGTCGGGTTCTACGCGATCGGCGCCTATGTGTCCTCGATCCTGACGGCGACGCTCGGTTGGAGCTTTTGGATTGCCTTTCCCCTCGCCGGTCTGTTCGCCGGCGTCGCCGGATTGCTGCTGTCCATACCGGCGCTCAGGGTGCGGGGCCCCTATCTTGCCATGGTGACCATCGCATTCGGCTTCGTGGTCGAGCAGGGCGCGGCCGAATGGAAGGAACTCACCGGCGGCTGGAACGGAATGATGAACATCCCGGTGCCCGAGGCATTTGGATACACCTTCGCGGAACGGGACATCGCGCTTTTGGTGGCGGCGCTGGCCGTGATCGCCGTGTTCCTGTTCGCGCGCCTCGCCGCCAGCCCCTGGGGCATGGCCATGCGCGCCGTCCGAGATTCGGAAGTGGCCGCGCAATCGCTTGGACTCAACCCCGTGTTCATCCGCGCCATGGCCTTTACCCTGTCCGCCGTTTTGACCGGCCTCGCCGGGTCCATCTTCGCCACCATATCCAATTTCATCAGCCCCGAGTCCTTTCCCTTCTTCCAATCCATCCTGTTCCTGCTGGTCGTCATCATCGGAGGTGTGGAAACCGTTCTCGGACCCGTCATCGGCGCCATCATCGTGGTGTTATTGCCGGAGTTCCTGTCGTTCCTCGCCGAATACCGCCTGTTGTTCGTCGGCGTGTTGCTCCTCGTCATTCTTCTGGTCACACCCGAAGGTATCGTCGGCACGACAAGGCGGTGGCTCGTCAAGCCGGACGAGCGCAAGGTACGCGCCGGCACCCAGGACATTCGCGCCTTCCTCGCCGAACGCAGCACCGGTGAGGCGCTGACCATCGAAGACCTTCGGATCTCCTTCGGTGGCGTGCATGCGGTAGCCAGCGTCAGCCTGGCCGCCCGCGCCGGCGAGGTGACCAGCATCATCGGCCCCAACGGCGCCGGCAAGACGACGCTGCTCAATCTGATGGGAGGCTTCTACAAGCCCGACGCCGGCGCAGTAAAGCTGGGCGCGCGCGATGTGGCCGGTCTTCCTTCCCATGCCCTGGCGCGTGCCGGCATCGGTCGCACTTATCAAACGACTCTTCTGTTTTCACGGATGTCGGTGCTCGACAATTTGCTGATCGCACTCAGGCGCGGCCGGCTCGAATCCATATTCTCCGCGCTTTTTCGGCCGCCGCGCGACCTGCCTATGCGCGAGATTGCGGAAAGCCTGCTCGCCTTCGTCGGATACGATGGGCCGCTCCACCAACCGGCAGGGGCCTTGCCCCACGTCGACAAGCGCCGGGTGGAGATCGCCCGCGCGCTCGCCACGCAACCAAGCGTACTGCTGCTCGACGAACCGGCGGCCGGGCTCGGCCACGGCGATACGAAACGCGTGGCCGGTCTGCTGCGCCGCATCGCCGAGGCCGGGATCGCCGTGGTGCTCGTCGAACACGATATGAACCTGGTCATGGGCGTCTCCGATCGCGTCGTCGTGCTGGATGCCGGGGTGCGCATCTCGGAGGGTACGCCCGCCGAAGTGCGCAACGATCCCGCCGTGCGCAAGGCCTACCTCGGCGCCGGCGCCATCGAGGGCACCGGCCGGGCCCCGGGTTGGCGGGGCAGCGAGGACACGGTCCTCGCCGTCGACAAGGTCAGCGCCGGATACGGCGGCGCGCCGGTGCTGAAGGATGTCGAACTCACCGTGCGTTCGGGTGAACTGGTGACGGTGTTGGGCGCCAACGGGGCGGGCAAATCGACCCTCATGCGAGCGCTGAGCGGCCTGCACCGCCCCATCGACGGCACCGTCATGCTGCTCGGCAACAACATCACCACATACCCCGCCCACGGCATCGCCGGGGCCGGTCTCGTCCTGGTGCCCGAGGGACGCCAGGTATTTCCCGAGCTTTCGGTCGTCGACAATATTCTGCTTGGCGGGTTCGCGCGAACCGACTTCGACGCCGCGGCTGAGGTCGAGCGCATGCTGACGCGCTTCCCGGCGCTCCGCGAGCGCCGCAACAACCGCGCCGGGTTGTTGTCTGGCGGCGAGCAGCAGATGCTGGTGATCGCGCGCGGACTGGTGGCCGGACCGAAGGTGCTCATGCTCGACGAACCGTCCCTCGGGCTGGCGCCGGTGCTGATCAACAGTCTCTACGCGGTTCTTGCGGAGTTGCGCGACGAGGGCATGACCATCCTGCTGGTCGACCAGATGGCGGCGTTGGCGCTCTCGGTGGCGGACCGCGGCTACGTCATCGAATCGGGGCGCGTCATACACGAGGGGTCGGCCGAGGATATCCGCAACGAACCGGCGCTCGAACGCGCCTACCTCGGCGATTTCGACTAGTTTCCCAAGGCTGCACGGTCACGGGGCGGCGGGTTACGGTACCAGCTTTCGTGCCAGGCCGAGAAGCTGCATGTCCGAGCCCCGGGGCCCAACCAGCGAGAGGCCGAAGGGCAGCCCGTCGATCTCCGCCAGGGGCAGGTTGATCTGCGCCAGCCCGCCGAGGCCGGCGATGCACAGCAGGTGCATGGCTTGGTGGCGGTAACGGATTTCGATGTCGTCGACGGGCGTATTCTTGAGCGGCGCGGCGCGCGGCGAGGTGGGCAGGCACAGGATATCGCCCTCGCCCAATACCTCCGCGATGCGCGCCCGAATGGTCACGTGCCTCTTCTTCGCGATAGCCACCTCGGCGGGATCGAGCCGGGCCGCCCACTCGAAGCGCTCCTTAACGCCCGGCCCGAAGGCGGGCTTGGTTGCCGCGATCCATTCCCCGTGGTTGGACCAGATCGAGGCGGCTTGAAGAATTCGGAAGGTCTCGAACCAGGCGCCGAGTCCATCGGGCGCCACCGTCACCTCTTCGATGCCCCCGACGTGTTCCGCCACGCGCTTGATGGCAGGCGCCAGGGCTTCCGCCGCCACCCCATCGATAAGGGCGAAGGCGTCCACCGCCCGGAGCAGGCGGCGGGGCGGGGACGGCGTGCTGTCGTCACCCAGGAGCACGCGGCCGACCGCCTCCAGGACCGCCGCCTCGCGGGCGAACCAGCCGGCCACGTCGAAGGGAGGGCCGAAGGGAATGACCCCCTCCAAGGACACTCGGTCCACCGTCGGGCGCAGGCCGAAAATTCCGCAGTAGCTCGCCGGCAAGCGCACCGAGCCGCCGCAGTCGGTGCCGATCGCAAAATCCACCAGACCGGCGGCGACAGCGGCCACCGAGCCGTTCGACGAGCCCCCGGGGACGCGGTCCGGGGCGCGGCTGTTGAGGGGCGTGCCGTAGTGCACGTTCTCGCCGGTCAGGCTGTAGGCCATCTCGTCGCTATGGGTCTTGCCGGCCATGCGCGCCCCGGCGTCGAGCAGGCGCCGCACCACCGCCGCCGTTTCCGCCGCCGGTTCATGGGTGGCCAGCCACTCGGGACTGCCAAACCCGGTTCGGTGGCCGGCGATGTGGAAGACGTCCTTGACGGCGAAGCTCAGCCCTGAGAGCGGCCCCGAAGCGGCGCCCTCGAGCGCGACGTGATTTTCCCGGAAAAACGCACCAGCGGGATCGTCGAAGGGTAGACCCGCTGTCACCGGCTCCACGCCGCGGCCGCCGCTCACCGCGGCCACAGGAGTTCGGCCGGCTCGCGCCGGAACGTCATGCGCCCGCGCTTGAAGCCCATGAGCGGCGGCGACAGTTCGGCGACGGCCGATTCCTGGTCGACGTTGTCGATGACGACGAGATCCGCCGATTTGCCGACCTCGATGCCGTAGTCATCGAGGTTGAGGAGCTTCGCCGAGCGCTGGGTCACCATGTTGAAGCATTCGATCTTGTCGTCCCGCTGGCCGACCTGGCAGATGTTGGCATAGAGATTCGCCATGCGGATCAGCGAACAATCGCCGAACGGCGTGAACGGGTTGAGCACATTGTTCGACGACAGAGAGCAATTGACCCCTTGGCGCAGCATCCGGTGCACCGGCAC
>SMUX01001447.1_pt1 | contig 10321 bp, 9 predicted proteins | sample 2456431 | NCBI WGS metagenome assembly SMUX01 (sample SAMN11095930, study PRJNA526329) | marine sediment metagenome | biome: Marine sediment; feature: Surficial sediment; material: Deep marine sediment; isolation source: Hadal surficial sediment | place: Pacific Ocean | collected 2014-11 | depth 0-1... | reverse complement strand
CGTGCGCTGGAGCGAGGCGGCCGGGACCCTCGATACCGCCGCCGCCGCCCTCGAAAGCGCCAAGGCCGTGGTCGAGAAACTGACCCGCCGCGCCGGGAGGGGCGCTACGGTGCAGGCGGGCGCGGCGGCGAAATTGCCCCAATTGCGCGCATCGGAGGCCGAGGCCGCGGCCAAGCTACAGCGGTTCCGGCTGGCGCGGGAGGCCCTGGTCTCCGAGGAGGCCCGCATCCACGAGGTCCAGGAGAATTGCCAACGGCGTCTGCTCCAGACCGGCGCCGACATCGAGCGCGAGGAGGCCAGCGCATCCGACGCCACCGAGGCGGTCGCCCGGCTCCACAAGGAAAGCGCCGGGCTCAACCGCTCGCGGGACGAGCAGGATAGCGCCGAAAGGGAAGCGAAGGCGGCGTTGTTCGCCGCCAACACGGCGCTCGCCGCGCTTGAAGGACGCCTTTCCGAACTGACCGAACAGGTGGCTGCGGCCGAGGCCCGGCGCATCGACGCCGACGGCCGCATCGCCGAGCTCGAGGCGCGAAGGGCCAGGCTTAACGACGCCGTCGGGGAAAGCGCCAAGGAACGCGCGGCGATCGAGGCCGAGGCATCGGACGGTGACGCGCTCCTCGCCGCCGAGGCCGGCGTCAACGAAGCCGCCGACAGGCTCGTTGCCGACCGGGCGGAAGCGGACGGGGCCGAACAGGCGCGCATCGACGCACAGCAGGCGGAGGAAGAGACGCGCGAGGAATGGCGTTCCCGCGAAGCCGACGCCGCCAGGTTACGGGCCGAGGACACGGCCCTCAAGCAGTTGCTGGTGGTCGAGGACACCGATCCGTGGCCGCCACTGATCGACTCGCTCACCGTCTCGCCGGGCTATGAGACGGCGCTCGGCGCGGCGCTCGGCGATGACCTCTCGGCGCCCGACGACCCCGCCGCCCCGGCCCATTGGCGGGCCCTGGAGCCGTTCGACGCACCGCCTCGGCTGCCCGCGGGCGCGCGGCCGCTCAGCGATTTCGTCAAGGCGCCCAAGGCCCTCGCCCGCCGGCTTTCGCAGACCGGCGTGGTGGAGAAGGAAAGCGACGGCCAGGCGCTCAGCGACGCCTTGGTCCAGGGCCAGCGGCTGGTCAGCCGCGACGGCGCGCTTTGGCGTTGGGACGGCTACACCGTCGGCGCCGGCACGGCGATCGCCGCCGCCATCCGGCTCGGCCAGCGCAACCGCCTGCGCGAGCTCAAGGATGAGCTCGATCGGGCCGAGTCCCGGGTCGGCGATGCCAAGACCAAGTGCGACGATGCCAGGGCGATGACCGAGGGCGCGGCCCGGCGGGAGCGCGAGCTTCGCGCCGCCACGCGCGACGCCGAAGCCCGGCTGCACACCGCGCGCGAGGAACATGCGTCGCTGGCGCAACAAGCGGCGGCGGCGGCATCCAAGCTGACCGCCTTGGACAACACGCTCGAGCTCCTCCGGGCCGACAACGCCGAGACCGAGGCCGAGATCGCATCGGCGCGCGAGACACAACGATCGCTCGGCGATGCCGAGGCCGCCCGCCAGCAGGTCGCCGGGCTGCGCGCCGATCTCGGCGTCCTGCGCGCGGACGCCGCCGAAAAGCAGCGTGCCGATGATCTGCTGATGCAGGAGAACGAGCGGCGCAACCTCAGGCTCGCCGATATCGCCATGGAACGGGAATCGTGGCAGGCCCGGGCCGACAACGCTCGACGCCAGATCGAGGAACTGGGCGCGCGCAAATCGGTGGCCGAGAAGGAGCTCGACGGCCTCGCCTCGCGCCCCGAGCAGATCACGGCGGAGCGTCACGCGCTCGCCGATAAGATCGACGAGTTCGAGAGTTTGCGGAGGACCGCGGCAGACGCGCTCGCCGCCGGGGAGACCGCCCTTGCCGACGCCGATAGGACGCTTCGCGATGCGGAAACGGCGCTCGCCGATGCGCGGGAAGAGATGGTGCGTAACGAGGGCGCCCTTAGCCAGGCGCGCCAATCCCTGGAAAGCCTGAGCGAGCGGATCGCCGAGCGGCTGGAATGCAAGCCCGAGGCCCTCGCCGAGATCGCCAACTTGAAGCCGGGCGAGCTGCCCGAACAAGGCGTACTCGAGACCCGGCTGGAACGCTTGCTGCGCGAGCGCGAGAACATGGGACCGGTGAATCTCAGGGCCGAGACCGAGGCCAAGGACCTCGCCGAGCAGATCTCAACCATGCGGACCGAGCGCGAGGATCTGATCCAGGCCATCGCGCGGTTGCGCCGCGGCATCAATGAGCTCAATCGCGAGGCCCGCGAGCGGTTCCTCGGCGCCTTCGAGACCGTGAACGAGCACTTTGCCGACATGTTCAAGCGGCTGTTCGGCGGCGGCCGGGCGCATTTGAGCCTGACCGAGTCCGACGACCCGTTGGAGGCCGGTATCGAGATCATGGCGAGCCCCCCCGGCAAAAGGCTTCAGGTCCTCTCGCTGCTCTCCGGCGGCGAGCAGGCCCTGACCACCATCGCCCTCCTGTTCGCGGTGTTCATGACCAACCCGGCGCCGATCTGCGTTCTCGACGAGGTCGATGCGCCGCTGGACGACGCCAATGTCGGGCGCTTCTGCACCCTGGTCGAGGAAATCGCCCACGGCACGGCGACCCGGTTCCTGTTGGTGACCCACAACCACGCCACCATGGCGCGCATGGACAGGCTCTATGGCGTCACCATGTCCGAGCGCGGTGTCTCGCAACTCGTCTCCGTCGATCTACAGGGAACGCGGCACCTGAGGGCGATCGCCTGAACCCGCCGCAAATCAAAATTTATCTATTAATTTCAATCTATTAAACTAAAGCCGTTGAACCTTGACAGCCACCGAGCCAACTCCTATGGTGCCACCCGTTTTTGCCGTGGCAACGGCTCCTGACGGGCGTTTTGACGCCATTCCCATGGACGAGGGTAACCATCCGCCTTCCCTGGAGGACTTGGACGCACGGTTGCGGAAGGCTCGCGGGAAAGCTCACCCGGCCAACGCGGCCGAGGGCGAAGGGGTGCCCGCGGGCGGCTGGGGCCAGGCCATGCGGGTCGGGCTGGAGTTGGTATCGGGCCTCGCTGTCGGCGTCGGGATCGGCTGGCTGCTTGACGAATGGCTCGGTACGCGGCCGTGGCTGATGGTGGTGTTTTTCTTCCTCGGCGCCGGGGCGGGCATGCTCAACGTCTATCGCAGCGTGTCCAACCTCGGCTATGGCGTCGGCTACGGCGGGGCGCAGGCCGGAGACGACACCGAGGACGCGGAGAAGGAAACCGACGACGGCAAGCCTTGAGGCTGGTTGGGGGATCGGAGTGGCCAAACCGTTAGAGCAGTTCGAAATCAAGACCCTGGTGGACATCCCCGTCGGCGGCCTCGACGCGTCCTTCACCAACGCATCCGTCTTCATGGTCATCGCCGTCGCCGCGATCACCTTGTTCCTGACGCTTGGCATGCGCCAACGCGCCCTGGTGCCGGGCCGCTGGCAGTCCCTGGCCGAGCTCAGTTACCAGTTCGTCGCCCAACTTGTGCGCGAGAACGTCGGCGCCGAGGGGCGCCAGTACTTCCCCTTCATCTTCACGCTGTTCATGTTCATCCTGTTCTCCAACATGATCGGCCTCATTCCTTACGCCTTCACGGTGACGAGCCACATCATCGTCACCTTCGCCCTCGCCCTGGTGGTGTTCCTTGGCGTCACCCTGGTCGCCCTGATCAAGCACAGGCTCCGCTTCTTCAGCTTCTTCATGCCCCCCGGCGTGCCCCTCTACATGGCGCCGCTTCTGGTGCCCATCGAGATCATTTCCTACCTCGCCCGCCCGGTGACCCTCGGCCTCAGGCTGTTCGCCAACATGATGGCGGGGCACACCATGCTCAAGGTGTTCGCCGGTTTCATCGTCGTCCTTGGCATCGGGGGCATCGCACCGATCGCGGCGATCGTCCTGCTTTATGGGCTTGAGGTCATCGTCGCGGTGCTACAGGCTTACGTTTTCATCATACTCACCTGCCTCTACCTTCACGACGCGCTGCATCTGCATTAGGGATTAGTTGCATCCGCACTAGGAAGGCGGGAATGGGTATGTCGGTTCAAGAACAGCAACGGATAAGGAATCAGGAACATGGATGTTGAAGCCGCAAAGCAAATCGGCGCCGGGCTCGCCGTCACCTTCGCCCTCGCCGGCGTCGGGGTCGGTATCGGCAATATTTTCTCGGCCTTCATTACCGCCGTCGCGCGCAATCCGGCGGCGCGGACCATTGTGTTCCCTTACACCATGCTTGGCTTCGCCCTGGTCGAAGCGGTCGCGCTCTATGCCCTGTTGATCGCGTTCCTGGTGCTGTTCGGCTAGGACAAGCGTCGGCACCGGGCGGGGGCGAGCGAAACCCGCGCCCGAATCTTTGGAGTTAAGATGCCGCAACTCGACACCGCGACATTCGCGCCCCAGTTGGTGTGGCTGGCCATCACCTTCATCGGCCTTTACCTGATCCTCGCGCGCGCCGTGCTGCCGCGCATCGCCTCGGTCCTCGAGGAACGCCAGAAGAGGATCGACGTCAATCTGGAGAAGGCCGAGGCCCTGAAGGTTAAGGCCGAGGCGGCCCGGGCGGCTTACGAAGAGGCGCTGGATGCGGCCCGCGTGGCGGCCCATACACGGCTGAGTGAGGCGGCCGATGTGCTGGCGCGCGAGGCGGCGGAGCGCCACGAAGCGCTGGCCGGGAAACTCGCCCAGGAGGGCAAGGAGGCGGAAGAGCGCATCGGCGCCGCCATGGAAGAGGCGCTCAAGCACATACATACCGTCGCCGCCGAGATCGCGGGCGCGGCGACGGAAAAGCTGATCGGTTTGAAAATCGGCGAACAGGGCGCCCGCGCCGCCGTCGAGACCGTCCTCGGGGAGAAGGACTGATGCCGGCGTTGGCGGCCGAGAAGGTTATCGAGCACGCTCCTCCTTTCTATCTCGAGGCCGAGTTCTGGCTGACGGTGGCCTTCATCATTTTCGTCGGCCTGTTGATCCGGCCGATGACCCGGATGATCACTTCGGCGCTCGATGACCGTTCCGATGCCATCGCCAAGGAACTCGACGAGGCCGCGCGTCTCGCCGAGGAAGCGCAGGCGGCGCTCGCCGATTATCAGCGCAAGCAGCGCGATGCGGTCAAGGAAACCGAGGAAATCCTCGCCCGCGCCGAGGCCGAGGCCAAGCGCATGGGCGAGACGGCGGCTCAGGGCTTGGCGGCGGCGCTCGAGCGGCGCGGGCAGCTGGCGATGGAGAAGATCGCCCAGGCCGAGGCCCGCGCCGTCGATGAAGTGCGCGACGCCGCGGTCGACATCGCCTTGAACGCCACCCGCAAGCTGATCGAGAAAAACGTCGACGAGCAGAAATCGGCCGCCTTGGTCGAGGACGCGATCAAGGAACTCCCCGACAAACTGCACTAGGCGCACTCCCCTCGGCTCGACCCGGCGACGCGGCGCGTAAAAAAACGCCGTCCCTCTCAGGGGTCGCACTACTCATGCGCCTGCATCATCCCAGGGACGCCTCAGGATCGCTGAGACGCTTTTTATGATGATGAACCATGCGGGGAGGAAATCCCTGTGTGGCTTCTGATCGAGCTTTAGCTAACGTCGCCAAATCAACTTTGTACCCAGAACGCCTAGCAAATGTCACGGTTGCAAGCTATATTTAGAGTGTTTGTTTTAGCTTTTTTCTAATATAGGGGAAAAATAATGTCCTCCTTCACTTTTTTTGGCAAAGTTCTTCCTGAAAGAGCTACTCTGGATATTCACGCGCCATTCAATGTTGTAATAACAACTCCCGATGGACAATCATTGTCGGGGAAAATGCATATTCTCGCTAACCAAGTTTCCATAACTGTAAAAGCTCCAAGTGAATTCGACTCTGATCTGCCAACGCTTAGAAATTACGTCGAGGAATCTATAAGAGCTATAGTAGATTTTGCGGGATTTTTATATGGAATAGGATATGACTATGAAATGATATCTGCTATAAATAATGAAACAGGTGCAATGACTGTTTTCGGAATTCAACTTCCGGTCACAAGCGATGATCCAGAAGTAAGAGCTGATCGATTTTCTGAGTTACTTCCATGCTTAAGCAAGTCCCAATATCTTCCGTTGGCCCTGTCAGATTTAAGGGAAGCAATTAAGAGCCCTGTCGACTCGGGAGTATTTTCTTTTAGGGCAGCGCAAACAATTATGCAAGCCTTTAGGAAGCCGCGAGAAAGTGAATCAAAAGGCTGGAATCGGATGATTAAAAAACTCAACTTGAATAAAGGCATAAAGCAGTTTATGGGTCGTTACGCCGGAGACAGACGCCACGGAAAGCCGATCCATATTTCTTGGGATGATAGGAACGCAATGATGCGTCGCGCTTGGGTCGTGGTAGACAGATATTGTGAATATCTGATACGGGGTGAAAAAGCATTGCCAAAATCAAAGTTTCTTGTTCCAAAATATGATTGAATTACATGAACCGGCGTACCCTCTCAGGGGTCGGCACTAATCCGCGCCTTGCGCCTTGGCCTTGTACTTCTCCAGGCGGAGATCGAGCGCCTTGCCCAGCCACATCGCGAAGTCGGTGTGATCGCGGTAGCTGTCGTCCGACTTGGCATGGACCAGGATGCTCAGCCCGTCGCGATTGAGCATCAGCCACGGCACCAGGTGTTGGAACTGATCGGGGCCGAAGGTGACCAGATACATCGCCTGGGGGTGGGGACCGACCGGTTCGTCGTGCCAGCTTCCGATCTCGACCTCGAAGCGCCCCGAGATCGCCTCGCGCAGACGCCCGGCGCGCCGCCGCGTTTCCTTGTCGTAATAGACATGGGCGTGAAACTCATCGATCCGGCTCGTATCCACCACCGATCCCTCCCCACGCGAACTTTCACTCATTGGTCCAGGCATAGCAGTTGCCCTTGCAATATTCGCGAAATCCCAGCCTCCGGTAAAGCCCGATGGCGGCCGTCGAGGCGAACAGGACGCCGACCCGATAACCCATTCGCCGCGCTTCCAGCAAAGGCGCTAGCGTTACCGCCGTGGCGATTCCCTGGCCCCGGAACTCCGGCAGCGTGGCGACGTTGGAGATACCGGCGACGCCGGCGCCGAAGAACGCCGACGCCGTCGCCACCGGCGTTCCCTCGAGCCTGGCGATGTAGTGACGGTAGGGTCGATCGGCGCCCAGCCCCACCGCCGCGTGCATGTCGAGCCACGGATCGAGAGCAAAACCGGGAAACTCGTAGACCGGGGCCATGACGGCACACCAGGTCCCAAGCGTCTTAAGATCACGGACTTCCTCGATCTCGAGGTGGCGCGGTGCGGACAGACCGTCGGCCAAGCGCACGAGATCGACCGCCATGCCGGCCGCTTCGAAACCATGGACGAACCCCCTGGCCTCCAAATGGTTCGCCAGGTTCTCGGGCTCGGGCGACGGGCCGATCCACCAGAGCATCGGCACGTTGCGTTCGGCGAACCGGGCCACGGCTGTCTCGATGGCCGCCTCGATGCCGTTCGGAGAAAGCCGGGCGCGGAAGACGTTGTTGAAGACGGCAAAGGGGATGTCGGTGCGGGTCCAGATCATGTCCGCATCCTCGTAAAGCTCCATCCCGGGCCACCGCGACCAGGCCTTGCAGCTTTCGATCGCGTTCATCTCGATGGCGTCGATCAACGCCGGAATGGAAAAGTCCTCGAGGATCGTCTTCACCGGCAACTGCCCCTCCCCCTAGCGAGACAATGTGCGAGACAATGTAGCGGGACTGGGCGGCCGTGACCCGTCCTAATTATGCGAATCCTTATATCACCCCGCGAATGACCCTGGGCCGATTATAACAATCGGACAGAGGGTGCGGGCTAACGGTCCCGATGAGGTGCAGGGCCTACTCGGCCGCCTTGTCCGGCGCCGGGCGCCAGCGCAGGACCGGGTGGCGCGCCGCGCCGGTCTCGTCGAGGCGGCGCCTCGGCGTCAGCTTGGGGGCGTCATGGAATTTGGCCGCGTCGCCCGACCTGGCGCCGGCGGCGAGACCCCTGACGGTGGCGATGAACTGATCGAGGGATGCCTTGCTTTCGGTCTCGGTCGGCTCCATCAGCATGGCGCCGTGCACCACCAGGGGGAAATAGATGGTGGTGGGGTGGAAGCCCTCGTCGATCAGGGCCTTGGCGAAGTCGAGCGTGCTCACCCCGGTGTCCTCGAGGAAGCCGTCGTCGAACAGGACCTCATGCATGCACGGACCGGGATAGGAAACCGTCAGCACATCCTTGAGTCCGGCGAGAAGATAGTTGGCGTTCAATACCGCGTCTTCCGCCACTTGGCGCAACCCGTCGGCGCCGTGGCTCATCATGTAGGCAAGGGCGCGCACGAACATGCCCATCTGGCCGTGAAAGCCCTTGAGCCGGCCGATGGCGCTTAGCCCTTCATCTTCCGACCGGCCGCGATGCTCGACCAGGCGGAAGCCCTCCTTGCCATGGACGACGAAGGGCAACGGCGCGAACGGCGCCAGCCCGCCCGACAGCACCACCGGACCCGAGCCCGGCCCACCGCCGCCATGGGGGGTCGAGAAAGTCTTGTGCAAATTGAGATGCATGGCGTCGATGCCAAGATCTCCGGGCCTGACCTTGCCGACGATGGCGTTGAAATTGGCCCCGTCGCAATAGAAGTACGCGCCGACTTCGTGCACCGCCTCGGCGATCTCCAGGATCTCGTCCTCGAACAGCCCGCAGGTGTTGGGATTGGTCAACATGATGCCGGCGACATCATCGCCGAGCTTCGCCTTCACCGCCGCAAGATCGACCCGGCCGCGGGCATTGTTGGCGACGGCGTCGATGTCGTAGCCGCAGGCGGCGGCGGTCGCGGGGTTGGTGCCATGGGCGGATTCCGGCACCAGGACCCGCCGCCTGGCATCGCCCTTCGCTTCCAATGCCGCCCTGATGCACATCATGCCGCAAAGCTCGCCCTGGGCGCCGGCCGCCGGTGACAGCGCCACCGCCTCCATGCCGGTCAGCACCTTGAGCCAGCGGGCGAGGCTATCGATCAGCTCGAGCGCGCCCTGGACGGTCGCTTCCGGCTGCATCGGATGCAAATCCGCGAGGCCCGGCAAGCGGGCGAGCCGTTCGTTGAGCCTGGGGTTGTGCTTCATGGTGCAGGAGCCCAGCGGATAGAAGCCCGAGTCGATGGCGAAGTTCTTCTGGCTCAGGCGCATGAAGTGACGCATGACCTCGGGCTCCGACAATCCCGGCAGCCCGATTTCGCCTTCGCGCGCGAGCCCGCCGAGCCGGTCTTCGCGCGGGACCGGCTCCGCGAGGTCAACGCCGGTACGGCTGGCGGTGCCTTGCTCGAAGATAAGCGGCTCCTCGATCTGGAGCCCGCGGTTACCGGTTATGGTGCCCGGCGTTCGGCTTGTAGCGGCCATCACAAGAGCGCCTCGAGCGCACCGGCGAAGGCCGCGATGTCCGCTTCCGAGTTGGTTTCGCTGACGGCCACGAGCAGGAGATTCGCCAGTTCGGATTCTCGCGGATAGAAGCGCGACACCGGCACGCCGCCAAGCACGCCTCGCTGCGCCAGCTTATCGGCGACGGCGCCGGCGGGCTTGGAGAGCCTCAGGGTGAACTCGTTGAAGAAGGTGTCGTTCAGGACCTCGACGCCGGGCACCGCGCCAAGCACGTCCGCCGCCCTCACCGCGACCGAATGATTGATGGCCGCGAGCCGCTTCAACCCGGCCGAGCCCAGAAGCGCCAGGTGCACCGTGAAGGCCAGCGCACACAAGCCTGAATTGGTGCAGATGTTGCTCGTCGCCTTGTCGCGGCGGATATGCTGCTCGCGGGTCGAAAGGGTCAGCACCCAGCCGCGCCTGCCATCGACATCGGTGGTCTCGCCGACGATGCGTCCGGGCATCTGGCGCACATGCTTGTCCCTGGTCGCCAACAGGCCGACATAGGGGCCGCCGAAACCGAGGGGATTGCCCAGCGACTGGCCCTCGGCGACGACGATATCCGCCCCCATCTCACCGGGCGGCCTGACCGCGCCCAAGGACACCACCTCGGTGACGGCGACGATCATGATGGCGCCGGACTCGGCGCAACGGGCGGCTAGCGGGGCAAGATCGCCGAGGTGGCCGAAGAAGGCCGGGTTCTGGACGACGACGCAGGCGGTCTCACCGTCGATCATGGCGCCAAGGTCCTCGACGCCTTCGACGTCGGGCGGCGCGGCCGCGAACTCGGCATTCGAATAGCGGGCGAAGGTGGCGGCGGTTTCACGGTAATGGGGGTGCAGCCCGCCCGACAGCACCACCTTGTCGCGCCCGGTTATGCGGCGCGCCATCATCACCGCCTCGGCGCAGGCGCTGGCG
>SMUX01263384.1_pt1 | contig 10324 bp, 12 predicted proteins | sample 2456431 | NCBI WGS metagenome assembly SMUX01 (sample SAMN11095930, study PRJNA526329) | marine sediment metagenome | biome: Marine sediment; feature: Surficial sediment; material: Deep marine sediment; isolation source: Hadal surficial sediment | place: Pacific Ocean | collected 2014-11 | depth... | reverse complement strand
TTAAAAACATAGTTAGGGAGTCTCTGTATAAGTGAAAATTCTTCTGACTTTTTGCTCATTTTCTTAGTTAGTATTAAAAAAAATATATTCTATTCGAAAGTTGTATAAACTCAAGAAATCAGTATCAGTTATGTAATATTTAATTCACAAATTGTATCTATTCATATGATTTAAGGTTATATTTTATAAGATTTATTCTACAAACAACCGTTCTTAAATCGATTTAATGTATAGATTGTAATGAGGATAAAATTTCTATTATTTCTAACCCTAACTTTTGTTCTGTCCTGCGGAGCTTATAAACACTTTCCCAAAAGGACACCGAAAAGCTATGAAGAACAAGATGATGTAAGTGGAAATGTACAGGTTGGATTGGCTTCATGGTATGGAATAGAAGAACATAACAACCGAGCGGCAAGTGGGGAAAGATTTGATAAAAATGAACTCACAGCAGCACATAAAGCTCTTCCAATGGATTCTATTGTAAGGGTGACAAATCTTGAAAATGGTAGGGATGTAATAGTAAGAATTAATGATAGGGGACCATTTGTAAAAGGAAGAATTATTGATTTGTCTTATGCAGCGGCTAAAGAGGTTGGTCTGCTGGGGCCGGGAACAGTAAAAGTAAAGGTAGAAGTTATCTCAACTCCCAACAGAGATGATAATTATTTTAAAGGAAGATATATAATCCAGGTTGGTTCTTTTAAAAACAAAAATAATGCGTATAACCTAAAAAATAAATTGTCTGCTAAATTTGATAATGTAGATGTTTATGAATATTCACTGAACAGTGATAAATACTACAGAGTAAGGCTGAGTAGTTACAATTCAAGGAACGATGCACAAGATGAATATAAAAAATTGAGAAAGTTGGGGTATAAACCAACAATCAAACTTGAGTAGAACTAATATTTGACAAAGTGTATATTTAAATTAAATTTTCAATGAGCTTAGATTCCATATTAGGAACTGAGACTTTTTATTAATTATAAAATTTAGTTAAGGATTAAAAAGCAGGACGGAACAATGAGCCGTACCTTATAATAGAAAAATAAAAGAATCACCGGTGAAGAGTAATGCTCTTTTGCTGGTTTTTTTTTGTCTTTTTTGCATGTAAAAAGATAAATATTATGAATAAAATTAGAGTGCCTGACATAGTCAGAAAAAAGAAAGATAATAAAAAGATTGTAATGCTTACCTCTTACGATGCTATAACCGCCCGCATAGTTGACCAAGCGGGTGTCGATATTATTTTAGTTGGCGACTCACTGGGAAATGTAGTACAAGGACAAGATACTACGCTTCCTGTCACGATAGAAGATATGATTTACCATACAAGGCTAGTGTCTCGAGGAATAAAAAATTCCCATATATGTTCTGATATGCCCTTTATGTCCTACCAAAGTTCAAGAGAAAAAGCTGTGGAAAACGCCGGCAGGCTAATAAAAGAAGGATTCGCAGAATCTGTGAAACTGGAAATAACCGAGGAATATTTAGAAACAATACATTCAATAAATAAAGCAGGAATACCTGTAATGGGACATATCGGGCTTTGCCCGCAGTCATATCATGTGATGGGCGGTTATAAAATTCAGGGAAGAGATAAAAGAGAAACAAAAAGATATATCAAGCTTGCAAAAGATACAGAAACTGCAGGGGCATATTCAATAGTACTCGAAGGTATACCGCTTGAGCTTGCAAAAGAAATAACCAGCAGTGTTTCAATTCCAACAATCGGAATCGGTGCAGGACCGCATTGTGATGGTCAGGTTTTAGTAATAAACGATCTAGTAGGTCTTCATACCGGAAAGATGCCTAAATTTGTAAAACAATATGTAGATTTTAGAGATTTAATGACTAAAGCCGTAAAGTCATATTCTGCTGATGTTATAAATTCCAGATTTCCAGCCGACGGTAACAGCTTTAGTTGGAGTAACTAAAAAATGAAATTAATTGATAACATTGCTGATATGAAGAGCTATTCTGACAGGATTAGGGCAGAAGGAAATAAAATTTCCTTTGTTCCAACAATGGGGGCTCTTCACACAGGGCATTTAAAATTAATTAAGAATGCAAATAATATTTCAGATATTTGTGTCGTTAGTATATTTATAAATCCTGCTCAATTTGGTCCAACCGAAGATTTCAATAAATATCCAAGAGACCTGGATAAAGATAAGGGGTTGTTAAAAGAAATTGGGGTTGACGCCATTTTTTTTCCAAAATTAGAGGATATGTATGGAGATCATTTTCAAACTTATGTAGAGGTTGAAGAACTACAAAAACCCTTGTGTGGAAAATTAAGACCTGGTCATTTCAAAGGAGTGGCAACAATAGTGTTAAAGCTGTTTAATATCGTCAAACCCCATTATGCAGTTTTTGGAGAAAAAGATTATCAGCAGCTACAGGTAATAAAAAAGATGGTCTGTGACTTAAATCTCGATGTAGATATTATCTCACATCCCATAGTAAGAGAGCAAAGTGGTCTTGCAATGAGTTCTCGTAATGATTATTTGGACAGTGGTCAGAGAGAAAAAGCCTGCTCGATTTCACAAGCCTTATTTAATATCAAACAACAGTTTGATACTGGCATTACTGATAGAAACAATTTATTGGATAGTGCGTATTCAATCCTAAATAAAGCGAATATTGATGAAATAGAGTATTTAGAGATAGTAGATGGGAAAAATTTAATTGAAAAGAAATTAGCCGGCCCGGGGGATCTTGTTGCTATAGCCGCAAGATTAGACGGGACAAGGCTAATAGATAATATTAGGTTGTAAGGAGGTATATTTGTGCACCGCACTTTACTGAAATCAAAGATTCACAGAGCAACTGTTACCGATGCAAATGTGGACTATGAAGGCAGCATTAGTATAGACAGGGATTTAATGGATTTAGCTGATTTGCAGGAATATGAACAGGTACATATATATAACATTACAAATGGAAACAGGTTTTCTACTTATGTTATAGAAGGAGAGAGAAAATCAGGGGATGTATGTATAAACGGAGCTGCAGCACATCTTGCTAAACGTGGAGATCTGGTAATAATTGCAAATTACGCAAGTTATAGCGAAAATGATGCAAGCTTGCATAAACCCAAACTCGTTTATGTAAACCAAGATAATTCAGTTAAAAACATATCGGATCATATTGCCAAGCTAAAAATCGCAGGGTCTTAAAGTTAAAGGAGTCTTATCTAATTGGGCTGGGATGTTTTAAGCAGTTTCAGTATTTTGTATCTATTTTTTAGAAATATATGATATTTTGATGTAAAGTTTGATATTTAAAATTCGATGCATCTTTTAACTATCTAAAGACATCTTAATATTGACATATGAAGATAAAGAGGTTATAAATCTAAACTTATTAAAGGAGATGGTAGGATGAAGGTGTATTTTTTTTCATAAAATACTTAAAGGACCTACCTAAGTTACATTTCAGCAACTGTAATATTTGATTGGAGAAATTTTAATGAAAGCAATAATTCTTGCAGCAGGTAGGGGCAAAAGATTATATCCTTATACAAAGTATATTCCTAAGTGTTTACTGGATATAGGCGGAGTTACTATTTTAGAGCATCAGATAAACAGCATAAGGGATTGTGGGATAGATGAAGTTGTTATAGTTATAGGGTTTGGATTTGAAAAAGTAGAAAATTTCTTAAGAACCTATGATGGTTTAGGACTAAAAATCAGGACTCTTTATAATCCTTTTTATCAAACCACAAATAGCTTAATATCACTTTGGATTGCACGGGGAGAGATGGATCAGGATATAGTCGTTATGAACGGAGATGATGTGTTCGAGCTTGATGTTTTAGACTCTGCTTTGAGTATGCTGGAAGACAAGATTTGTCTTCCTGCAAAAAGGAGAGATGAATATGAAGACGAAGACATGAAAATTGTAGTAAAAGAAGGAAATATCATAGAGGTTGGAAAATCGCTTGAGAGTTCTCCAAGCGCAGAGTCAGTAGGCGTGAGAGTATTTAGAGATACTGGCGTTGAACTTTTAAAGAGAGCTATAGAAGAAGAGATGAGATCAGATAGTCCTGAAAAGAAATGGTATATTTCAGCGATTCATAGACTTATTGAAAAAGGTTATAAGATTAAATCTTTTGATGTAGAGGATATGTTTTGGATGGATGTGGATTATCCGGGCGACCTCTTTAAAGCAAGAATAAATTCTAATAAATTCTTAAATAGTAAATTCTATTCTGATAAGCCTTACGAACAAAGATTGCTGAGGGTTGTTGATAGTAACAGATAAACTTTTATAGAAATGGATCATGCAATTATTGTTGCCTATGGTATTGGCATTGATGGAGTAGAATTAGGCTCTTTCCCCACTCAAAAACTTGTAGGTGTTCCCCAACTAAATAGATTAATAATTGTTGCCCAGAGGGCAGGAATTACTAACTTTACCATTCTAACTGATTCAAATAATTACGAGGCTGTAGATAATATTGAAAATGATAAAAGAATTAACTCCAAGGTAAACTGGCACTGCAGTGGGGATAAGATTGAATTAGAATCTAAGCCCTATCTTGTCCTGCAGTCTAACCTTCTCATCACTCCTGATTCGATTAACACCTTTATTAATGAAAAAATAGCCAAGAATGATTTTCGTATCCTTGTAGACAACACTAACGATCCATATCTCACACTAAATAGTGGCCGTATCGAAGGTGGTTTTACAAATAGCGGCAAGGCAATAGGGGTGTTCATATCTAACGGCAAAGACTTAAAAAAGGCTATTAACAGCCATGTTTCATTGGACAATTATGTAAGTGACAAGCTAAGTTCAGATTCTTTTAAAGTTAAATATAAAGAGATAAAGGATAGTTATTGGTATCATCTCACTGAGTCCACAGAGTCTTTCAAAAAAGCCGAAGATATTTTATTCTCTAATGTTGGCAAGACTGCCACTGGCTGGATTTCCAGAACAATAAACAGCAAATTTTCTCTTCCAACAAGCCGTCTTCTTGTAAAAACTCCTCTTACTCCAAACATGATAAGTATTTTGATTAATATTATTGGAGTGTTTTCCGGAGTATTTTTGGCTCTTAAACAACCGGTAATGGGTTGCTTCTTTTTATACTTGGCAACGATTCTTGACAGGTGTGATGGAGAGGTTGCAAGGGTTAAACTGATGGAAACAAAAACTGGTCAGTGGGTCGATACAATCTCAGATCAGTTTACGATGTTATCTTTTTTTATAGGTTTAACAATAGGATATTACAGAGTGTCAGACAGTGGGTTGGTTATAGTTTTTGGGTTGTTTAATTTATTTGTGTTTGTCTTCTTTTTATCATGGTCTTTTTACTACCTGGTAAATTATACGAATTCAGGAAGTCTCGTTTCATATTTTACAGTTGATAAGTATGTTGATAATGAGCAGCGCTCTTTAATTAGAAAAATTATTTTATTCTTAAGGCCCATGTCCCGTAGGAATTTCTATGCAATGGGGTTTCTTGTGGTTTCAATTATAGGTGGTTATCCCTGGCTTTTTGGATCTTTAACATTTGCAATGCTGCTATTTTGTATACATCTCATACAAGACATAATCAAAATTAGAAAGTATTCAAATAAAAGCGCTTAAGAATCTTGAAATGGATAAATATTCTGCAGTTAAACAATATAATCCACCTAAAAAGTATGTTTCAGGCCTGTTATCTTCATTTATAAACTGGGCTGAAAGCATGAATGAAAAATATTCGATTTATGGTAATCCCCCCGTTTATGATAATTCAAGTTTTCCCTGGGTAAAAGAGGTTGAAAATGAATGGTTAATGATAAGAAGCGAATTAGAGGATGTAATGAAGTTTCGGACAGAACTTCCAAACTTTCATGATATTGTGACACAAATAAAACCTATATCCAGCGATGACAATTGGAAAACATATTTTCTTGCAGGTTATGGCATTGAGAGTGAACAGAATTGTAAAAGATGCCCTGAAACTGCCAGGATTCTAAAAAAAATACCGGGTATGAAGACAGCTTTCTTTTCAATTCTTTCTCCTGACAAACATATACCCGCACATAAAGGACCATTTAACGGAGTGCTCAGATATCACCTAGGATTGATTATTCCTGAGCCTAAAGAAAAATGCAGAATCAGAGTGCACGACCAGTTCAATGAGTGGGATGAAGGGAAAACTTATCTTTGACGATACATATGAACATGAGGTCTGGAATGACACAGATGGATACAGGGTAGTATTATTTGTAGATTTTATAAGACCCATAAAATCTCCATTCAGTCTCTTTAATAAATTAATGGTTTTTGCTACTGCGTATATTCCGACTGTGCAGGAGGCAAGTCAAAATCAGAAAAAGTGGGAAAAGCAGTTTTATAAAAAGAAATAATCATTTCTTTTGAAAATATTATTTGTTTTCAGTTTTTTATTGCTTTGAATAATTTGATCAGGCAGAAAGATAGAAGGCCAAAAATAAATCCCCAAGACATAAGCATAAAAATAATTGCGTTAATTTCCAATTAACTTTTCCTCCTTTTAGCATCAGATTTAAACACTAAAAACGTTAGAAATATAAACAGTCCTAATATATAAAGTCTGGAGACCCAAATATTCCACGAACTTTGGTTAAGTATTTTAGGCAGAAAATCATAACCCCAGAATGATATTAATAAAAGTAAAAATACTGGAGTAACATACCTCATTATATAATAAAATATTTTAGGCACTTTTATCAGTCCATGCCTGTTTATTTCCTCCCAAGCTTTGTCCCCTCCAAATATCCACATGAAAATAATAATTTCAAAAAGTCCGAGTACCACTAGACCAATTGTTCCTGCCCAAAAGTCCCATTCATCAATAGTTTTATCGACAAAAATAACCATGAGTACACTAATAAGAATGATAATATAAGTAAGAACAATAGATTTTATCCTGGTATAGGAAAATTCATCCTGGAAGAAAGCAATTACCGGCTGGGTAATAGCAACTGACGAAGTTAACCCCGCAATGAAAAGTAAAAAGAACCACAAAAATCCAAAAAAGTTTCCAAATGGCATAGCAGCAAATATTGCGGGTACACTGATAAATCCCAGATTAAACGCTCCGGATTGTGCAATTGCTACCGCACCCGTAATACCAAAAAAAGCTACCGCTGCGGGTATCGCAATTGATCCACCAATCACTACTTCTACGGTTTCATTTACTGTGGCCGATGTAAGAGCACTTAAAGTTATATCTTGATTATGTTTTATATACGAGGCGTAGGTTATTATCGCACCAAACCCCAAGCTTAATGTAAAAAACATCTGACCAGCTGCTGCTATCCATACATGTGGATTTTTTAGAGCCTGGAAATCCGGGGTCCATAAGAAGTTTAGACCTTCAATGGCATTTCCGTGAGGAGTTTCCAGTGTAAGGACACGAACTAAAAGTATTATTGATAGAATAAAAAGAGTAGGTAAAGCAAACTTCACAAATATTTCTATGCCCCTGCTAATTCCTTTTAGAAGTATCACAAAGTTTATAACGACAGTTAAAGCAAATGCTATATAAGCCATAGAAGATGGTCTTAAAAATACAGAATCACCAGAGCCTACATATGTTCCCAGAAAGTCACTAAAAGGTTTTACATAACTATCTACATTTGTAACATTTCCGCTTACTATTTCAGGACTAGAACCCAGTAAGAAATGGAGCGAATATCCCAGAGCCCAGGATTCTATATAGATATAATATATTGATACTATAAGCGGGATCCACAGTCCCAATACTCCGATTACTTTTGCCGCAGGGTGATTCCAGAATAGTGCAAATATTGATGGTGTTGTCCCGTGGCCTTTTGATCCGCCATATCTTCCCATCGCCCATTCTATCCACATTATTGGTATTCCAATAATAAAGAATGAAATAATATAGGGAATCATAAATGCGCCGCCGCCGTTTTCAGCTGCCTGTACGGGAAAGCGCAGGAAGTTACCAAGGCCGATAGCGTTTCCAGCCATAGCTAGAATAAGTCCTGTTTTAGAGTTCCATAACTCTCTCTTGCGGTTAGGATTAATACTCATAAGAATTAGCCGTGCGTTAAAAAATAGCTGGTGCCAAATTAATCTGAATTGTACTCATAATATCACATTTGATTTAAATTTTAAAAATAAAAAAATAATGCTCATTACCCCAAAAGTCTTGTAATCAACAATACTTGACAAAAATAATTGCCTGCTTATCTTAATAGACTTAATTTTTGAGAATTTATTTTAGAGACACATATATGGTCAGACAGAAAAAAACAGATACTGAAGACGAAAAGCAAACAAAAGGCAGTTCAAAGAACAATGAACAAAGTGCTGCTTCAAAAAAGAGTTCTAAGGTAAATTCTAAAACAAAACCAGCTGCTTCGTCTTCTAAGAGCAAAACACAGAAGAAAACAAAAGCTTCGGGCTGGAGAGATAAGATTAAAGAAATGTTGCTCCAAATGAAAAAAGAGCTGATGCAGGGTGTAGTTCAATCAATTAAAGACGAATCTGATTATCTAAAGAACGATGTGGGAGATTTCTACGACCATGCTTCCAATGACAGAGATCGTGAGCTTGCCTTGACGTTTACAGACAGAGAGCGCGCTAAGCTTGTTCAGATAGATGAAGCCCTAAAGAGGATTGAAGAGGGTGGATATGGTGAATGTGATAACTGTATGGATGAGATTGGGGAAGACAGGCTAAAAGTTATGCCATTTGCCAAGCTTTGCCTATCATGCAAGATCGAGCTTGAAAGGCACGGTGAGCTTTAATTCTTCATTATTTTTGAAATTGTTGTTTTATAAGGTGGTTTCAAAACCCCTCTCTCTGTAATAATTGAATCTATATTCCTGCCTGGCGTTATATCGAATGCCGGGTTATAAATATCTGTGTCTGCTGCTATCCTCTTTCCTTTAATAGTACTTATTTCTTTTGGATCTCTTTGTTCAATTGGAATTTTGTCTCCAGAAGGGCAATTCATATCGATTGTTGAAAGTGGTGCTGCAACATAAAATGGAATCTTATGATGCTTTGCTAGGACTGAGAGTGAAAAGGTCCCAATCTTATTGGCTACGTCTCCGTTTGCAGCGATCCTGTCAGCGCCCACAATTACAGCGTCTATATGCTTGGTGCTCATCACATGCCCTGCCATGCTGTCGGTGATGATAGTAACTGGAATATTATCTTTTTTTAATTCCCATGCTGTGAGTCGTGATCCCTGAAAAAACGGCCTAGTTTCAGTAGAATAAACATGGATATTTTTCCCCTGCTCGGTTGCGGCCCTTAAAACTCCAAGAGCAGTACCATAACCGGCTGTGGCAAGAGCGCCTGCGTTACAGTGGGTAAGAACATTATTTCCTTTCTTAATGAGGTTTGCTCCCATTTTTCCAATATTTTTACATATTTGGATGTCCTGTTCATAGATAAGTCTGGCTTCACTAATAAGGTTTGAAACAATTTGCTCAATTTCTAAATCTTTTAGAGACTGGGCAAGGTTGTTCATTCTTTTTACAGCCCAAAAAAGGTTAACCGCAGTTGGGCGGGTCTTTGATAATTCATTGCATATGTTTTCTAATTTTTCAAAGAATATTTTTTTATTTTTGGTTTTTATCTTTTTTGCCCCAAGCGCAATACCCATAGCGGCAGCCACTCCTATCGCGGGTGCGCCCCTTATTACCATTTGCTTAATCGCCTTTGCAACATGGGCAGATGTTTTACACTCTATATAGGTTTCTTCAGTTGGAAGTTTCCTTTGATCGAGCATCAGTACATGGTCCTCTTTCCACTCAATAGTTTTAAATTTGTTCAAATTGCAGCTCCTATTTAATTGCCTCTAAGCTTATAAATTATATAGAATCGTTAGAAGGTTTTCAGTGTTAATATCAAGAAAAAATAGTATTGTCAATAATTGACTAACAAATATAAATCGATAGACTCATTTTATAAATTATTATTTTTGGAAATTTTATGAAAGCAAAAGAATTAAAGCTTTATAAAGAGTTGTTAGAACAAAGGATAGATAATCTTGTGGGAAGCGCGGGAGAGACTCTTGATACAATGAGCAAGGGGGATGATTCTTTTCCCGATCCTATTGATAGGGCAATGTCTGAATCTAACAGGAGCATAGAGCTTCGTAAAAGAGATAGGGAACGAAAGCTGATTCAAAAGATTAAGAAGGCAATACAAAGAACCGATGATGGATCTTATGGGGTTTGTGATGAATGTGGTGAGGAAATTTCTGAAAGCAGGCTCAAGGCAAGGCCTGAAACAATTCTGTGTATTAACTGCAAAGAAGAACAGGAAAAAGTAGAAAAACAGTTTGGTTTATGAG
>SMUX01334931.1_pt1 | contig 10326 bp, 6 predicted proteins | sample 2456431 | NCBI WGS metagenome assembly SMUX01 (sample SAMN11095930, study PRJNA526329) | marine sediment metagenome | biome: Marine sediment; feature: Surficial sediment; material: Deep marine sediment; isolation source: Hadal surficial sediment | place: Pacific Ocean | collected 2014-11 | depth 0-1... | reverse complement strand
GCACCCGCCTCACACTGGATGCCCTGGACGTGCTCGACATGAACGGGCCCGGCACCCCGACCGTCTCGGGCGATGTCGGCGACAGCCTCGAGGCCGGTACCGGTTGGACCGACGGCGGGATCGTCGGCGCCTTCCACGTCTATACCCAGGGTCTGGCGACCCTCGCAGTCGATCTGGACGTCACGGTCAACCCGGACATCACCCTCTAGCCCGGCGAGCGGGCGGAATCCGCCCGGAATTCGAATGGACAAGACCGAACGCCGTGGTACTGTTCGGATGTGAACGAAACCGAACTAAGCGACTCCGACGCCCTGCCACTGGCGGCGGCCGCAGCCCGCCTCGGGATCAGCTCCGACGCCTTGAGGATGCGGATAAACCGTGGAAAAATAAGGGGTTTCAAACAGAGCGGCCGGCTTTTCGTGGTGCTCGAAGAGGCCCCGAACCCGGCCCAGCGAACAGCGCGTGCTGGAACCGAACAAACGCCGCCCGGCCGATTCGAACAGGCGCGCGAACGTCCGGCATCGGCTCGAAGCCGCGGCGAGGGGCCGAGCCAGGGGGACTCCAGGCGCCGCGTCGCGGCGCCGGAGCCCGGCGAACCCTCGTTGCCGCTGGTGGTCGAGTTCCAAAAGGTGGAACTGAGCCGCCTGCTGCGCGACAACGCGCGGCTCAACCAGCGCCTCGACCAGCTCATGGACGAACTGCGCCACCTCCGGGAGATGCAGCAGCGCGAGCAGGTGCTGCGGCAGCAGGACCAGGCACAGCGGCAGCGAACCCAGGCCTTGATCGAGCGTCTGACCGCCCCGCCGGTTCCGGCCCCGCTCGCGCCCGTGTCCGTCCGGCCGGCATCGGTTCCGCCGGCATCCGGCCCGCCCCTGTCCGGCCCAAGCGATCCCGGCCCAAACGGTCTCGAGCCACTCGGTCCCGGGCCAATCGGACCCGGGGGGATGGCGCCCAAGAATGTGCCGACTGCCCCCGACGCCGGGCCGTCGGTTTCGGCGGCGGGGCCGGAAAGCGCGGCGCCGGGTGATGTCCTTAGGGATCCCGCCACGGCGGGCGCCGTGGGCGAACCCCCCGATTTACCGCCGAAAAATACTACGTACGCGTACGGGAAGGAGGCGGCAGTATCCGCGCCACCACCCGCGCCACCACCTGCGCCACCACCTGGGTCGCCACCCGAGGCACCGCCCGGGCCAGCGAACGAGCCCGGCGAGTCCGGGCAAGACGTGCGGCGCGATACCGCCGAACTGGCCGACATGCTGAAGGCTATCGGCGCGTCGCTGCGGGCCCTGGATTCGGCTGCGGCGGGCGCCCCCGGCGCGGCGGAGCCGGACCCGGCCGGGCGGGTGTCCCCGCCCGTGCCAGGGGCCCGGCGCTCGCCTGACGACCTTGCCGGTCCGCCCTCTAGTCCACCCTCTAGTCCACCCTCTGGCCCACCCTCTGGCCCACCCTCTGGCCCACCCCTTGGTCCGCCCGCGGACGACGAGGCCGGCCTCTTGGAAATTCTCGGGCGCATGGGCCCCTCGGCGGCGGAACGCCGCACCGCCGCGCGCCTGATGACGCGCCTGTTCAAGGGACGCGCGGCGCGGCGCCGGAGCAAACCCGGCGACGATTCCGATTGATATCAAGGACCTTTGGCAAGCGGGCGCGGCACGGCCCGCACCGGCGGGCTTGGCCGCGCCGCCGGACCCGCTATGATGGCCGGGCGCGTAGTGGCCGGAGGCGGCCGCGCCACGCCTCCGGCCCTGGGCCGGCGTGATGGGCCCGCCACAACTTCGGGCCAAGGATGGAGGTCACCGCCATGCTCCGGATCGTCCACTACCTGATGATCTTCATGATGGTCCTATGGACCGCGGTCCTGGTGACCGACCTCGTCCAGGGCCTCCTGGCCAGCGGCGTCTTCGCCGCCGCGCCAGTCGATCAAACCCCGATCCAGACCGCCCAGGGGGCCTTTCAGAGGCTGTTGCCCGATCTCTGGGGTCCGGCCGCCGAGGCCCGGGCCATCGTTTGGGGCCTGCCGATGACGGTATTCGCGCTGATCGCCGCCATCACCCAGCGTTAGCGTTTGCGGACCAGGCAGCCCGCCGCCGGGTCACGGAAGGGGGGTGCCGGCGAAGATCCTATAGAGCGCCAAACCGGCCAGAGCGAGCACGACAATCAAGGTGCCGACCATCGCCAGGGTGCCGGCGCTGGTCAGGGGGTGGTGGTTGCGTTCGGTGGCGAGCCGGGCGGCGCTGCGGTACTCCCGGCCACCGACCAGGGCCAGGTAGAAGCGGCCGAAAGGCGTGGGCAGGGCCAGGCGGATGTCGACCGGATGACGTTTCCAGGAGTCCTGCCGGGCGGCCGCGCGGATCGCGTCTTCCTGTTTCAAGGACAGGCCCGCGCGCACCACCGGATCGATCGCCCGCAACAGGCCCTCGGCCCGAACCTCGCCCATCAACATGTTCCCAACTCCTTTTTCGGCACATCCCCTGGGCAACGCTCCGCGCCCGGGTGCATGGAACCAAAGCGGGGTTAACAGGAGGTTTCGCCGCGCCCCGCTGTGGCGGTCTTCGCCATTTAGTCAGAAATGGTTGCTAAATTGTTTGGACTCATGCGTTCCTAGACCGGATCGGGATCGATCGAACCCGCGATCCGGGTACGACCGATCCTGTGAATCCGGTCACCAGCGACTAGGTGTAGAGCGGATTCGCGCGGTCGATCGGCTCTAGTGGGGCGGGATCCAGCGGGGGAACCGGGTCATGGTTATCAAGGCGGAACAGCTCAAGGACGACCTGATCGACCGGGTTGCCGGGCGCCTGCGCGAGCGCCTGGAGGCGGCCCGCGTCGAAACCGCGGAACGCTTCCTGCGCCAGTTTTATGCTAACGTGCCGCCGGATGACATCCTGAGCGAGAAACCGGACAACCTCTATGGCGCCGCCCTGGCCCTGTGGAACCACGGCCAGACCCGGCCGCTCGGGGTCTCCAAGGTCCGGGTCTACAGCCCGAAGCCCGAGGAACAGGGCTGGAAGTCGTCCCATACCATCGTCGAGATCATCAACGACGACATGCCGTTCCTGGTCGATTCGGTGACCGCGGCGCTCAATCAGCTCGGCCTGGAGGTCTACCTGATCATCCACCCGATCGTCCGGTTGGTCCGCGACGCCCAGGGCGCGGTTACGGCGCTCTGCCAGCCCAGCGAGGCGTGCGAGGGCGCGGTCGACGAATCCTTCATGCACATCCAGATCAGCGAGCTATCGGCCGATCGCGGCCAGGAGATCCGCAAGACGCTGGAGGCCGTCCTCGCCGACGTCCGCGCCTCCGTCGAGGACTGGACCAAGATGCGCGAGCAGCTGCGCAAGATCGTCGCGCGGCTCAAGGAATCGCCACCACCGCTGCCGGAGGAGGAGATCGCCGAGGGCATCGCTTTTCTGGAATGGATGGACGACGACCATTTCACCTTCCTCGGCTACCGGGAGTATGCCTTCGAGGGCGAGGGCGCGGCGGCGCTCGCCCGGATCCTGCCGGAAAGCGGCATGGGCGTGCTGCGCGCCGAGAGCGTCTCGGTGTTCGACGGCCTACGCAATCTCGGCGCCTTGCCGGCCGACGTTCAGGATTTCCTGAAACAGCCCGAACTCCTGCGCTGCACGAAATCCAACCGGCACGCGACCGTGCACCGGCGGGTGCACATGGACACGGTCGCGGTCAAGCGCTTCGACGCCCAGGGCCGGGTCACCGGCGAGCGCCTATTTATCGGCCTGTTCACCTCGGTCGCCTATTCGCGGCCGCCGAGCTCCATTCCCCTGCTGCGCCAGAAGATCGCCCACGTCGCCCAGCGCGCCGGTTTCGAGCCCAACAGCCACGACGGCAAGGCGCTGCTGCACATCCTGGAGACCTATCCGCGCGACGAGCTGTTTCAGATCGGCGAGGCCGAGCTTCTAGACACCGCGATGGGGATCCTGCACCTGCAGGAGCGCCAGCGCATCGCCCTGTTCCTGCGCCGCGATCCCTTCGAGCGCTTCGTCTCCTGCCTGGTCTACGTCCCGCGCGACCGCTACGACACCGCGCTGCGGCTCAAGTTCCAGGACATCCTGGCCGAGGCCCTGCACGGCCAGGTCGACGTCTATACCACCAACCTCGGCGACGCCGCGCTCACGCGCCTTCACCTCATCATCCGCACCACCCGTGGCGAGTTCCCCGAGATCGACATCGCCGAATTCGAGAGGCAACTGGTCGAGGCCGGCCGTTCCTGGGCCGACCTCCTGAAACAGGCGCTCATCGAGGATCGCGGCGAAGAGCGCGGCCTGAGGCTGCTGCGGCGCTACGCGCGGGCGTTTCCGGCCAGCTATCGGGAGCACTTCAACGCCCAGACCGCGGTCTTCGACATCTCCCGCATCGAAGAGGCACTGCGCGGCGGCGCGCTCGCCATGAACCTCTATCGCCCGATCGAGGCGGGCGAGGACACCCTCCGCTTCAAGATCTTTATCGCGGGCGAGCCGGTGCCGTTGTCCGACGTCCTGCCCATGCTCGAATGCATGGGCCTCAAGGTGATCAGCGAAATCCCCTATAACATGCGCCCGGAAGGCGCCGAGCAGCCGATCTGGATGCATGACTTCGCCATGCGCACCGAGGACGGCGCCGCGGTCGACCTGGGCCGGGTCAAAGAAGCCTTCCACGAGGCCTACGCCCAGGTCTGGCGCGCGGAGATGGACAACGACGGCTTCAACAAGCTGGTCCTGCGTGCGGGCCTGCGCGCGCGCGAGGTGCAAATTCTGCGCGCCTACTGCAAGTACCTGCGTCAGGCGCGGGTTCCCTTCGACGAGGAGTACATGCAGCAGACCCTGGCCCGGAACCCGCGCATCGCGCGTTGGCTGGTCGATCTGTTCCTGGCCCGTTTCGTGCCAGGGGACCTGGATGCGGCGGCGGCGGAAGCGCGGGCCACGGAACTGCTCGGCGAAATCGAAGCGGCGCTCGAGGAGGTCTCCAGCCTCGAAGAGGACCGGGTCATCCGACGCTTCCTGAACTGCATCGAGTCGACGCTCAGGACCAATTTCGCCCAGACCGGCCCGGACGGCGGCCCCAAGCCCTACCTCTCCTTCAAGTTCGATTCTCGCGCGCTGGACGAATTGCCCCTGCCGCGCCCGTTCCGGGAGATCTTCGTCTACAGCCCGCGGGTCGAGGGCGTGCACCTGCGCTTCGGCATGGTCGCGCGCGGCGGCCTGCGCTGGTCCGACCGGCGCGCGGACTTCCGCACCGAGGTCCTCGGCCTGGCCAAGGCGCAGCAGATCAAGAACGCGGTCATCGTGCCGGTCGGCTCCAAGGGCGGCTTCGTGGTCAAGCGCCCGCCGCCGGCCGAGGCCGGACGCGGAGCCTGGCTCGAGGAAGGCATCGCCTGCTACAAGATTTTCGTCGCCGGCCTGCTCGACATCACCGACAACCTGAAGGGCGGCGAGGTGGTGCCGCCGCCGGACGTCATCCGAAGGGATGGCGACGACCCCTACCTGGTGGTTGCGGCCGATAAGGGCACGGCGACCTTCTCCGATATCGCCAACCGGGTCTCGGCCGACTACGGCTTCTGGCTCGACGACGCCTTCGCCTCGGGCGGCTCGGCGGGTTACGACCACAAGGTCATGGCGATCACCGCCCGCGGCGTCTGGGAATCGGTCAAGCGCCACTTCCGCGAGATCGGCAAGGACATCCAGTCCGAGGACTTCACGGTCGCCGGGGTCGGCGACATGTCGGGCGACGTGTTCGGCAACGGCATGCTGCTGTCCAAGCACATCAAGCTGATCGGCGCCTTCAACCACCTGCACATCTTCGTCGATCCCGATCCCGACCCGGAGCGGAGCTGGGCCGAGCGCAAGCGCCTGTTCGAGCTGCCGCGCTCGGCCTGGAGCGACTACGACGAGAGCCTGGTCTCCAAGGGCGGCGGCATCTTCGACCGCAAGGCCAAGTCGATTCCGATCTCGCCGGAAATGAAGCAGCTGTTCGATCTGAGCGACGACCGGCTCACACCCAGCCAACTGGTCGCCGCCATGCTCGGGGCCAAGGTCGAGCTGCTCTGGTTCGGCGGCATCGGCACCTACGTGAAAGCGCGCGACGAAAGCCACCAGGACGCCGACGACCGGGCCAACGACGGGTTGCGCCTGGACGCTACCGAACTGCGCTGCCAGGTGATCGGTGAGGGCGCGAACCTGGGCATGACCCAGCGCGCGCGCATCGAATACGCCCAGGGCGGCGGCCGCCTGAACACCGATTCCATCGACAACTCCGCCGGGGTCGACTGCTCGGATCACGAGGTCAACATCAAGATCCTGCTGGGCGACGTCGAGGCCGCGGGCGATATGACCCGCAAACAGCGCGACGAGCTTCTGGTGCGGATGACCGACGAGGTCGCCGAGCTGGTCCTGCGGGACAATTACCTGCAGACCCAGTCGATCACGGTGTCGAGCACGCTGGGCCCCCATCTCCTGGACCGCATGGCGCGCTTCATGCGCGCGCTCGAGAAGGCCGGGCAACTGGACCGCGCCATCGAGGATCTGCCCGACGACGAGACCGTCGCCGAGCGTTTCGCCAAGGGCCTGGGCATGACCCGGCCCGAGCTCGCGGTGCTCACGTCCTACGCCAAGATCACGCTCTACGACGACATCCTGATCTCGGACCTGCCGGACGATCCCTATATGCTCCGCAGCCTGTTGGATTATTTCCCGCGTCCGCTGCGCGAGACCTACGGCGAGCAGATCGCCCAACACCGCCTGCATCGCGAGATCATCGCCACCGTGGTGACCAACGAAGTCATCAACCGGGTCGGCGTGACCTTCATCCACGAGGTCAAGGAAAAGACCGGCATGTCCTCGGCGGACATCGTGCGCGCCAACACCATCAGCCGCGAGATTTTCGCCATGGACGAACTCTTCGCCGGGATCGAGGCGCTCGACAACACGGCCCCGGCGACGTTGCAGGCGGCCATGCTGATCGAGTGCGGCCGGCTGATCGAACACGGCACCGTGTGGTTCCTGCGCCAGGGGCCGCATCCGCTCGACATCAGCGCCCAGGTCGAGAGCTACGGTGGCCACGTGGCGCGCCTGAGCGAAGACCTCGAAGGCCTGCTCGCCGAGGCCGACCGCAAGCTGCTGACCGAGCAGGCCGACGCCTTCCGCGAGCAGGGCGCTCCCGACGAGCTGGCCCGGCACGCGGCGCGGCTGTCGTTCCTGGTGCCGGCCTGCGACATCGTGCGCCTCGCCCGGGCCGCCGACTTGGAAGTGCTCGAGGTCGGCCGCACCTACTTCGCGATCGGCGCGCGCTTCGGCTTCGATTGGTTGCGCCACGCCACCGGCCACCTGCCCAGCGACGGCGCCTGGGACAAGCTCGCGGTCAACGCCATCGTCGACGACCTCTACGGCAACCAGAGTGAATTGACCTCGCGGGTGGTGACGGGATTGACCGATCTCAGCGCCGGCGATGGCGCGATCGAGAACTGGGCCGAGCGGCGCCGGCCCCAGGTCGTGCGCAGCGAGCAACTGCTGGCCGAACTCCAGGCCGGCACCACCCCCGACCTCGCCATGCTGGCGGTCGCCAACCGGCAACTCCGCTCGATGGTGAGCGACTAGGGCGGGTCGGCGCGCGCCGTCACGCCACGCGTCGCGCGCGGCGCCGTTGGCGCCGACCATGAACATGGACTCGCCCAGGGCCTCGTCGTCGAGGTCGATGCCGACGATGGCGGCGGCGCGGCGCGTGCGCACCTCTTCGATCAGGCCCTCGAACGCCGCGCCCTTGGTATTAGCGCCTGCTCGTCGTCCGGGTCGCCCACGCTGCCCAGGCACGCCACGGTCCGGTGGCCGGATAAGGCCGGCTCGGCGGATTCCGGGGTCGGGATGTAGGAAACGGGCGAAATGCCCTAGATTAACTAGGGCGAACTGTCCGATAACTATCGTAATAGGGCGAATAACCCTGATAAAGGATCGAAAAATCAGCTAAACAATCGTGAAATGTTCGAATATTACATGATTCGTAAAGTAAGTACCTTCACGTATCATTATACCATTACGTTTATAACAGGGAATGAGAGTTATGGCCGCTTGCGCCGGCGCCGGGGTTCAGGCCTCGCACCGCCGGCCGCGGCACGAAAGCAAGGAAATGGAGAGGCGTCATGACCGCAACCGTGATGACCCGCGCGTCGATCTGGGACGAAAGCCTGTCGGCCGCGCGCAACGGTATTCTGCCCGCGCTGATCGGTGCCCTGGGCGCGGCCATCGCGCTCAACATCTTGGCGCCGCTGTTCGCCCCGGCCAGCATCCCGATCGCCGTCCTGGGCATCGTCCTCGGCCTGCACAGCCGCTGCCGGGAGGCGATCGCCATCGGCGCGCTCGCGATCGTCTGCGCCCTGCTGGCGCTGATCGATTCGGCGCTGTTCTGGCTCGCGGTCGGCATCCTCGGCAGCGCCCTCACCGCGGCTTGACCGCGGCACGCAATGCTCCACGCCTAGACAGAGAGAGCGGGAGGGAAATCGGCCCGGCCGTTGACCGTTCCGGGGGTGCGGCCCCCAGGGGTCTCGCGGTTGCAATCTCTCCGGCGGGATGATCCGATAGGCGCCTTTCCGACAGCGGCGGCTTGGCACGGTCATGGCTCCGGCACACGACAGACCCGGCGAGGCAGGCGGCGGCGGACCGGCGGCGGACCGCCGTGGCCTGATCGCCTGGTGTTTCTACGACTGGGCCAACTCGCCGTTTCCCACCGTGGTCGTAACCTTCGTCTTTGCGGCCTACTTCACCACCGCGCTGGCCGAGACGCCGGAGGCGGGAACCGGGCTTTGGGGCCAGGCGATCGCGCTTTCGGGCTTGGCGGTGGCGCTGCTGGCGCCGGTGCTCGGCGCGCTCGCCGATCAGGGCGGGCGGCGCAAGCCCTGGATCGGCGGCTTCACCGTGCTGGCGGTGCTCTGCGCCGCCGGGCTGTGGTGGGTCGAACCGGACCCGGGCTTCGCGCTGCTCGCCTTGGTGCTGGTCGGGCTCGGCAACGCCGCCTTCGAGCTCGGCCAGGTGTTCTACAACGCCATGCTGCCCGAGGTCGCCAGCGCCCGGCGCCTGGGCCGGATCTCGGGTTGGGCCTGGGGCCTGGGCTATGCCGGTGGGTTGGTCTGCCTGGCGCTCAGCCTGGTGCTGTTCATCCAACCCGAGGCGCCGATCTTCGGCCTCGACAAGGACGCGGCCGAGCCGGTGCGCGCCACCGGCCCCTTCGTGGCGCTGTGGTTCGCGGTCTTCGCGCTGCCGCTGTTCCTCTTCGTCCCCGACGCGCCCGCCAGCGGCGTCCCGGCCGGCCAGGCGCTGCGCCAGGGCCTGGCCACCCTGCTCGCCACCCTGCGCGGGCTGCCGCGCCACGGCCAGGTCGGCCGCTTCCTGCTTGCCCGCATGATCTACACCGACGGGCTCAACACGCTGTTCGCCTTCGGCGGCATCTATGCGGCCGGGACCTTCGGCATGACCTTCGCGGAAATTCTCGAGTTCGGCATCCTGCTCAACGTCGCGGCCGGGCTGGGAGCGGTCGGCTTCGGCTGGATGGACGACCGGCTCGGCGCCAAGCCGACCATCCTGGTCGCCCTGGTCGGCCTGCTGGTCGCCGGCGTGGCGATCCTGGTGGTGGATTCCCAGGCCTGGTTCGTCGCCCTCGGCTGCGGGATCGGGCTGTTCATCGGCCCGGCCCAGGCGGCCAGCCGCTCGCTGATGGCGCGGCTCGCCCCGCCCGAGGTCCGCACCGAGCTGTTCGGGCTCTACGCGCTCTCGGGCAAGGCGACCGCCTTCGTCGGCCCGGCGCTGGTCGGCTGGGTCACGGTCTGGGCCGACAGCCAGCGCGCCGGCATGGCGACCATCCCGGTCTTCTTCCTGGTCGGCCTGATCCTGCTCTGGCCGCTCAAGGACCCGAGCGCGCGGGGGTAGGGGGCAGTCGCTCCCCACGTTCCCTCAATGCCGAAAGTGCCGCATTCCCGTGAACACCATGGCCACGCCGGCTGCGTCGGCGGCGGCGATGACTTCTTCGTCGCGCTTCGAGCCGCCGGGCTGGATGACCGCGGTGGCGCCGGCCTCGATCGCCGTGATCAGGCCGTCGGCGAAGGGGAAGAAGGCGTCCGAGGCGACCACCGAGCCCTGGGTGCCGAGCGCGCCCGGGTCCCGGCCCGCTTGCTCCGCCGCTTCGACCGCCTCGCGCGCCTTGAGCGTGGCGATGCGCGCCGAATCGATCCGGCTCATCTGGCCGGCGCCGACCCCGACCGTGGCGCCGTCGCGCACGTAGACGATGGCGTTCGATTTCACGTGCTTGGCGACCCGGAAGGCGAAGACGAGGTCGGCCAGCTCGCGGGCG
>SMUX01085570.1_pt1 | contig 10327 bp, 10 predicted proteins | sample 2456431 | NCBI WGS metagenome assembly SMUX01 (sample SAMN11095930, study PRJNA526329) | marine sediment metagenome | biome: Marine sediment; feature: Surficial sediment; material: Deep marine sediment; isolation source: Hadal surficial sediment | place: Pacific Ocean | collected 2014-11 | depth... | reverse complement strand
GGCTGGAGAATTTCGCCGCCGACCTCGGCAACTGGATCGAGGAACCCGAAAGCCCGTCGCTGATCCACGGCGATGTCTGGGGCGGCAACGTACTGGTAAAGGATGGCCGCATCGCCGGCTTCGTCGATCCGGCGATCTATTACGCCGATGCGGAGATCGAGCTCGCCTTCTCGACCCTTTTTGCGACCTTCTCCGATGCGTTCTTCGCCCGTTACGGCGAGATCCGCCCGATCAAACCCGGCTTCTTCGAGGAACGGCGCGACATCTACAACCTCTACCCGCTGCTGGTGCACACCCGCCTCTTCGGCGGCCATTACGCCGGCTCGGTGGAGCGGACGCTCAAGCGTTTCGGCTATTGAGGCCGGACCGGCGCGCGCCTCATATGGCCATAGCCTTAGCTCAGGCGTATTCGGAAATCTCCACCAGGTTGCCGTCGGGATCGCGGAAATAGACGGAAATCATCGGCCCCAGCGCGCCGGTGCGCTTCGATGGCGGCACCTCTATCTCGACGCCGGCGGCTTCGAGATCGCCGATGACCTGTTCCATGGGCTCGGCGCTGATCAGGCAGAAGTCACCCGAACCCGGCGTCGGCTTGGCCGCCTTGAGTTCGTATTCCCATCCCGCCGGGTGCAGATTGATCTTTTGTGCGCCGAAATGGAGCGCCCAACGCCCCTCGCCGAAGGTCTCGGCGCGCATGCCGAGCACGCGTTGGTAGAACTCGACCGTGCGCTCGATCGAGGCGACGGTGAGGACGAAATGATCGAGGCGGGAAATCTTCATGCCTTCCTCCCATGAGTGTTCGCCGGGTTCGGCGTGTCGGTGGGGAATGTGCGCGTTGGCGCGCGATCTCAGGGCCCGTTGAGGCGGTAAGTCGCCTCTTCGCGGTGAATGGCGCCGCCCCGGGCAAGGAAGCTCGAGAACAGGATGAAATCCGTTACCCGGAACGGCGGCGCCTTGAACATGGCGTTGGCGGCAAGGAAGGTGCTGACTTTCGAGGAAGGCGCCCGGTTCAGGCGCGCCAGCGTGATATGGGCCGAGTATTTGCGTCCCTCGGGCTCGATCCCGGCGCCGACGCACGCCGCCTCCACCCTGGCCTGAAGCCGCGACAGGGTCTCGTTCTTCTCCACCCCCACCCACAACACCCGGGAAGTGCGGCGCGAGGAGAAATGCCCGGTATCGGCAAGGGTCAGATCGAAGACCGGCGATCGCACGGCCGCGAGCGCCGCGTCGATGTCGCCGAGCCGGCCCTCGCCGACCTCGCCGATGAAGCGGAGCGTGAGATGAAGGTTCTCAGGCTTCACCCATTTCGCCCCCGGCACGCCGCCGCCCATGGCAAAAAGGCGTTCCTTAAGCTCACCCGGAAGCTCGATGGCGACGAAAAGGCGGATCATGGCGGCATCCCCAGGTCCTGACGGCGGGCGGCCCCAACCGAGGGGTTCATAAACCCGAACCGGCGGCTCCAGGCAACAATATATCCGCAGGAAAGCGCAAGCCTAACCTGGCCAACCTACAGGAACAGGGTGAGGACGCCGGTATAGCCGTAGAGCCGGTTATTGGAGATCTCGCCGTTGGCGTAAAAGCCCGCCAGGGGAAAGTCGCCGAGCTCGTCGCGGATCATCCTGAGTTCCTGGGATTCGGCGCCGAACAGGTTCGGACCGCGGGCGACGCAGGAGACGTAGACGCCGCCCTTGGGCGTACCGCCCGCCCGCGTCTTGATTTGCTCGACCATGCGCCGAAGGTCCTTGATGGCGCTGTCGCGGTCGCGGGCGCAGAACATCACCCGACCGCCCGGCTCGACGGTATCGCCGATGGCGAGCCACCCCTTGTCGGGGTCGATGCCGATGAGGTTGCGCACCAGATAATCCCCCGTATCGGAACCCCTGACGGGAAGGCCGGCATGGATGTAGCCGGCGACCCGACCGAGGTCCTCGGCGATTTCCTCGCCGATGTCCTCCATGAAGACCTCGAGCGCGCGTCGCCCGTCGAGGCCGATGAGAACGTTGCCCCTGGCCTCGGTGATGGCATGGACGGGGCCGAGCGGCGTGCAGCCCTGGCTCAGCCCCGTCGCCACCGCGACGCGAGACGAGAACATGACGCCCGAGACGCCGCCGCCCGTGGCCTTGCCCGCCACCACGTTGCGCGCGCCCGCCATCGACGCCAGCCCGCCGACGAGGAACGCCGGGGTCTCCTCGGCCAGCCTGGCGACGATCTCGGCCACCCTGCCGTCCTGGGAATCGCCGTGGACGATGGCGAAGACCGGCTCCGAGCGCTTGACCCAGTCGCCGTGATCGACGTGGAACGCCTCGAGGCTTTCCGTGACCGAGGGGAACACGTGGAAGGAATCGCTCGGCAGCGCCGCCACCAATACCGCCATCGCCGGCGGGCCGAAGAATTCGCGCCCGGAAGCGCAGACGCCGTAGCCCACGGCCCCCACCCAGTCCTCGATCCGGGTGGTCTCGCGGACGAAGGTCAGGATGGAAGAGAGGTCGGGCGCCAGCGCCTCGTTGACGTATAGGAAGCCCAGGTTGAAGTCCTCGTCGAGGGCGCCAAGGCGATCGACACAGGCCTTGCTCGCTTGCGCCCAGCCGTCGGCCTCGGCATGGGCGGCGCGGAACACGCTCATGGCGGCGCTCTCTCCTGGTAGCGGATTGCGGCAAGGGCCGGCGGCTTGGCGGGCCGCCCGCCTGCGCGGCCGCTTCGGCGCGGCGAAGGCCCGGCGTCGAGTTCCACTCTCGCCTCGCCACTCTCATCTCGACTGTAACACGAGTTCCCTCGCATAGGGTAACAAGCGCTCGACGATGACGCCGACGCCGCGGCCGTTCGGATGGATGCCGTCGCGCTGGTTGAGCGCCGGCTTCATGGCGACGCCTTCGAGGAAGAATGGATAGAACAAAACCCCGAAGCGCTCCGCCAGGCGCCCGAATATGGCGTTGAACCGCCTGCCATAGTCGCGCCCCATGTTGGCCGGCGCGTACATGCCGCAAAGCAGCACCGGGATGTTGCGCTCGGCGAGACGCGCGAGGATGGCCGCCAGGTTCGCTGCGGTCTCGCCGGGCGCGATGCCGCGCAGGGCGTCGTTGCCGCCAAGCTCGACGATGACGACGTCGGGCTTGGCGCGAAGCGCCCATCCGAGACGCGCCCGCCCGCCGGCGGTGGTATCGCCCGAGACGCCGCCGTTGATCACCTTGACCGCCAGACCGTCGCTTCTCAGCGCCGCCTCGAGCCGGGCGGGAAACGCATCGCGCGCCTTGAGGCCGAAGCCCGCCGTCAGGCTGTCGCCGAGCACCAGCAGGCGGGTCTCGCCGCTCGCCGGATCGGCGAAGGCGAAACAGAGGCAAAGGAGAAACACGGCGGCGCCATTGACAAGGCGCACCGCACGTGGGTATCGGGATGGCGGGCCCCGGCCCGTCGAGGGCAGGGCGTTACCGGATTCTCCGTTACCAGTACTAGGTGCTTTCATGACCCCTTCGGCATCTGAAACGACCGGGAACACCGCCGTGCCGATGATCCAACTCGACGGCGTCCATCTCAATCTGCAAAGCGCCGCCGGCGAGGTCAAGGTCCTGCGTGGGATAAACTTGCGTGTCGAGCGCGGCGAATGTATCGGCGTCGGCGGACCGTCGGGGTCGGGCAAGTCCACCATGGTCATGATCATCGCCGGATTGGAACGGGCGAGTTCCGGCACGGTCTTTGTTGACGGCGCCGATTTGAACCGGATGGACGAGGACGCGTTGGCCCTTTTCCGCCGCCGGCGCATCGGCATCGTGTTCCAGTCCTTCCATCTCATCCCCGCCATGACGGCGCTGGAGAACGTCGCCGTGCCGCTGGAACTGGCGGGACGGGCGGACGCGTTCGAACGCGCCGGCGCGGTGCTCGAGGCGGTGGGACTCGACCATCGGCTCGGCCATTATCCGGCTCAGCTTTCCGGCGGCGAGCAACAGCGCGTCGCCATGGCGCGCGCCTTCGTGCCGGAGCCCGAGTTGATCCTCGCCGACGAGCCCACCGGCAACCTCGACAGCGAGACCGGCGCCCACGTGATGGACCTCCTGTTCGACCTCCAGGCAAAGAGCGGCGCGACCTTGATGCTGATCACCCACGATAGCGGCCTGGCGGCGCGCTGTTCCCGCCGGGTGCGGCTTCTGGACGGGCGCATCGCCGGGGACGGCGCGGACCCCGGCGGCGCGCCGCCCCTGGCCCCCGGCCTCGCGACATGACCCGGCCTTGCGACATGCCCCAGCCTTGCGACACGAACGGTTGGCACGGGCGATGACCGCGGGCCTCGGCGAACCGGCGCCGCGCCAACCCGGCGGCGACACGGGCGCCGGCTCATCGTGGGCGCTGGCGCTGCGATTGGCGCGCCGCGAGCTGCGCGGAGGGTTCAGGGGCTTCAAGGTGATGCTCGCCTGCCTGACGCTCGGCGTCGGGGCCATCGCCGCCATCGGTTCGTTCTCGGCGGCGATCAAGGAAGGGATCGCGCGGGACGCCCGGACCCTGCTTGGCGGCGACGTCGATCTCAGGCTCATGCACCGCACGGCGACCGACGCCCAGCTCCACTATCTGAGCACAAACGGCACCGTTTCCGCCATCGCCAGGATGCGGGCGATGGCGCACGCGGTGGGGGAAAAGGCGAGCCGGCCGGCGTTGGTGGAAATCAAGGCCGTCGATGGCGCCTATCCCTTGTTCGGGGAAGTGATCCTGGCCCCGGCGATGGCGCTCAAGACCGCCCTTGCCCCGACGATGCGCGCCTTCGGCGCGGTGGCGGAACGCGATCTCCTCATCCGCCTCGGGCTGACGCTTGGCGACAGGGTGCGCTTGGGCGCCGCCGAGTTCGTCATCCGCGCCGTGCTGATGCGCGAGCCCGACCGGGGGTCCGGCGTGTTCAAGCTCGGCCCGCGCATGATCATCAGCCAACAGGGGCTGGGCGCCACCGGCCTGGTGCAACCGGGCAGCCTGATCCACCACCATTACAAGGTCGGGCTTGCCCCGGGCATGGATGTGGACAGGTGGACGGCGAAGCTGACGGCGGCCTTTCCCGATGCCGGCTGGCGTTTTCGTACGGTCAAGAACCCGGTCCCCCGTATCGCGCGCTTTGTCGAGCGGTTCGGCCTGTTCCTCACCCTCATCGGTCTCGGCGCTCTTCTGATCGGCGGCATCGGCGTCGGCAACGCGGTCAAGAGCTATCTCGACGGCAAGACCTCGACCATCGCCACCCTCAAATGCCTCGGCGCGCCGGCGAAGCTGATCTTCCGCACCTATCTGATCCAGGTCATGGTCATGGCCGCGGCCGGGATCGCCCTTGGCCTCATCATCGGCGCGGCGCTGCCGGCGCTCGCCGTTTCGGCGTTCAAGGCCTATCTGCCGGTCGATCCGCGCTTCGGCCTCCATGGCGAACCTCTGGCGCTGGGGGCGGCCTACGGCGTGCTGACGGCGCTCGGTTTCACGCTGTGGCCGCTGGCGCGGGCGCGGCAAATCTCCGCCGCCGGCCTGTTCCGCGATCTCGTGAGCCCCGACCGGCGGCGACCGCCACCGGCCTATATCGCCGCCACGCTTAGCGCCGTGCTGGCCCTGGCATTCCTGGCCTACGCGACCGCGGCGTCGCGCGAGATCGCCCTTTGGTTCATCGGCGCCACCATTCTGGCGCTGGCGGCGTTCAGCGCCGAGGCCCACGGCCTGCGGCGATGCGCGCAATGGCTGGCGAAGAAGGGGTCGATAAGGCGGCGGTTCCTGCACCTGCATCTGGCGATTGCCAATCTCGGGCGCCCCGGCGCGCCGACCGCCATCATCGTCACCTCGCTCGGCATCGGCCTGACCCTGTTCGTCACCCTCGCCGAGATCGAGGGCAACCTCGAGCGCCAGATCCGCCGATCCATTCCTGAGCGCGCGCCAAGCTATTACTTCATCGACATCCAGCCCGCCCAGGCCCAGGCCTTCGACGCCGTTATCGCGTCGGTGCCCGGCGCCGGTGAATTGCGCCGCATGCCGTCGCTGCGCGCGCGCATCGTCAGGATCAACGGCATCGGGGTGGACCGGGCGGCGATCGCGCCCACCGCGCGATGGGTGGTGCGGGGCGACCGGGGCCTCACCTACACCGCGACGCCACCGCCCTACAGCCGCGTCGTCGCCGGCGAGTGGTGGCCGGCGGATTATTCGGGCCCGCCGGTGATTTCGCTGGATGCCCATATCGCCCGTGGGTTCGGCGTCGGCGTCGGCGACACCTTGACCTTCAACCTCCTGGGCCGCGAGATCACCGCCACCATCGCCAATCTGCGCCGGGTCGACTGGATCAGCCTGGCGTTGAACTTCGTCGTCATCTTCGCGCCGGGCACGCTGGAAGGCGCGCCCCAGACCCATATCGCCACGGTCAAGGCGGCGCCCGGCTCGGAAGAGGCGGTGCGAAGCGCCGTCACCTCTCGCTTCGCCAACATCACCGCCATTCACGTCCGCGACGCGCTGGAGGCCGCCGCCGCTATCCTTGCGGCCATCGCCACCGCCGGGCGCGCCACCGGCGCCGTCGCGCTGATGGTGGGAACCCTCGTGCTGGCGGGCGCCATCGCGGCGGGGCAACGGCGGCGCATCTATGACGCGGTGGTGCTGAAGATCGTCGGCGCCAGGCGAAGCGACATACTGCGCGCCTTCGTCATCGAATTCGCCATCGTCGGCCTCGCCTCCTCGGCCCTCGCCGGCCTGTTTGGCTGTGCCGCCGCCTATCTCATCCTCACCCGCGTCATGGATACCTCCTGGGCGTTCCTGCCCGGACCGGTGATCGGCGCCGCGCTCGGCTGTACGGGGGTCACCATGGCGTTCGGCTTCGCCGGCACCTGGCGGGCGCTGGGGCAGACGGCGGCCTCGGCGCTGCGCACCGCCTGAGGGCGTCCAAGGGAGGAAAATCGGTGGCGGGCCTTGCTTTGGGCCCTATCGGGGGGCCTCTGTCTCGGCGTCCAGGGCGGCGCTGGCGCTTACGCGTGCTGTTGATTTGCCGCCCCGATGTGCCATATTAAGGGCTAGGTCTCAATCCACATTCATTCAGAGGAATTGCCATGGATCCCTATTCGGACAGGGGGCAGATGACCCGGGCACAGGCGGCGGCGGCCGAGATCGACGTCGGCCTGCGCCGGTACATGCTCCAGGTTTACAACTATATGGCGTCGGGCGTCGCGCTGACCGGTATCGTTGCCTACGTCGTGGCCAACACCCCGGCGTTTTTCAACGCCATTTTCGGTACGCCGCTGATGTGGGTCGTCATGTTGGCGCCGCTTGGCTTCATCATATTCCTCAACGTCAAGATCGCGTCGATGTCGTTCGCCAAGGCGCAAATCTTGTTCTGGCTGTTCGCCGGCGTCATGGGGATGTCGCTGTCGACGATCTTCGTGATCTATACCGGCGAGAGCATCACCCGCGTGTTCTTCATCGCCGCCGGCACCTTCGGCGCCATGAGCCTCTACGGCTACACCACCAAGAAGGACCTCTCGGGCTGGGGCTCGTTCCTGATCATGGGACTGTTCGGCATCATCATCGCGATGGTGGTCAATATCTTCCTGCAAAGCTCGGCCCTGATGTTCGCCATCTCGGTGATCGGCGTCCTCATCTTCGTCGGGCTGACCGCTTACGATACCCAGAAGATCAAGGAAATCTATCTCGTCAGCGACAGTGATGAGGTACAGGGCAAGAAGGCGATCATGGGCGCGGTGAAGCTCTATCTCGACTTCGTCAACCTGATGATCATGATGTTGCATCTTTTCGGCCAGCGCCGTTAAGGCCGATCAGGAATTAGGACCGGGGGCCTTGGGGCCCCCGGTTTTTCCTTGCCGGCTTTTCCGGCGCCGATGCCGTCAGCGGTCTTTTTTGGGCCTACCGGCATGAGGTGCGATCAACACAGCGGGCCGGGCGTTCACGTCCCGGCGCCCACATGGGGCGGGTCCCGTCGGCTTGTGAACAGGTCCATCAGCCTTTGCCACAACGACGGCGCTTCCGGCTCACCCTTGTTACCATCCTCGTTATGGTCCCCGTGCAGCAACCCGTTGATGTGCACGATGAGGTTCACGGGGTCGAACTTGAGGCCGAAATACCTTGCCCGGAGCCGTCCCTTGGCATCGATCAGGTAGGTCACTATTGCGTGCTGAAGGATGCCACCCTCCCGCGCCGTGAACTTTTGCCTGAGACCCGCCGCGAGCTTGCGCGTCGCATCCGGCTCCTTGCTGGTCAGGAAGACCCAGTTGGCGGCATCGAGGCCATGAAGCGGGCCGTAGGCCCTGAGCGCTTCCCCCGTGTCGTTCTCCGGGTCGGTGGCGATCGAGACGAAAGCGACGAGGTCCTTCATCGGCGTCCGGTTGACGCCGGCCTGGATCTCGGCGATCAGCTCGCTGTGCAGCGGGCACTCGTCCGGGCATTTGGTGTAGATGAAGTTCAGGACCATCACCTTGCCGAGGAAGTCGCGCCGATCCACCCGCCGCCCCCCGGCATCCTCGAGGACGAAGTCGGGGAAGGGCGTTTCCTCCACCACCATGTAGCGCTCTTTCGCCGCGAGCTTGCTTTCAAGCTCGTGCAGCGAGTGCGCCCAGCCGGGCGCCGCAATCGTCGTCAAGAGGACCGCTACGGCCGCTATTCCAATCATAACCGGTTCACGACCCTTCGGGGGCCTCGTCGGCGCAAACGCCCTTCTCGACCTCGACGGTGGCGTGATCGATGCCGTAATCACGCGCCAGCGCCTCCTTGATCCGGCGCAACACCTGATCGTGATCGGCGTCGTCGCGGATGTTTGCGTGCATGGTCAAGAGCGGCCTTTCCGAGGTCAGCGACCAGACGTGGACGTGATGGATGTCCTCGATCGCCGGCACGGTTCGTTGCAAATCGTCGCGCAGTCGATCGATGTCGAGCCAGTCGGGCGTCCCTTCCAGCAGGATATGGGCGGCCTGCCCGACGATGACCCAGGCGCTGCGCAGGATGAGCATGGCGACGACGACGGAGAGCAGGGGATCGATGGGCGTCCAGCCCGTCCCGAGGATGATGACGGCGGCGAGGATGGCGGCGACGGAGCCCAAAAGATCGCCAGTCACATGGAGCGCGGCCGAGCGAACGTTCAGATTTTCGCCATTACCGGCGCGCAGCAGATAGAGCGCCAGGACGTTCACCGCCAACCCCAGGGCGGCGACGATGAGCATCGGCGCAGGGAGGATCTCGACCGGCTCGAACAACCGCCCGATGGCCTCGAAGACGATCCAGCCGACGACGAACAACAGCGTCACGCCGTTGACGAAAGCGGCCAGGATCTGGAACCGGTGGTAGCCATAGGAGCGCCGGGAATCGGGGGAGCGCCGCCCGACACGGAAGCCCAGCCAGGCGAGCAAGAGCGCCGCGGTGTCGATCAGCATGTGCCCGGCATCGGCGAGCAGCGCCAGAGAGCCGGCGTATATTCCGCCGATCACCTCGACGACCATGAAGACGCCGGTCAGGACCATGGCCTGGAAGAGGCGGGTCTCGTTGTCGGCGTCGCCGTGACGGTGACGGAGCGCCTCTCTCCCCGGCCCCGTCATGCCATGTTCCACACCGCGATCGCCCGGGATCGATCGCCGATCACGCCCGCGACCCGGCCGCCGCGGGCGCCGGGCGCAACTCGGCGATAGCCTGGCGGATGATCTGGACCGCGGCATGGACCCAAAGCGCCGCCATGATCAAGGCGACGGCGAGGTCCGGCCATGCCGTGCCGGTCGCCGATACGCCGCCGGCCGCCACGATGACGGCGAGATTGCCGAGGACATCATTGCGGCTGCACAGCCAGGCCGAGCGTTTGTTGCTGTCGCCGCCGCGGAAGCGAAAAAGAAGCAACGCGCAGAACAGGTTGGCGAGCAAGGCGAGGACGCCGACCGAGCCCATGACCAGGGCGTCGGGGGCATCGGGCAGAAACGCGTTATAGGCCGTGGCGCCGAGGACCCATAGGCCGAACAGGGCCATCGACGCGCCCTTGACGAGCGCCGCCCGCGCCCGCCAGCGGATCGCCATGGGGAGCACGAGCAGCGTAATGCCGTAAGTCGCGGCATCGGCGAGAAAGTCGAGGGCATCCGCCTGCAAGGCGACCGACTTGGCCCCCAAACCAGCCCCCGCCTCGATGAGGAACATGACGGCGTTGACCGCCAGCACCGCCCACATTACCCGGCGATAGGGGATCTCCTCGACGTTGCCGATCCCATCGCAGCATTGGCCCTGCATTCCCATTCAGACATCCGCCTCTTCCGCCACGGTCTCGCCGACGTGATGGACCATGTCGGCGATCATGGAACTGATGTGCTCGTCGGCCGGTGAATAGAAGACCTGCTTGCCGTGGCGCTCCGCC
>SMUX01057427.1_pt1 | contig 10332 bp, 6 predicted proteins | sample 2456431 | NCBI WGS metagenome assembly SMUX01 (sample SAMN11095930, study PRJNA526329) | marine sediment metagenome | biome: Marine sediment; feature: Surficial sediment; material: Deep marine sediment; isolation source: Hadal surficial sediment | place: Pacific Ocean | collected 2014-11 | depth 0-1... | reverse complement strand
GCATTTATTTCAGAACATGCTGGAGCAAAATGGTTTCAGCACGTTGGTTGCAGACAGCGGCGAGGAAGGGTTGCGCCAGGCCGCTGCGTCGCGTCCTGACTGCATACTGATGGACATCGTTATGCCTGGCATGAACGGCTTTCAGGCGACCCGCAAGTTGACGCAGGATCCGGGTACTACCGGAATCCCGGTCATCATGATTACGTCAAAAGATCAGGAAACGGACAAAATATGGGGCATGCGGCAGGGTGCGGTTGAGTACCTGGTCAAGCCGATTGACGCGAAACAACTAGTCGCCAAGATCAACGCGGCTATGGCGTCGTAAATGAGTGACTCGATCGACCTGGCGACACTGGCCAAGCAACCGTTCGAGTTGCTTGCCGAAATGGAGCGGCGAAGCCGCAGGGCGCATGCCGGTCAAAGCAGTGCCGACATGCCGGCGGAATGGGTTGGTGTTGGATTTCGAATTGGCGAAGAGCAATTTGTCGCGAATCGCGATCAGGTCCGAGAGGTCCTGATGCTGCCCGAAAGCATTACCCGGGTGCCCGGAGCCCGACGCTGGTTGCTGGGCATTGCCAATCTGCGAGGTCATCTGCTGCCGCTGGTCGACATAAAGCTGTTGCTGGGCAGTGGCCGGACTTCGCTGCGACGAACAACCCGGGTCATATCGGTGAATCATCGCGAGATACCCGCCGGTCTCGTCGTGGACGAAGTGCTTGGATTCAGGCGTTTCATGGATCACGAATTTACTGACAAATGGCCCGAAACCGTCGTGCGTTGTGACCGCTTCCTGACCGGTGCCTATCAACGCGGCGAGGAGAGCTGGCCGACTCTGAATTTATTCGATTTTATTGAAAGCAACTTATTTTTGAACGCGGCGGCGGACTCGTAATGACAATGACTCGCGGCAGAGGCCGCGCGATCAAAACAAAGAGCTCTAGATAGATGGCAAATAAAAAAATCGTCTCCACCCAATTTCGAATTGTTGCCTTGATAACAGCTACATTGCTGCTAATGGCGGCGGCGCTGGTTTATCTGCAAGGCGTTGGTGGTAATTCATCCGCCGCTGAACTGGCCGCTTTGTCACAGGCTGTTCCCGGTTATGCCAAGAGCGCTTTGCAAGGCGAAGCCGGGGCCTATGATGTATTTGCTGCCAGCGTAACCAGGGTCGCAGAATTGCGTCGGGCTGCCGGACCGGCGGCTCCGGGAAGCTCGGACCAATGGCAATCGCTGATGTCGCGCGCGTCAATCATTCTGGACAAGCGCGACGTTGTGAATGCGCTGCACAGTGCTGCGGCAGGTGCCGAGGTACGAGCAGACTCGATTGTGCAGATGTCGGACGGCTTGCTCGATAGAGCCGGTTCGACGGCGATCATGCAGGAGTTTCAACAGCGCGCTGATAACATCAGACAACTCGCGCTGGGAATGTCGCGGACGCCGGATGCCGCGCATGCGACCGTCATGGCCGGCGACGTCGACTATCTGCGCTCAGTAAGCAATGGTCTGGCCGGCGACGACAGCAAGTGGGATATCCGACCGCTCAGCGACGAGGCCCGCCAGACCACGCTGGCACCCATTCTCGCTGACCTGACTGAGCTTGAGGCGCAAATTGAACAGATCAAGTCGAACGTGCATCAGGTTGCGGCACTTGCGGATATACTTTCTGAAGTCGAATTGAGCGCGGCCGCGTTGGGCAAGGTATTCGTTGCTGCAGGGTCATCGAGCCTGCTCCCGGGATTCCTGCAAATTGTGTGGATTCCACTTGGCATTATTGCCGTCTCGGCGCTGCTCGTACTCGGCCTGTTAATGCTCAACTCAAAGAGCGCATCGTTTGAGACGACTGCGCATGAACAGGCGGAACAAAACGAAAGAAATCAGCAAGCCATTCTTCGTTTGCTCGACGAGATGGGTAGCTTGGCCGACGGTGACCTGACGGTTGAGGCAACCGTTAGCGAGGACATTACCGGCACGATTGCCGATTCGTTCAACTATGCGATTGAGGAGTTGCGCAAGTTGGTCGCAACCGTCAACGAAACAGCGATTATGGTCGATTCGGCAGCCAAGCAGACTGAGAGTATGGCGTCGAATATGGCCAAGGCAACTGATAATCAGGCCAGGGAAATTAATGCGGCGACAGAATCCATCGTTTCCATGGCAGCATCGATTGAAGAGGTGTCGGGCAATGCGGAGCGCTCTTCCGATGTTGCGCGGCATTCAGTCGAAGTAGCGCACAAAGGTGGCGAGGCCGTGCGCCGCACAATCGATGGCATGAATGCGATTCGCGAAACGATTCAGGACACGTCGAAACGCATTAAGCGTCTCGGCGAAAGCTCGCAGGAAATCGGCAACATCGTAGAGCTCATTAATGACATCGCCGAGCAAACGAATATCCTGGCACTCAATGCATCGATCCAGGCATCAATGGCCGGCGAAGCGGGGCGCGGATTCGCGGTAGTTGCCGACGAGGTTCAGCGGCTGGCCGAACGGTCGACCAACGCGACTAAACAGATTGAAGTGTTGGTCCGAACCATTCAGTCCGACACCAAAGAGGCGGTTGTGTCAATGGAGCGTAGTACAACGGATGTTGTCGGTGGCGCGCTGCTCGCCGAAAACGCAGGTGCCGCACTCGATGAGATCGAGCAGGTATCCAATCAGATCGCGAGTCTCGTACAGAATATTACGGTATCGGCGCGACAGCAGGCAGGGTCGGCCGCAGATGTCACTCGCCGTACGACAAAACTTCGTGAGATCAGTGAACAAACAGGTAAGCTGGCGACGGCGACGGCCGTCGCTATTTCGAAGCTGTCGGAGCTGGCAACACAGCTCAGAAAGACTGTTGCCGGATTCACTCTGCCGAGCCACTCGCTCACAGTGGGTACCCTGTCGGCGACTTCCGCCAAAGTTCTCGCCGATCAGCCGGCGGGAGAGCGGGCGCAAACGGGCTAGCCCGTTGATGACAGCCGACACCAGCGTACAAGAGCAGGTTTCCGAAGAGGTTCGCGCCGATATGGGTGCGAACGGTCTGGCGACTATCGGCCATGTGCTCATGGAAACGATTCGCAGCGCGCATCTCGCCCTCGAGGATTGCGTTGACGGCCGCGGCGGAACCGCCGCGCTGATTCGTGGCGGCGAATTGCTTCGCCAGATTCGCGGCGCATTGCAGATGACCGAAACTTACGGGGCAGCATTACTGACAGAGGAAATGGAGCTCGGCTGCAAGTACCTTGCGGGGCTCCGGGCCGGCAAGGGGCGTGAGGACGGTCTCGATGCATTGACGCGTGCGATGGTGCAATTGCCGATCTATATCGAGCGACTGCTGGCCGGCGGTCGCGATATCGCCCTCGTTCTGCTGCCAATGCTCAACGATCTGCGGGCTGCCCGCGGCGAGCGGTTGTTGTCTGAGGGAACACTGCTTTTGTTAAACCTGTCGCCGAGCCAGACCAAGAAGAGTGGCGGCAAGCGAGACGGCAGCGGTGAAGACCCGATTGCTGTCGCTGCGCGTCTGCGGCCGAAATTCCAACTGGCGCTGCTGGGCTGGATAACGGGTGGCAACTCTCGACCGCACCTCGAATCGCTGGCCAGTGTGGCCGAAGGACTGGAGCAAGCTGCGACCCGCGACGACATGTACCAGCTCTGGCGGGTAGCAGGTGGTGTACTCGAGTCATTGCGCGAGGGAGGGCTCGAGACGTCCATAGCGCTCAAGCGCCTGCTCGGACAGATCGATCGGCAAATCAAGTACCTTATCGACGAAGGCATTGAGGCGTTCGACAATCATCCCGTCGATGATCTCTTGAATAACCTGCTCTATTACGTAGCACGCTCCAGCACGACCGGTCAGCGCATCAGTGAGATCAGGGCGGCGTTCAATTTATCGGAACTGCTGCCGGGCGACGAGCAGGTTGAACGTGCGCGAGAGGCGCTATCCGCGCCAAGCGTCAAATTGATGGAAACGGTTGCTTCGGCGATCAAAGAAGACTTGGGCCGGGTCAAAGACGTGCTCGACATTTATGTTCGCACGGGCATGAACAATTCGGCTGAGCTGGTTCCCCAGCTCGAATTGCTCAAGAAAATCAGCGATACGCTTGGGGTGCTGGGCCTTGGCGAATTGCGCGGCGATATCGATGGAGAGATTGATCGGATGAAGACCGTCGTGGAGCGTGGCGGCGTTGCTGATGACCAGATTATTCTCGATATTGCATCTACGTTGTTAAGAGTTGAAGATCGGCTGGATCGACAGCTTGTCCGGGCAATTGATCCAAAAACAGACGGTGACGAGACAGCGGACCCGGATTTGCCACCGCAGGAAGCTGCCGATTACCAGCAAGTTGCGGAGTCGGTGATGCGTGAGTGCATCATCAACCTCGCACGAATCAAAGAAACTGTCAGCCAAAGCCTGGGTTCTCAGACACCATCGCAAGGTGTCGACAGCGTTCCGTCGCTTATTCGCGGCATTAAAGCGGGCCTGATGATGCTGAACAAGACTCGCGCGATGGAGATCGTCGATCGTGTAGGCGAGGTCATTATACTTGCATTGCAGACAAGCAGCGCGGCCCAGTTAACGCAAAAAGAAACCGACCGACTCGCCGATGCGATCGTGAGCATCGAGTATTACATGGAGACCGTCAAAGCCGGTCGTAGTGAGCCGTGGTACATGCTCGACAACGCCGAAGCCTGCCTCGTGGTCCTGCGAGATCTGGAACAGCGTCTTGCGAAGCAAGAGGCGGCAGCGCAATCGGCCGAGCCGACGATGAAACTGGATGTGGCCGATATTGCACAGGCAGCTCAAGAGCAGGCGGCAGCGGCAATAACGCACGCGCCTAGTTTCAAACCATTGCCCGCCGTTTCTCAGGACCTTGAGCATCTTGACCCGGAATTACTCGAGTTGTTTATCGAAGAAGCCAAGGAAGAGGTCGCGTCGATCAAGCGAAAACTGCCGGTCTGGCAAGAACAGCCCGACGACATGGAGACTTTAATCACGGTGCGCCGTTCATACCATACGCTGAAGGGAAGTGGACGCATGGTCGGCGCGGAACGAATCGGGGAGTACTGCTGGAGCCTCGAGAATCTCTTAAACCGGCTGATTAATCGTACGCTGGTGCGGACCCCGCCGATGGTGGAATTCATCATAGAGGCGTCGGCCGCCATACCGGAGTTGATCGAACAGCTGGAGGTTGGAACCGACCCCGCGGCCGATATCAATCAGCTAATTGCGCGTGCAATCGCATTCGCGGAAGGCGATCCGAATGCTGCGATATTGACGGTCAAGGCGGCGGGCAGCGAGTCGCAAGCGGCCGATGAGCCTCCGCTTGAAATGGACCCGGTCCTGCTGGACATTTTCTCGAAGGAAACGGCCGGACATTTGCAGGCGATCACCGATTACCTGGCCGCATGCGAAGGCCATTCACCGCCATTTGAAGTTACGGACAAACTGCATCGTGCCTGTCATACGTTGCACGGCAGCGCAAACATGGCGAACGTCGAGCGCGGAGTCGCCGTGGCCGGCGCGCTCAATCGTTTCGTGCGGCGCGTGTATGACTATAAGATCGGGTTTCAACAGTCTGGCCTTGACGGCCTGAAGGCGGCCGGGCGGGCGATTAGCACGATCGTCAGTGATATCAATCAGGCCGAACACAAACGCGCTGATTATGCCGCGCTGGTCGACCATCTACTCAATCTTGCCGACGCCGTGCAGCCCGAGCATACGATTGTTGCTGATGCGGAACCTGAGCTGGTCCCGGAGCTGCAGGAAATCGCCGTTGAAACTGTAGTCGATGAGCTGGAGTACGACGGCGAAATAGCTGCCATATTCACTGAAGAGTCTGCCGAACTTCTCGAAATGGCGGACAAGGCCCTTGTCGAGTGGAGCAAGAACAAAGAATCACGACCGGCGATGGAGGAGCTCAAGCGCCATCTGCATACGTTAAAAGGTGGTGCACGCATGGCCGGTATCACGGCGATGGGCGATCTCAGTCATGAGCTTGAAACGCTACTGAATGGGCTCGATGACGGTCGGGTAAAGCCGACGCCAGCCATTGATGAGCTATTGCAACATAGTATCGACGAACTCCATCGCATGCGTGACGCCGTGATTGCGAACAAACCAGTTGCCGCGGCCAGCGATCTCGAAGTTCGGATCAAGCAGGCGAATGCCGGCTTCGATGTGGCCGAAGACACTTCAATAGTAATCCCAACGAAAGACACAAGTATCGAGGTTGCCAAGCCAGCTGAATTCACGATCGAACCAGAAGATTCGGTCAGCATGGTTATCGTCCACAAACCGCTGGAAGAAGAAATCGAACTCGAGCTGGAACCCGAACCCGAACCCGAACCGGAGCCCGAGCTGGAAGTCGAGCCCGAGCCCGAGCCTGTGGGAGGGCCTTTAGGCCCGACAGATGTCGCGGCTGAAGCCGCTCCCACAGAAGCCGCTCCCACAGAAGCCGCTCCCACAGAAGCCGCTCCCACAGAAGCCGCTCCCACAGAAGCCGCTCCCACAGAGGCCGCTCCCACAGAACCTGCCGCCGATAGAAGAAGCGAACAGCGACAGGAATTTGCGCGAATTGATGCCGATCTACTCGAAGACCTGCTCAACGCGGCAGGCGAGATAAGTATTTATCACTCCCGATTAAGCCAGCAGATAAATACGATCGAGTTTCACATCGAGGAACTCGATCAGACGGTCCTGCGCCTGCGTGAGCAATTGCGCAAGCTCGATATTGAGACCGAAGCACAGATCATGCACAGCCATCAGGAAACGATGGTCAGCGAGGACTTCGATCCGCTTGAGCTCGACCGCTACTCGACCCTGCAACAACTATCGCGGGCACTCGCCGAGTCGGCGAATGACCTGGTAAGCCTCAAGGATCTATTGCAGAACGTCACTACTGAGTCGGAAGGATTGCTGGTGCAGCAGTCACGGGTTACAGCCGAATTGCAGGATGGCTTGATGCGCACCCGTATGGTGCCTTTCGAACGCCACGTACCGCGCCTCACTCGGCTCGTGCGTCAGATCGCCAAGGAATCCCACAAACGTGCGGAGCTGGTTGTTGAGGGCGCTTCGGGCGAACTCGATCGGCAGGTGCTCGACAAGATGTTGTCGCCGCTCGAACATATGCTGCGAAACTCGGTCGTGCATGGCATCGAGCCCTCCAAAGAGCGCCAAAAGGCCGGCAAGTCGGCGACGGGACGTATCACGATTAGCCTGCATCGAGAAGGATCGGAAATGATCATCGATGTTGCGGATGACGGCAGGGGTCTCGATGTCGATGCGATTCGACGCAAAGCGTATGAACTCGACATGCTTAAGCCGGACAGCAAGGTAACAGACGAAGAAATCATGAACCTGATTCTGACGCCGGGCTTTTCCACCGCAGACAAAGTGACGCAAACGGCCGGACGCGGTGTTGGAATGGATGTCGTTGCAAACGAGGTCAAGAAACTCGGCGGCTCGTTGCAGATTTCTTCGGTCACCGGGCAGGGTACGAATTTCGCCGTACGCTTGCCGTTCACACTGGCGATTACACAGGCGCTGATCGTGCGGACAGGCGAGGAAGTCTATGCGCTGCCGCTGCCGTCGGTAGAAGGCGTCGCGCGAATTCCGCGCAAGGAACTCGAGAACTTGCTCAGCCAGACCGAACCCAGTTACGAGTACGGGGAAGAGACATACAAATTCAGACACCTCGGTATGTATCTCGGCGGGCAGGCGGCCAAGCTGTCCGAGGATGAGGCGTTTATTCCGGTCGTGCTGGTCAGGGCAGGCGAGTTTTCGGCGGCCTTGCTGACCGACGAAATGCTCGCGAGCCGCGAGATTGTGGTCAAGTCGGTCGGCCCGCAGCTTGCCAGTATTCGCGGCATTTCCGGTGCGACGATTCTTGGCGACGGCAGTATCGTACTAATTCTGGATATCGTTGCGCTGGTTCGAACTGGCGCGCCAGTCGTCGAATTGAAGGACGCTGCACCGACACCGGAAGACGTGCGGCCGCTAGCGCTTGTAGTAGACGATTCCATTACGGTGCGCCGTGTTACCGAGCGATTCCTGCAACGCAACGGGATGCGGGTCGTAACGGCCAAGGACGGTCTCGATGCGATTGGTGTCATTGCCGATCACCATCCCGACATAATTCTGCTCGATATCGAGATGCCGCGCATGGATGGCTACGAGTTCGCATCGCATGTCAGGAATGACGACCGCGTCGCCGATGTGCCGATTATCATGGTGACATCAAGAGTGGGCGACAAGCACCGTGCCCGCGCGATCGAACTCGGTGTGAATGACTACATTGGCAAACCGTTCGAGGATGCGGCGCTCCTCGAGGCAATAACACGGCTGCTGGACGAGAAAGGAAAATCGCTATCGTGACGGATGAGGCCCTGGAACTTTATAGTCTTCTCGTGCCGCTGGCGGATGATCGATTAATCGTGCCGCGGACCTGCGTCGCCGAAGTCGTTCGTTTTTCGAAGCCCGATATCGAAGTGGGTGCGCACAAGTGGATGGTCGGTACGGTCAACTGGAATGGCAGGGAGTTGCCCGTCGCATCATTCGAAGGGGCGCTGGAAAAAGAGGTGCCGGCTACAACTGGCCGCACCCGCATCGTCGTTTTTTACGCGACCTCCGGCCAGCTCAAGTCAGGTTACTTCGGAATTTTGACTCAGGGATTTCCGCAGCTCGTACGTGTCAACAAAGAGGTCCTGCAGCTCGACGCTACCGATGGTTGGCCCGAGTCGGCGCCCGTTCTTTGTCGCGTCAAGATGATTAACGAGTATCCATTGATTCCGGATCTCGAGCGTCTCGAGACGATGCTCGCCGAAGAACTACTTCAGGCTTAGGACTCGGTCGATATCGCATTAGCGGGGTCCCAGGTCTCCCCACATCGATTCGGCAATCGCGACTGCAGCAATCGCTGCAGTCTCAGTGCGCAATACACGCGGTCCCAACGAGACGGCCGTAAAGCCGGCGACGCTTGCATCGTCGTATTCGATGTCACTGAATCCTCCCTCCGGTCCGATGAGCAGGCAAACTTTGGTCTTGAGCGGTTGCAGTGATGCCATCGGTGTCGTCGCGTCCGGCCGCAGAATCAGGTCAACATCGGCTTCGCGGGTCTTGGGGCCCAGCCAGGACTTGAGCGTCAGCGGCTCGTCAATCAGTGGTGGGCGGATTCTGCCGGATTGCTCGCAAGCGCTTTCGGCAACCTTTTGCCAATGATCGCGACGCCTGGTTGACCGAGCCTGATCAAGTTTTACAACGCCATATTCGGTCAGAACAGGTGAAATGCGTTTCACACCCAGTTCGGTGGCCTTCCGCACGATGAGATCCATGCGTTCACCGCGAGAAACACCCTGTACGAGATGAACCTTCAGTGGCGACTCTGTTGAAGATTCAATCGCGGCGCCAATTGCAATCGCCGCTGATGTCTTGCCCAAACTCGAAATTGTTGCTGCAAACTCTCCGGCCTCACCGTTGAAGACGGCAATTGCATCGCCGACACGCAGTCGTAGCACGCGGCCGACATAACGTGACTGTTCCTTGTCGAGTTGCAGCGTCTGGTCCGGTTGCAGGTCGCCGCGAACAAAAAGTCTGGTAATGGCCATCAACCGTGACTATCGTTGTTCAACGGAAGTAGAGCAAGCTTTGGCCAATAACCCCTATACCATTGATCCTGACAGCGGACTCGTCGAGTCGGCGCGACAGTGCTCCAGTCCGAATCAGGACCAGCGGCCCGCTGGCACTAAGTTCGACCTGGTTGTCCTGCATGGCATCAGTTTGCCACCCGGTAAATTCGGTGGTCCTGAAATCGAGCAATTGTTCACCAACAAGCTCGACTGGGATGGCCATCCCTATTTCAATGAAATCCGCGGAACCGAAGTGTCTACACATATACTGATTCGCCGTGACGGTGAGGCGGTGCAATTTGTGCCATTCGGGAAACGTGCCTGGCATGCGGGCGAGTCCTGTTTTCGCGGTCAGTTGGCCTGCAACGATTTTTCAGTCGGGATAGAGCTCGAGGGTCAGGACGATCTTGCCTATGACGATCGCCAATACCAGACATTGACCGCCGTTCTCGAAGCCCTGATAACAGCGTATCCGGAACTGTCGGCACGGCGTATTGCCGCACACTCGGACATTTCGCCGGGCCGAAAAACCGATCCGGGTCCTGCTTTCGACTGGCTTCGATTGTATGATGGGCTCAGTCACGAACTATCACAGGATAAATCTGACCCGCAATGAACCTGATTGCATTGTTATTGGGCCTCGTCGTAGAACGTTTGGCCACCAAGCTATTTCGCGTGCGCAGGCTGCGGTGGCTTGACCGACTGATTGATGCCGGTTTTCGTCAG
>SMUX01174542.1_pt1 | contig 10334 bp, 9 predicted proteins | sample 2456431 | NCBI WGS metagenome assembly SMUX01 (sample SAMN11095930, study PRJNA526329) | marine sediment metagenome | biome: Marine sediment; feature: Surficial sediment; material: Deep marine sediment; isolation source: Hadal surficial sediment | place: Pacific Ocean | collected 2014-11 | depth 0-1... | reverse complement strand
CAGTTTCCATACCGTTTTCAATCCCACATACCGCCCTCGAGGAGGAACATTGTACAGGATAATGCGCGAAATTGTATATCTTTAAGGGTATTTGCCTCTACGCGTCAATTGTTAGCTTTACATATGAAACAACCATGAAATTCGATCTTGTAAAAACCATTAGTGTTCTCGAAAGGACACCCGCAATTTTTAATACGCTTCTCGACGGCCTATCCGGAGATTGGACCATGGAAAATGAAGGTGAAAATACCTGGAGTCCCTTCGACGTATTGGGCCATCTGGTTCATGGTGAAAAAACCGATTGGATTCCACGCATCGGTATCATTTTGAGTGATGCTGAAGATAAGACATTCGAACCCTATGATCGCTTCGCACAATTTGAAATGAGTAAGGGAAAAACACTGGAAGAATTACTCATCGATTTTGAAGCACTTCGGAAGGACAATATCAATTATCTAAAGACAAGAAACCTTTCCGAAAAGAAATTGGCATTGGTAGGGAATCATCCCGAATTAGGACCCGTAACGATTAGCCAACTTTTAGCTGCATGGGTCGTACATGACTTAGGACATATAGCCCAGGTCTCCAGAGTAATGGCCAAACAGTACAAGGAAGAAGTAGGCCCGTGGCCTAAATACCTCACCATCTTAAATTACACGCCCAAAGAATGAAATGGTTTAAATTGTTTGTGCTTGTTGTTGTCTTATTCGGTTGTACGGAAAAATCGCATGAACAACTATTGGCTAAAACCGTTTCGGTTTCCTCACTTCCCGGCTCCGAGACTACCTTGGTAATTCTAGGGACCATTCAGGATGCGGGCTCGCCTCATATCGCTTGTAAAAAAGATTGTTGTGCATATTTATTCGGTAATCCCATCGCAAACCGAAAAGTAGTTTCTCTCGGTATCGTCGATCCGGAAAGTCAAAAAACATTTCTTTTCGAGGCTACGCCCGATATCACCACTCAGCTAAAAATGTTGCGGCAGTTCTCCAGCTCTGAAGATGAATTACCCGATGGAATATTCCTCACTCACGCCCATATTGGTCACTATTCCGGGTTGATGTATTTAGGGAAAGAAGCCGCCAATGCAGACCACATTCCTGTCTATGCCATGCCAAGAATGAAGGATTTTCTAGAGAGTAATGGCCCCTGGAGTCAGTTGGTGACTAATAACAACATTGACTTGGTTTCCCTGGAAAACAACCATAGAGTTCAGATATCGTCTAATTTAGCCATCATTCCATTCACGGTACCACATCGAGATGAATTTTCAGAAACCATAGGATATAGGATCATAGGGCCGAACAAAACCGCACTCTTTATACCGGATATCGATAAATGGCAAATGTGGGATACTGATATTTCGGAAGTCATTTCACAGGTGGATTATGCCTTTCTCGATGCTACATTTTTTAATGGCGACGAGATCGATTCCCGTGACATTTCAGAAATTCTACACCCTTTCATCCTTGAAAGTATGAAAAAGTTTCAAGGCCTCTCCATTTCAGAAAAAAATAAAATATATTTTATTCATTTTAACCATACCAATCCTATGTTGGATCAAGAGAGTGAAGCCTACAAATTGGTCCTTAAAAATGGTTTTAATGTGGCGAAAATTCATGAACATTTCAAACTTTAAGTGTAACAAATATCCCCATAGGCACTCTCATTAGGAGCTTCCAATGAAAAAATTAATACGCACCGTGCTTATTGTCTATCTCCTAACTTGGTTGGGGGTTTTTCTTTTAATTGTCATTGGAGTAGCAGTTAACGATAGAACACTATGGGATGGCGTCACAACATTCTTTAATATAGCGCCCAGTCCGTCCTTTTTAAAAGGTTTTCATTTTCTGTTCCTCATTGTATATGCACTTTTTCTTTTGATTCGGTATTATGTAAGAGTCTTCCGGAAAAAAGGGTATAAGTTATTTCTGAAAAGATTAGCTCTTTACCTATTACTGCCCGTCATATTATTGGTTTCCAGTTATAAAACTCTTATTTATTTGAACTCCCAGGAAGACTTTATCTATTCTTGGGATCATTCCGTAGAAAACGAAAATAAAATTTCAAATGATCACTACCTAACTGACGGTAAACACAGAGGGATGAGTGTTTTTGGATGGAATCGAGATAACGAATTGGCTATTTCTGAGTTGGTCAAAAACAATGTGGAATGGGTGGCGGTCATTCCGTTTTTTTATCAGAAAGATGAGCAAACATATAGTATTCATATTCGAGACACCTATGATGGCTGGTCACGGCACGACTCTATTTTTATAAACTGTATTCAACAACTACATGATAAAGGCATACATGTACAATTAAAACCTCATTTATGGATGGGTAGTGGCTGGCGATCCAACATTAAACTTTCTTCCAAAACCCACTGGGATGCTTGGTTCGAATCCTATCGCATCAATTTGCTCCACTACGCCAAAATGGCTCAAAAAACGAATGTAGAGCTTCTGTGTATTGGCACCGAATTAAAAACATCCATAGCACAACAGCCGGAAAAATGGCGCGAACTCATCATTGCTATTAAATCCATTTACGATGGAAAGCTTACTTATGCTGCCAATTGGGACGGCGAATACAAAGATGTCGGTTTTTGGGACCAGCTCGATTATATTGGCCTACAAGCTTATTTCCCCTTGACTGAAACCAAAAATCCTGACCTGGAAACTATTAAAAGTGGATGGGACAAACACCTAGCAGAACTGGAAAGATTTTCGAAACAACACGATAAACCCATATTGTTTACTGAAGTGGGTTATAAAAGTGAAGCTTCGTCCACCATCAAACCCTGGGAGTGGGGTTCGTTCTTCAGCATCCTGCACAAGAAAAAATCGAATCGCACCCAGTTATTAGCTTATGAAGCATTGTTCCAAAAATTATGGTCTCAAGAATGGTTCGCGGGCATCTACATATGGCGATGGGACACGAGAAGCACCCAAGATTACGCTGATAACAGCCTCAACTTCTCACCGCGGTTTAAACCGGCAGAAAATGTAATTGCTAAGTGGTTTGGTAAGCGCTAGTCGTACTCTTCTTGTGATTCACAACAATCTGGAATCACTCATTTAATAGTATCACAATCTTGTCTACATTCTTGGTTTCAAAAATCCGTATGAACCATATGACCCATTTTAAAACCCTGCTTTTTGTAGTGATTAGTTTATTTGCCAATTCACCAATAATGACATCCCTTCTGTAGATCTCTCCAGTCTTATCATTCGAAACATGATAGCTATTGGCAAACAACCATGCACCGTCACGAGCCAGGTTGATACTAAAACTCACCAATTTATCTTCTTTGCCTTTTCCAACTTTCTCAAGAAGATAAAACAGAGGTGAAACTCTACCAATACTTGTTTGCACTTCGTCCACCAATTCGCCAAGAATCTTGTTTATTTGATTGAAATCATTTTTTAACTTGGCAATCTCACCGTCTCCCTCAACAGTTTCAGCGGCAGCAATGCCAAGATCGAGATTGATATGGGCATTGATCCCCAGTAATAAATGTTGGATGATAAGCAGCTTTTTGTTGGATCCTGCCTGAAATGCATTTTGCCAACTTTGTATGGTCAGTTCGTCTACTTTAAATTGATGATAGGCATCGATATATCGATTGGCAAAGATCACATCCAGCTTTTCCATTCTCGGATTGTCTTCGAACTCTTTATTTTCAATGCCCAATTGTATCTGCTGAGTAACCTTTTTATACAGTACGGGGAAAAAAGCTAGTCTGCTATCGGCAGCAGTTTCTGCAGTAATAATAGTATCGAGAAGTGCAATTACCTCATTGATGTTGTTCGCTAAACTCATTGATAAGACTTGTTGTTTTATTCTTCTTCCTCGACCTTTCCTCCATCTGCATACCTCTTCTCCAATTCTGCCTGGAACTCTTCCATTACAGGTTTGACTGTGCTTTCAGGTAGATCTGCGATACGAATGTACATCAAACCATCAACGGCATTATTAAAAAGCGGATCCACATTAAAGGCAACTACTTTTGCGTTCTGTTTGATATATTTTTTAATAAGCACGGGGAGCCGTAATGCGCCGGGTTCCACTTCGTCGATTATTTTATCGAATTTGTTTAGATCGGCTTTGCTTTCGTCAAAGATGAAGTCCTTATCCGCATCTTTCAGCTTTACCTTATATTCCTTCTTTGGGGTGATGTACTGTGCTACATAAGGATCGTAATAGTGCGATTTCATGAATTCGATCATCAACGATTTGGAAAATTCAGAAAATTTATTGCTTATACTAACCCCTCCTATCAGATATCTGTGTTCCGGGAACCTCAAGGTAATGTGCACGATTCCTTTCCAAAGTAAAAACAAGGGCATTGGTTTTTGTTGATATTTTTTGATGATAAATGTGCGCCCCATCTCTATCGACTTACTCATCATATCATACAATTCCGGCTCAAAACGGAAAAGGCTTTGCGTATAGAAACCATTTATTCCGTATTTTTTATAAATCTTGGAACCGAGGCCCATTCGATAAGCTCCTGCTATGCATTTCTCCAGGTTGTCCCAAAGAAACATATGGTGGTAATATGCATCAAAATGATCGAGATCGGTAGCCTTGTTGGTTCCCTCGCCTACTTCTCTAAAAGTTATTTCTCGCAATCTCCCAATCTCTTGAAGAATGTTGGGGATGTTCTCCGCTGCGGCCAAATACACCTCGTAATTTTTACTTTGTAACAGACGCTTGTCATTTCTATGAAGCTCTTTAATTTCCCTTTCCATAACTTCTACAGGAACGGGGCCGGCAATTTTTTTTGGTAGCTTCGGAAATTTTAATTTCTTCGGAAAATTCTCCAGTAATTTTTTCTTTTGAAATGGTTTTGCCAATACGTAGGTCTTCTTCCGAAGAAATTCGGTGAAATCGTCTAAAGACTCATGCTCTAATTGGTCTTTTATGCTTATCGGATTCCCGATCCGAACTTTGATCAATCGTTCCTTTTGCGTTAATAGCTCACTTGGCAATTTAGCCGTACGCAACTTATCGCTTATTTTGGCCAAACGATAAAACAACTTACTGTTCTTGGCGTGAAAATAAATGGGCACCACCGGGACTTCGGCTTTTTTAACCAGTTTCATAGCTGCAACCTCCCAGGGTTTGTCAACAACCAATCTACCATCACGATAGGTAGAAACTTCACCTGCAGGGAAAATTCCCAAGGGATGGCCATCTCGTAAATGCTGCAAGGCCGTCTTAAATCCCATCAAACTACTTTTGGCATCCTTATGGGTTTCGAAGGGGTTAACCGGCAAAACATAAGGCTTCATCGGTTCGACGCGATGTAAGAGAAAATTAGCTATTATTTTAAAATCGGGACGGTGTTCTAGTAGAAGTTTCAGTAATAAAATACCATCGATTCCACCCAAAGGATGATTCGAAATAGAAATGAATGGTCCTGTTTTGGGGAGTCGTCTAAGGTCTTCCTCCGGGATCTCAAATCGGATCTCAAACTCACTCAACAAGGCATTCATAAAATTGAGATCTTTCAAATGCTTGTGCTTGTCGTATACTTTGTTGATGGCAGAGATCTTCAAAACCTTCATTAACAACCAACCCATGGTAGTACCTAAAAAGCCGAGTTTATCGACTTTTATAGCTTGGGCAACTTCTTTGGCTGTGACAAGACTCATATGGTAATTGGAGATTAGTGGTAACGACAAAGATAGCGAAAGCAATTTATTTTATTCCTGAACAATCAACTGTACAGTTTCACCGCTTTCCTGTTTCAACAACACTTCTTTATTTTCTACAAGTGCCTTAATTTCACTTGGTTGAGAATGTCGCACCGTATAAATGGTCACTCTCTCATAACAGCTAACCTTAAAAGTAGATCGCAATTTATTGAGTAACGATTGCAGATTTTTATACTTATCATCAAGACAAACCGAAAAACTTATTGCTGAATTTTGTATCAGTTCCACCTTCATTTTATAGCGGTGAAGCAAGTTGAACACATCTCCAATATTGTCCTCCATCATAAAGCTAAAGTCAAGGGAAGAAAGTGAGATCAATATTTGATCCTTTTTCAGTATAAAACATGAGGTCATAGGGTCCAGCGTCACTCCTTTTCCCACGCAGGTACCCTCTTCTGTTGGATTCGAAAAGGACTTTACATAGAGAGGAATTTCCTTTCGCTGCAAAGGCTGTAAAGTCTTGGGGTGAATTACCGAAGCTCCATAAAATCCCAACTCGATGGCTTCCCTGTATGAAATATGATGTAATAATCGGGTTTTCGAAAAATGACGCGGGTCTGCATTAAGAATGCCGGGGACATCTTTCCAGATGGTCACGTTTTCGGCATTTAAACAATATGCGAAGATGGCCGCCGTATAATCACTCCCTTCCCTGCCCAAAGTAGTCGTAAAATTATTGGTATGTTCTGCCCCTAAAAATCCCTGGGTAATAGTGATGCCTTTTGTATTTACTTTTTCTGAAATGTGCTGCTGTGTCGTTTCCCAATCAACCCTTGCATTGCGATAATAATCACTCGTCGTAATACATTGACGAACATCCAGCCAGGTATTTTTTATGTTTTCTGAATGGAGATATGCAGAAACAATGTGAGTAGAAATAAATTCACCGTAACTCACTACCTGGTCGTACACAAAAGCATGGCTGGAAGATTTATTCGTTTCTAAAAAATGGGTCATCTCCTGGAATAGATCCCTCACTATCTTATAAATGGAATGCGATTCATTAGGAAAAAGATCGTGCATGATTTTCAGGTGATACTGAATTACGATATCCTGTGTTTCTTTGAACCGATCGCGATCTTCAAAATAACTGTTCACTACATCTTCCAGGGCATTTGTCATCTTGCCCATGGCCGAAATCACTACCACCAAGTCCATTTCGCCACTTGACTGTATAACCGAAGCCAAATTCTTTATTCGTTCGGCATTCGTAACCGATGCCCCTCCAAATTTGAATACTTTCATATTTATATCCCACCCTGGTGGAAATCTCAAAGTTTAATTATTCTCTATAAAATTTTCCATGCCTGCGGCATCCATCTCTACCTGCCACCATTCATCCATTATAGTTGCACCACTTCTCTCATAAAATTGAATTGCTCCCTTGTTCCACCCCAACACCACCCAATTCACACGCTTTACTCCCTGGTCATATGAGTATTTAATAACCTCGGTGTAAAGGGCATTTCCCGCACCTTTTCCACGCATCTTTTCTTTTACCACCAGGTCTTCCAAATGAATGGTACGGCCTTTCCAGGTTGAATACCGAAAATAGACCAATGCCATGCCGATGATCTCCGAAAGGAATTCGGCAACAAAACAAGTGAACATAGGATCCGCTCCAAATCCGTCTTTCTGTAACTCCTCAACAGTCACTTCCACGGCATCGGGTTCCCTTTCAAAAACCGCAAGCTCTTTTATGAGTTCCAGGACCTGGGGCATATCTGCTTTAGTCGCTTTTCTAATTACCATATCCATAGGGTATGATTTTCGCTAACAAATATCGGTTCAAATTTCTTAAAAATAACGATATTTGCTTTAAATTCTAGACAATCAAATCTTATGGCGATCCGATACCAATCCCTTGGCGAATTTATAATTGAAAATCAGAGTGAATTCAAGTATTCCTCAGGCGAATTATCCCGATTGATCAATTCAATACGATTGGCCGCCAAAGTAGTGAACCATGAAGTGAACAAAGCCGGGTTGGTCGATATTTTAGGAGGCGTCGGAGACACAAATATTCAAGGCGAAGACCAACAAAAACTAGATGTATACGCTAACGAGGCTTTTATTAAAACACTCACCAACCGGGAAATTGTTTGTGGGATCGCCAGTGAAGAAGAAGAAGATTTTATCGCTATCAAGGGCCGGAATAATAAAAATGATAACAAATACGTGGTCTTGATCGACCCTTTGGATGGTTCTTCAAACATAGATGTAAATGTATCGGTGGGAACTATCTTTTCGATATACAGAAGGGTCACTCCCGAAGGTCAACCTGTCACCATAGAGGATTTCTTACAACCGGGAAACAAGCAGGTAGCAGCAGGATATATTATTTATGGTACTTCAACAATGCTCGTTTATACCACCGGGCATGGCGTGAATGGTTTTACTCTAAATCCAGCTATTGGCACTTATTATCTTTCTCATCCTAACATACAATTTCCCGAAACCGGGATGATCTATTCGGTAAATGAAGGAAATTATGTGCATTTTCCGCAGGGAGTAAAAGACTATATAAAATACTGCCAAAAAGAAGAGGGAGACCGTCCCTATACTTCCCGATATATCGGCTCATTGGTAAGCGATTTTCATCGTAATATGATCAAAGGTGGAATCTACATCTACCCGAACACCTCTAAAGATCCCGAAGGAAAACTGCGTTTGTTATATGAATGTAATCCGATGGCTTTTATTGCTGAACAGGCCGGTGCTAAAGCTAGTGATGGTTATAATCGTATTATGGATATTCAACCAACAAAATTACACCAGCGTGTACCTTTTTTCTGCGGAAGTATTAAAATGGTAGAAAAAGCTGAAACTTTTATGCGAAACGCATGATCCCATGGTTTCTTAGTCCAGAATTGACGTCTTCAAAAATTTGAACCTGAGAATTAAATATTCAATCGCTTATTTTTTGTTCAACAAATAGCGATAGTCCTCCATATCCAGCCCTCCTTGATAAATTTCAATCGATCGTTCGATCAATTTTTGGGCGAGTACCTCCGTATAACCAAGACCTATAGCATATTTTTCGATCAATGCCCGTTCCTCGTCATCAATATCATGATCTGTGAAAATCATTTCGAACAGATCATGTATTCGTTCCAAACGACTTTTTGCATCATTAGGTGGATTGATAGGGTATTTTGAAGGGTTCTTAAGTACCTCCGTATATTCGGATTCGAGTATATCCAATTTACGTGCAAAACGCTTCAATAATTTTTCCTCTTCCTCATTTAAGGCTCCGTCCACGGCCGCTATATTAGTGATAGAGGCGAAATGACCTAAATTTCTTGAGTGTTCTCCACTTTCAAATAAATCTGCGAATGACATAGTAAATTATTAGTCTGCAAAGATAACCTTTGTTACTATTTTACTAAAGATTCTTTTGGAAAAAATCATCTAAATTTTTCTAACTCATTCACGGTATTGTATCTTAGCCCCTTTATGAGCAAAACCCTTGTTCGTTCACTTTTTGAACAGTCTTCGTCGGTGCGAAAACTAGGGAATGCTATTTCCAATAATCAACCCATGGACTCTATAATGGGTAGCAAATCCATCCAAGTCTCAGGCTTGGTAGGTTCTTCCGTATCCCTTACTATTGCTGCTGTTTTCGAGACTGCCGAACTACCTTTTTTAGTGATCCTGAACGACAAGGAAGAAGCCGCATATCACCTCAACGATCTGGAGAATTTACTCGGGGACCAGAACGTATTATTCTATCCCGACAGTTGCCGAAGGCCCTATCAATTAGAGGATACCGACAACGCAAATGTCTTACTGCGTTCTGAAGTATTGAACCGCATTAACTCAAGAAAAAAACCTGCCCTTATCGTCACCTATCCGGAAGCCCTCTTCGAACAAGTAGTGACCCGAAAGGAGTTGGAGCGTTTTACCTTAAAAATTTCAACCGGGGATAAATTATCCTTGGATTTTGTGAATGAAGTACTCTTCGAATATCAATTCAAACGCATCGATTTTGTTACAGAGCCCGGCGAATTTTCGGTACGTGGCGGAATAGTGGATGTGTTCTCTTTCAGTAATGATGAACCCTACCGTATTGAATTTTTTGGTGATGAAGTAGACAGTATTCGCACTTTTGACGTGGAAACACAACTCTCATTGGAACAACTGAAAAAGATATCCATCATCCCCAATGTGGAGAACAAGATGATGGATGAGAAACGCCAGAGTTTCCTAAAATACATCGCATCAAAAACCGTCATTTTTCTGAAAAACGAAGAATTGTTGAGCAGCAGTATCAACAAACTATTCAAAAAAGTAACCGATATTTTTAATGAACAAAGTGAAGAAGTGAGAACCAATCCCCCGGCGGAATTATTCTGCTCTTACCGAATGTTGAAAGGTCATCTTTCAGAATTTACCACGGTGATCTTAAATGATTCTGTAACATCTTCATCTTTGAATTCTGTCATCTTCAATACAAAACCGCAACCCTCTTTCAATAAACAATTCAATTTGCTCATTGAAAATTTGAACACCAATACAACAGATGGATACACCAATTATATTTTTTGCAGCAGCGAACAGCAGGCCGAACGCTTTCATGATATTTTCGATGACGCCCAGCAAAAAGTG
>SMUX01035365.1_pt1 | contig 10334 bp, 7 predicted proteins | sample 2456431 | NCBI WGS metagenome assembly SMUX01 (sample SAMN11095930, study PRJNA526329) | marine sediment metagenome | biome: Marine sediment; feature: Surficial sediment; material: Deep marine sediment; isolation source: Hadal surficial sediment | place: Pacific Ocean | collected 2014-11 | depth 0-1... | reverse complement strand
GTCAAGACCCTTTGCTTACCGTTTCCCCTTGATTTCCCCCCACGTGGTGCTCAGTTTGTGTACGGGGCGAAGCGAGGGCGCCGCACCGGGGGCATTTTCCATCAAAAAGCCGTGGTTGCTAAAAGAGCTGTCTGTGAAAAGCCCGACAATGTCGCCTCTGTCATTGATGCCAAAAGCTGAGGTAAAGCTGGCATTTGGGACATCGAAGGTGGTGAAATTGCCCTTTGGGTCTCGCACAAAGCCGCTGGATCGGATGCTGGATATAACTCGTTTTTCGGGTTTTCTTCCACAGAACTGTAATATTGTGGTAACCGTATTGACATTTTGTCCGAATCCATCGATTTTCCTAAAATCCCCTGACATTCTGTCAAAAAACGCGATTTTCCAGTTTTTCGCTTGACATTCTGTCAAAAATCCTTCGCGTTTCTCGCCGATCCAGCAAAACTATCTCATCGGTTAAAGAACCGAAGCCTTGTGTTCACTGGATCTAATCTTCTTCCTGTTCTTCCATAACGCGAATACGATTGGCATCGATGTTGCTTATAGGATGATTGACGCGAACCATTATCCCGATGCTTCCATCCTTCCAAATCGAAATGGGGAAAAATTATGAATGAACACAAAACGATCTTAGTCGTCGATGACGACGCACTCATCCGGCAATCCGTTAAAAGGATTCTTGAAAAAGAAAAATACGACGTCATCACCGCCGAAGATGGCGAACCGGCTTTAGAAATCATTCGCCAGAAATCGGTTGACCTGATTCTGACTGATCTGAAAATGCGAAAGATGGACGGTATGCAATTGCTCAAAGCCGCCAAAATGCTGGCGCCCGAAATCGACGTCATCATGATGACGGCTCACGGTGAAGTGGATACGGCAGTCGAGGCGATGCGAGAAGGCGCGTATCACTTCATCCAAAAACCGCTCAAACGTGCCGAAATTCTGCTGAACATCGCTCGTGCGCTTGAAAAGCAAGCGTTGGTGCTAGAGGTTCGATCTTTCCGTGAACAGTTGGAAGCCGAACACCATTTCAGCAATATCATTGGACAAAGTTCCGTTATACGGGAACTCATCACCAAAGTACAGCAGGTCGCGCCTTCCACCGCCAAGGTCCTGATTCTCGGTGAAAGTGGAACCGGCAAAGAGGTGTTTGCCAACGCGCTGCATGCCGCCAGCCCACGAAAGAATAAACCGATGGTCAAGGTCAGTTGTGCCGCGCTTCCCGAGACATTGTTGGAGTCGGAACTGTTCGGGTACGAAAAAGGCGCATTCACAGACGCAAAAACTCGCAAACCCGGACGCTTTGAACTCGCAGATGGCGGTACGCTCTTTTTAGACGAGATCGGTGAAATGCCCAAGCCGCAACAGGTCAAGCTGTTGCGGGTGTTGCAAGAGGGCGAATTTGAGCGGCTCGGTGGGACGAAGACCATCTGCGTCGATGTTCGATTGATTGCCGCCACAAGCAAGAATCTCGTTGAGGAAGTCGAGGCGGGAAATTTTCGGGAAGACCTTTTCTATCGGCTCAACGTCGTTACGTTGGAAATCCCGCCGTTACGAGACCGCAGAGAAGACATTCCACTCCTTGTAGATCGCTTCCTGAAGAAATACAGCGAAAAGAACGAAAAGCCGATTCGTGGCATCTCCCGCGAAGCGTTAAACGCCCTTGAGGTCTACGATTGGGGCGGAAATGTGCGCGAGTTGGAAAGCGTCATCGAACAAGCCATCGTGTTGACGCAGGCTGATAGCATTGGGCTTGAAGATCTCCCCGCATCGATTCAGCCCCGTGAAATCTCCCGCGAAAAGTCGATCACGCTCCCTCTGGGGACACCAATGGAAGAGGTCGAGCGGCGGGTGATCTGTGAAACGCTGAAAATGACTTCCGGAGACAAGGAGTTAGCGGCGAAGTTACTCGGGATTTCGTCACGGACTATCTATCGGAAACTCGGGAAAGACGATGAGGACAATGGGGAATAAAAAATAAAACGCTCCCTTGCCGCCCCGCTTCCTCACCGGGTGACCTGCTGTAGTGTCCGCCGCACCTCTCTCACCTTCGGCGGTTTGCTCAACACGGCGTCTACTTCCGTCAGGATGTCGCCCTCTCCACCCAGTCGCATGCCCCAACCGGTCAACAGAATCACAGGGGTGGTCGGCGACTCACTTTTAATTATCCGCACGACCTGACGTCCGTCCACATAAGGCATGCCCAGATCGGTGATGACCACATCGAACGGTTCGCCTCGCGTTTTTGCCGCATGGAAAGCGTCAAGCCCCGCCTGTCCACCATCAGCCATTTCGACGGTGTGTCCATCGCGGGTCAACACCCGCCGCATCGACTCGCGCAAGAGCGGCTCATCGTCAATGCACAGAATCGAAAGCGGTCGAGATGCCTCATCGGATTCATCAGACGAAATCGGATGCGGTTCGGCGGATTGACGAAGGGGGAAGATGAGACTCACCGTTGTTCCCCGTCCTACCTCGCTGTCGATGTGAATCCTGCCTTCGTGGCGCGTCATCACACCAAAGGTCATCGCTAACCCCAAGCCGGTGCCGCGTTCGCCTTTCGTTGAATAGAACGGTTCCAGACACATTTCATAGGTTTCTCCGTCCATGCCAACCCCCTCGTCACAGACCTCAAAAATGACGCTCGTGGCATCGACACGGGTGCGGAGTGTGATGACCCCGCCCTCTGGCATGGCATCCACCGCGTTGAAAATCAGATTTGTCATCGCCTCACGGATTTCGCTTTCAATCCCACCGATCTGGGGTAAGTCGGCGTGCAAGTCGGTTTGGATTTCAATCACAATACCGTGTTCTTGCGGGATGTCCTTCCAACGTGGGCGTGTGAGTTCAATGACTTGCGGCGTCAGTTGATTCAGGTTTACCGGAAGAAGTGTTTCGCTCGCATCCCGCTCTCGATAGAACTCTCGCATCCGCTCGATAGTGTGACCGATGTCAACCGCTGCTGTATTGATGGTGTTCAGATCTCCCCTCACATCATCGCTGAGGCCCGGTTCGTCCAACAACATCTCTGAGAGCAGAGAGACGGGCGAGATGGCGTTGTTGATGTCGTGGGCGATGCCGGAAGCCATTTGCCCCAGTGCCCGTAGGCGTTCTTGCTGCATCACCGCCTGCCGCGTCTGGCGCAACTCGTCGTAGGCTTCCCGCAAGCGTTCCTCTGCCTGTTTTCGCTCGGTGATATCGCGCACAATTCCGCAGAACAGCCGCTGATCGGGAAGTTCGATTTCGCTCACAGCAAGTTCTATTGGAAACGTCGTCCCGTTCTTCCGCTGTCCAACCACCTCCCGCCCGATACCGATAATCTTTTTCTCGCCCGTTCGCTGATAGTTGCTAATGTAGTCATCATGCTCACTATGGTAGGGGTTAGGCATCAGAATCTTGACATTCACCCCGATGACTTCGTTAGCTGTGTAGCCGAAGATTCGCTCGGCAGACGGATTGAAGGACTTGATGATTCCCTTTTCATTGATGGTGATAATTCCATCAACGGCGGTGTTCACAATGGCACGGGTTCTGGCTTCGTTCTCCTGTAATGCTGCAGTGTTGCTTTGCAGGTCGGAAAGCGCATGGTTCACCGTTTGCTGAGCATGCGTGTATGCCCGGTGCAACAGTCCCAAAGACAGGGGTACTAGCACAACCGTAATCACGCCGATGCCTATCCCCCACGGCAGCGCCTTCGCACGGATTTCGGCACTGATCGCAGAGCGGGGTGTGTGGATTGCAACCAGCGCATCCAAGTTGTCGGCATATGAGAAAGCCATGACCTGCTGCTGACCGGTTAGCGCGGTCGCTTCTCCAACCCAATCACTTTTCGTCGAAGCCAACTCACGTAGATTCTTCGGCTCGCCAGAGCTAAGGGATGTAAGTGATATATCTCCGACATTGACGCCGACTTGGTCCGGTCGTGCGGTGTGAAGCGCTAATTCGCCGTTTGCCCGAACCACACACATGTAACTACCGGAATAGGGCATTTTGGTTCGTTCCCAGAGCTGCTGTAATTCCTCATAAACCTGTGTGTTCGCCATCGATTGACTCGATATTCCCGCATATTCTCCGAAGGCGCGAGCCAGATTTAAGTTGTGGTCGAACGTCCCTTCGAGAATGAGGTTTCGACTCCAAATGTAGGCAAAGTATCCGACAAAGCAACTCCCAAGAACTGTCAAGACGCCCAGCAGAATCGCTGTGCGAGTCACCTGCTGCAATTTTAGCGGCTGCGGTGGGTCGGTTGTTTCACTTCGTTCAACTTGCGGGTTCAGATTATTCGCGTCGTGCATAGAAATCTCCTGTCGCCGAACGCTTCGAGAACTCTGGTGAATCCGGCGACGATTCGTCTCCTTCACTTCGACACTTTCGATGGGTATTATACTGAGATTTCAATGTCAGTCAAGGATTAATCAACAGATCGACAGATTGTCAGATGGCTTTCATCTGTGGTCAGATTGGCTACGGAGTCAACGGAACTGGCACATCTACCCCCATGATCCGCCCGATTGAGGCAGGCGATTTTGACGAATTGTCAAGGCAAAAGGCATAAATCCAGCCGAAATTGACAGAATGTCAAGAATCGCGAACAACAGTGGCTCAAGACGACTTTCGTTCTCTCGTAGCGTTTTTATCGTGAAATCCGCACCACGTCTCGGTTCAAGGGAAACGTTGCGGTTGATTTTTCATTCAATATCGATCTGGCACAAGGCTTGCTCATGAGGTTGGGTTGAGGCACGGGAGTCGAGCTCCCGATGGATCGGGCAGGTTGTAAATCCCGCAAGGCGAGCATCCGGGCAACCTTTGAACAAGATATTATAGGCGTAACAGAACTGAAGTTGCGATAAGACCCCATAAGGGAGAACTATTGAACTGGAAAGAATTTCATTGCCTGTTGATATTCACTCGCAACGTCAGAGAGGGCAAGATCTCGGTAAATTGCCAATCCCTTTTTCTCGGAGTGACCCGAGATTTACTATATGCACGCAGTTCTATAGTTTTGCATTTTTCAGGCATCAATTTTAACAAAATGGTAACACTGCAATCAAGCAATCAAGCAAAGGATCAGGTCATCACGGGTGCATAGTGGTTATCTACCAAAATTCACGAAGCGAGATGCATTATGAGTTCCGTTCAAAAGAATTCGGTACCACGACAAAAGCAAGCCAAGTTCCAAATCGAAATTATCTGGGTGGCACTCGCGATAGCCATCTTTGGTGGATTCGCCCTAGCCTTACACCTGTCTTTTCTCATCGGCTTCAATCTGTCTCTGGGGAAGGGATTTGCGGGCCTTATTCAGACGCACGGACATCTCCAACTCATCGGCTGGGCGGGGTTGTTTATCATCGGAATCAGCCTTCATTTTATTCCCCGGCTCTCCAGCGTTCCCATTTCGGAGTTCAAACCCATCAAACAGATCCTCTGGCTGATTGGGGGCGGTCTTTTACTTCGGCTGGTAAGCCACACCGTTTTGCCCTATCTCGAAGGGCATGTCCTTTTTGTTCCCATCGATTGGTTGGTTGCCACATCCGGACTGATTGAGTGGTATGGGATTCTCATCTACTTATCGTTGCTCATCGGGACGATTTGGGGCATTGATGACACAAGCAAACGTCCGGGACTGCTGTTGATTAGACCGTTTTTCGGCATGATGGTGGTCGGCTTTTTCCTTTATGCGACGGTCAACATGGTCTTGCTCATCCAGATGGCGCTGAACAAGAACGTCGTGGTGAATCAGGGATGGAATGAATTTGCCATCGGCGCCTTTACGGGTATGGTGCTCTTGCCCGTGGCGTTTGCCTTTTCGATTCGGATGTTCCCACTCTATCTTCGTCTCCCTGCAGCAGATTGGGGCGTTCACCGCGTGGCTTACCTTTACCTCATCGGCTTCGGTCTGCAGATGCTGACGAGCATTCCCTTGAACCTCGGTTGGGTTACGCATTACCTATCCGATGCGGGGATGTTGGTCAGGGGCAGCGTGATTCTGTACGTCGTGTGGAAACTCGATGTGCTCACGCGGGTGCAAGAGCCGTGGACCGTACACCGCGAACTGCAACCCTCTCCAGACCGCCGTCCGACCCGACCAAATATACCGGATTACGGTGAATTTGGTCGATTTGAGCGGCTCGTTTACGCCGCTTACGCATGGCTTGTTCTCGGAGCGCTTGCCGAGATGCTGATTGGCGGTTTCGGGCTTTTCCGGTATCCGTTGAGCATCGGTAGCGATGCCGTTCGACATATCTATCTACTCGGTTTCATCACCAACCTCATTCTGGGCATGGCGGTGCGGATGATTCCGGGCTTCATCGGAAAGCGACAGATCGCGAGTACAAAATTGGTGGACGCCACATTTTGGTTGGCAAATACAGCGGCTGTGGGTCGCGTGCTAATTCTCCTTCTGCCTTCAGGGGTATTTGAAGTGATACCGGCGATCGTGGTCGTTGTTGAAACGGCTTTTGGGCTTTCAGGCATTCTGGGGCTGGGAGCGGTCGTTTGCTTAGCGGTCAATTTATGGAAGACTGCCCATGTGAATCATCCCAAATTTTCATAAGAATGACAAGCGCCCATTCAGATATTCTTGGTGTTTAATCGCCTTCGGGGTTGGGATCGCCTATCTCGTCTGGGGGGAGTATGAGAAATTCAAAGGGCGGCGAAGTCCATTTTCAGAGCCTGTTGAGACGGGTGGGGTTTCACTCAATAGAACCAATGATCAACTCAAGAAGGAAGGCAAGAGAAATGAGAAAGATAACAGATAAACCCAACATGGGGCAAATCGATTTTAACCAAAATCCATTTCTGGTCATCTGGGAAGGGAGTCGAGCCCGGAGACGAGTGTAGGCATGTGACCTCGCTTGTATTCACTGTCGGGCATGTGCCCAACCGCTTCGTCATCCCCTCGAATTAACCACCTATGAAGGTTTCGAGTTGTTAGATGAAATCAAAAGGTTTGGTCAGCCGCTTTTAGTGTTTACAGGCGGAGACCCTCTTTTACGCCCAGATATCTTTGATCTGATTACTTATGGGACGGAGAGGGGACTCCGGGTAACAATGACGCCAAGCGGAACCCCGCTGTTGACGAAAGAGAATATCATGAAAGCCAAGAAAGCGGGTTTAAAGCGGTTGGCAATCAGCCTAGACGGATCAACCGCAGCGATTCACGATGCGTTTCGGGGTGTGCGCGGCTCTTACGATTGGACAATGGCAGGGATTTTTGCGGCACGGGAAATCGGGCTACCGTTACAGATCAACACCACAATGACCCGCCACAATCTCTCGGATTTGGAATCGTTGGCGAAAAAGATGTGTGAATTTTCGATTGTGCTATGGAGCGTCTTTTTCCTTGTTCCCACAGGACGTGGAAAACATGAGGATAACCTGCGACCGGAAGAATATGAAGATGTCTTTCATTTCCTATATGACCTGTCAAAACAAGCACCGTTTGACATAAAGACAACGGCGGCGCCACACTATCGGAGGGTTGTTCTCCAACGTCGTAAAGCCGACCGGCGCACAGGGAACAAAAGCACCCCCGTAGCGGAAAAACGCTTTCAGCCCGGCTTTTCTATCGGCGGGGGAATCGGACGCGCCGCAAAAGGCGTTAACGATGGGGTTGGCTTTGTCTTCATTTCCCATACCGGGGAGATCTTCCCAAGCGGGTTTTTGCCGATTTCTGCCGGTAACGTCCGCAAACAGTCCCTCGTTGAGACCTACCGTCATGCGCCTTTATTCACCGATCTTCGCAATCCTGATAAGCTGAAAGGCAAATGTGGACGGTGTGAATTTCGGCGAATCTGCGGGGGGTCACGTGCGCGTGCCTATGCGGTTCATGGAGATTATCTCGCGTCAGATCCGTCCTGCGGTTATCAACCGGCGACTTCTCGTCTGTGATTAACCTAATGCGACATCAAGTACCATCATGACCAAAAACCCGATCATCGCCCCATCGTGGCGAGATCGGTATGACCGCCACGCTGAGACTCCGGGATTAACTCCTCGACGACCACGAAAAACATGGCGCCTGCCGCAGAACTCAAAGCGTATGGCAGGATAGGCTGTGCAAGAATCACCGCCGCCGCGCCAATCACACCGGCGATCGGTTCAACGGTTGCGGATAACTGCCCATACCAGAAACTTTTCAACCGGGACATTCCCGCCCGTCTCAGCGGCATAGAGACCGCAAGTCCTTCCGGGAAGTTTTGAATCCCAATACCGATAGCCAAGGCGATAGCTGCCGGTAAAGTGGCGGTAGGAATACCTGCGGCAACCGCGCCAAAAGCCACGCCAACCGCAAGCCCTTCGGGGATGTTGTGTAACGTGATGGCAAGAACCAGCAACACGCTCCGCCGCCAGACGGTATTAATCCCTTCCGCTTCCTCTATCGGAAAACCGATGTGGAGATGCGGAAGTATCTTATCCACACCCGACAAGAAAATCGTCCCCAGAAAGAAACCCACCGCAGCCGGAAACCAAGCCGGAATCTGTTTACCCTCAGACATTTCTATGGCTGGCGCCAGCAGTGACCAATAACTGGCAGCGAGCATCACACCGGCAGCGAAACCCAGCATGCCATCGAGTATTTTCCGGCTCATACCTCTGGATATAAATACACTGGCGGCACCCAACGCTGTCAGTCCCCATGTAAAAATGGTTGCCAGAAAAGCCTGCATAACCGGGTGAAGGTTTTCCAAAAAATCTATCATGCTCATCATATTCCGTCCCCATGACCTTTTGCCAATGTCGCGATCGCATTTTCTGATTCCATGTGGCAAATTGCCACCTGAGTTTCGCGCAAAAGCAGTGCCAATGGATCGCCTGTGTTAAGGCGAGATGGGAGGGGACAAATGCATGAGAAATCTCCCATGTTTCCGCGCTCCCACTTCCCCTACGCTTTTCCCTTCCCTCCCTTCCTTCTTTCGTTTGCCTACCCATCCGTGTTTTTGACAGAATGTCAGCCAGATTCGGCGCAAATCGCGCTTTTTTGACAGAATGTCGGGCGAAATTGGGCGATTTCCGGCTAATTTGCCAGAATGTCGAAAAACGGAGATACGGGAAGTTCAGAAACCCGCAATTGGTGGGAATCTTGGAGTTGGTATGCTTCTTGCCCTCTCTCTTTGGCAATGAGTCAAGTTAGATTGTCTCATTCCTTAGCAGAAATCTTTAATCCGTTACATTGTAAGAGCGGAACCTCTTCCGCGAAAGCTTGAAGATTATCAACCTTCTCTTTTCCCACTTGTTACCCAAGGAGAAAACCAATGAAATCACCAGTGATTGGCGCCACGGCATTTCTCATAGCAATCCTGCTCGGATTCACCACGATTGCGTTTGCCGGAACCATTGTCGGCAATGTTACCTTTCGGGGGGACGCTCCTGCTCCCAAAGCACTCAAAGTTAAAACAGATCAGTTCTGTATCTCTCACGCAAAAGGCGAACTTTCTGATGAACTGGTTGTTTCAAAAGCGGGAGCGATTCAGAACGTTGTGATTTCCCTCCTCAAGGTTAAGAGCAACTTTGGGTTGCCAAAGGAAACACCCGTTGTAGATCAGGTCAACTGTGCCTATACGCCGCATGTGCTTGCGGTACTTACCGGGACGACCGTCAACATCCGCACCAGTGATCCCACACTTCATAACGTCCACGCACACGCCAAAAAGAATGATGCAATCAACTGGGCGATGCCGATCAAAGATATGGCACTGCCCTACAAAACGAAGGCTTCCGAGGTCGTCAGACTGACCTGTGATGTGCATAACTGGATGAGCGCCTACATCGTTGTTCTGGACAATCCCTATTTTGCCGTCATAGGAGCTGAGGATAAGGCAGGAAATGCCATTTCAGCTTCAGCTTTCCGCGCTTCCCAATCGAAAGGGAGCTATCAGATCGAGAAGATTCCTGCGGGGAAATACCGTGTGCGGGCATGGCATGAAACGCTTGGGACCGCTCGCAAACAGGTCGAAGTTCCCGAAACAGGGGAAGTCAAACTGAGTTTTACCAACGAGGATTTCGTCAAAAAAGGGCGAAAACTTTCTAAGAGATAATTCAGGGGCGGTCGTAATTTGTAGCTGAAGTCGCAAGACTTCGAGGTATCATCCGAACTCTGGCGAGTTCGGCTACGGCGAGTTCGGTTGCTAGTACACTGTCAGATAAATCGTGAACGGTTCGAATCTCTCCAGCGGGGAGAAAGAATCGAGGCTGGGAAGCCTCTCCCACAGAATTATGACCTCCCCTCAGATAATTCGTTATTAATAGCTAACCCCTTTGACCACAAGGAGGAACGAAAAATGTATAAACGAATCACCAACCCATCCAGACTGATCACCCTAATTGCGGTTTTT
>SMUX01285735.1_pt1 | contig 10335 bp, 9 predicted proteins | sample 2456431 | NCBI WGS metagenome assembly SMUX01 (sample SAMN11095930, study PRJNA526329) | marine sediment metagenome | biome: Marine sediment; feature: Surficial sediment; material: Deep marine sediment; isolation source: Hadal surficial sediment | place: Pacific Ocean | collected 2014-11 | depth 0-1... | reverse complement strand
CAGAACCTAAAAATTAAATAAAAGCGAGAGAAGATTTTATTATAAAAGGAATTTAAAATTGAGTGACTCTAAAAAATCCAAAGATGCAGAAGACATTTTAGCCGAATTTGATTCTCGAACTAAACCTCAATCTGAACCAACACCAGAACCAACACCAGAACCAATACCAGAACCAACACCTGAACCAGAACCAGAACCAGAACCAGAACCAGAACCAGAACCTGAACCAGAACCTGAACCAGAACCTGAACCTGAACCTGAACCTGAACCTGAACCAGAATCAACGCCTGAAACACCATCCAGTGAAACTTCAGTTTCTTCTCAAAAATCAGAAGAGCGTGATGTGATTTTTGTTGGTACAAAACCAATTATGACTTATGTTTCTGCAACATTAACACAACTTTCAACAAGGCAGACTGTGACCATCAAAGCTAGAGGAAAAAGAATCACACAAGCCGTTGATATATCTCAAATGATTATGAAAAGAATGGATTCAGTAGGCTATGTTATCAGTGATGTGAGAATCTCGTCTGATTCTCTTACTTCTCAAGATGGAAAGCAGCGTAACGTTTCTACAATGGAAATTGATCTTTCAAAAAACTAGTTTAAGAAATTTACTTCTAATTGCAATAGGAATTTCAATTGTTGTAATCTTAATTAGTTTTACTGGTTATTCTTGTGGAATACAACATATGATAATTTTAAATGAAATAACTTCATATGAACAATCTCTTGAACCTGAATTCTGTGAAATCACAGTTGAGAAAATTGATTTGTTTAATGATGACTGTGAACCACAAATAGAAATTTTAGATTGTGGCTAAGGCAATATGTCTGCCAAAAATGTCATTCCAAAATAAATCAACATTACACTTAATCCTATCATCAATATTTTGTAATTTTTGTTAGAAAGAATTTTTGAACTTTTTGATGCTAGAAATGAAACTGTCCCTAACCATGCATAATCCATCCAAATGTGTAACACAAATACGATTAGTATTCCTACAAATGACCACATTAGCATTGCATCAGAAATTAATTTGAATCCAATGGCCAACCACCAAATTATAAAAAATGGATTTAACGCACTTAATGCAATTCCTGTAATTAGTGGACCTTGTTTTGGATTAGATAAAACAAGTTCTTTTTTTCTAAATACTGTTCTAATTTGTATTGTTGCAAATACAAAAAGTGTAATTGCTCCGAAAATAGAAATTATAGTCCTAAATTCCGGAAACGATTCTAAAGAAAAAACTCCTATTCCTAACAAAATTACTAATGGCAATTCAACAATTGTATGACCAATTGCTATCTTGAAACCCGCTCTTGTACCTTCTCTTAATCCATATGATACAGTTGCTGCAAAAAGGGGTCCTGGTGCCATGACTCCTGATGCTGAAATCACTATTACTAACACTGCAAATTCAAGGATCTGAACCATTCTCTTCTGACATTACTGGTTTTCAGTTATGAAATAAACATAATTGAAAAATTCTATCTATACATGGAATCTCTAAGGCTTCTTGATTCTTCTTCTGCTTCTTTTATTATTACTTCAGCTCTTTCAGCTTCTTGTTGTAATGATGGAATGTCGCATGAAGCTCCAGGAATTAATTGAGACATTGCCATACAAAGCTGCGCACTTGATTTAAAATCAGGGCCTTTTCCGTCAGCGTGAAAAATTATCACAATCACATCTTGTTTTGTCGCGCATCCTTCATTTAACAACATTCCTGGAATTCCTGGTACTGTTCCATGTTCCAAAACTTTCAAACCTGCTTCTGTAATTTTTACTCTAGCCGAATCTGTGCTTCCAATAGCTTTCATCTTTTTATTGCCATCTGGGGATTTGATTGCAACACTACTAACAATTAATCCAATTTTGTGTTTCTTTGCCCACTTTAGCATTGCTTTCGCTACAGTTCGATGCAACGATTGATCAATCGTAAGATATGACAAAAACACTCCGACCTTCAAATCTTTGTCAACAAAAATTCTGGTTGGATAATTGGGTTTTCCATCTTTGATAATGCTGATTGGTGGAAAAATATCTGAATCGATAATTCCTACTAACTCAAATTTTGATGTATGTATCAATGATTCAGATGCAATTGCACTACTAAATCCTACTGATGGAAAACCATCAATAAGATACCCGCCTTCTAAATTCAGTGTCTTTAATTCTTTAATTCTAATTCTAGGAAGCAATGAATAATTTATGTTTTAATAGAATAATAATTTTTGGCTAATTCTATATCTAATTTTTCAATTTTGATAGAAGTGCTGCATAAATGAATGGCAATACTGTTGTCACTTCTGCGTGGAGTGTTGCCTGTTTTGCTTTCTGTGTTACTTTTCCCCAGGAAATTGCTTCTTTAACTAATGCACCACTAAGACTCCCATCAAACTCTTGTGCAGTTGTAATGTAAAATGCATAATCTAATCCTTCTCTGTATTGATTCCACCATAATGTATGGTGCTTTGAAATTCCTCCTCCAATCATAAATGCACCTGATTTTTTAGCTTTGAAAATCAATCCTGAAAGTATTTCTGCATCTCCTATTATGTTTAGTTTGAAATCATTGTGTTTCTGTGTGAAAAGCCAAATTTGACTTCCTACAGCACCATCCACAATTCCAGGAACTATAACACTGACATCATTTTTGTATGCCCAATAAAGAAATGAATCTTCTCCTAGGTGCTTTCCAATCATTTTGCATATTTCAGCAGTAGTCATCTCTCTGATTCCGTTCTTATATTCTTCTTCTAAAAATGCCTGCATCTTTTCTTCAATGATTGGCCCATAACTTTCCATAGGCACAAGTATGTTACCTAATCTGTGAATATTTTGGTCTGCCAACTCTTTGTCATCCATTGTAAAAGAACCTTCTTTGTAGTGTGAGAAATGCCTTGCAATATCATGATCTAATGCTCCACAGGTTGTTATGGCAACATCAAACCATTTGTTTTTGATCATATCTTTGATAATCCCTCTTAACCCAGTTGAGATTACAGCTGCAACAAATGAAACAAATTTTAGACATTGCTCATCTGAAATCATTTTTGTTAAAATTTCTAATCCTTCTGATAGATTTACTGATTCAAATCCTCCTGATTGGGACAACTCATCAAATATTTTTTCTATGGATGTGTTTGAATCAATCACAATGTCTTTGACTGTACGACCTGGAACTACCATAATTTCATCGATTGATGGCAAGTATAAATTTGTGCCTTAATTGAAATTGTTTTACTAATTATCTAAGAAACGTATTAACGTCCCTATGACACAACTTTTTTGATGACAGATAAAATTAAAGTTGGTTTAGTGGGTATTGGCAATTGTTTTGCAGGATTAATTCAAGGAATTGAATACTATCGAAAAGATCCTTCCCAAGAGGTAACTGGAATTATTCATGACAAATTATCTGGATTTGGAATTCATGACATTGATTTTGTTTGTGGATTTGATGTAGGCGAAAACAAAGTTGGGAAAACACTCAATGAAGCAATTTATGAATATCCAAACATGGTTGACTGGATTCCAAAAGATGAAATGCCAAAAACAGATGCTAAAGTCTATGAAAGTCCTTTATTAGATGGAGTTGGAATATGGGTTGAAAATAGAGTTAAACCAATTCAAAGTACTAAGACTATTGAACAAATTACTGAAGAAGTAAAAAAAGTACTCAAAGATTGTGGTGTTGAAATTATTGTATCCTATTTGCCTGTGGGCTCTGATAAAGTAACAGAGTTCTGGGCTCAAATCTGTCTTGATACCCATACCGCCTTTGTAAACTGTATCCCATCATTTATTGCGTCAGATGAAAAATGGGCTAAAAAATTCGAAGAGAAAAACATTCCTTGTATTGGTGATGATATCAAGGGTCAAGTCGGTGCAACTATAGTTCATAGGACATTAGCTAAATTATGTAGCGACAGAGGAACTAAAATTGAAAGAACATACCAAATCAATGTTGGAGGAAATACTGATTTTCTAAATATGAAAGAACAATCAAGACTCGCATCAAAGAGAATTTCTAAAACAGAAAGTGTTCAAAGTCAACTTAAAGAAAGATTAGATGATGATCAAATCTATGTAGGCCCTTCTGATTTTATTCCATTCTTAGGTAATACCAAACTCATGTTCATGAGAATCGAAGGCCGTCAATGGGCAAACATTCCTTACAATATGGAAGTTCGTTTAGAAGTTGATGATAAAGCAAACTCTGCAGGAATTGTAGTTGATGCAATTAGATTAGCAAAAATTGCTCTTGATAGAGGAATTGGCGGACCAATCAAGCCAGCAAGTGCCTATTTGATGAAACATCCAATAGAACAAACTTCTGATGTTGCAGCAAAAGAAGCGTGTGAAAAGTTTGTTGCTGACGAATAATTACTGAAACTTATTTGAATCTGAAAATCTGATTTTTCTACTTTTTTCGTATTTACCAAGTGTGAATTCTCTTGTAATCTCACTCTCTCCGTTTAATTTGGTAATTTTTGTAGTAACAACTTTGTTATTTTCAGTTAAATCCACGACTAAACTATTTCCTCCAAATCTGTGGTTTTCTACATTTGCAGCAAGAATAGGTGTTCTATTTTCTAGTGCTCTTACCTGAACATACATCAGCCAAGGCTCTATTCCCCTCCTAACAATCCTGCTTGGTGATAACAACACTTGGGCTCCTTTTTTTACTAGAGTGTTTGCAACTTTTGGAAATACCATGTCATAGCAAATTATCACTCCAAATTTGCAGGCAGTATTGAAAATTTTAGCTTCCCTTCCAGGTTTCACAGAATCTTGTTCATAATCAAATGGATGGATTTTCTCCTGTCTGCCTATGAACTCCCCCTCTGGGCCTATTATGGGTGCTGTAATTGAGGTTTTTTTCTTTTTGATTTCGTAAAATGCTCCAGGAATAATCGTCATAGAGAACTCTTTTGCAATTTTCTTAAAGTCTGAAAACTCTCTATCAAAATTTGAAATTTTATTTTTTCTAAGCCATTGCTCAGGCAAGCAAACTATGTCAGTCTCTTTCTTACCTAGTTTTTTTAGCATCTCTGAAACTCTGGAAATTCCATTTTGATTTGTACTGTATGAAATAGTTTGAATTAATCCTAACTTTACCATGAATTTTGAATAACCACTTTCATAATTAAGGTAGGCTCAATTAGTGATCTTTCATTTTGATAAATGTTAATCCCATTAACACCACTACGAAAAATATCATAATAAAACAAGAAAAATTATGCAATTGTGTCAACTAAACTTGTTAACCATCGATTATCCTACAGATTGAGAAAAGATCGTTATTGGTTCATCTTAAAAAAGTTGAGATCTATGGCTTTAAATCATTTGGATTTAAGAATACCATAGTTCAGTTTGAACCTGGTCTTGTATCTATCTCAGGACCAAATGGTTCAGGCAAAAGTAACATCTTAGATGCAATTCAGTTTGCATTGGGTGAAAATAAACCAAAAATATTGAGGGTTGACAAATTACGATCATTAATTCATGATATTGAGGGAAATCGCCGTGGACCCAAAATGACAAGATCTAGTGTACACTTTGATAATTCCGATAGAAAGATCCCGGTTGATTCTGATCTTGTTGAGATTACAAGGGAAATGAATGAACAAGGTGAAAGCATATACTATCTTAACAAAAAGAAAACAACTCGTAGCCAAATTCTTGATCTGCTTGACATGGCAAATGCCGGTTTAGGTCAACTTAATGCAATTCAACAAGGAACCGTAACTAGAATTTCTGAATTTACATCCGAAGAAAAAAGAGAGACAATTGAGGATTTAATTGGGTTATCTTATTTTGATGAAAAAAAGACAGAGGCTCTAAAACAACTAGATGATGCTGATAGAAGATTTGAAATTGCAACTGCAAAAATGGGTGAAATCAAAAAAAGAATTGATGAACTTGAAGAAGAAAGAAATCAAAAATTACGTTATGATTTTCTAGAGCGTGAACTAAATCGATACAATGCAATGGCGGCTGCCAATGAAATGAAGGTCGTCTCAAGCCAAAAAACTTCAAAAGAGTCTACTTTACACACCACCACCACTCAAATCATAGAATTTGATGGTCAAAGAACTGTCTTGAAAACTGAGATTGATGTTTTGGAGAGTGAAAAATCAAAGTTAATGAAAGAAGCTGATAACTACAATCAAGAAAAAGCATTACTCGATACAGAAATAAGCTTAGCATTTGAACAATATGAAGCTGATAACAGCGCAATCTCCGTATCAACGAAAAGAATAGAACAAATTGATAATCGAAGTCCAAAAATCAAAACTGAGCTGGAAGATATCAAAAATTCTATAAGTGATGTTAATGCTCAAATCCTAAAAATTAAAGAATCAATCGAAGAGACAAATCTCAAAAAGAATAAAATCAATAATGATGTAGTACTTGCTGATTCTGAATACGAAAAAATTCTTATAGAACAGTCAGATGTTGCAGCTAAAAAATCTGAGATTGATAACAAAATCCAAATTCTCACTAGTCAACTAAATGAAGCTAAACTCAAACTTTCCAAAGCTCACCAAGATAAAGAACACTCTAAAGATAAAATCAAAAGAAATTCTAGAAAATTTGATGAATTAGTAGAAGGTATAGTGAATTTATCTGAATCTAAATCCAAGTTTGAATCAATGATAAAACATGATGATGTAGATATTACTGAACTAAACTCAAGAATTACAAAATTACAAACAAAAAAATCAAAGATAAACAATGACATGGAAGAATGGAGATTGATATTAGAAAAATCAAGTAAAGCCGCAACACACTACGAATCAAAAATTAAAACCGTAAAAGGATTTATGCATGAAGATTACACTGTTGCAAAATTGAAAGAAGATGCAGACAAACTCGGCATTATAGGTTTAGTTTATGAAATGATTTCATGGGACAAACAATACGAACGTTCTGTTTTAGCTGTGAGTTCTGATTGGATCAAGGCAATTGTTGTTAAAGACTTTGCAACTCTAATTGGAATCGCAGAAGCTGCTAAAAGTAAGAAACTTCCAAAACTAAAGATTATCCCACTTGATGCCATTCCAAAATTCAATTTCACTCTTCCAAAAGAATCTGGTGTCATAGGTGTTCTAGCTGATTATGTTACCTGTGATCCTGCCTATTCTACGCTCAAAACATTCCTATTTGGAAATATTGTACTTACAGAAAATCGAGAATCTGCCCATAATGTATCACAATTAGGATACAAAGCAGTAACCATAGATGGTGAATATTTTCCCGCAAAAGGCGGTACTGTTGTAATTGATATTAATTCAAAGATTTCAAAACTCACAAAACTAATTTCAATGAGTAGCGATATTGATGGTTTGTTCGAATCCATCAGATTGATTAAAAATTACCTACTGCAGAAAAAAAATTCTTTGAAAAAATTAGAAGATTCAATTGAATCGTATAATGAAAGACTTTCCATTTCAGAAAAATCTCTATCCTCAACAAATGCGCTTTACTCAAGTTTGAAATCAAGCATTGCTTCTAAAATGAATCTAAAAGAACAATTATCAAAAAGAAATTCTGAATTAACTTCAAGAAATACGCATATTGAATCAGAAATAATCTCAAACGAATCTCACATCGAATCATTGAATGAACGTATTTCAATTGTCCAGAAAAACTATGCTAGTGGGGAACAAGATCGTATTGCAAGCGAGTTGTCTAGAATTAACATAAAGAAAACAGACGTTGAGAAACTATTCACAACAATAATGAATGAATTTCGTGACAAATCTTCTCAGTTAACAATACTAGAAACTCGAGTTAGTCAAGAAAAGTCTCAATCTAATCGACTTTATGAGGAAGAACATTCTTTGAATTTAGAACGCCAAGAATTGGAAACAAAGATTCAAGAATTAGAAAAACAAAAAGAACCAAAAAATGAAGTTCTTGTAAAATTAAGAGAAAAAGAACAAAATCTTATCGCTACTTCCGGTTCATCTATTGGAGAACTCAAAGAATATGATGACAAACTTAAAATTTTATCTGAAAAGAAAACTGAGATCACAAAACAAATCAGCATATTAGAACGTCAATCTGATTCATTGAATCATGATTTACATGATTTGCAAGAAACTGAATCCAAATTAAAGCAAATTATTTCTGCTTTTAGTTTTGAAAAAGACATGGAACCTTTTGACGTTGGACCTATTATTCAAGGATTGGGTATTGAATTGGCTTCCCTTAATGCATTAAATGCAAAGGCACCTCAGTTATACCTTGAAGTCTCTTATGGCTATCGTTCAATGTCTACAAGAAAGAATTCTCTTGAGGAAGAAAAAAATGCAATTATAAAATTCCTTGATGATGTTGACAAAGAAAAAAGACAAACATTCTTGGATGCATTTGATACTGTCGATAAAGAAATTCGTTTGATATTTAATAAAATGACTGGCGGAAATGCTTGGTTAGAATTACAAAGCGAAGATGATATCTTTAGTTCTGGAATTTCTTATATGATTCAATTCCCAAACAAACCAAAAAGAGAATCTACATCAATTAGTGGTGGTGAAAAGACATTGGCTGCAATTGTATTTGTACTTGCACTTCAAAAGCTAAAACCTTCTCCATTTTACTTGTTTGATGAGATTGATGCACACCTTGATGCACCAAACTCTGAAAAACTTGCAAAGATCTTAGAAGAACGATCTAAAGAAAGTCAATTCATTTTGGTGTCTCTAAAAGATTCTGTAATACAAAAAGCAAAACTGATCTATGGTGTTTTTCCAAAGAATGGTGTTTCCCATATTGTCACTTACAAAGATAAACGAATGCCATCTGTTAGAACTTCCTAGTCTAGTTTTACAAAACATGCAGCATAATGCTCATCATCAACCTTATCTAAGTTAGGCTCGTCTTTACATTTCTCAATCACATAAGGACATCTTGCCCTGAATCTACATCCCTGATAAACATCGACATCAGTTGGATCATTTATTCGAATTTTCTTTTCTCTATGAAGATTTTCAGGATCTGGTTCTGAGATTGCATCAATTAGTGCTTGTGTGTATGGGTGCTTTGGATTTACTAGAACTTGGTTAATTGGTCCCATTTCTACAATCTTACCAAGATACAAAATTCCTATTCTTTGACCAAAATATCTTGCTGTTGCCAAATCATGAGTGATGTAGATGAATGAAATACTATATTTTTTCTGCAATTCCTGCAATAGTTCAAGCATCTCTGCTCTAATTGAAACATCCAGCATTGAAACCGGCTCATCTGCTATGATCAGTTTTGGCTTTAGTGCCAATGCTCTTGCCAAGACCACTCTCTGTCTTTGTCCTCCTGATAACATGTGAGGATATTTCTTTATCATATCTTCAGCAGGTTCTAATTTTACTTCGTGTAAAACTTCAATCACTCTTCTTAATCTCTCATTTTTATTTCCAACATTATGGATTTCAAGAGGTTCTGATACAATGTTTTCAATCCTCATTCTTGGATTGATAGAGTCATACGGATCTTGATGAATCATCTGGCAGTTCATTCTGATCTTTTTTAAATTCTTTTTATCATCATCAATTTCTTGATCCTCGAAAAAAATTTTCCCGGAATCTGCTTCAATTGATTTTAAAATTAATTTTGCAATAGTTGATTTTCCAGAACCTGATTCGCCGGCTAACACAAAAACTTCACCTTTTTTTACAGAAAATGAAACATCATCTGTTGCTCTGACTGTAGTGGTTTTTGAACCAAACAATCCTTTTTTTGTAAAATATTTTTTCAAATGTTCTACTTTAAGTATTTCTTCCACTGATTTTTTATGCAAGAAGAAGTATATCAAGAAATATGATTTGTGCGTAAAGAATTGGGATAAAGCATTTATGTAAAATGAAGATGGTTTTAATACTTGAGCAGCACAATTCAAAGAAATCCTGATTACAAAAAATATGTAGTATCTTCAAAACTTCAATACTTTAAACCTCATGCTACAAAAATTGAAAAAACATTTGCCGAAGAAATCTCTTCTAGTTTGAATAGAGATTCTAAATTCATAAATCCCAAGTTTTTTTATGATAAAAAAGGCTCAGATTTGTTTGAAAAAATTTGCTCTTTACCTGAATACTATCCTACTAGAACTGAAATCAGTATACTAAAGAAACTACAGGCTGAATTATCCTCTTACATTGATAAAAATTTTCGACTAGTTGAACTTGGAAGTGGCTCATCTGTAAAAACTAGATTGATTCTTGATATTTTGACAAAATTACAGGAGAACACAGAGTACTTCCCAATAGACATCTCTGAGATTCTTACGGAAAGCTCTGAAGAATTACTGAAAGATT
>SMUX01390705.1_pt1 | contig 10339 bp, 6 predicted proteins | sample 2456431 | NCBI WGS metagenome assembly SMUX01 (sample SAMN11095930, study PRJNA526329) | marine sediment metagenome | biome: Marine sediment; feature: Surficial sediment; material: Deep marine sediment; isolation source: Hadal surficial sediment | place: Pacific Ocean | collected 2014-11 | depth 0-1... | reverse complement strand
AGCCGCGCCGGCGGTCCTGATCGGGGGTCTGGGGGCGGCGGCGGTGTGGTTCCTGATCGCGGGCCGGCCCGAGCGGGCGCCGACGCGCGCCGGTCGCGCGAGCCGGGTCACCATCGGGGCCACCGCTCTGATCTGGGTGCTCTCGGTGGTGATCCCGCTCGTCCTGCTTCTGGTCGGCCTCGCCGGCGTGCGGAAGAGCGGCACCTTCTGGGCCTTTTATGGCGGGGCGCTCCTCAACACGGTGGCCCTGGCGCTTCTCTGCGGCGGGGTCGGGGCGGTGGTGGCGATCGGCCTGGCGGGCTTGTGGCAGGACCCCCGGCGCTGGGTGCGGGCGGTCGGGCACGCCCAGGCCCTCGGCTGGCTTCTGGCCGCGGCGGTGCCCGGTACGATTGTCGGGGTCGCGGTCGAAGCGGCCTACAACACGGGGGTTACCGCCGAGGTGATCTACAGCAGCCAAGCGGTCCTGGTGATCGGGTACCTCGCGCGCTTCGGATTCGTGGCGGCCCTGTTCGGCCGGTGGCTGATCGCGCAGGAGCCAAGGACACAGGGCGATCTGCGCCGGCTCGACGGAGCCGAGACGTGGCTGGGCCTGATGATCTGTGCCTGGCCGCGAATGCTCGCGGCGGGGCTCGGCTCCGGCGCGGTGATCGCGGTGCTCGCCCTGGGCGAGATACCGGTGACCGCCCGGCTGCACCCGCCGGGTTCGGACCCGCTCGCTCTGGCGGTGCTCAACGCCATGCACTATCAGCGGCCCTACACGGTCATGCTCTCGGTGCTGGTCCTGGTGGCCGCGGCGGCGGGCGCGGCGATCGTGGTGACCGGAGGGTGGTGGTGGCTGCGGCGCGTCTCGCGATCGGGCGCGGTGACCGCGGGGGCCCTGGCTCTCGGCGTGGTGGTCCTGCTCGGGACCGCCGGCTGCGTGCCGGACGATCCCAACCAGGTCGAGCCGCTGCGGCCACTGCTGGTCTTCGGCTCTCCGGGCCAGGCGCTCGGGCAGTTCAACTACCCGCGGGGGATCGCCGTCGATCGCCAGCGCGAGTTCGTCTACATCGTCGACAAATCAGCCCGCGTGCAGCGGTTCAGCTTCGAGGGGGAGCCGCAGGTCCAGTGGCGGACGCCCAGGAAGGAGAACGGCAAGCCGACGGGGCTCAACGTCGCCCCCGACGGACGCGTCTTCGTGGCCGACACCCACTACTTCCGGGTCATTGCCTACGACCGCGACGGCACCGAGCTGATGCGCTTCGGCGAGTACGGCGAGGGGCCGGGCCAGTTCATCTTCCCTACCGACGTCGAGTTCGGCCCCGGAGGCAGGCTCTACGTCTCCGAGTACGGGGGCAACGACCGCATCCAGGTCTTTACCGCCGAAGGGGAGCACCTCTTCGGCTTCGGGTCACCCGGCCTCGAGGTGGGGCAGTTCGACCGCCCCCAGTCGCTCGTCTTTAACCCCTCCAAGACCGAGCTGTACGTCGCCGACGCCTGCAACCACCGCATCGTGGTGGTCGACCCCGAGGGCACGACCCTTCGGGTCCTGGGAGGACCGGGTCGCGGCCGCGGGGAGCTGAGCTATCCCTACGACCTGATGCTCCTGGGCGACGGGTCGCTCCTGGTCTGCGAGTTCGGCAACAACCGCATCCAGCGGCTCTCGCCCGAGGGAGAATGTCTGGGGCTCTTTGGCCGCGTCGGCCCCCGGGAGGGCCAGCTGCAATACCCTTGGGGGATAGACGGCACCGAAGAAAGGATCTTCGTGCTCGATTCGGGAAACAACCGGGTGCAGGTGATTCGTAGACCTCGATGAGGGAGGGCGCGCCCAGCCTGCGTGTACGCGGCCGGCATCGACGGCCGCCAGAGAGCGTCCCAGGCGCAGCGGCCGATGAATCGGCCGCGGAGTGCAAAGGAGCGAGTGTCGGCCCGGAGGGCCGTACGGAGCGCTCAGAATAGGACCCGCTCATGTTCGCAAATCTGCCGATTCGTTTCGAAGAGCCGATCTTTCTGCTGCTGCTAGTCCTGATCGTGCCGGTCTTCTTGATAAGCCGCCGGTCCATCGGCGGCCTCTCGCCCACCAGGGCGTACCTCACCTTCGCGCTGCGGGTGATCGTGATCGCGCTCTTGACGATGGCCTTGGCTCACCCGAGCTGGCAGAAGCGCGGCGAGGGCCTGACCGTCACCATCGTGCTCGATCGCAGCCAGTCGATCCCGCTGCCGCTCAAGAAGCACTCGGTGGAGTTCCTGCGGCAGGCCGCCGAGGCAAATCGCAACCGCGAGGACCGGATCGCCGTGGTGACCGTGGCCAAGGACGCCAACATTGCGGCCCTGCCCGATCGCTACTCGGTGGTCACCGCTGGGCAGGAGCCGGCCGACCTGACCGCCACCAACCTTGCCGCCGGGGTGCGCCTGGCCCTGGCCATCATGCCCAACGACACCGCCAACCGGATCGTCCTCGCCTCCGACGGCAACGAGACGGTCGAGTCGGTGCTTGCGGCCGCGGAGGTGGCGCAGGCCAACGACATCAAGATCGACGTGCTCGTCCTCGAGTACGAGCACGCCAACGAGGTCATCTTCGATCGCATCGTGGCTCCGGCGCGGGCCCGCAAGGGCCAGTCGGTGAACATCAAGCTCGTCCTGAGAAGCCAATCCGAGGCGTCCGGAACGATCCTGCTGAGCATGAACGGCGCGCCGCTCGATCTCAACGGCGACGAGCCGGGCACCGGGTTGCGTGTTGACCTCGAGCCCGGGGTGAAGGTCATTCCCGTCACCATCAGCCTCGACGAGTCCGGTCCGCAGCAGTTCAACGCCACCTTCGAGCCCGACGTGCCCGGGTCGGACGTGATCGACCGCAACAACTCCGCGGTGGCGGTGACCTTCGTGGGCGGCGAGGGCAAGGTGCTCGTGATCGACGAGGAGACGGGCGACGCCGACTACCTCGTACAGGCCCTGATCGAGAGCGACATCACCGTCGATCGCCAGAGGCCGGAGGCGCTCGTGGGGGGGCTGGTGTACCTGAGCGGGTACGACGCCGTGATCCTTCCCAACGTCGCCCGCTGGGCCTTCGACGACGACCAGGACCGGATGCTCCACGCCTACGTGCACGATCTCGGCGGCGGCCTGGTCATGGTGGGTGGGCCGCAATCGTTCGGGGCCGGCGGCTGGATCGACTCGGAGGTCTCCAAGGTGCTGCCGGTCAAGCTCGACCCGCCCCAGACCCGCCAGATGCCGCGGGGGGCGCTGGCCCTGGTCATGCACTCCTGCGAGATGCCCCAGGGCAACTACTGGGGCCAGCGGGTGGCCATCTCGGCCATCGAGGCGCTCAGCCGTCTCGATTACGTGGGCATCATCGAATACAACTGGAACAACGTCCAGTTCAACAAGCTCAACGCTTCCTGGGCGTTCCCGATGAATCAGGTCGGCGACAAGAGCGCGGCGATCGCCGCCGCCAAGCAGATGACCGTCGGCGACATGCCCAGCTTCCAGGACTCGATGCAGCTGGCCTTCGACGGGCTCAAGGGGCTGCGGGCCGGGCAGAGGCACGTCATCATCATCTCCGACGGCGATCCCTCCCCGCCGCGAGCCAAGCTGCTCGACGACTACGTCAACGCCAAGATCACGGTCACCACGGTCATGGTCGCCGGCCACGGCGGATCCGGCACGATGAAGGTGGTGGCCAACAAGACGGGGGGGCGGTTCTACCGGATCACCAACCCCAAGAACCTCCCCAAGATCTTCATCAAGGAGGCGCAGATCGTCTCGCGTTCGCTCATCCAGGAAGACCTCTACCATCCGCAGGTGGTGAGCCGCCTGCCCGGGCCCACCGAAGGCTTCGCGGCGGTGCCGAGCATCGACGGGTACGTGCTGACCGCCGCCCGCGAGGGCCTGAGCCAGATTCCGATCGTCAACCGCACGTCGGAGGGGGACGACCCGATCTACGCCTACTGGAACTACGGACTCGGCAAGTCGATCGCGTACACCTCCGACCTGACGGGCAAGTGGGGCAGCCGCTGGGCGGGGTGGGCGCAGTTCCGCTCGTTCTGGGAGCAGTCGATCCGATGGGTCATGCGCCCCAGCTCGCCGGCCAACATGATCGTCAACACCCGGCTCGAGGGCGACGTGGCGGTGGTGGAGATCGAGGCCCTCGACGCCGACGCGTCGTTCATGAACTTCCTGCGGACGAGAGCGGTGGTGCTCCGGCCCGATTCGACCGCCACGCCGCTCGCGCTCCAGCAGATCGGACCGGGGCGCTACCGCGGCGAGTTCCGGGTCGACGACGCCGGCGCCTACCTCATCAACGTCAACTACGCGGGCGGCTCACCTGACGCGCCGCTGCAGGGCAACCTCCAGGCGGCGGTGAGCGTGCCATACTCGCGCGAGTTTCGGGCGATCAAGCACAACGCAGCCCTTCTGTCCGAGCTGGCCGAGCGGACCGGCGGGCGGGTGCTCACCGGCTCCGACCCCGCCCTCGTCAATCTCTTCGACCGCCAGGGCCTGGAGGTGCCGCGGAGCCACAAGCGGATCTGGGACCTCTTGGCGATCATCGCGGCGGTGCTCTTCGTGCTCGACGTCGGGGCCCGGCGGGTGTCGATCGACCCCCGGCGGTTGATGGCCCTGGTGGGCAAGGCCGTCGGGCGGCGGGGGGAGGCCACCACCGACACGGTCGCGGCGTGGAAGCGCACCCGGGCCCGCGTCGCCCACCGCCAGGCTGACGCCGCCGGCCCGGTCGAGGCGGTGGACGCCCGAGCCCGGTTCGAGGCCGACGAGTCCGATCTCGGGGTGGCCATCGACGTGGGCCGGGAAGGGCCCCGCGACCACCGCGACGGCCCCGCCGCGGTGACCCGCGCCGAGCCGGATGCCGAGCCTGATCCGACCGAGGACGAGGGCGACTACACCTCGCGATTGCTCGCGGCCAAGCGCCGGGCCCGGGGGCAGGTGGACGATTTGGGCAAGGGCGGCCCCGATGCCTGAGGTCGCGGCGCTCGGGCATCTCGTGACCGCGTTCGAGGACATCGAGTCGGTCAAGAGGGCGTGCGCCGCCTTCCGCGAGGTCTTCGGGGCGCTGCGGTCGGAGATCGCCAAGGTGATCGTCGGCCAGGAGAAGATCCTCGAGCAAACGCTCGTCGCCCTCTTCGCCAACGGCCACGTCCTGCTCGAAGGGGTGCCCGGCCTCGGCAAGACGCTCCTGGTGCGCACGCTCGGGCGGGCCCTGAGCCTGCCTTTTGCGCGCATCCAGTTCACGCCCGACCTCATGCCGGCGGACATCACCGGCACCAGCGTGGTGCTGGACGACGCCGTCACCGGCCGCCGGATATTCAGCTTCAAGCGCGGGCCGGTCTTCAGCCAGTTGCTGCTGGCTGACGAGGTGAACCGGGCCACCCCCAAGAGCCAGTCGGCTCTGCTCGAAGTAATGCAGGAGCGCACGGTGACCGTGGACGGCAAGACCTACGTGCTCGATAAGCCGTTCTTCGTCATGGCCACCCAGAACCCCATCGAGCAGGAGGGCACCTACCCGCTGCCGGAGGCGCAGCTCGACCGGTTCTTCTTCAAGATCATCGTTCCCTACGCGACGCGGGGTGAGATGAACGAGATCGTCAACCGCACGACGGCCGACGTCGAGGCGACCGTCGAGCCGATCCTCGACGGCGAGACCATCCTCCGGGCCCAGCGGCTGGCGCGGCGGATCGTGGTGGCTCCGCACGTGCAGAGCTTCGCCGTTCGTCTCACCCTCTCGACCCACCCCGGCAGTCCCTTCGCCGACCCCAAGACCGACAAGTACATCTCGGTGGGCGTAAGCCCCCGCGGTGCCCAGGCCCTGATCTGCGCCGCCAAGGTAATGGCGCTGATCGACGGCCGGTACGCGATCGCCTTCCACGACGTGGAGACTGCCGCCGTCCCGGCGTTTCGCCACCGCACGATCCGGAGCTTTGAAGCCGAGGCCGACGGCGTGACCACCGACGCTATCATCGAGCGACTGCTGGAATATGTTCCCCGGGAGCAATAGTGTCCGACTTCGGGGTTACAACCGAGAGCCGACCCAAGCGCGTCGATGAGCTCATCGACAGCGAGCTGATGGCCAAGCTCGACCAGGTGGACGTGATGTCCCGCAAGATCTTCGCCGGCAAGCTCCAGGGCGAGCGGCGGAGCAAGAGGCGGGGTGTGAGCGTCGAGTTCGCCGACTACCGCCACTACGCCCACGGCGACGACCTGCGCTTCGTGGACTGGAACATCTACGCCAGGCTCGACAAGCTCTTCCTCAAGATGTTCCTCGAGGAGGAGGACCTCTCGGTGCTCATCGCCATCGACAGCAGCGCGTCGATGAACTGGGGCAACCCGAGCAAGTTCTATTTTTGCCAGCGGCTGGCCATGGCCCTCGGCTACATCGCGCTCTCCAACCACAACCGGGTAACCCTCTACGCCTTCGACAGCGAGGGCGTGCGGCCGCTCTCGAACCTCCGGGGCCGGCGCCGGACCCGGGAGATGGGGGAGTGGATCCTGGGCCTCGACACCGGCGGGGCCGGCGCCTTCGGGGAGGCGATGCGGACCATCGCCCTGGGCCGCCAGGGCAAGGGCTTGATGGTGATCCTCTCCGACTTCATGTTCAAGGAGGGCTACGAGAAGGGCCTGCGGTACCTCGCCGGCGGCGGCTACGACACCTTCTGCCTCCAGATCCTCAGCCCCGAGGAGGTCGATCCGGGCAAACACGGCCTCGCTGGCGACCTGCGGTTGACCGACGTGGAGGACGAGGACCTCGCCGAGGTGACCGTCAGCGCCCACCTGCTGCGGCGCTACAAGGAGAACCTCGACGCCTACTGCGGCCGGATCCGCGACTTCTGCGTCCGCCGGGGCATGATGCACTTGACGATCGACACCGCGACGGACATGACTGATCTGTTGCTGGATTATCTTCGCAAGCGGGGACTACTGAAGTGAAGAAGGCATCGTGGCATCGTGGCATCGTGGCATCAAGGGGGAAGAGAAGAAGGAGTGAGGAGCGGTGACGGTGTCGTTGCATGATGACATAAAGGGGGGCGCCCACGCGAATCCGCCCATCAGGTCGTTTCGTAATCTGGTGGCGTGGCAGAAGGCCTTCTCGCTGGGCTTGGAGGTCTACCGCCTTGCGGCCATGCTGCCGGATACGGAGCGCTTCGGGCTCGTCAGCCAACTCCGTCGTGGCGCGACTTGCATAGCCAGCAACATTGCAGAGGGCTATGGTCGCGGTCGCCGATCCGACTACGTGCGGTTCCTTCGGGTCGCTCGCGGCGCCTTGTATGAGTTGGATACCCAACTCATGTTCTCCGTGAAGCTGGCTTATTTCTCTCAATCAACGTACGACAAGGTGAAATCACGCCTCGACGAATGTGAGCGCATCCTGGCCGGTCTCATCCGAAGTCTTGAGCAACCGGCGAAAGCCCACGTACTTTCTTCTTCTTCCCACGATGCCATGATGAAGTGAAGAAGGCATCGTGGCATCATGGCATCAAGGGAGGAAGAAGCACATCCTCGCCGGCTTCATTCGAAGTCTCGAACAACCATCAAGATCCCACGTACTCTCGATGCCCTGATGCCTTCCTGTGCTTCTTCCTTCTTCCCCTCGATGCCACGATGCCATGATGCCATGATGCCTTCCCAATGAACTGGCTTTCGGTCTCGACCGGTCTCATCCTCGCCGCGGTGGTCATCCCGCCGCTCGTGCTGCTGTATTTCCTGAAGCTGCGGCGGCGGTCGCAGCCCATTGCCTGCACGCTCTTGTGGAAGCGCTCCATCGAGGACCTGCGGGCCAACGCGCCGTTTCAGCGGATTCGCCGCAGCATCCTTCTGCTGCTTCAGCTGCTGGCGCTGCTGCTCCTGGCTCTCTCGGTGATGCAGCCGCAGGTGCAGGCGGGGCAGCGGAGGGGCGGCAAGACGGTCTTGCTCATCGACAACTCCGCCTCGATGACCGCGACCGACGGCGGGAATGGCCTGACGCGGCTCCAGGAAGCCAAGCGCCGGGCCAAGGAGCGGATCGAGGCGCTCTACGGCGGCGGGGTCTTCAGCGGCTCGGCGGGCGAGACGATGGTGATCGCCTTCTCCGACCGGGTCGAGGTCACGAGCGCGTTCACCAGTTCCAAGGCGACGCTGCTGGGGGCGATCGATCGCATCCTGCCGACGCACGGCCAGACCCGCATCGAGGAGGCGCTCAAGCTCGCGCGGGCCTACACGACCAACGTCAACCCCGATCAGCAGGGCCGGCCGGTAGGGGAGCCCGCCACCCTCGAGCTCTACAGCGACGGGCGCATCGCCGACCAGACCGATCAGGTGATCCGCGGCGAGACCCTCAACTACCACCCGATCGGCACCGAGACGGGCAACGTGGCGATCGCGAGCATCTCGGTGGAGCGTCCCTACGGCCGGCCTACCGCGGTGGAAGTCTTTGCGGCCATCGTGAACTTCACCCGCGCCGAGATCACCACCGACGTGCAGCTCTCGGTCAATGGTGTGGTGCGGTCGATCGAGTCGCTCTCGATCGGCGCCGCCGAGGTGAACCCGGGCACGGGCGAGCTGACCGGCGGCCGCAGCAATGTGGTGTTCACCCCCTTCGACCAGCCGCGGGGGGCGGTGATCGAGGTCGCGATCCTGCGGGAGGACGACCTGCCCGCCGACAACGTCGCGCGGCTGGTGGTGCCCCCGCCCAAGCAGCTGAGGGTGGCGCTCGTGGCCCCGGGCCGCTTCCTGGTCCGCAGCGTGCTCGAGGGGATGTCGCTACGGGAGCTGGTGGCGATGACGCCGGACGAGTTCGACAAGCAAGCCGAGGAGGGCGGGCTCGATCGGTATGACGTGATCGTCCTCATGGATCACGCGCCCGAGATTCTTGGGCCGGGTCGCTACCTCACGTTCGGGCCCACGCCGCCGCTCGAGGGGCTCAACGAGTTCGGCGACGGCAAGCAGCAGGTGATCCTGGCCACCCGCGACGAGCACCCGGCCCTGCGGTTCGTGGTCCTCGACAACCTCTTCATCTTGAAGTTCAAGCTGCTCCAGCCGGCCGCGGACGTGCAGGTGCTGGCCGAGGGCAGCTCCGGGCCGGCCATCGTGGCCGTCTCCCGCGGACCGCTCCAGGTGATCCACGTCACCTTCGATCCGCTGGACAGCAACTGGCCCTTCCACCGCAGCTTCGTCACCTTCGTCTTCAACGCGGTGGAGTACCTCGGCCACGCGGGCGCGGCGTTGACGAGCAAGAGCCTCGTTCCCGGCGAGGCGATCACCGCCCGTCTGCCGGCCTCGGCCACAAAGATCACGATGACGACCCCGGACGGCGCCGCGCACGACGTGGAGCCCGTCGACCCTACGTTCCTGGGCTGGGGCCCGATTCGCCTCTCGGGGGCGCACGTCCTGAGCTGGTCACAGCCCGAGGCCGACGAGCGGCAGAGTCGCATCTTCGCGGTCAACCTGCTCGGCGAAACCGAGGGCCGCATCGAGGTGAAGCCGGCGATCGAGATGGGCAAGGACACCTGGGTCGGCGAGGCCGCCGGCGACTCGACCTACACCCCCCTCTGGCCCTGGGCCATCGGCCTCTGCCTGGCAGTGATGATGGTCGAATGGTGGATCTACCACCGGAAGGCGTATGTGTAGGGACGAAGCGACGGAGCGACGAAGGGGCGGAGCGACGAAGCGACGGATAGGTCACTTCGTCACGGAGCCTGCCCACCGTGGCGGGTCACTGCTTCTCTACTTTCGCCGTCAACTTCTCCTGCAACCCCTCGTCGATCCCCAGGTACTCGCACATTTGCTGCTCGAAGGTGTTCTGGTCTTCCGGGCGTGAGAAGTCGAGGCGAAGCTCGTTGATGACCTTGGTGCCCTGGCCGATCCACGCCTGCCAGGTCTCGGCGGCGATGTTCTGGTAGATCCACTCGCCGATCTGGCCGCGCATGGGCGGGTCGGGAAGCTGCATGCCGGGCCGGCCGGTGCGCTTGCAGACGAACGTGCCGGAGGCTTTGAGCTTCTCGGCGGTCTCCTTGACGGCGTCGGAGAGGGCGGGCGGCTCGCGGCCGATCTCCCGCAGCAGGTCGGCGATCGCGTCGCGGGGCATCACGTCGCCCTTGCTCGCCGCGACCTCGTAGCCCTGGTTGAGCATCTTGACGGCTTTGTCCGCCCAGCCGGCCTTGATCATCGCCTCCCCGGCGAGCTGGTAGGCCTTGCTCATCTCGGGGTTGATCTCGATCGAGCGGCCGAGGCTCTGGGCCGCCTCCGCCGCCCGGCCCGCCTCGAGGTACGCACTCCCCAAGCTGAAATGGGCCATCTCGTTGTCTGGATCCGCCGTCGCCATGTTCTCGAACTGCGCGATGCGTTCATCCAGGGTGGGCATGGTGGGGGGTTCCTT
>SMUX01134687.1_pt1 | contig 10341 bp, 11 predicted proteins | sample 2456431 | NCBI WGS metagenome assembly SMUX01 (sample SAMN11095930, study PRJNA526329) | marine sediment metagenome | biome: Marine sediment; feature: Surficial sediment; material: Deep marine sediment; isolation source: Hadal surficial sediment | place: Pacific Ocean | collected 2014-11 | depth... | reverse complement strand
GTTGGGACCAATTTAATCCAGGCTTTTAGAAAAAAGGAGGTGCCTTATGGCTAATGTCAGAGAAATGAAGGCTCAAGACGTCATGCGTAAAGGAGTAGAAATGATTTTTAGCAGCGCTCCTGTCACCCATGCTTTACGAAAAATGAAGGAGCTAAAGGTGTCCAGCCTGATTGTTGACCGGAGAAATAAGGATGATGCATACGGCCTCCTTACCAAGACGGATATCGTCAAAAAGGTGATTGATGCCGGTCCAAGGAGAAGAAATCTCTCCAACACTAAGGTTTTCCAGATCATGAGCAAACCCTTGGTCACGGTATCCCCCGGTCTTTCGATCAAGTACTGTGGAAGGGTAATGAACAAATCAGGTGTATCACGTGTGCCAGTATTTGACGGCAAGCGAATTGTCGGGATCCTGAGCATGAGTGACATCTTCAATCACTGCTAGCTAGCACCATACCTCTCACGAAGGCGCTCTGCGGAAGCGGCGGTCCACATCGGGCCGCCGTTTTTTCTTGACAGCCAGCAAGGGATCTAGTACCAGTATCTTTGACGAAGGGGTGAAAAATTTAAGCCATGCAATGGGGCGTGGCGTAAAAGGGCCGGGCCTAGTGCTCGGCCTTTTTATTTTTGATCCTTTCTCCTCTTTTTCCTCACTCAAAATTCATCCACGCCACCCTTAAACATAACCCTCCTTAACCTCGATGGAATCCGGGATGAAGTCGTCTCCGCTGTGTTTTTCAACTATCTTCAGAACCTCTTCCATCGACGGCTTTTCGTCACGTTCCACGTAAAATACCGAAATTAAAATTTGGTGCTCGGGATCATTCGATGGAGGCTTTTTCTTATAGCTTATGACGAACCTCATCACTTTCAACATAGCATCGATCCCCCTACGAATCTGCTCTGACGCAGGAATCTTTAACTTGCTCTCAGGAAGAAATGAACGCGTCGTTGAATTGCGTCTTGGGACATCCTTTTCCCCCGTGAAATTGATGCCCTCGTAACAATACAGGAGACCATTATGAGGCTCACGACTATCGGTCTTATCAGTAACACTAACCCTTTTAGGCATGGAAATTGCTTATAAAATATACCCGATTGCTCAGAAAATGGGCATGCTAAGACGCCAACCGGCCTAACTGAGTGAGAATTGGGAGGTCGTCGCGTCGGAGATTTCGCCACCAAGAAATGGAGAACGGAATGACAGGAGGCAACGCGATATGAGGAATCTGGTACTAGCCCTTTCGCTGGTTTTGGCGATGGGTTTGGCAGCCTGCTCGCAAGTGCAAATGGAACCGATTTCACGGGATCAACTCGTAGATAATATTGCTTCCATCTTGAAAATGGAAAAACGGCTTGATCAGTTGATGTACCACACGAAGATGCTTGGTTCTTTAGGTGGATTGAGCCAAGGTAAATCGACAGAATTGAAGGGCCACCTGGATATTTATTATGTCTACTACTTGGCTTCAAACGTCCAATTGGCAAAGGGCAACATGACCTCCTACCAGGCGCACCTTAAACTGGCTGAGAAAGAATTGGACGTGATGGAATCCATACTCAAGGATGGATTGGACAAAGACCTTGAGTTCGAGTACAGCGGGGAAAGCAACGATTTTTCACGTTCTAAGCTATAACACCAAAACACGATAAGCTCCTCATCGGACAGCCTTTCTCCATTCAGCTAGACCCCAGGATATAGGTAATGCTCATACCCATACAGCACATTTTTGCGAAATAGTTCTCAAAAATTGGACACTTTGCGATATGTCGAGCTAAGAAATCCTTAAACATGGGAGGCTTTCAGTCTGGCACTCCTTTTGCTCCAATTCCCTCCTCACAGGTCTCAAATGAAAAAGAAGATCCTCATAGTAGTGGATGACAACGAAGTTCTGATCAAGATTGTGCAGATGTCCTTTAGGGATTCCTACGAGACCCTTTTAGCAAACGGAGGCAATCAATGTCATACAAAGCAGAAATCAGCCGGGACAACCCATCTTGCTTTCTCTTCTTGATCGACCAGTCGAGCTCGATGGTGGATGAGATCTCCGTCGGAAATGAAACTCAGCAGCTGGCGAAAGGTGTCGCCGACGCCGTCAATCGGTGGCTCCAAGAGCTTTCCCTCAAATGTGCGAAGTCGGAAGGCATCCGCGTCTACTACCATGTAGGAGTCATCGGGTATGGAAAGACTGTGGGTCCGAGCTTCGTTGGTCCGCTCGCCAGCCGCGAACTGCTTCCGATCGACGAGATCGCGGACAACCCGGCGCGACTGGACGAACGGGCCAAGAAGGTTATTCCCGTGTGGTTCGATCCCGTTGCCAATGGTGATACCCCCATGTGCCACGCCGCAGAGGAAGCCAAGCGGATCCTCGAGGGCTGGATCGCTAAACATCCGAACAGCTTCCCTCCCGTTGTCATCAACATCACCGATGGCGAGTCGAACGATGGAGACCCAACGGAGAAGCTGCAGTTCTTGACGAACCTGTCGACATCCGACGGCAACGTCATGCTCTTCAACATTCACCTTTCGGCCAATCCGAAAGCCAAATCAATGTCCTTCTCGGATTCACCTGACGATCTGCCGGACATGTACTCCAAGATGCTCTTCCAGACAGCCAGCCCCTTGACTCCTGCCATGCGCGAGCTGGCGAAAGAACACGGCTTCGACACGTCGGAGGGTTCTCGTTGCTTCGTTCTGAACGCTGACATGGTGCTTCTCGTACAGGCGATCGACATCGGCACCCGTCCGAGCAACGTCCAGATGGAGGGACAACTCGACGTCACTGGTGACGACGAAACCGCAGACGCCGAGATCGACGAACCGCAAGAGCCCGGTTGGAGTGGCGACGACGAGAACCCTCGGTAGAGCCGTCTCGAGCTTCAATGTGGATCTGTATGCAGGCATTTCCAACGCCGAAACGCGGAAACGTCGAGAGCGAGTACGAGGATGCGTCTCTTTTTGATTTCCTCCCGTTGATGATAGGAGGTTTTTACCGAGGAGGTCCATTATGCAGCGTTTGAAAGTCAAGTGGTGGTTGGCTGCGGGTATCTTGGGAAGTGTTGAATTCTGGCTGTTTCAGGTCCGTACCGGTTCATCTACCATTCCCCAGTTCATAGGCGAACAGATCGTAGCGCAGGGCGGATATCCAAAGTTGCTTACGCTCCCCATCGGTTGGGGGGTTCATCTAGGAGTGAGTCTGGCCTATTCGCTCCTTTTCGCTATTATCATGGTGATTCCATTCTCCCGATCTACGTTTGCTCGACTCGGTATCGGGGCGGTGATTGCACTGGTTTTGGGGTGGTTCGCAACACTACTTACCGCGCCGGCGATCACGGTGACGATTAGCCTGTTGAGTGGGCAGGGGTTTCCCGCCACGCTCCCAGGACTAAACACCACTCTCGGGTTGCCATTGTGGAATCATCTGCTCTTCTTCGGGGTCGTCTGGGTTGTTTACCTGCTCATCCCCAACCTGTTCCGTTCACGAAATCTTTCGCCAACGTCTGCGCCAAAGCTTCCGCCAACGTCTGCGCCGTGGTATACATCGAAGCCAACCGGCTCTTGACCTCGAGATCTATGATCCGTTGTTTGTGAAGAATAATGAAACCTCCTCCCGAGATCCTCCTGCGGGCGACCAAGGTGATTAAATAAGCAGCACCTAATTTAACCGTCCAAGACGCATTTAAATAGCTCTTTAATTGCGTTCTAGCGGTTCAACACCGAGCAAACCCAAGCCCAGAGCCGGTCTGAGCCTAACTAGAAGTGACATTTAATGAGTTCGCTACTGAAAGGTCTTAGAAGGGCAGAAGGCAGCAAAAACAGTGTTAAGTGTTAAGCGAAGAAAGCAAGAAGCAGAGAACAGAGCGCAAGGCGGAAGCTAGTAAAAAGTTAATAGTAAAAAGGCAAACGCGCAGCGCTGTGCACTGAGCGGAAAATGGGGACCAAAGACAGGCAGCTGAGAGATCACAGAAGCAGATTTCGCATGAGGCGGTGTCCCGTAAAAGGGTCAATCAAGTAAATCCCGTTGATCTCATAGGGGAACCAGGTCAAGGTGGCGTCGGTCATAGAAAAATTATCTTCCTGAAGGGCGTTGATCTTCTCCAGGGGCCTGGGCGCCATACCCACCTGGCTGAATTGGGCCAACATTACTGCGTCTTCCTGATCGTAGTAACATCCTTCGATCTCAGGTAAATTTTCCGTCAAGACTGTATAGGAAGGCTGTTGCCTCGAGATTCTTATGGCGAGGTCACTCAGAAACTTGAGCTGGCGGTAGCGGAAGGCAGGAAGAAACAATTTAGCGGGGCCATTTTCATCTGTATTAGTCTCGAGCACCCAGAAGGGAAGGTACTTGAGCTGCTTGTGGTTTTCAGCATTTGCCGTTTTGGCAATCCGGTATGATACCTCGTTCAGGCAGTTGCCAAGTATCTGCCAGCTCTTTTCACAGGAGGAGCAGAAAAAGATCACATTGTCTGGCCGAACAGGAAGATCCCATCCGCAATTCGGACAGGTTAGAGGTCGGAAACCAATCACCTGAGGATCGGCGCTTACCTCCTGGTCGAGTGTATCGTAAAGCCGAGGGGTGGCATCCAGCGTAATCACCGCCTGCGACACGGCATCAAGAATGGCTAGACGATCTTTTCCCCCTTGCTTTAGCTCCACTACCCAGAAGGGGAAATAAATGACCGAGAGCATACGGCCAATGATCTTGCGGTAGCTTATGGCCTGTTTTCTGCCGGCTTTCATACCATGGAGTAAAGCCACCTTCGGATTGATATTGGCCTGAACAATCTTCCCTAGAGACTCGAGGGTCTCTCTGCGGAACAGTTCGAGTCGGAGAACCGAAGGGCGAACTCCGAGGGAGTACAATCCGACGCCATCCAGACTGCAACCTATAAAATTTTTCTCCACATACTGATTGAACAGACGGACTTTAGTAAACCCACCAGGTGCGCCTGGAGTGGTATCCCAAGGGTTCTTGAGGCCAAAAGGGGCAGTCATCTTCAGCTCCGAATTTTCTTTTTCAGCTGGAACCGGATGAGGAGGGTAATCCGTTTTCTGAGGGATCGTGCTGGTTCCTCCAAACACCTTGCTGAGGAGGTCCTTGGCTGACTGGAACAGTGAATACAAGTCAATGGACGCAGGTCCGGACATCCACGCATCGCTGGATACCATCGGAGACATTAGCGGATGAACGGTCCGTTCCCTCTTGGGTTGATCCGGCGGTACCTCCCAGCGAAAGTCATGGCCTGTCAGACGATAGTAGGGGATAAAATAGAGCTGCTTTTTAATGACACGATACCTCGCACCGCTTTGCTTCTTCGCTGCTGTTAATTTCGCCAAGGCGCCCTGTGCATCCATCTTTGGGGTGACATAATAGCTCAGCACCTGTTTCCGTCCAGTGACAAGGAGATTGGACCGGCAATACAGACACCGGACAGCGTTGGATCCTTCGGTAAAATCGAGAGGGGCTCCGCACAGAGGGCATTCGGTGGAAACTACGAGGTGACTGGTCATCCGAGACTACTTCTATGACGAATTACTCTCTAATTACTTAACCGCAGATTTTCTGCGATTAACGCAGATATTTAGCAGCAAAGAGCATAGCGCATAGCGTCCACTTTTAAGCCATCAGCTCTCAGCCGTCAGGCTTCAGCTCCAGACTCATTACTGCTAACTGCACACTGTCTTGCTGCTCCTTTTCTCGGGCTGACAACTGATAGCTGACTGCTGATAGCTAAATTCGCTCAGTCCTCAGCACTTGTTACTCGTCACTAATTAAGCGCCTTGCGCCATGCGCTTAGCGCAGTTCCCTAGGTGACCATTTGCGTAAATCTGCGGTTAATAGCTTTTGACGCTTTACGCTCTACGATTAGCCGCTTGCTGCCCACTGCCAGCTGGTTTCGTATTTACTCCACGTTCACCGATGTCCCGCAATTGAAACAAAACTTGGTGCCGGGAGGGAGTTTCGTCTGGCATTCGGCGCAGTGGAGTTCTGCCTTGAGGTCCAAGCCACAGGAAGGACAGAAGTTGGCACTGGTGGTTACGTTTTTATCGCAGCGTGGGCATTTCTTGATCACCACCATCTGATGCCCGCAGTGGGCACAGAAACGGCTGTCCGTGGACACGGCCCCGTGACAATCGGGACAGTTGACGGTCTCTTTTTCAACCTCCTTGGCCGTTCCTTTTTCAGCGGCTCCCATGGTTTGATAGATCATGCCGGGAATCATCATGCCCATGCCGGCCCCGATGCCGACCCCCATCCCGTTGGAGGCGCCTCCGTCGCCAAAGATGCCGCCTCCTGATGTGGCCGCATCGCCCATGGCCTTGGCCGCCTTGAACTTCAAGAACTTGTCCATGTCCCCTACGGCCGCCATGGAGGAGCGCGCATCGATCATCTTCTGCACCTCCTCGGGGGGTGTGATCCGGTTGATGTATAAATCCACGAGTTCAATCCCATATTTTCGGAAATCTTCCGTTAATCGAGTTTTGACCGCCACGGCCATCTCATCGTAGTACCTGGGAAGATCAAGGATGCTGTCCACGTGTTCGCCTAGGAAATCGTTCAACCTCGAGACAATGACCTCCCGCAGGTAATCCTCGATATGGGCGGTATCGTAGGAACCTTGAGTCCCCACCAGCGTGTTAACAAATAGGAGTGGTTGTGTGGCCTGTAGGGTAAAGGTTCCAAAGGCCCGGAGGCGTATAAGCCCGAGCTGACTGTCCCTGAAAGCCACCGGGTCCTTTGTCCCCCAGCGCATGTTCGTGAACACCTTCAGGTTGACAAAATAGACCTCCGCCCTGAAGGGGCTTGTGAATCCCCAGGGCAACGACAATACCTTTGTCAGTACCGGGAGGTTTAGAGTTGAGAGGGTATGACGGCCCGGACCAAGTATATCGAGTCCCTTACCATCGCGGAAAAATATGGCGGCCTGATTTTCCCGAACGATAAGCTGGGCACCGAATTTGATTTCCCCGGACCCCTCTTCTGGGTATCGATGAACGATCTCGGTTCCAGCGTTGTCAAACCATTCAATAACTTCCATGAATTGTGCCATGCCCCCACCTTATCTCGCCATTAGAACGTCTTGGCGTGTTGAGAATGTCTTTTCAAATCCGTCCAAAGCACGGGACAAATCTTCGATGGCTTGTTTCAATGCGGTTTCATCTCCATGTGAATCATGTGCGTGTTCTGCTTGTGTCTTGAGCGTTGCCATCTCATCCATAAGCTGCAGATCAAAGGTGCAGAGCTGCTCCAGTTTTTTAACGTCGAGTCTGTTGCTATCGAACATCCCCGAGTAGCCTCGGGATGCATACTTGACGGTGTTTGCTAGCTTGTCCAACTGAGATGCCACCCGATCCAGCGCCGGCAGGAGGGAGAGATCCTTTTTGCCCATAAGCTGTCTTTTATCATCCTCCAGGTCTCGCTTGAGCTGCTCGAGTTCGGTTGCTACCCGCAGGCGTATGTTCTTGTCGGTATCACGCGAACTTTCTTTGTCCTGGTAGCCGCTCACACCAGGCACCATGCGGGCTAATCGTTCAACCTTCGCTGATAAGCTCATTTGAATTCTCCCTTTTTGCAATATTGCAACTCACCCGATGGAGTCAGTTTAAGGCACCTATCCCTTTGTTAGTGATTTTCTGAAGGTCCACAATTCCATGTTTGAGTTCAGCAATCTGATCCGAACCTTGCCACTCGTGTAATCATATTTCACGATGGAGACTCTTTCCCCTTCCTTCAAAAAGAGGACACGTTGTGTCGCCTCTAATTGGTGGAAGGCGTCCATATTCTTATCCGCTAGATATTTCACCGCCGCGTCTAAAAGGGCTTCGGAGACCGCGGCGACCTGCCCTTCCTTGGTCAGCCAAATATTCGCGTTCCGTTTTCTCCTGCGTTCTTGTTCCCGTAGTCTCCTTTCTATCAACTTTCTTCTAGCAGCCTGCTTCTGCTTGAGCTCAAGATCCGGATCACTATATGGTTCTAGTGAAGGCCAAGTCCTGTTGGGGGTAGGTTCTTGGGTACTGAAGGACTCTACCGGAGTCGTATCTATGTTTCGCGTGGGCTCTTGGGCACCGACCGATTCTACCGGAGTTTTATTCCTGGCCTCGCTTGTCGTCGTCGTGTGAGCAACGAGTTCCCTATTTTGGGTCTTGCTTGTGGAGATATACTGACGTGCCAAGCCTGGCCACCTCTGCTCAACGGCCTGCGTTAATTGGGTGAAGTAGGTGGCTGCCAGAATAAACATACCGGGGAGTAATATCAGGAGCGCACCGAACAATCGTTTGCAGCCCGTCGGCCTCTTCATGGAGAGTGTGTTTTCTATCGTGAGGCGGACACTGGGGCTTATCAAATAACCCAGGGCCACGACAATCAAGACGAGGGCGCATGAAACCAACCAGGGGTCTCGAAACTGCTCAAGGGTAGCGCCGAAGGACACCCCTATCGACTGGACCATGGACAAGAATTCCCTCATAAGACAGTTTTACTGCAAGGGGAGTGCCAATTTGTAACTATCTGATAATAAAGGGATTCCTCCTGCAAAAGGGCCGAAAAACATGCGATCCAAAGGTAATTTTTGGCAAAAACGTCCTGCTGTGGGAAACCTGCAGGGTGCGGACTGCTTGCTCATCAAATAGCAGAACACCATGAGAGAAAGCCCGTGGATGAATGCGCATCGCGGACAAGAGGGGGGTTCGATCTTGGAAGACAATGCCTGAGTTGCCCTTTCTTCTCACTCGCAAGGTTGACGCAGCCTTGACAGGTGACCTTTGGATTCGGTACTTGCACGTGTAAGGCGTATTACGATGACCAAGGAGGATATTCCATGGCCTTACCCAAAACTTTTAAAGCCATGGTCGTTTCAGAAACGGCCGACGGGAAATTTATTAGGGAGATAAAGGAAAAGAGCCTGTCCGATCTGCCCGCCAATGACCTGCTAATCGAAGTCAAGTATTCTTCGTTGAATTATAAAGACGCGTTGTCTGCAACTGGCAATAAGGGTGTGACACGCAGCTATCCCCATACTCCAGGAGTTGACGCTGCCGGGGTGGTGGCTGAAAGCGCTGATTCGAAGTTCACTGCAGGTGATCAGGTTATCGTGACCGGTTACGATCTTGGCATGAATACCTCGGGTGGCTTTGGTCAATATATTCGTGTGCCGGCCGGGTGGGCAGTCAAGCTTCCGCCGGGTCTTAACTTGAGAGATAGCATGGCCTATGGCACGGCGGGCTTCACGGCAGCGCTTTCCGTAGTGAAACTCCAGCAGTTCGGGTTAAGGCAAGACTCAGGAGAGGTACTTGTTACAGGCGCAACGGGCGGAGTTGGGAGTATCGCTGTCGCTATCCTGGCAAAACTCGGGTTTCAGGTGGTGGCGGCCACTGGCAAGATGGGGGAAAAGGACTTCCTCTCAAAACTCGGGGCCAAGGAAGTCATCTCGAGAGAGGAGGTCAACGACACCTCAGGACGTCCGCTCCTGAAGGGACGTTGGGCCGGTGTTGTGGATATTGTCGGCGGTAACATCCTTGCCACCGCCATCAAGTCGGCCAAGTATCATGGGCTGGTAACCTGCTGTGGCAACGCTATGTCCCCTGAGCTAGCCGTCGGTGTATTTCCGTTTATTTTAAGAGGGGTGAGTCTTTTGGGTATCGACTCGGTGGCTTGCCCTACGGAGACGAGGATGCAGATCTGGCAGAGGCTTGCACAAGAATGGAAAGTGGATTTCTCGAACGGGTTGATATCCGAAAGCTCGTTGCCGGAGCTCAACGAGAAAATAGATGCGATTCTCAAAGGTGGTATTCGGGGCAGGGTAGTGGTTCAATTGAGTTGATGAAGCGTGGCTGCCGGAGTCTCACCCTCTCGTTTAACTCATTGGACGTGCACTAGCACATCCGCGGCGAGAACTCCTTTTCCCTGCGGGTACACAATCAAAGGATTAATATCCAAGGCAACCAACCTGTTGCCAACGGCTAATGCCAGTTTGGACATCCCGACAATAACCCCGGAAAGGGCGTCGATATCAGCAGGCGGACGCCCTCGGGCACCGGCCAGGATGGGCCAACCCCGAAGACGGGTGACAATCTTGCGGGCCTGTTCCTGAGAAACTGGAGGGATCCCGATAGAAATATCTTTAAGGACCTCAACGAAGATACCACCGAGGCCGCAAATGATGACAGGACCGAACAGGGGATCCTGTTTGATTCCCAAGATCATCTCTAGCCCTTCATCGGCCATCTTCTGCACTAAAGTGCCGGATATTTTAACTCCAGGATTCTGGGCTATCACTTTTCGCTGAATGTCGTGAAAGGCATCACGAACGGCGCTGGGTGTGCCAAGTCCAAGAACGACT
>SMUX01234154.1_pt1 | contig 10346 bp, 6 predicted proteins | sample 2456431 | NCBI WGS metagenome assembly SMUX01 (sample SAMN11095930, study PRJNA526329) | marine sediment metagenome | biome: Marine sediment; feature: Surficial sediment; material: Deep marine sediment; isolation source: Hadal surficial sediment | place: Pacific Ocean | collected 2014-11 | depth 0-1... | reverse complement strand
TTCCTTTGCTACGGTGGATTAGGCAATTTTTGTCATGATGTTAGCGCTCAGGAAAATTCCAAAAGTTCCTGTCATTCTATGAAAGTTATGGAAAATGAGCAGATACCTGCCAGTAACAATTCGGATAATGAAACTAAATTATCTGTGGATAGCGGCGGATCAATGTGTCAGTATTTTATAGTCTCTAAGGCTTTAGAAATCGACTCGGACTTTTCGTCTGATATTTATATACTTAATCAGAATTTCTCACAGCAAAATTACTATAAGCACATACTGGATAAATATAGTCTTAAAATTCCCGACAGAGAAAGTTTAACCAAGCTTTTTCTGAAAAACTCCTCCTTCTTAATTTAGATTATTTCTCTCTATTTTATTTTATTATTATGATAGAGTAATTATATTTACTCTATCCAAGTAGTGGAAAAATGTTTTTGGAGGGAAATATGAAATTATTGTTTGTTCTGCTAACCCTTATTTTAACTAATATTAATTATGGCAATGCTGAGGAGTATTTGAGCCTTGATTCAGCGGTGAGGGAAGCTTTAGAAAGCAATCCGGAGATAAAGGCTGCAAGAAGCAGGTGGGAATCTTATACGAAAATACCTTCTCAGGTAGCAACTCTGCCAAACCCTACAATAGGAGTTAGGTTCAAAAATGTAAGCTTTTCAGAAATAACACTTGGAGATGATCCAAGATCAGACGTTCAAGCTTTTATAATTCAGGAAATTCCATTTCCCGGAAAACTCTCATCAAAAAAGATTATTGCTTTAGAAAAATCCGAGTCTCAGAAATGGGCAGTTGATTCGACCTCAAGAAGGATTATAGCCGATCTTAAAGAATATTATTACGACTGGTTTTTTATCAGCAAATCTATTGATATTACAAAAAGAAATAAGGATTTGCTGGAAACATTTGTAAGGACCACTGAGGTTAAGTACGAAGTCGGAAAGGGTATACAGCAGGATGTCTTAAAAGCCCAGGTTGAGCTTTCTACTTTCATACAAAGAATTGAGCTTTTAGAGATGAAAAGGCAAATAATTGAGGCACGGATTAAAAACATTTTAAATCGTCCGCAACAATCAGATCTAGGAATGCCAGAAGAGATTGAAAAATCAATGTTGAATATTTCGATCGACCAGTTTTATGAAATAGCCAAAAAAAAATCTCCAAGTCTTAAAGTAAAGTCAGAAATGGTAGACAGCAAACAAGAGGAATTAAAGTTAGCACGCAAACAGTATTATCCTGATTTTGTCTTACAGGCTACTTATTTCAGCCGAGACGGAGGTAGTCAACAACTGGAGAATCTTTGGCAGGTTGGACTTGGACTGAAGGTTCCTCTTTATTTTTGGAGAAAGGAAAAACTCGGGGTGCAAGAGGCAGAACTTAACCTAAAAGAGGTTAAGGAAATTTATGAAGATACTACCAACACTATACTGTTTGAAATAAAGGATAAATACATTACTGCAAACACTGCAGAAAAGCTCATGGGTTTATATAGAAATGGCATTATACCTCAGTCAAGGATCTCCCTGGAGTCTGCAATATCGGGCTATCAAGTAGGTGATGTGGATTTCCTTACACTTCTGAACAGCATTGTGACACTGTTTAATTTTGAGATCGAATACTACAAACAACTTTCTCAGTATCAGACATCTCTTGCAAGACTTGAGGAGATAACAGGGGTTGATTTGATATGAACAATATTTTTTATCTAAAAACTTGTAGGAGAATTAAATATGATGTTGAAACAAAATAAGAACAAAATAATAATCGCGTTAATTTTTATATTGATTTTAATTATTGCATTTTACGGTTCAAAAATTCCCATTGTTAATAAAATTCCTATTTTTACTAAAAAGCATGAACACACATACAAACCGGTTTTAGATGAACAGGGTGATGTTAAATATTGGACCTGTACCATGCACCCGTCTTTAAAGCTAAAAGAGCCTGGAAAATGCCCGATATGCAGTATGGATTTAGTACCTGTAAAGAGAAGAGGCTCTGAAAAGAAAAGCACCATGGCTAAGAAAGTGGAGAAGTCTGATATGAACCAGAGCGAAGGAATGCAAGGAATGAGTGGTATGCAGGGCATGCATGGAATGAGCGGTATGGGTTCAGGTAGTAAAAGCATGGGTAGCGACTTAGAATCTATATTTATAGTAAGTACACAAAGACAGCAAATGATTGGAGTTAAGACGCAAACAGTGTCGATAAAATCCATGACAAAGAAGATTCGAACCGTGGGTATGGTAGAGCTTGATGAAACCAAAATTGAATATATTCATACTAAGTTTAGTGGATGGATTGATAAGGTCTTTGTAGATTACACATTTCAGCATGTGAAAAAAGGTGATCCTCTATTTTCAATCTACAGCCCCGATATTGTATCCACACAGGAAGAATATCTTCTTGCCCTTAAATCAAAGAATATTCTTGGAGAAAGTGAATTTCCAGAGATAGCTCAGGGAGCTAAATCACTTGCAGAGTCGACGAAAAGAAGGCTGAAGTTGTGGGATATATCTGAAGATCAGATTAGAGAACTTGAAATCACAGGTAAGGTAAAAAAGAGTCTAATAATTCACTCTCCTATTACAGGTTATGTTACATTTAAAAATGCTTTTGAAAATATGTATGTCGAGCCTAATACCAGAATCTATACAATAGCAGACTATACAACTGCGTGGGTTAATGCTGATATATATGAAAGCGATATCTCTTTAGTTAAAAAAGGTCAGGAAGCTATAATAACCGTAGAATCACTGCCAAATGAAATATTTAGTGGCAAAGTTACTTTTATCTGGCCCCACCTGATGACAAAAACAAGGACTACAAAGGCGAGGTTGGAGTTTCCCAATCCCGATCTTAAACTCCTTCCCGGAATGTATGCCGATGTTGAATTGATGATTCCTTTAGGAGAGATGTTAACGGTGCCCAAAAGTGCGGTTCTAAGAACAGGAAAACAGGACATAGTATTTGTAGATAAGGGTGAAGGAAATATGGAGATGAGAAGAGTAGAGCTTGGTTATGAGGCAGGTGATAGCTATGAAGTGCGAAGAGGTTTAAAGGAAGGTGAAAAGGTCGTAACACGGGCAAATTTTCTCATCGATTCAGAGAGTAAAATTCAGGCTGTAGTAGCTACTTGGGGAGAAGCTTCCGATGATAGTGGTAAGGCCACTAGCGAAACTGAGTCTCATAAGGAGACTCAAGCTATAAAACTACCACAGTCGGGTCAGGCTGATGAACCTGGCAACAGCAAGCAGTCCGAGTAAAAGAGGAAGAATCCAATAAGAGGCAAAAAAGGAAAAAATAAATGATTGACAAAATTATCGATTATTCAGCCCACAACAAATTTCTGACAGTAGTAGCTGTGCTCTTTTTTACTGTCTGGGGCCTCTGGGCTATGATAAACACCCCTCTGGACGCAATACCCGACCTCTCCGACGTCCAGGTAATTGTGTTCACCGAGTGGCAGGGCAGAAGTCCTGACCTAGTGGAAGACCAGATTACCTATCCAATTGTTACAAATATGCTTGCGGCTCCAAAAGTAAAATTTGTGCGTGGACAGTCATCTTTTGGATTGTCCTTTGTTTATATCATCTTTGAAGACGGAACCGATATGTACTGGGCCAGAAGCAGAGTGCTTGAATACCTAAATGAAGTTACCGGGCGGCTACCTGAGGGGATTACTCCGTCTTTGGGTCCCGATGCAACAGGGGTAGGATGGGTTTTTGAATATGCTCTGGTTGATAAAACGGGACAGCATGACTTAGCGGAACTGCGCTCTTTTCAGGATTGGTATCTACGTTATTGGTTAGAGTCAGTTCCCGGAGTTGCCGAGGTTGCCAGCGTAGGCGGCTTTGTGAAGCAATATCAGGTTGAAATTGATCCGAATAAACTATTTGCTTACGGCATACCGCTGCAAAAGGTCATAAGCTCCATACGAAGAAGTAATAACGAAGTTGGCGGAAGGGTAATAGAATTTGCAGCAACCGAATACTTTGTTAGGGGAAGGGGATATATAAAAAGCATAGAAGACATTGAAAAGATTCCCGTTAGTATAAGTGGGAACGGCACACCTGTTTACATCAGTGATATTGCAAACGTAAAATTAGGACCGGACATGAGAAGAGGTCTGGCTGAGCTGGACGGAGAAGGAGAGACAGTTGGCGGCATAGTAATTATGCGCTACGGAGAAAGCGCACTTGACGTAATAGAAAGAGTAAAGGAAAAACTAGAGCAAATAAAACCATCTCTCCCTGAAGGTGTTGAGATTGTAACCACCTATGACCGTTCAGGCCTTATCGAAAGTGCAATAGACACCCTAAAGGGAAAGCTTATTGAAGAATGCATTATAGTAAGCCTGGTTATAATTATTTTTCTCTTCTATTTTAGGAGTGCGCTGGTTCCTATATTGACTATCCCGCTTGCAATACTGATGGCCTTTATTCCACTGTACTACTTGAATCAAACATCCAACATAATGTCTCTGGGTGGAATAGCCATAGCGATAGGGGCTATGGTGGATGCGTCCATTGTACTCGTTGAAAATGTGTGCAAGCGCATGGAGAAGTTGACCGGGGAAGAAGATGGAGAAACTAGACAAAATGTAATGATAAGTGCAATGAAAGAGGTGGCAACGCCCATTTTCTTCTCTCTTCTGATTATTGCGATTTCTTTTCTCCCTATTTTCACACTCGAAGCCCAGGAGGGAAGGCTCTTTAAACCTCTGGCTTATACAAAAACATTTTCTATGTTTTTTGCGGCGCTACTTGCCATAACAATTACGCCGGCACTTATAGTTCTCTTGATTAAGGGAAAGATCAAACCCGAAGAGCAAAATCCTGTAAATAGATTCTTAATCAGGCTATATGACCCTGTAGTAAAGATGGCTCTACAGTTTAAAAAAACGGTGCTAATTGTGTCTGCTCTAATTCTTATCCTTACTTTTTATTTCATTTTTGAAAAACTCGGCTCAGAGTTTATGCCTCCACTGAACGAAGGAACTATCCTGTATATGCCAACTTCCGTGCCCGGGATATCCATCACCGAGGCTTCCAGGATTCTTCAGATTCAGGACAAAATGCTAATGAAGTTTCCTGAGGTGGAAAGGGTATTTGGAAAGATCGGCCGTGCCGAAACGCCCACAGACCCTGCCCCGCTTAGTATGGTCGAGACGATAGTAACACTAAAACCAAAAGACCAGTGGCGTGAGGGAATGACCTGGGATAAGCTAATCTCCGAAATGAATCAAAAGCTAAAGTTTCCCGGAATGTCAAACGTATTCTGGATGCCGATTCAGACAAGGACTGAGATGCTTAGCACCGGGTTGAGGAGTAATCTCGGAGTCAAAGTGTTTGGGCCGGAGTTGGAGATAATAGAGAAAATAGGGGTGGAGATTGAACAGGTGCTGACCGATGTTCCCGGCACAGCAAGCGTTTTTGCAGACAGGGTTACCGGAGGTTATTTCCTGGATTTTGAAATTGACCGTGAAAGAGCCGCAAGATATGGTCTGACTATAGGTGACGTAGAAGATGTTATTGAAACCGCTATTGGAGGAAAAAACATATCCCAGACAGTAGAGGGACAGGAAAGATACCAGATAAATGTCAGATATCAGAGAGAATTTAGGATGGATATCGATGACTTGAAGCGAGTGCTGATAAATACACCTACTGGAACACAAATACCCATATCGCTTGTAGCCGATATTCACTTCACTACGGGTCCACCTCAGATAAAAAGTGAAAACGGACAAAAGGTTGGTCTTGTCACTGTGGTTGTTGAAGGAGGAGACTACGAGGGTTACGTCAATAGGGCAAAAGAAATTGTGAGCAAGAATGTCAAACTTCCCCCAGGATACTTCCTGGAGTGGGCAGGGCAGTATGAATACCTTCAGAGAGCTACGGAAAAGCTAAAATTAATTATACCTATCACTATATTTATTATTTTTCTCCTGCTTTTTATAAACTTTAACTCGGTAATTGAATCACTGATTGTGCTGCTTTCAATCCCATTTGCGCTGGTCGGCAGCATCTGGCTTCTGTATATTCTGGATTACAACCTTAGTATGGCAGTCGCGGTGGGTATTATCGCCCTTGCAGGGCTTGCAGCTCAAACAGGGGTTGTAATGATAATGTATCTAGATCACTCTTATGATAAAATGGTGGAAGAAGGGAAAACAGGGATTGAAAATTTAGATAAGGCTATACACGATGGTGCTGTACAGAGGGTCAGGCCTAAGATTATGACAGTTATGGCGATGATAATGGGGCTTCTTCCCCTGATGTGGAGCCAAGGTGCGGGAGCGGATGTTATGAAAAGGATAGCAGCACCTATGGTTGGAGGATTAGTAACTTCGACTATTCTAACTTTGATAATCATTCCTGTTGTATATTCAATGTGGAAATCAAGATCAATGAAAAGAAATAATTAAGTTAAAAATAGCTGTTTGCAATTTTTACAAAATATCTATATAAATAAAGATTCTATTATTAAAAAGAGAGGATTTGTATATGCAATATGAGGCTGTAATTGGTCTAGAAGTGCATGCTCAACTGTCTACAGAGTCAAAAATATTCTGCTCATGCTCTACTAAATTTGGCGCAGAGCCAAACTCTCAGGTATGCCCAATTTGTTTGGGAATGCCCGGAGTACTTCCAGTATTGAATAAAAAAGCGCTTGAGTATGCGATTATGGCAGCAATTGCTACAAATTGCACAGTTCACAACAAATCGAGATTTGACAGAAAAAACTACTTTTACCCCGATCTTCCTAAGGGTTATCAGATTACTCAATACGAGCAGCCTATTTGTACAAACGGATACCTGGACATTGATCTCGATGGCAAAACAAAGAAAATCAGAATTACGCGTATACATATGGAAGAAGATGCCGGAAAGCTGATACACGAGGATTCTGAGCATTACAGCTACGTTGATCTGAATAGGACTGGGGTTCCCCTTATTGAAATTGTTAGTGAACCGGATATGTCGAATGCACAACAAGCCGTAGCTTATATGAAAAAGCTTCGCTCGATCTTAACTTTTATTGGAGTGTGTGATGGGAACATGGAGGAAGGAAGCCTCAGGTGTGATGCGAATATATCAGTAAGACCTGTGGGCTCGAAAAAACTTGGAACAAAAGCTGAGATTAAAAACGTAAACTCATTCAGATTTGTGCAAAAGGCCATAGAATATGAGATTGAAAGACAAATATCAGTACTGGAAAATGGCGGAGAAATAGTGCAGGAAACAAGGCTTTTTGATTCCAGTAAAAACGTCACATTTTCAATGAGAAGCAAAGAAGAGGCCCATGACTACCGCTACTTTCCTGACCCCGATCTACTTCCCGTAATATTGCAAGATAATACTATTAATAGTTTGAGAGAGTCTTTGCCGGAGCTTCCTCATAGCAGGTATAAGAGATTTATGAAAGATCATGATTTACCTCAATCTAGTGCTTTAATATTAACATCTACAAAACCGCTTGCTGATTATTTTGAAGATTCATTAGAATTTTGCACCGATCCTAAAATTGTTGCTAACTGGATAATAAATGAAGTACTGAGAGAGATAGGAGATGAAGACGAAATAGATAAATTCCAGATTAGACCCATAGAGATCTCTAAGTTGTTAGAACTTGTACAAAAAGGGAGCATTAGCGGAAAAATTGCAAAAGATGTTTTTTCTCAGATGATAGAAACTAAAAAATCAGCCGAGCAAATCGTGAAAGAAAAGGGCTTAGAACAGATATCTGATGAAGGGCAGTTGGAAAGCCTGGTTAGGATTTTAGTTCAAAAACATCCAGATGAGGTTAAAAGATTTAGAGAAGGGGATAAAAAACTATTAGGATTTTTTGTCGGTCAGGTAATGAAAGAAACTAAAGGAAAGGCAAACCCAAAACTTATTAATGAACTACTCAGAAAACATCTTGCTTGAGATTTTCAAGCAGTAAGTCTATTTTCCTTCCAATCGATAGCCTCGTTTCTTAGTTTTTTTATCTCAAACATTATTTCTTCTCTAACCTCGGATATTAAAGCATGAGAGGGTTTTTTTTGTTTACTGTATTTAAGAGTTTTTCCAAACTTCATGGTAACCTTAGAAGGTTTGATGAAACTTGTATGTCTTGGAAGGGCTTCATATGTACCGTCAATACCAACGGGTATTACTGGACAACCTGTTGCTAGAGCCAGAATTGCTACTCCGTCTTTGGCTTTTCCAATCTTTCCGTCTCTGGACCTTTGACCTTCAGGAAATATTCCAAAAAGCTTATTGTTCTTTAGGAGTCTGATTGCTTTTAGGAGTGAGACCCTGTCAGTCTGATTTCTTTTAACTGGTATGCAGTTAACGATATTACACATCGTTTTAAATATTATATTTTTTTTATATAAATCTTCGGCGGCGAAAAATACGACCTCTCTTCTGGACCGGTAGGCCGAAGCGCCATTAATAATTAGCCCATCGAGATGAGAACAATGATTTGCTGCTACAATTCCGGGGCCATTTTCAGGAAGATTTTCCAAACCACAATATTCCGCACCTAAATAACCCTTTGCAAATAGATTCATTGAAAGTCCTATCCACCATTTTAAGCGGGTAGGGCCTACTTCTCTGTAAGGAAAAGTGGAAGGGTCAATTATCTCCTTGCCAGCATTACAAAAGGTATTATATAGTAGGGTTATTCGGTTCACTGGTTAATTATTATAAACTGCATTTTTATTTGCGTTAAATAATATGTTTTTGAGAAATGTAATACCTGATGTTTCAATTCTATTTCTAAGATTGGCCCAGTCTGTTTCAGGAATTTGAGCAAATGATTCTATTACTTCAGGATCAAATTGGGTTTCTGATGAATCTATAATTCTTTGTTTAGCTTCTTCAAATCCTACAGCCCTGCGATAAATCCTGTTGCTTGTCATAGCATCTAGAGCATCTACAATCGAAAATATTCTAGAGCCAATGGGTATTTCAGTGCCCGAAATGCCGTTTGGATATCCCTTGCCATCATATCTTTCATGATGTGTTAAGATTATTTTTGCAGATTCTTCAAGAAAGTTTATTTTTTTTAGTATGTTATAACCAAGTTGGGGGTGTGTTTTCATGATTTCCCATTCGCTTGTTGTTAATTCCTCGTTTTTTAGAAGTATACTGTCAGGAATCCCGATCTTTCCAATATCATGTAGTAATGCGCCTTTTACAATAATTGATAATTCTTCATGTGACAGCTTCAAATTTCTTGCCAGCATTAATGAATATTCTGTGACTCTATATGAATGATAGCCCGTTTCTTGTTCTCTTAGGTCAAGCGCTAAAACCATGACCTCGAGGGTACCGGCATACAGGTCCATTAACTCACTTGTTTGTTCTATCACTTTTTTTTCTAACTGCTGCTGATAGAACTTGTTTTCTCTAATTAGTTTAGTTCTTTCTATCCCACGTTGGGCAGTAGTTTCAATTTCTTTTATTACAAATGGTTTAAAAAGAAAATCGTATGTTCCTTGTTTTAAAGCAGATTTGACGTTATCAATATCCCTTGAAGCTGATATTACAACAATTGAAGAATCTATGTTGTTAGCCTTTAGTTTCTGCATGGTTTCTAAGCCATTTAGGTCAGGCATATAAATGTCCAGCAAAATTAAGTCGTACTCAGTGGTTTTACATTTTTCTATACATTCATTGCCGCCACTTGCCAGATCGCATTTGTAACCTTTATTTGATAGGATATTTTTTAGTAAAATCCGAATTGATTCTTCGTCATCGACAATAAGTATTTGTTTATTATTACTCAATTAGAAAGTCTCCAAATAATTAAAATATTGATTTAACTAAACAAGAATAGGCAAAACGGTCTATACGTAATATTCATTATATACCAAAAATAAAATAACAAATAAACTATTATTAATAAATAATCATTAACAATAATTATAGCATATTTGACACCATATAAATTGATGTTATTTTCAACCCGAAAATGAAGAAAGCTGTTCTCCTATTAGAAGATGGTACTTATTTTGAAGGCCGTGGTTTTGGAGCGGATGGTGAAGTATTTGGAGAAATAGTTTTCAATACTTCTCTAACGGGTTACCAGGAAATTCTAACAGACCCGTCCTATAACGAACAGGTTATTGTAATGACATATCCTGAGATTGGCAATTATGGAGTGAATGAACAGGATATAGAATCGTCAAGACCCTATGCCAGAGGCTTTGTAGTAAAAGAGTTTTGGGACAAGCCAAGCAACTGGAGATCAACAATTGATCTTGGCACTTATTTAAAGAAATATGGGGTAGTAGGTATTAACTGGATAGATACAAGGGCAATTACACGAAAAATCCGAAATGA
>SMUX01009159.1_pt1 | contig 10348 bp, 8 predicted proteins | sample 2456431 | NCBI WGS metagenome assembly SMUX01 (sample SAMN11095930, study PRJNA526329) | marine sediment metagenome | biome: Marine sediment; feature: Surficial sediment; material: Deep marine sediment; isolation source: Hadal surficial sediment | place: Pacific Ocean | collected 2014-11 | depth 0-1... | reverse complement strand
GCTGACTTCAATCATTATACTCCTGCATTAAATCGTGTTGGAATAACAACTTCACAAAAATTTGCCGAATCGATAATTCAGCATCCATATCACACTGCAATTGTTGCTGGAGATAGTTTAGTTCTTGAACGAACTGACTTTAGTGCTAGGATGGCATTTGTGGATTATGACGGTACAAAAGCCTATGAATACTATTTAACAAATCCGCCAAAAACTGCTTCTGAGAAAGAAGAATTTGTAAAAATTAATGCTCCAAGACTAGTTGCAGGAATAGAGAAAATAGAAACATTTTTCGAAAATATGTCAAAAAATTATCTTTCTAAAATAGAATTAGATTCTGTTAAAATTCCAAATTAATTATTTTTCAAGTACTTTTTTCAAGGCAGAATATTCTTTTACAGTAATTTCTCCATGTGCTAATCTATTTTTTATAACATCTTCTGGATTGTTCCAATGAAGCGCACCCATTATTTTCTTTTTTATTGATTTACGGTTTTTAGATGTATTCTCATAGTTTGTATCAACCTTTCTTTTAGTTCCATAAATTGCACCAAATAATATTGCTAAACCTCCTAATGTAAGGCCCAACAATGCAATTTCATTACTTTCTGAACTATTTTCATCAAATGGATTATCAACTGTTTGTATGGCTTCTGCTTCTGGAATTATTTCATCTAGAATCACATTTTCTAAATTAGCCTCAATAGTTTCTGTAAAGCTTGATACAGATTCTAACCCAACAGCCCCTTCAATTGTTAATCCAGGATAGTTATTGTCAAACCATTCTTTGTAAGTTGGTTCATTGTAATATCTATCAAGGTAGTGTTGTGGGTTTTTTGAAGGATCAACAAAACTTGCAAGAGTTGATTCATCATTTTCTAAATCAGGTTCAGAATTTATTTGAGGAGTTGAATTATTCCCACCCGTAACAGGCTCATTTTGTGTCTCCGACTTTGCTTTCATTGCTGTAATTGAAGGAACAGGCAGCACACCATCTTGTGAAAAATCAAAACTAGTTGTTTTACCTTTTGTTAAATCTAAAATGAATGCAGTGGCATTATGAATTCCATGATCTTTAAATTTTTTGTCTGTATCTAAACTCCTTTGAAAGGTGTTATCTAGTTGAATAAATGCCTGAGCAAGTAATACAAATTCTCCATTTGAATCCCTAATTACTATTGTTACAAGCCCCCTTGATTCTTCATTTACAGTTCCAGAAAATGAAATTTGATCTCCTTTGGTATAAAATATCTTATCTAATTCAAAACTAGTGACTTCAGCAAATGCAGGAGTTATTGTTGAAACTAGCAAAAGCGTCATCAATGAAATCGTTGGAGTTTTTCCCAACTTAATCATAAAGCAGTTTTTGATGTTTTCTTAATTAAGACATACGAAGCAAATTTTCATGTTTATTGATAGTAATTTTTAAAAACTATTAAGAATTTTCAAACTGATCTGCTTTTTTCCAAATCATGTTAAACAATAATTTCATTGAATTAAGCATGGTTTTTGAATCAGTCCAGACTGCAATCATTTCAGAATTTTCGCCATTTTTTATAAAGAAGAATATCTCTTCACAGTCTTTAATTAAAAACCATAGATTCTCACCTAGACTATCTTCAAATTTTTTGATACAATTTGCTGGTAATTCATCTATAATAAAAGGCGAATTATTATTTGTCGACATTAGAATTTTTAGATTACTATTAGTGCTCTTTAATGAATCAATAAAGTCAGTATGATAAAATTTCATAAAGTCTTTCTCTGAACCAAGAAGGTAGACATCCTTTTTTGCTGAATTTATTAATTGATTCAATTTTCCTACGATAGAAACTTTACCTTGTACTATTTGGAATCTGTTTTCCTTTATTAGTGCAACATTAGTTTCAGTATCTGGAATCATATTCCACTGGGAAATCATGTATAGGGATTGTTTTTCTAATTCATCTAATCTCGTTCTTTCATTACTTACTAGGATGTTGATTGATTTATCAAATGGAACTGCTTGAAATTTGGTTGGCTTGCCAAATGCTGCAATAGTGATTCCTTTGCTTTGAAGACCATTTAGAAGGTGATATGTTTCTGTTCTTGGTATTTTAAGACACTTTGAAATTTCAGGAGCAGACTTTGATGTATTTTTACTCAAAAACAAATAAACTCTAGCCTGGTTTTGTGTAAGGCCAAATTCTAACAAACTTGTAAGTAAGCTATCATATGGTGTTTCCCCTTCAGGCAGAATATCAGATTTTAGAGTAGCCTTTGTCATTTCCATGTATTACAAAAATGTAAAATGTATTCATAAGGACCAGTATGTATTACATCAATACAGATCAAAAAAGAACACAATTCTGTTCCTTTGATGATTAACTGATTAACTGATTAAACGATTAAACCACAATTCCAAAAAAATTCATGAGAATATCTCCATAAACTAATTGGATGATAAAACCACCAGTAATTAGTAAGATGTAAGGTACTCCTGGAGTTATCCAAGTATTTTTACTAGAACAAAATTCCGTTGTTTCTGCATTGTGAAATGTAATGTTTAGTTTTTTTTGACCGCCTTCTGTTTTTTCAATAGCAAAACCAAAGTTTGATTCTTTTGCTCTATATCCAATGATCATAGCTAGAGATTTTTTAAATTTTGATTCATTGAACCCTTCAAAAATATTCTCCTTTTTTAGAATTGAGATTGAATTTCGTATTAGATTTACTAATAATGGGAAAACAAAAAGCAATGCACCATTTGATAAAGCGGTTAGCGGAGTTATTGCACTATTTGTTAAAGTCATCATTGGTGCTAGTGTAGCTAGAACAATTAATGCAAACGCATCTGCTCCACCAAACATTCCGGTTCTCCAAAGAAGTATTGCAAATGGAGCTATGATCAATGAAATTAGAATAGATGTAGCTGATTCTGAGAAATTAGGATCAAAAACTAACAAAACGACAGAAAATGCACCAAATCCAATCCACAAAACATCGTGAATTTCTCTTTTCCAAATATCATAAAATGACGCAACACCTAACATTATAACTGCAGAAAGAATTCGAATCGATTCAAATTCTAAAAGAAACTCATTCATGGCTTTATTTTCCTACTTTACTTTTTTGTATTTGACTAAAGAGGTAAAGCATGTTTTTCAAGCGACCACAAATTTTTAAATACAATCAACTAGTCTCGATCTCTTATTTCCGAAATTTTCTCTTTAATGCCATCAAATTTTTCTGTTAATCCACCCAATGGTAGTCTCTCAGTAATTCCCTCTAGTCGATTTGTTCGTTTTAAGAAGAAAATTACGCCAACAGCTGCCACTGGAGCAATTAAGTACATCAGTTGTGTATTTTCCATAACAATTCCTCCTAGTCCTTGATTATCTGATTCAATAATCTCTACATAGCCTTCAGGATATTCAAACGTATAACTAGCAGATGATTTCGCATTTGCAACTCCTATACCATTAACAACAGCACTGATTTTTGCAGTAGTAGGATTATGAGAAATAACTTCAAGCACAGCTAGACCTTTTGCATCTGTTATTTGCCTTTGATGCACAATATCTGCCCCAGTAACACTCCATTCCACATCCATTCCTTCTGCAGCTAAACCATCACCAGGATAAGACACCGATAATGTGACAGTCATTGGTTCAGATACTAAACCTGAACCAGCAATTTTCATATTTATTTTTGGTTTGATTCCTTTTACAATCAAATCAAATTTTGCCAAAGGCAAATCTTCAGAAAGAAGTGCAATTTCTGAACCCCCTTCACCCTTTGTGGTGATTTCAAAAATTGTTCGATATTCATCTTTTGCTATAACCAGACTCTCAGGAATATCTATTACAGATTCATTATTTGAAACCAAAATTATTTCAATATCCTCTTTTGCATAAACAGGATTTTTTCCGGAATCTAGTACTTGAATTGCTAATAGAGCATTTGTATTAGGTAGTGTTGTTTCAGGAAAAGTAAGTTCAAATGATGTTGGATCTGTAGTATGGCTTTGCAATGAAAACGTAGTTGATAAATCAGTTCCACGAATTTGAAATTCTGATCTTCCAATTTTCGTTGATTGTACATCCATTAACATAAATAGTTGATTTTGTTTTATAATTGCTGAATCTATTTCTATAAATTCATCTGCAGAAAAGGTTAGAATAGTATCTTCAGTAAATTGAGTAACACCAAATCTTCCACTTTCATCTTCATCACTTGAATAACAAGTAGAACCATCAGAGGAAGATGAACTTTCCATTAAATAACCAATAATGGGAAAATCTGATCCTGCAAGAATTTTTGGAATTAATGGTTCAACAGTTAGTGTTAAAGAATCCTTAACCGGTCCATATGGATCACCTATGATGATTGAAACTCCTTCATTATCTGTCAAATAAAATTCAATTAAACAGTCCTTAGGGGCTACAGTACCAGTATTTCCAAATACTAATGCTGAATTTTGTCCCTTCTTGATAATAGGATTTACAATATTAACCGTATTCAAGCTAGAAGAAGCAATATTCAATTCAAGATCATTTTTTGTCATTACTGGAAGAGTTGCTTCATCTAAAATTGATGCAAAAACTGTATTTGAACCAGGTGCCAGATAGTCTAACTGATCAACAATAGGTACTGTTGCTTCTAAATATAAGACTCCAATTACTTCATTTTTTCCAGTTGTAAGAAACGGAACTACTGAAAATTTTGCTGGACCATCTCCTATCAGTATCCCGCCTTTAACCTGTCCAGTATCACCACCACCTATTCTTTCATGAATAACCCTAATTGAAGTTGATGTTGAAATATAATCATCAGTTGACACTGAAATTGTATAATCTTGAAAATCACTTTCTGTAAAATCACCTAAATCAGGACGTGGCGTGAAACTAGTAGATGCCCAGTATGAACCCTTCTTAATTTCTAGTGTATTATCACCAAATAATACTTCTGCAAAATTACCACTTGTGTTGATTGAAGAATCAGGATTTGTTGCAGTGATAGAAACACGAACATTTTTTTCTGCAGTAATAGGAACACCATCATTGTCTTGAAGTTGAATAATTAGATAAGCAGTAGGATTTGAATAACTAGTAAAGGTTGAAGGATAAGCATAAACTTGAATTTTGTAAGGCTCTGCAGCTTTTTGTATATTAATAAATTGACTAATTCTTCTCATATCTTCGGTTTCTGCAAAAATAATTGGTTCTCCCGAAGATAAAACGTTAAATTCATTTATTGCAAAATATTCTCCTTTTTTAATTAGTATTTTTTTTTCTTTCAATTCTATCATATCAGTATTGGGTGTTGAAAACTTTATCAGAGTATCACTTTCAGCTTTTGTTGGTAATCCACTTGTTGTTAATAATTCAACTGCAATGTAACCGTGTTTAGGTCCATCTACAGGAAAATCATTAGGAGTAATTTTCATCTGAATCTGTGTTGGATAATTATTATTATTGAATACTGTTATCAGAATTTCTTTTGATGAAAATCCTGGAGCAGCAAGTATAATATTTGCTTTACCTGGCTGTAATGCTTGAATTTGAATATTTGTTATATATTTATTCGCAGGTTCTATTCCGACAATTTTGATAATTGAAGTATCTGTACTTGAAGTTTTTAATCCATTTATTACAGTTGGAATCATCAATCCGTCAGATTCAACATAAACCTGAAGTATTCCATCAGTGTATTCTAATATTTTTCCTGGTAATTGCTTAACACCAAATTCAGAATCAGCATACGCTGAAATTGGCATTATTACTACCGTTAGTAATATTAGTAATATGGATAATCTCATATTGTATTTTTTTGCTGTTACAAATGATATAATCAACTGTATGACTCCCTGAATAACATATGCCTAGTCAAAGCCAAGGCTAAAGGCCATCTCCACCTTAGCCTCCTCCACCCAGCATTGAACCAACATCAAACATTCCTGCTAGAATAATGACCGCAGCAAGCATGGCGATCAAAGTCAATATTGCAGCATAAAGGAATCCTCCTGAATATGATCCTGTAGTAATTTTACCTATGAATAAACCAGCCAACCAAGATTGTAATATTACTGCATATGAAAAAACTCTCATATCTTTATCTCGTTTTTGCTGAATTGATTCTATTACACTTTCTTTAGTTGCAGTATCAAGACTTACGCTTGACATAGAATCAATAACCATCAATGTAATGAAACTTGTCAGTCCAACCATCATAAAACCTATCATTACATAAGGCTTTAACTTCTCTAGTTTTTGCTTTTCAATATTGTACATTTTTTCAGCAGTTGTAGCTAGCGATTCTAGGGTATCGACATTTCCACCACCAGCCGAAATTATCTCAAATAAAATTTTGAAGTTTATTAATACCTGAAAATTTTCAATTTCTTGTTTTAGCTGCTTGTATATATCATCTAATGAATTTCCCCATTCTAATCTACTTGCGATAGTACCTGCTATTTTATTAAAAGAATGATAATCTTTTCTTTTACATGCTTTGATTACACATCTTTCAGGACCAATTCCTGCTTTTCTTGTTTCTGCAATATCACGTAAAATATTTGGAGATGCAGATGTTGCATCAAGATTTAATGAATAGATTTTTTTAAACTTAATTATTGGCCATATAGTTGCAACAATAAGTGCCCCTCCTAAAATTAATGGATCATATTTTGGAATTATTCCCAGATAAATTATTGCAACAGCTGCAAGAAGACCTGGAGTACCAAACATTATAATTTTTTTCACTGATATTTCCTTTATTTTAGATTGATGTACAGTTTTTGCAATCAACATAAACAATATTGAGATTAATGGTGGCATTGCAACAAAAAGATCTGACATGTTCCCTTCAGATTGTGTTAATTCTTGTGTGGTTGGATTAGATATTGAATTTAGTACAATGTATACCGCTAATACAACAACTTGCATTATCATGTAAGTTTCAATAATTGTTGTTACTTTCTCAATAGATTCTTTTTCGACTTCAGCATATCTTTCAAAAGCAGATCTCATTTTACTACTAAGAAAACTTACTACATCTCCACCTCCTTGAATTGCAGAGACATAGCCACCTAGAAATTCTGCGAATTCCCTTGCTGGTGATTTTTCTTTGACTTTAGTCATGGCTGCAAGTGGATCTAAGCCTAACAAATCGACTCTTTTTAGAATTTTTTCTGATTCGTTTCGGCTTTCTGGTAATTGTGTAACATCCTTTAGTTTTTGAAAAATTGTATATGGACCAAATCCACTTGTTGCTAATAGAGTAACAAAAGTCATAAAATAAGGAAGTTCTTTTTCTATCCTCTTTTTCTTTGCATTTCTTTTTTCACTTTCAAGTATTTTAGCTAGGACAGACAAAAATTAACTACTCCTTTCAATTTTTTCCATTAAGATATTAGGGTCACGATAATACTTTCCAATTACTAGGGCAACATCTCTAAAGCCACGAATATCTCTTTCTTGCATGTATCTAACAATTTTAACTCTTTTATCGTATTCAGTTAGCACATCTTCTAATGTTTGTCCTGATTGTTCCGCAATTCTTTGCAGTAAAAAACTTTGTTGTATATTAGATTCAAAAAAGTCTGTTCTTGGATCCCATTTAAAAATTGAATTAGCTTGTGTAGCACTTTTTATCTCTTCTACTGAAACTGCTCGTCTTGTACTTTGTCCCGTTAGACTATCTTTTATTCTTCTAATTACAATTGCACAGTTCATTAAAGAAAGATAAGCAGGAGGAATGTCCATTGGTTTTTGCTGTAATCTTTTTGCTGCTGAATCATAACTATCTGCATGCATTGTACATAATCCACCGTGACCCGTTGCCATTGCTTGAAACATTACATAAGCTTCAGAACCTCTGATTTCTCCTACAATGATGTAGTCAGGTCTGTGTCTTACACCAGATTTGATAAGATCATACAATCCAATTTCACCTTCACCTTTTACACCAAAACCTGTTCTTGAAATTAGACTAAACCAGTTTTCATGATGAATGTTAATTTCAGATACATCTTCTACTGAGAAAATTTTGTAATCAGGGTGTACAAGACCTGTGATGGCATTTAGTGTAGTTGTTTTTCCACTGCCAGTAGATCCTATTGATATAATTGACATTTTATTTTCGACTAGCATCCAGAGATATGCTGCAATATCGACGTCAATTGTACCAAAGTTTATCAAATCAATAACGGTGTATGGGTCTTCTTTGAATTTTCTGATTGTAAAGCTGGTACCTTTAGGCGTAACCTCTTTTTGATATAATACTGAAATTCTGTGGTTTCCTTCCAAGGCTAAATCTGTTATTGGGAATGCAGAGCTGATGTGCTTTCCTGCTCTAAACACAATTCGTGAGACAAAGCTGTTCAGTTCCTCTCCGTCATACTGAATGTTGGTTCGAACACTATCATATTGTCTATGCCAAATAAAGAGTGGAGTGGCTATTCCTGCACAGCTGACGTCTTCTATGTTTGGGTCATGCATTAATGGGTCAATTCTTCCAAATCCTGCAATATCCCTTTTAATGAAATACTTTGCCTTTTCTAATCCTGATAGAGAAATGTCTTGTAAAACCTTTTGATTGTCCTTAATAATTTCATCTAAAACTTCAATAAATTTTGTTGCTTTGCTTTCGCCTGGAGAATCTAAATTCATCTCGATTAAATTGTATAGTCTTTGTTTTACTTGCTCTTCTTCAGGAGTTAATTTTACTTCATCAACCTGATACAAGTATGCTGCTGTTTTTTTATCATATAGTATATTTGCATAACTAAATGGAGGAAGTAATGGATACTTGTCAACCAATTCATATGTTTCTAAACTTCGATTATGAAGTGTATCTAGAAAATCACTTTTAAGAAAACTTTCTAATCCTTGCTTTGTGTTGTTTTTCTTTCCCATTTTATTTCACCCTTAAAAAAGATCATATAAGGTGGGCATGAAAAAAATTCCTCACCCTATATTTTACTTCCAATAGCTATGCTTTGTGGAGCTCCGGTTTTTCCTGCAAACACACTGACACTGGTTTGTGCACCACCGTCTACTGATGTGACTGTACCGTTGTTCAGTACAAAGTAAATGATTGCTCCTTGACCTGGATCAAGACCTATTGGTCCTGCTCCTGGATTTGCACAGAAGTAACCATCTTCAACTGGATTGGCACCTGTTTGTAATTCTAATGCCATCTTACTTGTAGTACAAGCGGCTTCGGCTAATGTATCATTATTCAGAAATCCATCAAGACCAGACCAACCAGTGAAGTTCATTGGTTGCTGAATTATCTCAGATGTTACTGTAGTGTCTGGATACCATTGTTTGAATGGAATATCCACACCTCGGACAGCGATTCTGTCTACTGATAACACTTTGTCTCCAGTGTTACGTACCGAGAAAGCTCCCCATGCTAATCCTTTAGAATCTGTACCATGTACCCACATCTTGATTCCGCTTACTGTAATAGATTCTTGCTGTGCGCCTCCCTGGAACAGAGTTGTACCATAAAGTACGACACCAGAAGCTAAAACTATCGAAGCAACCATGATGATGATAGTTACTAGTACACCACTAAGGGCTCTATGCTTTCTGTTATAGACTGCTTTCATTGCTAGATGTTTGCGCCCAGATACATATCTAGACTAGTATGTCTTTGGGGAAAATTACAGCTGGTCTTGTGCAACAGCTATGTAGGCACGAATGAATTTTGAAACTGTGCGTGCAATCTCTTCATAGGCGAAAGAGGCTGTAAACAATTTTGACAAACTGTCTTTGATACCAATTCCAATGACGTTTACTCCCACACTTTTAGCATAGCTTATTGCTTCTTTGAAATATTCATCGGCATCATTATATCCTAAGGTTTGACCATCAGAAACCAAAAAGATGTATTTTTTCTCATTTTGGTCTAGTTGAAGAGTTCGTGCTGTAAGAATTATGGCATCGGGAATAAATGACAATCCTTTACTTTCTATTCCGCCAAAACGAGATTTAGTTATTTGACTGTAACTTTCTCCTGAATCTTTTACAACGTAAAAGTTGTTGTTAAATGCTGTTAAAGACCAATTTCCAGTGCCGCTGTTGATCTCTTCTGCAGCTTCAGACAAACATAATGTGAACTTTTTCAAATCTTGAAAATTGCCTTTCATACTCGCACTAGCGTCTAAGATAATTGCCCAGCTTTCTGAAATTCTTCTTGATTCATCTTGTTCAAAAATTTTAATATCTGGATTTTGACCGGCAATAGCTTGGATTGCCTTTTGCATTTCTAAAATACCTATTTCCTCATCTTTTGGAGAGTCTATTATGTTGCTAACCATTTTCAATCTGCTCCTGATCTTCTTTACCATGTCGCCAGT
>SMUX01335697.1_pt1 | contig 10350 bp, 8 predicted proteins | sample 2456431 | NCBI WGS metagenome assembly SMUX01 (sample SAMN11095930, study PRJNA526329) | marine sediment metagenome | biome: Marine sediment; feature: Surficial sediment; material: Deep marine sediment; isolation source: Hadal surficial sediment | place: Pacific Ocean | collected 2014-11 | depth 0-1... | reverse complement strand
GCGATAGAAACATGCGAATGGGACGTCCCGTTGAGCGGTGTGACAACCGAAACCGCTTTTTACCGTTCAACAGCGGCAGACGAACGCAAGAAAAAATAAAGGAAGTTTGATGAATTACTGGCTGTTCAAATCCGAGCCCGGAGAATTCGGGATCGATGACCTGGCGAACTCTCCCGGGAAAACAAATCATTGGGACGGCGTGCGCAATTACCAGGCGCGAAACATGATGCGCGATCAAATGAAAGAAGGTGACCTCGGTTTTTTTTACCATTCAAACTGCGAGCAACCCGGAATCGTTGGAACCATAACCATTGTCCGGGAAGGTTATTCCGATCACACGGCGTTCGATCCAAAGGACAAACACTTCGATGCGAAATCCGATCCTGAAAATCCGCGCTGGTTTATGGTCGACGTAAAATTAAAGCGGAAATTCTCCACGGAACTGCAATTAAAATATCTAAAACAGTTCGCAGACAAGGAATTGCAAGGGTTTCAGCTACTAATGAGGGGCAATCGACTTTCGGTGATGCCCGTCACAAAAGAGCACTGGGACTTTATTGACAGTCTGGTTTAGCAAGGGTTTTTGCTCGCCATTGCATTCAGGATTGATTTGCAAAAGTGTGACGCGTTCGGTTTTTTCCATGCACAATATTTTTTTCAGCACACAATAAGAATAAGAAGAAAACGAAAAAACTTTTTTCGCAAAAAACCGGTTCAAAAAAAACCTTTGACAAACTGGAATTTTCCAAATTTATCATTATACTCGGCATCGGACACCCGACACGGAGATAACTAGTCATGGCAAAAAAGAAAGCGAGAAAGAAAACTTCTGTAAAAAAGAAGATTTCTGGAGCCAAGAAACGTAAAAAGGTTGCCAAGAAGAAGGTAACCCGGAAAAAAGTCGCTAAGCGGCGGACGGCGAAAAAGAAAGTAGCCAAGAGGAAAAAGGCTACCAAGAAAAAAGCGACCAGGAGAAAGGCTAAAAAGAAGGTAGCCAAGAGGAAAAAGGCTACCAAAAAAAGAGGTAAAAAGAAGGCCAAACGCAAAGTAGCCAAGAGGAAAAAGGCTACCAAGAAAAGAGGTAAAAAGAAGGCCACCAGGAAAAAGGCCAAACGCAAAGTAGCCAAGAAAAAGGCTAAGAGAAAGACCAAGAGAAAAACTGCGGCAAGGAAAAAATAAGCCGTAGTTATGGATAACCGGTGTGGCGGGTTAACCCCCGCCATTATCCGGGACAAGGATTGTCAAAGTGTGCCCGCATTGCGGGCACTTTTTTTTGCTCCGCGATAAAAACCACGGCATACTCTGTCCCCGCCATGCACGATCAGGATTTATCGAAGAAGTCTGCCGCGGAGGAGGCGCTGGAACTTATCCAGCCGGGCTGTCTTCTGGGCGTGGGCACCGGTTCCACCGTCAAGTTCTTTATCGAGGCTCTGGCCAGCGTCAAATCCCATATTGACGCCGTGGTTTCCAGTTCGGATGCCAGCACCAAACTATTGGAACAGGCCGGGTTTACCGTCAGCAACCTCAATGAGGTCGGCACGCTGGATCTTTATGTCGACGGCGCGGACGAGGCGACCAAACACCTGCATCTCATCAAGGGCGGGGGTGGCGCGCTGACGCGGGAGAAAATCCTCGCCGAGGCGTCGCGCCGTTTTGTCTGCATTATCGATGAAAGCAAGCTGGTCGGCCTGCTGGGCAAGTTCCCGATGCCTGTTGAAGTGATTCCCATGGCACGTTCTTTTGTTTCCAGGCAGATGGTGAAATCACGCGGTCAGCCGGTCTGGCGGCAGGATTTCGTTACCGACAACGGCAATCACGTTATCGATGTCTACAATCTCAAGATCATGAGCCCGCCCGAAATGGAAAGCCGGTTCAACCAGATACCGGGCGTGGTCACGGTCGGGATATTCGCGAATCGGCCGGCGGATACGCTCTATATCGCCAGCCGCGCCTCGGTACGGCGCATGGATCGCTAGCCTTAGCGGTATCTGCCGAGCATATTGGCCAATGCGTCTGCGCCCGGGCAAATATCCTCGTGCGCAAGATCGTTCAACGGCGTCTCGATCGTGTTGTTGCGTTCGTGAAAATCGATGCTGTTTTCGTCGATAAACAAAAGGCCCGTTGGTATTTCGCCACGTAATTGGCAGTTCTTCAAATAGGCGAAAGCCGCCGCCTGGTCGCGCGGGTCATAACCGTTTTCCACGTTCCGCAAAAGAATCCGGCTACCATCGTGCAAGGTAACCGGCGTCAGATCCCTGCCATCGCTACTCGCGGTTATTTCCTCCGCCGGCGCGACGAAATCGGTTTGCTCCAGTTGGTGAAAGTGTTCACGCGTATGCGCGTAACTCTTTGTCGAGCCCTGGTGATCGTTGAAAGTCACACACGGTGAAATAATGTCGACGAGGGCAAAGCCTTTGTGTCTCAGTGCGCCTTTGAGCAACGGTACGAGTTGCTGCTTGTCGCCGGAGAAACCGCGTGCAACGTAGCTGGCACCCTGGTTGATCGCGGTCAGCGCCGCGTCGATAGGCTTCTGGTTGTTCACCTCGCCTTTTTTCGCGGTGCTGCCGATATCCGCAGTGGCCGAGAACTGCCCCTTGGTCAACCCGTACACGCCGTTGTTTTCGATAATGTAGGCCATGTTCAGATTTCGCCGGATCGCGTGGCAAAACTGGCCCATGCCGATGGACAGGGAATCACCATCGCCGGATATGCCGACAAAGATCATGCTGCTGTTGGCCGCGTTCGCGCCCATCGTCACCGATGGCATGCGACCGTGTACCGAGTTGAACGCATGCGACTGGCTGAGAAAGTAGGCCGGCGTCTTCGATGAACAACCGATACCGCTGGTTTTTGCCACGCGGTAGGGTTCGATATTCAAGTCGAAAAAGGTCTGGATCAGCGCCGCCGATATCGAGTCGTGGCCGCAGCCGGCGCACAAGGTCGAGATCGTGCCTTCGTAGTCGCGTTGCCGCAGGCCAAGCTCGTTGCGCTGCAGCGCCGGGTGGCCAACCCTGGGTTTGGAAATATAAGTCATGCGGCAGCCCCCTGGGCAGACATCGCGGCCTGGATTCGCGTTATTACAATGTCGCAGCTCATTGGGAATCCATTGTAATGCAGCACCGAAATCAATTGCTGTCGTGTCGCCGCGCTTTCATTGAGCAACAACATCCTCAATTGCGCGTCGCGGTTCTGCTCGACGACAAAGACACGATCGTGACCGGCCAGGAACTCGTCGACCTGCTCATTGAACGGAAACGCCCGGATGCGGAGGTAATCCATCGGCACGCCCTGCTCCTCCAGCCGGTCCAGCGCCTCCTGCACTGCGCTGTCGCTGCTGCCATAGGCGATCACGCCGGCCATCGCCTGCTTACGGGACAGCAATACGGGCTCGGGCACATGGCTCTTTGCGGTTTCCCACTTGCGGCTGAGGCGATCCACCAGTTCGGTGTACTCATCCGGGTCTTCGGTGTACTTCGCGTGGGCCGTGTGTCCTGAACCGCGCAGAAAATAAGCGCCTCTCGGGTGATCTCCCGGATAACTGCGATAACAGATTCCATCGCCGTCCACATCCAGGTAGCGAGAGAAGGAATCCACGGATTCCAGTTCTTTTTTGCGCAGCACCTTGCCGCGATCGGGTCGGTAGTTATCGTCCCACTTGAACTCCGGACACATCCAGTCGTTCATGCCTATATCAAGATCGCTGAGCACCATCACCGGCGTCTGCAGACGGTCGGCGAGATCGAATGCCTCGACCGTCAGGTAAAAGCATTCCTCCGGGTCTTTCGGAAACAACAGCACATGCCGGGTATCGCCATGCGAGGCGTAGGCGGCCGCAATAATATCGGATTGCTGGGTGCGCGTCGGCAGACCGGTAGACGGGCCGGAGCGCTGGACATCGAACACCACCAGCGGCAGTTCGGCGAAGTAGGCCAGGCCCAGAAACTCACCCATCAGAGACAGGCCCGGACCACTGGTCGGGGTAAAGGAACGCGCGCCACCCCAACTCGCGCCCAATGCCATGCCTATCGCCGCGAGTTCGTCCTCGGCCTGGATAATGCAAAAGCGGTTCTTGCCGGTCTCGGGATCGATGCGATGGCGCTCGCACAACGCTTTGAACGCATCCATCAACGATGTGGACGGCGTAATCGGATACCAGGCGCCAACAGATGCACCGGCATACAGACAACCCATGGCAGCCGCCGTGTTGCCATCGATGACCACGTGGCCTTTGGTCTTGTCCATCGGCTCGACGCGCATCGGCAACGGACAGGCAAAATGCGCGAGCGCGTAATCGCGGCCGAGGCCGACCGCCTGGTGATTGGCCTCGAGCAGACCGGTTTTCCTGGCAAACAACTCATCGAGAATCTGGTCGATCACCGCCAGATCGAGATCCAGCAATGCGCTGAGTACACCGACATAGGCGATATTCTTGAACAATATGCGCGAGCGTGGATCCTCGTACTTCTGGTTGACCATCTTGGCCAGCGGTACACCCAACAACTGGATATCATCGCGCCTGAGTTGCCGGTCGCGCGGCCAGGAAGAGTCGTACAGCAGGTAGCCACCCGCCGCGACTTCGGCGAGGTCGTCGGCATAGGTTTGGGCATTCATCGCCACCATCAGGTCGATGCGGCCAGTACGCGATTGGTAGCCGTCCTTGCTGACCCGAATCTCATACCAGGTTGGCAGACCCTGGATATTCGACGGGAAAAAGTTTTTCGCCGTGACCGGCACGCCCATGCGGAAAATGGTCTTCATGAGCAGGCCATTGGCGCTGGCTGAACCGGTGCCGTTAACGTTGGCTAATTTGACAACGAAATCGTTTACGCGCTGTGGCGTTGTTTCTGACATACAGGTTGATCCGCGGCCAGGGGAATTGTAATCAGGGATTTTTGCATGTCCCACGCGGCGGTCGGGCAACGTTCCGCACACAGGCCGCAATGGATACACAGGTCTTCGTCCTTTACCATCACACGACCAGTCTGCGGCAGTGCTTCGGATACAAACAGCGCTTGTTCCAGGTTAGTGCTCGGTGCGGTGAGATGGGTTCGCAATTCTTCTTCCGGCTCGTTTTCAGTCATCGTAAGGCAGTCTACCGGGCAAATATCGATGCAAGCGTCGCACTCGATGCATCGCTTTGCCACGAACTCCGTTTGGATGTCGCAATTCAGGCAACGCTCGACCTCGGCGATCGCCTGGTCGGCCGTGAACCCCAGTTCGACTTCGATATCGAGCTTTTTGAAACGCTCCTTGAGGCTGACGTGCGGAACCAATCGGCGCGAGCCCGTATCGTAGTCATTGCTGTAACTCCACTCGTGCATGCCCATCTTGGTGCTCTCCATCGTCACCTGGTCCGGCAGGCGCTCTGTCATGTCCTCGCCATGGCAGTACTTGTGAATGGAGATCGCGGCCTGGTGGCCGTGTGCGACCGCCCAGATGATGTTTTTCGGACCAAACGCCGCATCGCCACCGAAAAACACGCCTGCGCGGGTGGACTGGAAGGTGACCGGGTCGACGACCGGTACATCCCACTGGTCGAACTCGATGCCGATATCCCTTTCCATGAAGGAAAAGGCATTCTCCTGGCCGACCGCGAGGATTACATCGTCGCAGGGCAGGATGACCCGGTCGAGTTCGGTAGACTGCAGCCGGCCGTTCTTATCTTCGTGCCACTCGACTATCGCAAACTCCATACCGGTCAGCTTGCCGTTTTCGATAATCATCCTTAGCGGCGCATGGTTCAGCAACAATTCGATCTGCTCTTCCTCTGCGTCTTCGAGCTCCCAGTCGGACGCTTTGAGCAAATGTCGCGGCTTACGCGCCGTAACCATGACCCGTGTACCGCCCAACCTCAGTGAAGTGCGGCAACAATCCATCGCGGTATTGCCGCCACCAACGATTACCACGTTTTTGCCGATCGAATCGATGTGCTCGAACGCGACCGATTCCAGCCAATCGATTCCTATATATATACGGTCGCTGTCGTAGCGGCCCGGGACTTCCAGGTTGCGGCCACGCGGCGCGCCCGAACCGACAAATACCGCATCGAAATCCTCCTCGAGCAGGTCTTTCATGCTGGTGATCTCGTGACCGAGCCGCAGATCCGCGCCCATGTCCACGATCATGTCGATTTCTTCGTCCAGCACCTTGGGCGGCAGGCGAAACGCCGGAATATTGGTGCGCATGAGGCCACCGGTGGTATCGAATTTTTCGAAAATCACGATTTCGTAACCCATCGGCAACAGGTCATTGGCCACCGTCAGCGACGCACAGCCAGCACCGATCAAGGCAACCTTTTTGCCATTCTTCTGCTTGGGCGCTTTCGGCAGGCGATCGCTGATGTCGTCACGCAGATCGGCGGCGACCCGTTTCAGGCGACAAATGGCAACCGGTTTTTCCTCGATCCGGACACGACGGCAAGCCGGCTCGCAAGGCCGGTCGCAGACTCGGCCCAGGATGCCGGGAAACACATTCGACTCCCGATTCAGCATGTAGGCGTCGTTGAACCGGCCCTGGGCGATCAGCCGGATATAGCCAGGCACATCCGTGTGCGCCGGACACGCCCACTGGCAATCGACCACCTTGTGGTAATAATCCGGGTTTTTGGTATCGACAGGATCCATGATCCCTTTTCCGACAACGGTTGCGACAGTCAAGGGGCCTTATATAGCCACATCCGCGGGAGGCAAACAAGTGGCGGATTTTGGCGCCGGATTGCGGGTGTTTGTGGACCAGCGGGTGATGGTTGTCGCAGCTACCGACAGACAGTCGAAACCGCTTTGTCGTCGCGGCCGAAAGCCCATTCTATCAATGATAATACCTATTGAATGCGAATGATTCCTATTTACATTTGCCGCTGCAGCCCATAAAATCCGTTCTTCTTTCGATAATTCCGGAGAAACCGATGCACCGTTCGTTCGCCCTGGGGGCGTTTTTGCTGCTGGCCATGCCCGCTTTTGCGCAACCAGCGCCGCCAACGGAATCTCCCCCGCCCGGCGAACCGGAAACCGCTGACCCGCGACCACTCGTCCTCGACCCGTTCAGTATCCTGGGCCGTCTCGATCGCTTCGAGAATATCGCGGGCTCGGCGTACGTCGTGGACTCAGAACAGCTCGAGGAATTCGACTACGACGATATTCTCCGCGTGCTGCGTTCGGTCCCCGGTGTCTATGTGCAGGAAGAGGAAGGCTTCGGTCTGCGGCCCAATATCGGTATCCGCGGGTCCGGACTGGATCGCAGCGCCAGGATCGCCGTGCTCGAAGACGGCATCCTGATCGCACCGGCGCCATATTCCGCGCCCGCGGCCTATTATTTTCCGACCCAGCGCCGCATGAAAGGCGTGGAGGTATTGAAAGGACCGGCCGCGATCAGCGTGGGACCAAGAACCACCGGCGGCGCGATCAACCTGCGTTCGACCGCCATTCCAGACGCAACGCGTATTTTCCTGAGCGCGGCGGCGGGCAGCGACCGGTTCCGGGAATTCTATGGCTATGCCGGCGGCGGCGGTGGCCGCACGGGCTGGCTGATCGAAACGGTACAGCAGAAAAGCGATGGCTTTAAACAACTTGCCGGCGGCGACACCGGCTATCAGATAAAGGATTACCTGGCCAAATTCAGGGTTACATCAGACCCATCCGCGACTTTTTTCCAGGCGCTGGAGTTCAAGTTCGGTTACGCCGACCAGGCAGCCGATGAAACCTATCTCGGCCTGACCGCCGACGACTTTGCCAGCGATCCGCTGCAACGATATGCAGCCTCGCAAAACGACCACTTCGAAGGCCAACACCGCCAGTATCAACTGACCTGGACCGTGGAGCCGGCCAACGCCGACTGGAGCCTGATCACGACTGTCTATAACAACGATTTCAGCCGCAACTGGTTCAAGCTCGAGCATGTCAACGGCACGAGCATCAGCGATATTCTGACCGACCCGGACAGCTTTATGCAGGAAATGGCCTGGATACGTGGCGGCGACAGCCCCGATGACGCGTTCACCCTGCGCAACAACAATCGCAAGTATTATTCGCGGGGTATCCGCTCCACGGTGACCCGGACCCGGTGGCTGGGAGACACGCGCTGGCAGGCGACCCTGGGCGCCAGCTACCACGAGGACGAAGAAGACCGCTTCCAGGACCAGGACGGTTATCGCATGACCGCCGGCATACTCGAGCTGACCACCGACAACCCGGGCGGCAGCCAGGCCAACCGCGTCAGCTCCGCGAAAGTCGTCAGTGTCTGGCTGGACAACGAAATCCAGACCGGCAACTGGATCTTCCAGCCGGGAATGCGCTTTGCAAGCATGGAGCTGGAACGACTCGATTACGACACGATGGACCCGGGCAGACAGGCTGGCCCGGCGCGAACTCGCGTAAACGACATCAAGGTCATCATCCCGGGCCTGGGGGCGACCTATGTACTCAACGATAACTGGCGTCTATTGGCTGGCATCTACCGCGGCTACAACCCGCCGGCTCCCGGCAGCATGGCTAACGAGGAACAGAGCACCAACTTTGAAACCGGTATCCGCTATCGCAGCGGGTCGGCTTCTGTCGATGTCATCTATTTTTACAACGACTACGACAACCTGGTCGGCACCGTGACGGCCTCGACCGGCGGCGGTGGCCAGATCGGAGACCAGTTCGATGGCGGTGAGGCCGTGGTCAGCGGAATCGAGTTGTCCGCAAGCTACGAATTCGAAGGTCTGTTCAACGGCGGCTGGAGCCTGCCGGTCGGCCTGGTGTGGACCCTGACCAACCAGTTCGAATTCCGCAACAGCTTTGACAGCGGCTTCGGCCCGTGGGGCGATGTGATGGCCGGTTACGAAATGCCGTACATTCCCAGGAACCAGGGGCAACTGGCCATCGGCCTGGTTGGCAACAAGTTCGGGCTGCACCTGAGAGCCGCCTACCAGGACGAAACCCGCGCCGTGGCCGGTAGCGGACCGATCCTGGCCGGTGAAGGCACGGATTCGAAATGGGTGCTCGACGTTTCGGCAGACTATGCGCTGACCCCGAAGCTCGATCTTTTCCTGCGCGTGGAAAACCTGCTGGACGAGACCTATATCGCGGCGCTGCGCCCGGCCGGTCTGCGGCCCGGCAAGGACAGATCTGCGTTTGTTGGTTTTCGAATCGAATTGTAGGCAATCCGGTCGTTCCGACCGGTGCGAATTTGTTCCGCACGCGTGCCTGCCAACACACATCGGCAATGAAATCCTGACCACCAAATCAACGCCCGGATTCAGCCGCCATATCCGGCGATAGCCGACCTGGGTTGGCTTACAATAATTCTCCTGCCTGTGAATCACCGATCCCGGACCCTCGTGGCCCTGCTAATCTTTAGCCATTAATACGTTGATACCTTTGCTGTTCCGAAATTTTTGAGCGTGCTTGTGCTTTTTGTATTGATGGTCTATAGACCGTGGATAGGGCTGACTGTCTTCGCCAATTGAAGCGTCGGAGTTTCCGTTGGCTTTTCAACGGGATTGACTCTATGAATGCTGCCGAACTGAAGGCCCGCGCCGCTGGTCTTGGGCAACTCGTAGAAAGCGTCTTGCTTACCGGTCCGGCCAGGCAGTAACGCTGGAGGAGCGCAGCTCGTGAATACATCCGTTCAAGTCATTACGATACCGGGGCTGATCTGGGCTTTGCTGCCCGTGGTCATCGTTATCGGCATTTTGTATCGCTGGACAAATACCGGCCGAACCGCCGTTTATGCGGTCGCGCGGATGTTGATTCAGCTGCTGCTGATCGGTTTTGTGCTGGTGTTTATTTTCGATGCCGAACAGCCCGGCATTATCATCCTGGTTCTGGCGGTAATGCTGGTTGTCGCCAGTTGGATCGCCATTCGACCATTGCAGGATAAACAGCCGTATTTGTTCAGAAACGCGCTGATCGCAATCGTCATCAGTGGCGCCTTGACCCTCGCGCTGGTAACCCAGGTCGTCCTGGGGATTGAACCCTGGTTTTTGCCTCGCTACATGGTGCCGCTTGCCGGCATGATATTTGCAAATTCGATGAACGCCGTCAGTCTCGCGGCTGAACGGTTCGAGGCGGAGCGGGACCGAGAGGTTGGCTACGCCGAGGCACGCAGCGCGGCATTACAGGCATCATTGATTCCGATCATCAATACACTGTTCGCCGTGGGCCTGGTATCGCTGCCGGGCATGATGACCGGGCAGATTCTCTCCGGCGTATCGCCGTTTATCGCGGCCAGGTACCAGATCGTCGTGATGTGCATGATTTTCGGCAGCGCCGGAATGTCCTCGGCGATTTACCTGGCGTTGGCCAAAAAGACGAAATAGCGAAAACCGGATGCAATCAGCTCATGTGGGATGCACAGATACAATCTCTC
>SMUX01026167.1_pt1 | contig 10355 bp, 11 predicted proteins | sample 2456431 | NCBI WGS metagenome assembly SMUX01 (sample SAMN11095930, study PRJNA526329) | marine sediment metagenome | biome: Marine sediment; feature: Surficial sediment; material: Deep marine sediment; isolation source: Hadal surficial sediment | place: Pacific Ocean | collected 2014-11 | depth... | reverse complement strand
CCCCAAAGTCTCTGTTTACAGCATCGCCGAAATCTAAGGATTGAATGATCCCGTTGCCATAAGAACCCGTGGCAGTGATTGTGCCGGTAGCAGGCGTCGATGGAGATTCCGATATTTCATAAGTGAAAACAGTGTTCGACACGACAATAATATCGAACGTGCCATTGTAGTCTATCTCCACTGCACCAGCAATCGTAACACGGACATTGTTGCTGAGATTATGGTCGGCGTTTGTGGTCACCGTAACAGTGGTGCCGCTCCTAGTGACGGTATCAACACTATTGACCTGAGTAGTGATAGTCACATCCCCCAAAAGTGAATATTCCAGACCGTCCGTAGTAGCCACGATGGTGTTGACCGGAATGGTCTCAGCAAGTGTACCCGTGAAAATCACGCCACCCTGGGCTACTGTGGCCTCATCCCTGATGATCCCGAAAATACTGGCCCACCGATCAAGCTGGTCAACAGCCGTGTCAGGAATTGACTCCAGCTCTACTTGCTGCAAGGCAAAATAGAAGTCAAAAATACGATTAGCCAAGGATGTAATGATAGAACCGAGCCACGAATTTCTTAGGAACGGGTTAGCTTGTTGCAATTCATTCTTCACATCATTCTTGGAGCGGCGATCAATCTCCGCAGCAGATTCAGGTATATTTAGAGCCATTAGCTCAAACCTCCTGACCCCGTATTCTGCCACAAGTCGAAGTATCTTTTCTCCACCTGTGAGCTGGGTCTTTCAATTGTAATTACCAAATTGATAGTTCCGTTTGTCACTGCGGCGGCGGCTGAAACATTATCAGCAATCGTAGTATCAGTGGCAGGAATCGTATCTTCAACTAGCCATTGCAGACTTTGCTGCGCGGCATCAGTGACACCGTTCACAACAGATTGCGTGAGACGGGACTGCTCAAACAGCCACAGCTTGCTGCCGATCTCAAAGTCTGGCGTGCTTTCGTTGCCGATCCAGCCCCGTCTCAACTGGGCAGGTTGTACTTCAGAAGCGTCAGCACGCTTGTCTGTAAACAATGAGACGATGATGGCAGCGTCAAAGGCATCGGCTGTCAAGATATCTCCATCACCACCGATCTGGAAATCGTAGGTGCCGTCGATTCTGTCATCAAGGACAGCATCTATGCCTCGGACAAATCCTGTTGTTGTTTCATGTGGCATTGTTATCTCAGCGCATCCAAACGAACTTTGATCGCAGTAGCGGCGGGATTAAATCCTACTTGGCTGATAAAACCAAAACTTATTAGAATAGCTATCAAATCGCTTAGCACTGTATGCAGGTCTTCTGTATCAGCGGCATTAGCAAACTTAGTGCTATCGCTAAGTGTCTTGATGTCTCCAGCAACGTCAATGGTCACATTGCCAGTGGATGTGATTTTTGTCTGGCCAGTGGCAGTGATACTGATGTCCTGCGCTGCTACCACGTTTACATTCGCCGCTGATGTTATGTTGATGTCTGAGCCTGCCGTCACCACATCAATATCACCATTGGCCTTGAAATGAACCCGTGCTTTGGTGTCTGGATGATATACGATCACTTCGCCATCAGCGATCAAAATCCTGTCGCGGGGGCTACCTGGCAGATGGACATGCGTGCCGCCCTGATGAGTCAGCATCAGACCAAGAGCATCTTTGCTCGCAACTGCATGATAGCCATAAGGATACCAGGCTGGTGACTCAGTTACCTTAGCCATGTATGAGATTTGCTGCACAGGAAAATCCCCTGTATCGGATGACTCTTTGCTGACAAAGCACCAGCGAATTATTCTTTGAATCTTATCGCCGATACTCATTATTCTTCCCCTTGAGGCGCAGGCGGGCCGATAAACAGCGGGCCACCCACCTCAAAACCTACGCCTACCTTCTGCTCCTTTGGCTCACCTAGAGTCAGCTTATAAGCATTAGGCTTCAAAAGAGTGAGCTGGGTCAAGACTCCATCAGGACCCATAGAGAAAATAACCGTATTGATCCGCATCTCTGCTGAAATGCCAGCGAATACATCATCCACAAAGGCTAGTTCCCCTGGTGTCCAGAGATCGCCATTCTGGTTTCTGTAGCCCCTGACAGTACAGGAATAGGTCTGGCCTCTCACTGACCGCACATTCGCTTCCCACTCGGCTCGGGTAGTATTCTCGCCAACAGAAGCAGCAGTCTCAGCTATCAACACAAGCTGCCTGCCCCTTCTCACGTCTTTGTCTTCTATAGCACCACCAGTTTGATCCGTCAGCGTAGGGTTACTCCGGTTCCCTGCTTTATTGAAGAGCACAGGATTACCTTGCGAAGTCACAATGTATCGGTTATAGCGTCCAGTGCTATCGAAAGTGGCGTTGTAGTTTATTACATTGTTCTGAATGTCGTCTGCCCGGTGTCGTAAGTAAACAGTCTCAGTAGTGTCCGTGGCGTCCTCTGGCTGAGTGAAGAGCAAATTGCCCTCAGGATCGGATGCCAGTAGGACGCTGCGCTTGCGCGCCCATTTCTGTAGGTAATCGAAAGCGCCTTCACCCACATCTGGCGTTATCTGGTCTTCTGCTTTGTCGAACAGATCTAGGTCCAATGTGTCTATGACTTTTATATCAATACCCAGATGTTTGAGAACTGCTTTGGCCAGAGTTGACAAGCTTACGGTAGCAGAGAAATCGCCAATGTTGCCTAAGGAGGAGTCCAGAAGATCACCCGTTCTGTCTCGCCCCTGAATATCAATAGTATGCTCCTCAGCAGATCCAGACACGTTGATGATTTCTATTGTGCCCGTGAGGACTAATTCATTGTCTGCTTTGATCGTGCAGGGTTGTCCTCTGAAGAATGGGAGAGGGTTCGGCGAATCGCTAGTCGCACCAAAACCGAAAGTACGAGATAGCGAATCCATGCCGATCATTACTTCGGCGGATGTAAAATTCTTGTAGAGGTTCCCCGCTACTTCTATTTCTAGAGTCTCTGTCATGGTGTCAGTATCGAAACCTCACCCTCTACTTCCAGAGATTGCAACTCATTCAAAAGGGCTAGGGTTGCTCCATCTTCGGAGGTGCCGTAGTAGCGATATGCCAGCAGCCTTGTGGTCGTCAGGTTCGTTCGAACGTCAATGACTTGTCGAGCTGTTAGTTTCTGCTGAGCGAGCAACTCTATTGTATCAACTCGCTGATCCGTTATTGTATCCAGCACATCCTTCGCTACGTTACTGTCCAGTAGAAGCTGATATTGCTCCTCAAGCTGAGAGGAAACAACGTCTATATCTTGCACAGTTTCAAAGTCAAGCTGAGATGCTTCGAGATAAGAGTAGCTCAAAGACCAGCCTCTCACGCTGTCGTTCAAAATCTCTCGATTCTCTTGGCGCTGCAATGACAAAGCAGTCTGTGTTCCTTCATATGGAATATCCAAAGCGCCCATGTCAAACATGTTCAACATAGCATTGTAGCTGTCGATGGGCTGCGAGAAGATCCCGTCAAGCTCCCGGATTAGATTGCTCATGTCCTGCGCCATGTCGTTGGGATTAGCTACTAGAGTATCAACGGCATTGTTGAACGCCGTAATGTCTTTCGCCAGCTCATTGAATCCTGTCTCGTTTACAAGATCAGTTACGAGCGTCGCCTTGCTGGCGTTCTCAAGAATCTCTGTGAACTCTCGTAACTTATTCACAGCGTCGGGGGCGTTGCCACCAGCAGCGCCTTGAGTAACGAAACCATCAATGATGCTCTGGATAACAGACACACCTACAATGTTCTTCTTCTCCAGAATCAAAGCTGGTGTGTTGAAGCTTTCAACCGGTAACCCAGTGGCAAGGCTGAATTCGAATACAATGGAAATCTTCGCATCGCCCAGCTCGGTCATATTCTCGTCGAGAGTATATGTACGAGTTACGATGTTCTCTAATTTCCCAAAGAACGGATGGATTAGTGTACCAATGCCACCCTTCTCAAGAGCAGCTAATAGCTTGTCTCTATTTTGCTTGTAGGAGGTTAGTACATTCCCGGCGACATCATAGCGAGCAGTGATACTACCCTCCAAAGTGAAGATGCGATTCTTGAGTCCTAGATCTTCAATGGTCTGCCGATCACTGTTGACAAATTCCTTCTTGCTATCCTTGCGACCACCAGCAGTAGTAGAGCCTGTTACCAGAAACTCTGCACCTCTGTAGCTACATATTTCCAGTTGCGAGAATATTTCATTGGGTCCTTGTAGCGGCATTAGCTCAAAGCTCCTCTCATGTTGCCCCCGTTAGGCAGCCCCGGCCTCTCAGTAAACTTTGATTGAACATTAGCAATTACACCGGCCTTATCCTTAGTTGTTACGACTATTTCTCCGACGATTTTATTAGTTTGTTTTACTTCGCCACCTATGCCAAAGAAGGCTGCGATGGACCCCGCAGGCGAATCTATAAAGGCATTGAACTTCTTCTGGAAACCCTCCAACAGTGCATTGAGAGGCGCAAACTTATCTGCCAAGAATCCTATAGCTGCACCGATGCCCGTGAACACCGCTCCCAGCGGTGAGATTTTGAATAACATGGCCATCACGTCACCGATCTTTGTAGCCCAGTTCCACAAGAGCACAAGCACACCGATGAATGCTGCCACTGCTGCTATGCCTAGTAGGATAGGAGCAGTGATAGCAGCGACGGCTGTAATCATGAAACCAAGAGCGATGAGTAGCGGGCCGATGACGGCAGCCACACCAGCGATAATGACACCCCACTTAAGGAACTTGGGATTCGCTGAGGCGAGCTTCTGAATGATCTTTGTGAACCCTTTGACAAGAGGCAGCAAAGCCGGAATCAGCTCGTTACCAATGGCGACCTTGGCGGTGCGCATGGATTGTCTCAGAAGGATCATCTGGTTAGTAAACGATTGAGATGTGCGGGCGGCGTCACCCTGGTCCTTGGAGGTCTTCTCAACAACCAGAGCGTAAGCTGCCGTAGATAGCTGGAGCTTTGTGAACTGACCGCCGACCTTGCGAGCACCTTGGGCCATCGCTTTCATCTCGACTTCCCTCTTGTTTAGGGAAATACCAAGAGTCTTCAGGGATTCGTTGTTTCCAACCATAGCACCCTGTAGGGCAAGGAAGACTCGCTCTGGGGATACGTTACGAAACGATCCGATGTCCTGAGTCAACACGACCAATTTCTTGGTCATGTCATCGAGGCCCGCTCCAGCGAAACCAAGGCCACCAAGGAACACACCCATCTTCTGGGCCTGCTCGCGAATATCTGTACTACCGCGAGCTAGTTGCTTAGCAGTGTTATCCGCCCACGCACGCATAGCATTGGCGCTCTTCCCGAACTGGATGTCGAGGGCGCTTTCCATCTCTGCTGCGTCGGAGGCAGCACTAACGGCTAGGACACCGAAGGCTGCGATGGGGAGGGTAGCAGCGATAGACAACCGTTTGCCGAATGTCTTTATGCTACCGGCTGCGTTCTTAGCAGCGTTCCCAATCTTCTTAAGTCCACGAGCCATCTTGCCCGACTGAGCGTCGAACTTTCTCATGGACTGGGTGGTTTTGTCTACGGAGGACTTGAGTTTTCTGCCAACATTACTGAACTTATCAATGAAGGTAATGTTGAAAGCTACATTCTGTGCCACGTTAGTCTCCTATCGTGTACTACGTTTCATTTCGGCGTTTCGCCTCTCTACGATCTTACTGACCTGACTGGCAACTATCTCAAGCTCCCTTAGAGGCATATTACGCAATTCGTTATAAGAGAGACCACCCTCCATATTGGCACAGAGATTGACGAATATAGCACAGAGCTGCTTTTCTTCTAGTTCTCCAGAAAACGTTTCATTACGAAAAAACGGCAATACTCACCCACCATTCTTTCAAGAGTGTCGCACGAAAGCTGCTGCATCATAGTGGAATTGAATTTGATGTCGTCAACTTTACCGACGCCAGACACCAGTAGCTTTCTGCCAACTTCCAATAGTTCATCAAGAGGTTCTGAACTAATAGCCATTGCGCTCATGATGTCTTCCCCGGTAATATCTCCAGCAGCTTTTACCTTATCTAGATCAACATCAGACTCTTTACCAACGGTTCTCTCTTGTATTTCGAGCATCCCGCGCGAGAAAGCCTGCTTAAGCTGTGAAACTTCTTTCAGGTCTCTGCTAGTAGGTGACTCGAATACAATTTTACTAATCAATGCGACTTCTCCACCTTTGTGGATTTCAATGGGTTTGTCTAATTCAAATGTGAATGTCAGGTCACTATCTCTGGAGGACGACATAGACTATTTCCTTATGTTGCAGAGTTGGTATTGAACTCGATCGGGATATTAGCATCAACGCCAATTCCCACTTCATAGTTTGCTGTTAGTGCTGCGCCAGTGAAAGTCCGAATAACGTTGCCATCAGCGTTAGCGGCTGTAACCTGGACGACGTTTGCATTACCATTCACCTTCCATGTACGGGCTAACTTGATGTTTTCAACAGTGGAGGGGAGATCAAAAGAGATCAGGGAGAAGTTAGTCTCCAGATCGTTAGAAAAAACCTGCTCGGTTTTCCCCCCGCCAATGCTGACTGCACGTTGCTTCTGTTCTCCCAATCCTTCAGTATACATTACCGAGTTAGGGATAACACCTACGGTTTCATTGTTCACTATTACAGTGGCGTCTGTGATCTGTAAAGCCACGGCGAATCTCCTTAGCTAGTTGAGAAAGCGATCTTGATAGTACCAATGATCGTTCTCAGTTGTGTTACGATTGGGACAAACATCTCGATAGTGACTTTGCCTACTGCAAGGTCAAGTTCAACATCCAGATTTTCCTTGAAGAAGTTGAAAGCATCTTCTCCACTCTGTACGAGCACGAAATCAACGCCACTAAGATCCTGATAGAGCTGTTCCGTAAATGCTCTGATGCTTAGCTCGTTAGCAACGTCTCGGCCTCTGCTGAGATTGCCCTCAGTTAGCCGACTCTGTGCAAACCTCTTCTTATAGTTGTTGAAGAAATATTCACGAATGTTGCTTGAGGTATCTACAAAGTTCAGGAATGTGAACGTTACATCAGGATTAGATGCTGCATCTGTCAGATATGTAGTGACGACTTCCCCAGAGAGACCGGAATCTCCCGTTGAATTGACACCCATGACTGCTGCACCTGCATCTGTCAGTTGCTCGATTTCAAGATCAGTCCATCCACGGCCTGCGGCGATGCCCGGAAGCTCAGCCAAGACTGTGTTGAAATAGGGCAGAGAGGCTAGAGCCGTTCCACCGAACTGATCCTTGCTTGCGCTGGATACCAGAAACCTACTGATTGAAGCATCTGCTGTCAGGCGTAGAGAACGGATACCCGCAAATAGAGCAGCCTTCTTGTAGGAAGCCTCATTCTGAGCAGGGCCTAGATAATTGGTCTCAGATTCCTGCTTGTCACTGAAAACAACCAGATCATGGCTATTGAGACCGGTTAGCAGGGTTAGTGCCTCAGCATGGCTCGATACATGGCCAGTGAATGCAACACCATCAGTAATAGCATTGTCCGCATTGAAGCGGGTTGCCAGGTAATCCTCTACCGGCTGCGTCTGGGTATTGCTGCTCCAGGGCCATACGATCCCCTGGTAACGAAGAGTCGCTACATCGAGAACGTCTGTCAGTGTAGGATCGGTAGCACCTGGTACGGATTCCGCAACAGCCTGTCCAGTTATCCCTGCAACAGCTCCCTTGGCTTCAACACCAAGATCATTGGCCACCGTGCCCAAGTTGACGGCTGTCAACGTGACAACACCTACAACGGCGGCGGCTGTGAACGGTGCTTCAAGGTCAAGGTTGATCGCTGTCGCAATTGCCAGCGCTACAGCCGTTTCCGTATCTGTGTCTGCTACTGCAATGTCGAAGCTGTGGTCCACTTCAGAACCGGCGACGATTGTCAACGTTCCTGCCTCAGTGGCAGTACCTACGATGGTAATGGTGACTTCGCGCGCAGTCCCCGCCGCATCGTCTAGCGCAATAGCATCTAGTCGAACAATGGGATTGACTTTCTTAAACTCGCGTACCATTGCAGCAAGCTGGCTGTTTATGCCGAACAAAGCGTCTTGTGGATCACCTGTGCTGGCGATGTTCTCAGTAAGGGAACCGTCTGATACTGATCCCGCTGTCGTGATTTGACCGACAAGGAGAACCCTTTGCGGCGTATTTTCTACATCGCGATCTGCGCTCGCAAGCGATAGACTAACTCTAGGTTGCAAAATTGTGGTCACTTGAACTACTCCTTGTGGTTCTTAAGTTTGTGAGTGGTCCGCACCTTAGCGGGCTTCACGACCTGTGGTTTAACTTCTTTCTTTACAGAGCCGTCCTTCAAGCGACGCCTCCAATGAAAGTCTAGTGGTGTGCCTTCTGGGTCAACAGCCACCTCTACTACCTGATCCATATTATAACCAGGGACCAGTCCTACGATCTTTAGTTTAGCTGTGCTCATTGGCTTTCCTTGAGAAATAACAACTATGGAAGTGGAACATCATCCAAATCCACAGAGGATTCTAGCTTGCTTGTACTGAGTGGAGTTTCCGCCTCAATATTGATGAAGGTATCGAAATCAATGTCTCTGAAGGCCACATCCACGTCCGGGCCTACGGTGTCCTCGAAAATAAGGTCACTGACCTGTGAGAAATTATAGGCGTGCATGAGAAAGGCTGTGTTGTAGAGTTGCACATCATCGCTCAGATAATGGACACTGCCCTGAGTCTCGATAGCTGTGTTAGTGGGGAACTGGTGTCCCAGAAGACTCTGGCATAGAATGGTCAGTAGTTCTGCGGCCTCATCCCGAGCTTTGCCTGCCGCGATCTCCGCTGATGCAGTAGGGATAAAAACGAACACCGTAAAGGGGAAGTCCACCTGCTGCCGGTATTCATTACCCGTTGTCAGGTTTGTAACGGCGTCATTGCTCAAAGAGCGATCCTTAGATGCAATTGGAGCACCTAACACTACGAACATCCAATACTTATCAACAGCGTTCTTTGTGTAAGCGTTCTCCAGTCTCTCCGGTGACACCCCTATGGATATGCGGGGATTTTTGCGCAGAGTCAGGATGCCTACTGGATCAGGCAGAGTAGTGTTCGATTCAGTGACCGTGAATGTAGTGGTCGATGGGATGGTTTCAACTCTGTAGCTCTTACTGTAGGTATTGAGGGCAGATTCCCCGTTCTCGATTATCGGAGACCCTGTGGCCGTTACTGCGCCGCTGTCGGGCATTGTGAAAGTGACAGTCTTGCGATTGGGTACTGTCAGAAAAGTGAATTCCCCATTGAACTCCGATTCAATAGAGCCGGATAGAACAACGGTTGTGCGGGTATTCGGACGCACTGTTACAGGTTCAGTTAGATCATGGGGTGTAGAAGTTACCAGCGTGCCCACTGCTCCTGAGCGAGTCAAGCTCGCTAGAGGAATAGGAGTCAAAGCGCCAGTCAAGGCTACAGCTCTATTCACTAGTAATCCGTGGGCAGTAGACGTGGTAATAGTCAATGTCGTACCAGCTCGCACAACGCTCGTTACAGTCAAGTCGTCAGTGAACTTGTCCGTTAACTGCGGGATGCGATTCATCAACTGCACTGCTACGTCTGCGGCTTTCACTTCTCTATCTCTTTCGTGATGCCCTTAACCAGATTGACCTCGATGTTACGGGTGCTTGCAAGCACAGTGTTCCTAAGAGTGGGGCGAGGCTTCATCTGCCCTTTGGGGGTGCCGAATTCTATGAATTTTGCATAGTCGGTAGTAGGCTTGTCAATACCGTAGCCGAACTCGATACTGTCGGCACCGTGGACTTTCCATCCTAACGATTTTCGCAAGTCACCGGATTGATTAGCATGAGATTCGCCAGGGGCCGATGAACGATTCCGTAGATTGCTATATTTCCTGCCCGTCTTCGTTCCGTGAAGGATTTGTTTATTCGCTTCCTTCATGAGATCTCTTCCCGTTTCAAACCACGCTTGGCGGATACCTCTTAGGATGTGAGGGCGCAAATTCTTGAGCTTGCCCATTGCTAGCAAGCTGCCGGGTTTCGCAGTGATTTGGATAATGGTCTGAGCCATGCTATGCTTTTGCCGCCTCGCCTAATCCACGTTCGACACATAGTAAACGCATATACTGCTTGCGCTCATCGAAATCTTCAACACGGATGATGTCATACAACTTGCCATCAGTATCCTGAATCCAGATCTCGGCGGTTACTGATGCGTCGAAATAGATAAGAAATTCGTGGGTTATAGTTATTTGATCTGTGCCGGTACCATCGAAGATGACTTTCCCTGTAACCGTCTTGACGCCTGCCCAAACACCGTCGTTCTTATCGACACCGAAATTCTCAACAAAGTCTACGTCCAGTAGCCCAGTGTCAGGATCAAAACCAGGCTCTCCTAGCTGTCGATCCT